>Ga0075012_10003434_pt1 | contig 15076 bp, 15 predicted proteins | sample All_14_2_FD_71474 | JGI IMG/M metagenome (GOLD analysis project Ga0075012, IMG submission 71474) | Freshwater microbial communities in response to fracking from Pennsylvania, USA - Allegheny Zone_MetaG_DW_15 | ecosystem: Environmental > Aquatic > Deep subsurface > Groundwater > Drilled... | reverse complement strand
CTTTGAACTCGCAGGCCCACTCGCTGCGCGAAGCCGAGCGTGAGCTGGAGCGCGAAGGCAAACAACCCGTTGGCAATCAGACCTTTGCTGAAGCGCGGCTGCAGGGTTTGAAAGCCGACCCCGCCAAGGAAGCCGTCACGCCTTTGACCGAGCTCGAAGTGATTGACCTGGATCCCGAAGACATGGTGCCCTGTGTCAACCGGGATGACGTCCTGGCACAAAAGCAGGCCACGGAGGGCAACACCAAATTCCAGGAACGCGATCGGACCCACGCCATCAAGGCCGTGACCAAAGCCTTGCTCGACCGCCCGATGACCCGGCGCATCGGCCGCCCCTCCGACGTGGACGCCGCTATGAAACGGCTGGCAGCGATCGCGCCGCACATCCCGGCGTTGATTGACGCCGTGCGCATTCCGCTGATGGTTTCAGCCAAGACCGGCGCGCCACCCATGCTCAGCCCCCTGTTGCTGGTGGGTCCACCTGGTGTGGGCAAGTCGCATGTGGCGATGGGGTTGGCGGAGATTCTGGGTGTGCCGGTGCACAAGGTCTCCTACGCTGCTGCCGGCGCTGCTGGCAACTCCCTGAGCGGTCAAGACAAGGCTTGGGGCAACTCCGCCACGGGGGCAGTCTTTGATTTGCTGGCGATGGGTGAGTTTGCCAATGCAGTGATTTGCCTGGATGAAATCGACAAGGCAGGCATGTCCCACACAACTGGCGGCCAGGAGCGTCACCCGATCAATGAATTGTTGGCTCTGCTGGAGCCATTGACGGCCAAAGAGCACCGTGATCGGTGTTCTGAGATCCGCGTGGACGCCAGGCACATTGTCTGGGTGGCCACGGCCAATTCCCTGGCCACCATCGCAGCGCCGCTGCTCAGCCGCTTCAAGTTGATTTTGGTCGGCAAACCCGACGCGCGCGCGGCCGTGACGATTGCCTTGTCGATTGCCTCTGCGGTTTCCAAAGAATTAAGAGTGGACTTCAAGCCGCCCCGCGGTGAAGTGTTGCAGTTTCTGGCAACCATGACTCCGAGAGCTATGCGCCAGATCTGGACCAGCGCCTGCGGTTGGGCCGTGAGCCAGGGACGTGAAGCGGTGGGCATGGCCGAGATCGCGGCGGCGTTGGGCTACCAGGCAGCCCCTCAGGACCTGCAGCATTAAAACCATTTCACCGAGGGACACCATCGTGACAAGCCAACGCGAGCTCATCGACCGCTACCCCTACATGTTCAGAGGGAAGAACCTCGGTTTCTCCATCCCGACCGGATGGATGCCGATCTTCGAAAAACTGTGTGAGGACATCGACGCCCTGCTGGGACAGGACAAACAGGGTTTTCATTTTGTCCAGTGCAAAGAGAAATTTGGTGCTGCGCGTTGGTATTGGGACACGGCAAAAATCAAGAATCCGCCGCGTGTGGACGTCATGGGTGAAGATGGTTCCATTGCCAGCTTCGGCGGTCCCGACCTGACCAAAGCGCCCAAAACCTTGGGTGAATACATTGGCCAGTTCGTTGAAGAGGCCGAAGCCAAAACGGCGCAGGCTTGTATCGTGTGTGGTGACCCCTCCCAGGCTGACCAGCATGAGCATTGGATCCTGCAAGTATGTCCAGAGCACAAGAAGATGCGGCGAACCAAAGACGGCTTGCCCCGCTTCTGGCCCAACGAGGACGAACGTTGAGCACCAGGACCCATCCTTCACCCGCGCTGTTTCTGGACTTCGACGGCGTGACGCATCCGGAGCCCTGCTTCCAGGAAGATGTGTTTTGCCGCCTGCACCTGATTGAGGACGTGCTGCTGGAGTTTCCAGCCGTCGACGTGGTGATCAGCAGCAGTTGGCGGGATCACTACGCCCTGGCATATCTACGAGTTTTTTTCTGCGAAGCGCTGCGACCGCGTGTGGTGGCTGTGACGCGCTCCATCACGATCCCATCAAGCGACTGGCTGCCGGGTCATGGTGCGCAGTTTGAGCGCCAATGGGAAATCGAGACCTGGATGAAGTCCCACCGACCGTGGGGCACACCCTGGCTGGCCATCGATGACCGGGCGCACTGGTTCATGCCTGACTGCCACAACCTGCTTCTGATGGACTCATTGGTGGAGTTCAGTGCTGAACACCAGGCGCCGCTGCGAGCCATGCTGCAAGTACGCCTGGAGCTCACCCCATGACGCTGCGTGACATGACCGAATTCGACCGCACGCATGCTGCGGCGCTCAAGGGCATCTGGTTTCTGGGAGATGTCCATGGGCATTTCAAGCACATTGCACAGACGCTGCTGCGTGTGCAGGCAAGACCACGTTGGCTGGTCTTTCTGGGCGATGTGGATCTGGCATTCAGGACCCTCAAAGAGGTACTGGCGCCCTTGAATCGGCATTTTCCGGAAATCGGTGTGGCTTTCATCCATGGCAACCACGATGCGGACACCTACGAGAAATGGGCGCTGCTGCACGACTGCGGTGATGCCCGGGCGTTACATGGCCAGGTGTTGAGTCTGGACGGTGTGCGTGTGGCTGGTTTGGGTGGCAACTTCCTGGGCCGGACTTGGTACCCGCCGGCGGAACCGCTGTTCGAGAGCAAGGACAAAGCCATGAACCGCGGTGCGTTCCAGTTCCGCGGTGGCCAGCGGCCCAATCCAGCCTTCCATGCGGCGATCTATCCGGACGACGTCAAGCGGCTTGCCAAGAACTGGGCCGACATCCTGGTGACCCATGAAGCGCCCTCCTGCCATCCTCTGGGTTTTGCCGCCCTGGACGAGTTGGCCAGATCCATGCGGGTGGTGCGCAGCTTCCATGGTCACCACCATGATGACCGCAGCGCCGAGTACGCCCTGGTACGTGAAAAGCTGGGGTTTGATGCCCGCGCCGTGGGCTACTGCAGCATCACCAACGGACTGGGTGACATCATTTTGGAGGGGCCGACAGGCGGGTGACCATGAACATGAAAAAACTCAAAAAGAAGCTCAGCTATTTTTTGATCTTGGCAGGATTGGCTGCATTCATGGGCGCGCTGTTGTACATCAAAGTTGACGTCTGGCAGGAGTGCCGCCAAACCAACTCGTTCTTCTACTGCATGCAACTGATGGGCAGCAAATGAGCTACGAAACCGCCCTGACAATTTTTACGCAGACCGTGGACAGCGAATCGCGACTCGGAAGAGTCAGTGCCTCCATCAACGCGGGATTGCTCAAGCTTGTCGACCAGGACCGGATTGAGGCAACCAGCCAGCTTGTCACCGATGCTCTTGCGTTGGATCAGCGGGTTTGGCTGACCTCGGATCACCATTTTGGCCATCCGAACATCATCCGCTACTGCGACAGGCCTTTTCATGGTGTGGGTGACATGACGGATCACCATCTGCGGCAGTTGAACAAAATCGCGCCGGACGATCTGGTGATTTTTGCTGGTGACATGGTCCTTGGTGACTACAAAACCGGCGTGCAGAACATTCGTTCGGTACCGGGAAGGAAGATTCTGGTCGCTGGAAATCATGACCTCACGCGTGATGGGGTGTGCCGATTGGCCGATGAACCCCATCTGTTTGAAGCCATCGTGCCCTTCCTCTTCTGGACTGGGCCGCTGGGGCGCATGACCCTGGTCACGCACTACCCCATGGTGGTATCCGCGCATAACGTCAACCGGTCGATGGTGAATTTCCATGGCCATCTGCATCAACAGACGTTGGCGGCAACGCCTTGGGTCAAATTCATCAACGTTGGCTGGGATGTCGCCCACTCTCTTTTGTGCCTATGAAAGTTGGCACCACTGTCATGGGAACCAGAAGCTGGCGACAACATTCTTTTGGCCATTTGCCCGATGGTTCACGCGTGATGCTTGTGATCATTCGCAGGGATGATCGTGCCGGAGAAGTCCCGGCCGTCCTCTGGTGCAATCAGGATGGGTTGCACCGCCTGTGGCGCACTGGCAGAAGTCAATTGTTGGCACACGGATTTGTCTGGCCGACCGAGATCAAAAGTTTCGAAGTGCGTGCAGAGCACAGTCTTCGTCGTCACGTCCCTGGGGCATGGGGAAAACAGCAAAGCAGTGTCTGCGTGATCAAGCCATTTCCGGCTTGGCTGCTGCGTGTGGATTGCGCTGCGCCAAGCCATGTCGCACGGTTGCTCATTGCCTGGTACTTTGTTGCTGAAAAAATGGCACGGCTCCCATGTAATCGCATAGAGAGTGAGATTCGCCCCAGAGCCTCGCTGCCGCAAGCGCCCATGTGGCGCCCAGTCGCGATCACGATCGTGCCCAACACGGATGTGGTGGTGCGTGCCTTGCACTCTGGCGTTCTTTTGCAACGTCTCAAGCTCGGGCTGGAGCGGATTTACATCTCCGAAATGGCATGGATCCGCGCGCCCAAGCTGGAGGCTTCATTGAAGGCCTTGGCACACCGTTTTCCCCAGCGGTTGGTCCTGGTGAAGGCTTTGACCTTTGGCTGGCTCGCACAATTCATGAGGGTATCGCGGGTGCGGGCGGCGGAGTATCAATTCATCGGTGGCCAACTTCAAAGTCGCTACGAGGACGATTTTGGCTACGACAGGCTCTGGCATACCGCGCCACTTAAGGGCATCTTGCGGTTTTGTGTGGGTGACATTCCACGCGGCGTGAAGATGTTGTCCATGCATCAATTGCTGGTGAACTTCAGCCAATGGGATGGCATGGACATTGACGGGATGTTCGGCATCGAGAAGGCGGCTGAAGATCGCCGCGCTGTTGAAACTGAGCGCACCCTCAAGGCGCTGGACAAGATCCTGTTGCCCAAACCCATTGAGAACTGACTGCTGAATCATGAAAATTCTTGTCCTCTCCGACCTGCACCTGTCCCACATCCCGTTTCCTATCGAGCGAGACGGGCAACGTGTTGACCGGGACGCCGATGTCGTGGTCCTTGCCGGCGACATCGACGAGGGTGTACGTGGTTTTCGCTGGGCGCGCGAGACCTTCCCGGACAAACCGGTGGTCTATGTGGCTGGGAACCATGAGTTTTATGAACACCACTGGACGCACCATCTGGACGACATGAGGGATGCTGCCAACAGATTCGACATCGACTTCCTGGAGGCCGACGGCATCGATCTGGGCGGGGTACGGTTCCTTGGCTGCAGCCTCTGGACCGACTTCGAGCTCTACGGCGCCGAGCGCAAGACGGACGCCATGCGCCGGGCCAAGGCCAGCATGAATGACTACCACTGCATCAAGGTGTCGCGCACGGCCGAGTTTTACTGGGTGCATTCGAAACTTCTGATTCCGGCGCTGACTGAGCGGCGGCACCGCGGCAGTGTCGAGTGGCTGGAACAAAAACTGGAGAAAGGTGACCCGGCAAAAACGGTGGTGGTGACCCACCACGCGCCACACCCGAACTCCATTCCAGCGCGTTTTCGCGGTGATCTGTTGTCAACCTCCTACGCGTCCGATCTGACCCGGCTCATGGGTAAAAGCTGTCTCTGGATCCATGGCCACATGCACAGCAGCGCCGACTATGTCGTCAATGGCACCCGGGTGGTGTGCAACCCCATGGGCTACCCACATAAAAACGGCGGCATGGAAAACGCGGACTTCAATCCGGGATGTCTGGTGGAGGTCTGAGGCCATGATCTTCATCGACTGTGAATTCACGCAGCTCAAGAACCCGGTGCTGTTGTCCATCGGCTTGGTGGCGGACGGTGGCGAAGAGGCCTACATTGAGATCTCAGATACGGCAGTTTGGGCAATGTCATCGGATTTCGTCATCGAGACTGTGTTGCCGCAGCTCGGTCGTGCCGGGCAGAGTGTGCCCACCCAGTCGGAGCTCGGGCTACTGGTTGGACGCTGGCTTGACCAGTTGCCTCCTGCCAAACAGTTCAATGTTGTTTACGACTACCACGCCGATTTTGATTTGCTGGAGTTGGTCCTGCGCGACGCTGGCCTGTGGGCTCGCTTTAAGAAAGCCCTCATCCCGAATCATGTGGGTTACATGCTCGGCCATGTGCTGGTGGATGCCGCCATGGATCATTCCTGGATGGTGTCCCATCTTGAGCGTGGCTTGGAGCGACATCACGCGCTGGCAGATGCCCTGGCGCTCAAGGCTGGTTTTGACGCCATGCATGGTGGTTACCGGGCCTTCATTGAATGATTGATGCCATGCGCAGACCACCCAACGGCGCTGGCGAGTGGGTCCTCGATCTGGACTTCGACGGTGCGCTGCATCATGAAAACTGCTGCTGGAGCAGGAAAGGCCCGTTCATCAAGGCTCGGTCTCTGGGGCCAACCCCGTACTCGGTCTTTCAACATGTCGGCCTGCTGGAGGAGATCCTGGCGCCCTACCCTCTGGTGAAGATCGTTCTGAGCACGTCCTGGGTGCGGACATATGGATGCAGTGGCGCGGCCAAGCGAATGAAATCGGTATCCCTGAGTGCAAGGGTCATTGGCGCAACATTCCATTCCAGGATGAGCTGCACCGAATTTGCCGCCACGCCACGGGGCTTGCAAATCTGGCGTGACGCCGAACGGCGCAAACCTGCGGACTGGATCGCCATCGATGACGATCATCAGGACTGGCCAACATCGACGCTGGGCAATTCCGTCCGTACCCACGCTGCCGATGGCATCAGCGACCCGCAGGTCAGACTGGAATTGGAAAACAAACTGGCATTGATGTGTTCAAAAACGGGAATTTGATTATGAAAATCCAACTGGCCTCCGACCTCCACCTGGAGTTCCTGCAACGGGACTGGCCCGGCGAGCGCCTCATTGCACCGGTGCCTGGTGCGGATGTGCTGGTGTTGGCCGGCGACATTGCCAATGGCGCCGACGCCTGCCGCCTGTTTGCCCATTGGCCATCCCATCCGGAGCGGATCCCGATGATTTACGTGGCGGGCAACCACGAGTTGTACGGTCATGCCATGGACCCGATGCTGGCCAAGATCCGTGAGGGTGCGGCGCTGAACAACATCCATTTTCTGGAAAACGACAGTGTCGTCATTGGCAGTGTGCGTTTTCTGGGGACCACGCTGTGGACCGATTACAGGCTGCCGCACCTCAACAGAACTCAAACTCAGTTGATGGAATACGTTGAAATGCGGCTCAACGACCATCGCCTGATTCGCACTGGAAGACACACATTCAAGACGCGTGGCGCGCTGGAAAAACACGAGATCGCGCGGGCTTGGCTGGAGAGCGAGCTAGCAAAGCCGTTCGAGGGCAAGACAGTAGTTGTTACCCACCACGGCCCGCATTTGCTGTCGATCCATCGGCGGTATATCGGCGATCAACTGAGCGCCGGGTTTGTGAGTGACCTCTCCGACCTGATGCCTGATGTCGATCTTTGGCTGCATGGCCATGTGCACGATGGGTTTGACTACCAGGTCGGGCGCTGCCGTGTGGTGGCTAATCCGGCGGGGTACATCCGCAACCGTGGCTATGCGGTGAGCCGCGAGGACTTCATGTTTGAGAACGACAACTTCGACAAAGGATTGGTTTTGGAGCTGCGATGACGATCAGCGCATTTTCCGTTGATACAGCTGACTCGCAAATACTCCGCCACCGTCAATGTCGCGACCTTATGCCGCTAGCGCTTCGAATCATGCGAGCTGCAGCGGGCTGAAAGCCGGAAACATCAACCTTACCGTGGTGCCCAGGTCTGGTGCACTGACCACGCCCATCTCGCCTTGGTGCAGCGTCATGATCTCCTTGACGATGCTCATGCCCAGCCCGGTACCGGGCACTTTGCCAGAGGTGTCGGCTCGGAAAAAGCGCTCGCCGACACGCGCTGTTTGCTCTGGCGTCATGCCAATGCCCTTGTCGGTGATGCTGATGACCACTCGGTCACCCACCACCGAAACGCCAACCATGACCGGTTCCGGGGTTGGCGAGTATTTATAGGCATTGGACAACACGTTGAGCAACGCCTGCGACGCTTTCTTGGCGTCGGCATGGACCAGCAAGGCTTGCGTCGGCGCGTCGATCAATGGCGGTATGCGACCGGCAGGCAATTTGAAGCTGCCCACCACCTGCTGCACCAAACTTTGAGCCGACAGCACTTCCAGCACAAAGTCTCTTCCCCGACGGGCCTCGATACGGGCCAGGTCCAGCAGTTCATTCAAGATGGAAGACATCAGGTCAGCCTGCTTAAAGATGATTGACAGGAACTCTTTGCGTTCATCAGAATTGAGTTCCTGTTTCAACAGCAGCTCGGCAAAGCCATAAATGCTGGCCATTGGGGTGCGCAACTCATGCGCGGCAGTGCTCAGAAACTCGCTCTTCAAACGCTCAACTTCGGCCTCATGGGTGATGTCATGCAAGAAGAGAACCTGCGAAACACTACGCATGTGAGACGCTTTGAGCGCAGCCGTCAGCACCCGATGGCTGCTGGTGGTAAAGCTTGGCCGTTCATTTCCCCGCCGCGAATCACCCTTGTCATCGATTGACATGGCTGCACGCAAAGCAGCCATACCCTGGAAAGGAGCCGTGGGCAGGCAGTGCGCCGCCATGACCTGTGAGAAAGCGGCCTCATCAAGGCCCATCACCTGCGCCTGGGGCAGTCCCGTGAGGCTGGTGAATGCCGGGCTCACCGCCCTGACGCAATGCGCTTCATCAAACGACACAAAGCCGTCGGGACTGAGGGCAAAAATGGTGTCAAGCTGCGCACTATGTTCCCTGACCTGCTCTTCAGCCATTTTGCGCGCCGTGATGTCCAGGCGATTACCGACAATGAAGCCGCTCGGCGTGCGCGATTCCACAATCAGCAGCCAGCGCCCATCATCCAAATGCTGCTCAATCACTTCGCCGTTGGCATGTTGGTGCTGGGCCACGCGCTGGCGGACCCAGGCGTCGAGATTGCCGTTGGCTTGCCGGTACTGACCCCTTTCTGCACCCTGGCGCACGATCGTCTCAAAGCTATTGCCCGCAACAATCAGATCGCGACTGGTCTCATAAATCTGCTTGTAGGCTTCATTGCAAAGAAACAGCCGATCAAACTCGTCATAGATGGTGAACCCCTGGGCGATGCTTTCAACGGCCTCATGGAGCAGTTTGGTCGATTTTTCAGCCTGCAACTCTGCCGACTTGCGCTCGCTGATGTCCACCACGCTACCGACCATGCGCAGCGGATGGCCCTGCGCATCCCGTTCCACCACGTTGCCACGGTCCAAAACCCAAATGACCCGTTGGTCGGCAAGACACAGGCGATGCTCACTTTGGTAAGACGACTCACCCGCAAGGCAGGCCTGTAGCCTGCCCATCACCTGGTCTTTGTCGGCGGGGTGCAGCAAATCCGCAAAAATGCTCAGCGGGTGTTGCAGGTAGCCGTCGTCCAGGCCACTGATCCGGCACCAACGTTGGTTGTGGGACACGATACCGCTGGCAATGTCCCAGTCCCAAATGCCTTCACCTGTGGCATCGAGCACGTAGCGCAGTCGACGCTCACTTTCCTCCAGCCTTTGTTGCGTAGCCTTCAGTTCAGACACATCATTGGCAATCACAAGTATCTGTCGTTGGCCATTGCGGCCAGCCAATGGAATTTTGGTCGACTGGTAGTGCCGGGTTTCGCCAGTAGCAGCATTTGTGGAGGCCTCCATCACCACTTGGGGCTGGTCCTGCAGCATCACCTCTCGCACGTTCTGCAGATCGAAGGCCACCTGTTCAGCGTTGGGGTTGAAGTCGCCGTCGCCTTGCCCACCAGGTTGTCAGGGGTGGTGCCATACAACGTGGCCAAGGCCCGGTTCGCCAACAAAAACTTGCCGTCCCAGTCTTTCATCAGGATGATGTTGGGGTTTTCATCAATCACGGTGCGTAACAGCGCATTGGCTTCCAACAGTGTGCTGTCGGGGTTGTCGGTGCTGCGCCGGTTGTAGTGGGTCATGATCTTCGGTTTCACTGCAATATTCGGTTGCTGAAGTGACGCTTCAGGCGGCCTTTTCAAACATCTCAGCAGAGCGGCAGGCCGCCGCATCTCTGGCCAGGGGATCCTGCCCGGCCTGTACCAGCAAACGTGCCTTGCGACTCAGATCGAGGTCGGAGTCGGCGTAGCGTTTGGCGATGCCGCGAAAAACTTCACCCAGTGCCACAAAGGCGTCCACCACGTCGGGGTCAAAGTGTTTGCCGCGCCCTTTCAGGATGACCTCGCTGGCATGCTCGTGCGACATGCCCGTCTTGTAGACCCGACGGCTGATCAGCGCGTCATACACATCGGCCAGCGCCAACAGACGCGCCGACACCGGGATGGCCTTACCCGCGAGGCCTTGCGGATAACCCGAACCGTCCCACTTTTCATGGTGGCTGAAGACCATTTCCTTGGCCACGGTCAAAAAATCCAGCTGCAGATCGGTCTGGCTTTGCATCGCTTCAATGGCATCCAGGCCCAGCCGGGGATGCGTCTTGATGATCTCGAACTCTTCGGGGGTGAGGCTGCCTTGTTTGAGCAGGATGCGATCGGGAATGCCGACTTTGCCTATGTCATGCAACGGCGCGCACTGGTACAGGGTTTGCACCCGGTTACCACTGAGCGCGGAGGCAAAGCGCGGGTGCTGCACCAGGTAGCTGCCCAACGCCAGCACATAGTTTTGTGTACGTTTGAGGTGGTTGCCAGTGTCAATATCGCGCACCTCGGCCAGTGCCGCCAGCGCCAGAATGGTCACGTTCTGCATCGCGTTGACCTGAATCACGCGCCTTGTCACCTCGGCTTCAAGGTATTCTTGATCCACCCACATGCCAGCAACCTGGGCAGCCGCAACAAAATGGGCACTCAACCTGGACAGCAGCTGGCGCGAATGAAGAGGCCGCTGGATGAAGGTTTCCGCTCCCCAGTCGATGCCCACCTGCGCGTTGGCAAGGTCTGTCTTGTCAGCCAAAAAAATGACCGGGATATCGCAGGTCTTGCTATCCACCTGTAAGCATCGATGCAGCTCATAGCCGTCGGGGTCAGGCAGGGTGACATCGGCCAGCACCAGATCAGGTGGCACCTGCTGGCACATGCGCAGGGCCTCAAACCCATCACTGGCGGTCTCGATTCGGTACGAAGGCCGCAATATGTCGGCGATCCAGTCGCACTCTTGCCGATGATGGTTGACCACCAAAACGGTAGGTTTGAAGGGGGCGAAATACTCCATGGCAGTTCTCTTATAAAACAGGTCTGTTTCAAGCCGCATCCATGCAAGTGGGCAGGCACAGGAAAACGCAGGTGCCCTGCCCCGCAACACTGTCGACCTTCACGTCACCGTGATGAAGGTCGATGATTTCTTTCACAATGCTCATGCCCAGACCAGTGCCCAGCACCTTGCCAGAGGCATCTGCACGGTAAAACCGATCAAAAATCTGGCGTGCCTGGTCAGGCGTCATGCCAATGCCTTTGTCTATGACCTTGACACAAACCTGATGTACACCATCGAATGAGACTTGCAGCGCCAAATCCACTCGAACAGTGCGATCCAATCCGGCTTCGGAGTACTTGTAAGCGTTCGACAGCACGTTGCCAATCGCCTGCTTCAGCTTGGAGGCATCTGCCATCACCATCAGGGGTTCCGAGGGCAAATTCAACACTGGGGGCTCCCGGTCCGAAGGTACCAGCACTGCTTTAGCCACTTCGGTGACCAAATGCTGCACCGACACCAGGGAGTACTGGAAATCTTTTCCTCGGCGGGCTTCAATTCGGGCCAAATCCAGCAACTCATCCAGAATCTTGGCCATCAACTGCGAGCGTTCCAGCACAATGGACAAAAATTCTTGCTGCATGGCCGCATCGTGGTCCTGCGACAGCAGGATCTCGGTAAAGCCGAGGATGCTCGTCATGGGTGTGCGCAATTCATGCGCTGCCGTGGCCATAAACTCACTCTTCATGGCATCCACCTCGGTTTCGACTGTGATGTCGCGAAAGTAAAGGATTTGCGACACCAGCCCCGATGGCCTGCACCGTATGCCCACCTGAAGCACCCGTTTGTCAGGCACCAGCACTTCAATCTGCTCGCGGTCATCCGCTTCCCCCGCCTCCATACGGGTGCGCAGCGACTCGATGCCAGCAAAAGACGAACCGCCGACGCAACGCCTTGCCAGCCATGCCGAAAAATCGGATTCGTTCATTCCTTCAAGCTGAAGCTCCCCCACACCCAAGCCAACCATCTGGTAAAAAGCCGGGCTGACATAGGTGATGCGCCGGATTGGGTCAAAAGAGATGAACCCGTCCGGACTCAGCGCAAAGATGCCATCCAGCTGCTCGGTGCGTTCCTGCGCCTGTCGTTGCACCTCCAGGCGAACGTGCATGGCGCGCCGGAGTCTGATGAGAAAACGCGTCAACGTGCCCGCCAGTATCGCGATCAGCATCACAAGAAACAGTCCCTGCATGCGCAAATTGTCCCGGGTCAGGTAGTGGTTTGCCAGCATTTCACCCGTCTCCACACCCGCCACTACTACCAAGGCATAGCCGGGAATCTTGCGGAAGTAATACAACCGCTCAACTCCATCCACTGGCGAATGCCCAATGACCGAACCCTCGGCTTGCGCTTGACGGATGTATTCGACAAGCCGCGATTGGCCGATCTGCGTGCCAAATTCATCCTGGTTACCCAGTCGGCGCGCCCGGCCAATACCATCCAGGCCATACAACGCCATCACACCCTGTGCACCCAATTCAAGCTCCCCATAAAACTGGGTGAAATATTTGGGGTCGATCGACAACACCACCACACCGGCAAAGGTACCGTCAAGGTGGCTAAGACGCCGTGTCAGTTGAACCGACCATTTGCCCGATGCTCGCCCCACCACCGGTTTGGACACAAACAGTTCCCCGGTATCACCCGTCAGATGCACCCGGAAGTGTTCGCGGTCGGACAAATCGAGCAAGCCGGAGGTGGGGAGATTGGCCAATTTGTAAATCCCCTTGGCATCGATGATGCCCACCTGGTTAAAAATCTCCGCGTCAATCACCCCTTGCCGCGTGAGCTTTACCAGATCGAGTTGGTCACCCAGTACCTGATAGCGCTCCTGAACAAAACGAACCACCTGGTCGGCGCTGCGCAAGGTGCGACTGGCATGTTCCTGGCTGACCCGGGTCAGGTTGGCCAGGTCACGCTGCGTTGTGGCCGTCTGACGCTGGTAATCAGCGCGCGTCAGGTCAATCACGTACCACCCGACCAAGCCGACCAAAAGTGCCGCCGACAGCCAGATGACCCAAATGCTGCGCTGGTACTGTTCGGCAGCGCGCCCTACTTCAAAAAATGACATCAATGGGCCAATTTCAACCGTCTTGTGCTGCCGGGAAAATCAGACTCACCCGGGTGCCCTGACCTGGTGTGCTTTGCAGCTCCACCCGCCCGTCCAGCAATGCCATGATTTCCTTAACAATGCTCATGCCCAGCCCGGTACCCGGAATTCTGGACGATGGATGGGCCCGGTAAAAGCGCTCGAAAATGCGCTTCTGCTGCCCGGTTGTCATGCCCATGCCTTGGTCAACGATGTGAATCACCACCTCGGGCACTCCGCCAGCGGGCAGCGTGCGCTCGATGCTGATGTTCACCGCGCCACCCGCTGGCGAATATTTGTAGGCATTGGACAGCACATTCACAATGACCTGACCTGCTTTTTTGACATCCACGCGCACTTGCAAGTCTGCTTGTGCAGCCACCAGCTCGGCGGTTTGCCTGCCCGCAGGCGGCTTGAAACCCTCCAGCACCTGCTGCACCAGGTGACCGGCATCCACCTGGGTGTACACAAAATCAGCCCGACGACGAGCCTCAATGCGCGCCAGGTCCAACATCTCGTTGAGCAAATTGGTCATGGCCTGCGCCTGCTGGTGGATGATCCCGGTGAACTCCTTGCGGGTGGCTGCATCCATATCATCGCTCAACAGGGTTTCAGCGAAGCCGTAAACACTGGCCAGAGGCGTGCGAAGCTCATGCGCCGCCGTTGCCATGAACTCGCTTTTCAGCCGATCAACCTCGATCTCGTAGCTCACGTCGCGAAAGCACAGGATGCGCTGAATACTGCTACTGCGGCTATCGGACTGGGTCACCAGCAGCACACGGCCAACAGGTTCTATCAGATCCAGTAGGCTACGCCGCTGATTCTTGGGCTGGTTCAGGTTGTGTCGCACGGCCGCCACATGACAGATGGACTGATTTTTCAGACAACGTAGTTCAATCATCGCCCAAAACTGGTCATCATTGCGCCCAAGCAGTTGCTCGCCGTCCAGACCAAACATCGCTTCAAACGCAGCCGTCACATACTTGATGCGCCCGTTGCTATCGAACGCGACAAAGCCGTCCGGGCTCAAATCAAGGATGGTGGACAGCTCCTGGCTCAGGTTTTGCAACTGCTCTTCAGCCTGATGACTCTCGGTCACATCGGTATGAAAACCAGTCATGCGGATCACCTTTCCATGGCCATCACGGCTGGCGCGCCCGCGGGCCAAAATCCAGACGTCGTGGCCGTCCTTGTGACGCATGCGGTGTTCACATTGGAAAAATTCGCTCTGGCCGTCAAGGTGTCCCTGTATCTCCTGCATTGCGTGATCCAGATCGTCCGTGTGCACCCGCAGGCGCCATTCCTGCACCTGATCACCCACCTCAGCCGGTGTATATCCCAGCATTGACTTCCAGCGATCCGAATAAAACACCCGGTTGTTGCGCAGGTCCCAGTCCCACACGCCATCGTTGGTACATGCAACCGCCAACGCCCACAGGTTCGTGTCAGCGTCCGCGTGCAGCTCCTCTTCGCCTGTCATGGTGGTATTGCCCGGCCGGTCATCAAACAGGTTTTTCATTGAGCTTTTCCTTGACCCAGTTCACCACCTGCAACGGACTGAAGGGTTTAACAAAGTAGGCATCTGCGCCGCGCGCGCGGGCATCGTCACCATCTTTGACCTGACCGCGCGCCGTGAGCATGGCCACCAGAATATGGCGTGACTTGGGGTCGCCCTTGATGGCATCGAGCACGGCCAGGCCGTCCATTTCCCCAGGCATCATCACATCGAGCAACACCAATTGCGGTGGGTCCCGACGAACCACGTCCATGGCAGTGAGTCCATCTTCAGCTTCGACGGTGGAAAACCGCTTGCCCAGGGTCACGCTGAGCAGGCGCCGAATGTCCGAGTGGTCATCAACGATGAGTATTTGTGT
>Ga0075012_10003433_pt1 | contig 15079 bp, 21 predicted proteins | sample All_14_2_FD_71474 | JGI IMG/M metagenome (GOLD analysis project Ga0075012, IMG submission 71474) | Freshwater microbial communities in response to fracking from Pennsylvania, USA - Allegheny Zone_MetaG_DW_15 | ecosystem: Environmental > Aquatic > Deep subsurface > Groundwater > Drilled... | reverse complement strand
CTTGACCAAGGGCGTCTTCGCCGTCCAGTCGGCCAGCGCGACGACGTTCGCCAAGAGCGCCCGCGTCGATTGGAACGACGCGACGAACCTGGCCGTCGCCCCGACGAGCACGTTCGGATTAGGCGCCGCGGTCAACGCGAAGATCAGCGGCCAGACGGAAGTCGCCGTGCAGCTCGGCGAGTTCGGCGACGAGACGGGCGGCCTCTAAGCATGAGCGAGTTCGATGCCTACGAAACGGCGTTCGCCGGGGACCTGGCCGCCAGGCTCGGCGACGCCGCGGGCGTCGAACATGAGATCCGCTCGAGACAGACGCGAACCAAGTACGACGCCATCGTCGAGCCGCTCCGCACGGAGCGGATGGAGACGATCGTCGGCAACAACGAGCGGACGGAGGATCGCGACCTCGTGCGGGTCTCGGTCCGCTGTCCGCCCGGGACGCTCGGGATTAGCGACCCGCTGGCCGTCTTTAAGTACATGACGACGGCGGCGAACTACCAGAGCGAGCGGTTTGTGATTCGCTCGATCGAGTCGGTCGACGGGGCGTGGACCGTGTGTGAAGTCTGGCGGAAGTCGCTGGCCGAACTGAAACAGCGTTCCTCCTGAGCGATGCGAGCGTAAGCGATGAGCCTCTTGACGATGCCGGCGCCGACCAACTGCCTCACCTACTACGACGAGCAGTTCATTAGCGCAGTCGTCGCATCGGCGTCGTTTCGCGCCCTGGTCGGCAAAACCACCGACGCCGAAGTGGCGGAGTTCGTCTTTGGCAAGCGGCTCACCCATACGCGGAGCGGCCGCGTCTGGACGCGCGAGGAACTGCTGGAGCTGCGGTACTTCGCCATGGTGCAGAGCGAAGCGGGGGGGGGTTATGGAAAGCGGCTGAGTCCGTTCGGATCGTACCGCCCGTACGGCGTGAAAAGCCTCTGGCTGCAGCGGTACTTGCCGCCCGACTCGCTGCTCGACAACGGCGCCGGGCCGCAGCCGACCGACGCGCAAGAGCGCGAATGGCAAAACATCCACGGCAACGTCGTCGACGAGGTGATCCTCTTCTTCGACTCGCCGGGCCCGACCGGGACGATCGACAACGTCGACTGGATCGTCGACGGCTCGTCGCCCGTCGAAGCGGTCGACGGCACGGGGATGTGGCAAGAGGCCGAGTACCTGTTCACCTGGAGCGAAAAGTAACGTGGCCCTCGTCTTCGAATACCGGCTGACCGGCGTCGAATCGCTCACGCGGATGCAGTGCATCAACGCAGTGAAGCGGGCGCTGCGCTCGATGGCCGAGTATTGGCACGAGGCTTTCTTGTGGAAGCGTTTCACCGAGATTGGCTACAGCGAATACAACTTTCGCTGGCGCTCGGCCAAGTACGACAAGGCGAAGGAGCGGCGCCGGGGGCACACGAACCCGCTGGTCAACACGGGCGCGGGCCGCGACGAGGCGATGAGCCTGGCGACCCTCGCCCGCATCCGCGTCACCCGCGACAAAGTGACGATCCCGCTGCCGCGGAAATTCAACCTCAGCAATCCGCGCGGCCCCAAAATGAGCGAGGAAGTGCGTGCCGTTTCGCGAGCGGAAGTGCGGGCGCTGGAAGAAAACCTCGTCTGGAATATCGACCACGAACTCGCCGCCGAGGCGGAGCCGAGCGAGGGGACCGTCGGTCCCCGGGTCGGCCGCCTCAAAATCTCTGGCCTCCGCGGCGGCCAACGCATCGTCAACCCGGTCGTCAGGAGGACCGCAGCATGACCCGTTTTTCCAACGACTCGCTCCAAGTTCACGGCGTGCTTAACGGCGTCGCCATGTCGTCTGCCGTCACGCTGCGCGGTTTGAGCCAGCTGGCTCACAACCTGAACATCCAGACGATCGGACCCGACACCGGGGCGCCCTACGTCGAGACGAAGTTCATCGGCGAAATGAAGCCGGAGATCACCGGGACGGTGGCGGCGATCCGCACGCTGCTCGACACGCTGTCGCTGCTCGGGACCAACTGCATCACCGACGACGGGACGCATCCGGGCGTGCGCGCGTTTCTGCAGAGCCACAACGCCTGCGCCCCCAACGCCCGCACGGCGGGCAGCAACCACCGGCGGATCACGGTCGCCAAGTGCCAGATCATCATCAGCAGTCTCGGCGGCAGCCGGGGGCAAAGCGCAGCGGCGCAAGTCCGCGTCGTCGAGCTCAGCAGCGACGGCAACGCGATCTCGCACCTGATCGTCAACAACGCCGCCCTCCCCTCGACCTACATCGTCGACGAGGAGTTCGTCATCGGCGCCCCGACGATCGGCAGCTTCGCCATCGCCAAGGATCATATCGCCAGTTGGAACCTGGAGACGGGGATCAGCTTCACGGCGATCGTCGGCGCCGGGTCGATCTTGCCGACGATCATCGACATCACCAAGGTCGCGCCGAAGTTCACCGTCCAGCACGACGACCCGACGCTCCTGGACGACGCCAAGATCCCCTCGAAGGGGTTGGTCTGCACGCTGGCGAACACCTTCTTCCCGCTGCAGAAGCGCAACCCGATGGGGGGCTTGGTCGACGTCGCGACGGCGGCCCACATCAAGATCGCGGCCGCCGGCTACGCGATGTGCACCAAGCATTACGACGCCAGCGGGCAGGCGACCGGCACGGGCGAGATCACGCTCGAATGCACCGAAGGGGTCGGCGGCGTGCCGCTGACCGTCTCGACCGGCGCGGCGTTGTAGGGAGCGGTCAGCGTTTAGCGTTCAATCAGAAACCCGGAGTCACGATCATGCGACATGGGATCTTGGACAACGAAGAGAAGGCCCGCGCCGTGCTGTGCCGCACGGGGCGGCCGGGGAACGAATGCGCCGTGATGGACGAGGCCGAGCAAGCGCAGCTCGCCGCTATCTACGACGAGTGCCTCGCCCCCGAGCTGCTGCTCAAAGAGCGGGTCGACGCCTTCTGGGGCGATCGCCGCGAGCGACTGACGGCGGCGAAGGCGACCGACGACGTCGGCCCCGAAAGCAAAAGCCTGTTTCGCAACAGCAAGGCGATGCGGCAAGCGGCGATCGAGGCGGAGAAGCCGGCGGCAGACGGTAGCCCGTAGACCGTAGGAACAACGTCGGCGTCACAACCCTCCCGTCTCCAGCCTTTACCCCTCCAGCCTTTCCCATGCCTGGCTTCTGTTACTTCGCCGACGGCTTTCATAACCCGCTGAACGACGCGGCGATCGCGGCGCTCAATCTGTCGTACGCTTTCCCGACGGCGCCGATGTACGCGCGGATCGAGGGGCGCACGCCGTCGGGCGGGGCCGGGACTATTTTCGGGCTCGAAGCGCAGCAGCCGGGCGGCGACCTGTCGTTCCGGGGGCCGGAGATCCAAACGTGGCGCAAACGGCCCGGCGACGACTGCGTCTGGGTGGGCTACTGGAACGACCACGTTCCGACGCCGGAGGGGCTCGCCCGGGCGACGCAGCTGCCGGGGCCGCTGGTGACGCTCGCCGACGGCCAGCGGTGGCGCGTGCCGCGGCTGATGGCCTACGAGGCGGACGTCGGCTTTGCGATCGATCTCCCCTGCTACGCCGACCTCGACGCCAATGGCAACTGGTGCAACGGCGACGTCGTCGCCGAGTACGCCGACGCCGAGAAGTTTGCGACGCGGATCTACGAAGGGGTGATCCAGGCGGAGCTCGGCAACGGGAAGCGGCTCACCAGCGAAGAGGTGCTCGGCTTCAGCGCGCGGCTGTTGCAGTTCAACTACCTGGTGAGCGACGTCGAAGTCGCCATGCTACGGCTGTTCAAGATCGACGAGCAGTTGAAGGAGATCGTCAAGGCGGCGGCGAGCTGGCAGAAGTTCATCGACGTCGTCGATAAAAAAAAAGCGGCTTCGGGTGGCTGACGTCGGTCGCCTGGGCGCGGGGGATGCTGCCGCGCTACCGGCCCGACCTGGCCGATCTGGGGTTGTTGGAAGCGGGACTCTTGAACCATGTCTGATTTAGTCTTCGCCACGCGCGGCCAGGCCGAGATGCTCGCAGCCCAAGAGGCGGTGCGCGCGAAGGCGCTGGCGACGAAGCAAGAGTTCGAAGAGGCGACCAAGGCAACCGGCGGCTGGGACGCCGCGATGGGCAAGCTCAAGGGGCAGGCCGAGAGTGCTTTGCGGAGCGTCAACACCGAACAAGAGAAGATCCTCGACAAGATCGCCAAGATCCAGGCGGCGCAGGCCAAGGGGATCATCCCGCCCGAGGCGGCCAAAGAGGCGGAGGCGGCGATCTCCCGGCTGCGGCAAGAGTGGGTCGACGTTGACGCCGCGACGATCAAGGCGAAGGAGTCGACCGAGAACGCGGCGAAAGTCACCCGCGAACTTGCCAACGAGCAGACGCGGCTAAAGTCGGCCGCCGAGACGGCGCTGCAGTCGATCCAGACCGAGGGCGAGCAGATTGAAGAGCAGATCGAGGCGATCGAGCTGGCGATGTTCAAAGGCCTCGTCCCCCCCGACGACGCCGTCGAGGGGATCGAGCGGCTGCGTAAGAAGCTCGACGACGTCAATAGCGGGTTGAAGGACGGGGGCGTCGCCGGCGGCCGCCTCGGCGACGTCATCTTCAAGGCGTTCGATCCAGTGCAGATCGCCAAGTGGGCGGCCGGATTCGTCGGCGTCAAGGCGATCATCGGACAACTGAAGGCCGAATTCGAAGACCTGCAAGACGCCATCGACACGCGGGTCGACCAGGGGCTGAAGCCGAGAGAAAAGGGACAAAAGCTGGCGGAAGATGCGGGCAAGGCGAACAAGGAACGCGACGACGCCGCGGAGCGAGTGCGCGAAGCGGAGGAGAAGCTCGCCGCGGCCCAGGCCGCCGACGCGAAGACCGAGCAGACCGCCAGCGAGCGCCGCCGCGACGAGCTCAAGAATCTCGAGCAGCAACTGGCCGAGGCCCGCCAGGACGCCGCCCGCGGCGAAGAGTCGCGGCAAAAGGAACTGGCCGCCGCGATCGAGGATCGCAATCGCGCCATTCGTCGCGACCGGGACAAGAAGAGCGAACGGGGCGGCGAGGGGGGCAGCCGCGATGCGAGTAAAGATACCGAGGTCGTACCGATCGCCCTGCAGCGACGCATCAAGGATCTAGAAGCGGGGAAGCCTTCCGTCGAGATCCAGCGGCGGATCGCCGCCCTGGAACTGGAGATCAGCCGGAAGGCGCTCGACCCGCTCGACGTCGGCGACGGGCAGACGGGCGCGGCTCGCAGCGCGCTGGGCGATGCGCAGCGAGATCTATTCAAGAAGACCCGCGCAGCCGCTGATGCGATGGACGCCTCGACCACCTACTCGACGTCGCCGGAGGGGATGAGGGCGTTTGCACTGGCCGAGCGGCGTCGACAGATCGAAGAAGGGCTCGCCGACGTCTCCGCCAGCAAGAGCCTCGCGGGATTGTCGACGGAGGAGCTCGCGCTCGTCGACAAAATCAAACAGCAAGTGGGCGACGGCCCGACGCGGCGGCTGATCGACAACTCCTTAAACCGGCTCAACGACGGGGCGATCACGTCCGACGAGTTTGCCGCCGATCTCAGGTCGGCGGCTCAGGCTCGCCGGCAGCCGACGACAATACAGCAGCAAGGTTCATACGGAACGCATGTGCCGCTCACAGTCGCGCCGACGCGAGAGGCCATGGAAGACTCGCGCAATCTTGACGCGATCGCCAAGGGGATCGAGGAAACGAACCGCATCATGCGGGAAGCCGGCATGTACGGCGAGGACTTGTAGATGACCGTGCAAATCACCGTCGAGAAGGAAACTGGCGCGTTCGACACGCCGTCGCTGCCGGTGTTCGTCTGGCAAGACACGCTCGCCGATCTGTCGCTCGGCGACGCCGTGACGGCCGTCGACGCGGCGTTCGGCGGGACGATCCCTTCGTCGGTGCTGGGGCTGACCAACGACGGCAACCCGGGGATCCGCCGGCTGTCGAAGAGCGCGTTTCAGTTCACGATCAACTACCGCTCCGACACGAACAAGCCGTCGAAGCCGCCGAGCGTCGGCGAGTTTCGCTCGGGCTTCAACTGGCGGGCGCCGCGGAAGTGGCTGCAGTTCGCCCCCGAGGTCGCCCGCTTCCCTAGCGGGGCGGCCCCATCGCACGATCTGGTGAACGCCGTACTCGACGCCAACAGCCTCAACGTGAAGAGCGGCGTCTGGGTCGAGCCGCCGGTCGCCAACCTGACGAAGACGTTTTCCGTCGCCGCGTCGACGGTCACCGGCTCTTGGGTGCGCTCGATCGCGGCGCTCATGGGGCACGTCAATTCGACGGCGCTTACCAGCGGCGCCTACGCCATCGGCGAGATCTGTCTGGTGAGCGCCGTGGGTAGCCTGGTGAGCAACGAGGCGTTTCACCTCGACTTCGGTTGGAGTTGGATTCAGAACGTCAGCGACGAGACGCGCGATCAGGTGACCGGGGTCGACTACAACGGCCACGATCACGTCTGGGATTTTCGGCAGGGGTTCATCGATCGCGATATTGTCGGCGTCGTACAGGAGGTCGTCGCCACCTACGTCCATCGGATTCGGCCGTACAGCGATCTGTCGGCTATTGGGGTGCAGCCGCCGTAGCGGCTACTCCCCATGACTTGGATTCGACGGAAGCCTGACCTTAGAGAGGAATTCTTCGTCGTATTGTCGGTAGGCATCTGGATCAACCGCTTTTATATAGTCCTCGGCCGTTTTTGCGCGAATCTTCCAATACCTCACAAAACGTGCGGACTCTTTTATAGCGATCGACGTGGTCAGTTTGTGCAAATCCTCGTTGAAAGTAATGCGTTTGTTGGCAAACCGAAGATCCTCTTGGGCGGCGTCGGCCGTGAGGCGAAACCTGTTGGCGGAGCCCTCGGCCTCCCGGGCGATGCGACGTGACGATTCAAGGTGATCGTGATTGATCCATTCAAAGACGCCGGCGCCGGCGAGAAACCCAAACACCACGCCCACCAAAACCAGCATTGCGGAACGCATCGTGATCTCCCCCTGCGGAATGCAGTAATTCAGTATGGCCAAGTATCTTACACCAGGCAGCCGCATCAATCGCCTCCCGGCCCGCTCGCTTAACCGAGCGATCGACGCCGGCGAGCGGATGCACCACATGGGGCCGCCCGCCGATCAGGACGCGACGCCGTTCCGCGGCGACTCCCCGCGGCTGGTCGTGCTGGTGAAGAACATGACCGGCGTCGACCTGATCGAACGGTCGATCGTGGGGATCAAGGAGACGGCCCTCGACCTGCCCGACATCACGACCCCCAGCGGGCCCGACCCGGGGAACCTGGCCGACGCCGCCATCCTGACCGGCGAGGCGGTCGACGTCGAGCTCCCCGACCCCGCCAAGCACACCGCCGGCAAATGGGGCGTCACCCTGGGCCCGATCCCCGCCGGCACGGAGGGAAATGAGGGGCATGGCTGGATGGCGATCGGCGGGCTGATCAAAGCCCGGGTCGACGTGACGAGCGAGGACCACGGTTGCGTCGAGTTGATCGCCGACGAGACGGGGCATCTCGCCTCTGCCGCCAGCGGCACGCCGATCACCTGGAAGAAGACGGGGACGGGCAAAAAGTGGGCGCAGATTAACCTCGGCTCCGGCGGCGGCTCGTCGCAAGTCTGGGGCGAAGCCGCTTCAACCATCTCCGCGGCGACCAGTTGGGCGGCGGCTGATCGCGGCACGGGAACCGTGCAGCTCTACGACGAAGGCGGCGCTGCCGACGGCGACCCGATCGACGTCGAGAGCGACTACCGCGACGCCTTCGATGTGGGCGCCGTCGTCTGCGTCGACCGCAAGTTCACCCCGGCGCGCGTCGTGTCGGTCGGCTGCACGCCGGCCACGGAGTAACGATGGCCAACAAGATGGCGACGATGCGTGGCTGCTGCGACTGCGGCTCGATCCTGCCGCCGTGCTACGTCTGCCCCTGTCTGAACGACGCGTCGCCGCCGTTCATCATGGTGGTCCCGACCGAACATCTAGAACTGCTCAACGCCACCGACGAGCAAAAGGCCTTCTACGGCAACGCCGGCCTAATGACGGGCGTCTTCAACGGCTGGACCGGTTCGATGACATCCTTATGCCAAGGATGCTTCGCGGAAGCGTGCAACGGATCATTCAGCCGTCCGCACATGACGACGCTGGCCAACGCGGCGTTTTGCTTCCTGGAATCTTACGGCTACTGGTTCGTTCACATCGACACCGTAGCGAACACGGTCGACGTGTTTCTAGCGCTCTACGGGCAATCGTACGATCCGGATTGCTACAACGTCGAAGCGCCGCTCGTGATGAATGCCTACATTCGTTGGCATTACACGCTGGCCGACAATACTTGCAGCGCGCTGCAATCGCCGACTCACGTCAGCACGCACCTGCTGGCCTTCACGGGGTCAATTCTTGGCAGGTCGGCAACCGAGTGCGGCGTCTCTTCAGAGGAAGAAGCCGCATCCGTGGGCGACGTCTTCGCTGTCGGAGCGGGGTTTTCCGATCCAGACACGGACCTCCACTGGGCGATCGCCGATCTCACCCCGCCGGAACTGATCTTTAATCTCGACAACTGCCTAGAGCCCGACTGCTGCGCCGAGGAGGGAGGACCGCCGACCTCCGCGTTTTCGGTACGCTTGGTTGGCGAAGGCCAGTGCTCTCTCGTCATTACCGACGAAAGCACGCCGGGAACGTGCGGCGAGATCGTCCGCTGGGTGTACGAAATCGAATACTTTCCGATTGACGACGAAGATCGCCTTTGCGGATTGTTCAAACGGACGATCGAGGGCGTCTCGGCTGGCGAAGAATTCTACGTTCCCGGCGCCCCGGGATGCGCTGGCCAACTCAACATCGTCGTCACGCAAACCGTATGGGACGAAGCCGGCTGCCGCGACTCGTCTGAGCAGGGGCCGATTCCCTGCTGCGATTGCCTGGGGAACGACGGCGAAATGTGCGGCGAGCTTTCCGGCAGTCTCACCGTGACGCTGATCGATGCGGAAACCTGCACCTATCTGCTGGAGGCGACCGCCGGCGGCGAGGGCATCTGCGGCGGTACGACCGTCATCGAGATTCTCTTTTCAAATGCAGATTGCGACCCCCCTGACCCGCCATGCTCTTGCGAAGAAATTGCGGCCGGCAACTGCGGCGGCGTCGGCTGCTCGGCGTTTCTCGGCGACGGCGATTCGATGGAAATCACCATCAGCGAGCCGACGACGATTCTCTGGCGCCCTGTCGAGGGGGACTGCGGCTGTCATGGAGAATGGACCGAGGAAGCCTTGCCGTGCGCCCCCTGCGAATGCTGCGACGGCAAATTCAGCGGTGCGACTCTGACCGTTTCCGTTTCCGCGCCTAACGATTGCCCCGACCGCGCCGAGTTCGTTTCCTGCGACTGTGCGGCGGTCAACGGCGATTATGACTGTCCTGCCACGGCGTCTTGCGCGGGCGAGCATACGAAAGTTGACCATCAGCCCTGCATTACCGACAACGGCGTCGATCCGCCGTCGACCACCTACAATAGCTCGACGGCCAGTTGGTCGATCTACTGCGACGAAGATGGCTATTGGCTGACGTTGGGTTTTTCGACGGGAACGGCGAACAACGTCGGATCAGCGTTCGATGACGTTTTCCTGGGCGAAGAAAAGCCGGTCTGTAAAAACATCAGCGCCACCGCCACCATCACGCAAGCGAGCTACGGCTCCGGCTGCTACTGCAACTGGGGAAATACCACCACGATCTTGGCGGACTTCTACGCATGATCACCGTTGAGCAAACCGCCGAAGGGACATGGCTAGCGACCTGCCCGCACTGCGGCTGGCAGTTTACCCAAGCCATCCATACGAAGACGCGGCACAACTGCCCGCTCACTCAGGAGCGCTACACCTACGTCCCGGCCGACTGGGAAACCCGCTCGCGCGAAGAGAAGAATCCCTACCTGCTGCATCGCGTCGGCGGGAGCGTGATCATCGCCGAGGACGACCCCCGCCGCGAACTGAAAGAGCCGGGGTTGCTCGTGAAGGCGAACAACTACCGCAAGGCGCGGGCGGAGCATAAGCGGGCCGGCAAGCCGGAGGCGACCGACGAGCAGGTCGCCGAGCGGTTTGCGATCTGCCAGGCGTGCCCGCTGTTCAAGCCGAAGGGCGATGGCCAGGGGGTCTGCACGCATCCGAGCTGCGGCTGCTCGCTGAAGACGGTCGGGCTGACGGGCCGGAATAAGCTGCGCTGGGCCGAGCAGCAATGCCCGCTGCCGGCGCCGCGATGGAAGGCGTTGCCCCCGGCGCCGGGTGGGGAGTAGAATCGGGGCTGCCCGCCGAGCCGCAAGGCGTCCCCGTCTATTGGACGGCAACCTACTGGCGAAATGCGTGACGGCGATGATGGTAGGATCTGCCTGGCGGTGCTTTTCCCTTCCCCCGGAGTGACAGATGGACGCAATCAGCATGGTCGGCGCCCGCTGCCGGTGCGGCCGACTCATTGAGAGCGACGCCGACGTTGGCATTATCGACTTCGACTCAGAGCCCGTGTATGTAGCGGGCAATCCAGACCCGGCTGCTTTCGTGACGACCAGACGCGAGGTGCGCTGCGTTGAATGCGTCCCTCCCGCCCAGGCCGAGATCGTAGGGGAGTGAGCCAATGACATTCCGCGAATTAATCTTCGACGACGACGTTCACGAACTAGACCTAGCCGCACTCTATCGAGCCGGCCAAGAGCTTCGGGAACAGCGCGAGCAAGAGGCATTCGCCCAAGCGTTCCTGCCTCGACTCACTCCGCTGCCATTTAAGATTGTCGCCGAATCAACGCCCGGCGGACCGCGACTGCCGGGGGAGTGATGGCTTTCTCTTGCCGCCCTTGCGGATCGACCGGCCGAGTTCACGATCCGCGCACGCCGCGCTGGAAGTTCTGGCGCTCCGTCGTCTGCCGTCGCTGCGGCGGCGACGGCCATGAGAAGCCCCCCGGATGGCCCGACCCTGGATTGATGCGGGAGCTTCGCGGCCCCATGTCGCCGCCGCCACCGCCGAAGTGACGCCCGCTGGCTGAGGCGGGTGAGGCGGGGCTAGCCCGCCCTGCCCCACAGCCGCTTCCAAAAACCGGGCGGCGGCGAGTCGGGGCGCACCGCTTCCAGCGGCCACTGCCCGGCGCCGCAGGCGGCGATGATCGCTTTGTCGATGTACGACTCGGTGACGCTCCGGTGGCTATGCCGGGCGAACGTCGTAGCATTGCCGCCGTGGGCTTCGATCATCGTGAAGACCGTCACCCGCATCTTGTGGAGGCCCGTCTTACGCTTCGCCCAGGGGAGCCCAGCGGCCTGCACGACGCGGCGGTAGCGTTTGTAGAAGCATTGCCACTCTTTCCAGGGGCGGTCCCAGATAAGGCCGCTGTCGCTCGGCAGAGCCATCATCTGCGTGAACAAGGCGACCGTCTCCGGCCGCAGCCGGTAGACCATCGCCTTGCGGCCCCCTTTGCGCGTCTTCGCCGGGACGCGGACCGTGCCGCTCGCGAGATCGACCCATTCGCGGCGGAGGCTGAACGTCGCCGCGGCCCGCTCGCCCGTGTCGTAGAGCCACCAGTGGAGCGCCAGCCACCACGTCGCCGCCTGGTGCGGACCGATCCAGCCGGTCTGCGCCGCACACGCGGCAAAGAGCCGCTGAAGCTCGTCCGGCCGCCAGGCGACCGGCAGCGGCTCGGGCTCCACCATCTTCTTGAGCGTCGGGAATTGGTCGACCAGCCGCCGCCGGGCGGCCCATTCCCACAAGGCGCGTAGTTGCTTCATGCGCTGATTGGCGGTCGCTTCGGCGAGCCCGTCGCGGACGGCGGCGATCATAAACCCGTGAATCGCGTCGTCGTTCAGGTCGGCGACGGTCGGCTCGCGATCGAGGTGGGCGGCGAATTGCCGGACGCTACGCCAGTAATGCTCGCGGGTCGTGTGCTTCGCGATTTGGGGAGAAACAGAGAGGTAATGCTCAAGGAGTTCAGTCAGCGGTTGCATCGCGGCCTCGATAGGCTCGCCATCCTGGTCGTCGTTCCGTGCCTCGGTTCCTGCAGGCTGTTTGGAGATGAGAAGCTCGTGAAGAGAGCTTCACCATAATTACGGATTTATCTGGCGCCTACTGCCTATTTAGGGGCAGTGGCCGCCGGGAATTGCCGGGGGAAGTGGCCTATGGGACTGGGCCAAGTCCATAACGATCTTCATGGCAGGAATCTACGGGGTACTCTGTAAACATGAATAGCCGCTCAAGGACGAGTGGCGTTGCGGGGAGAGTCCCGCCTTGGTGGGGAAGTGATACGAGCAAGAGTAATCACTGGACTGGCGGAGTCAATAAAATGTCAGCCGAAAATATCGAATTGCAGGATCTCGCCAACCGGGTAAAAGCCCTCGAAGACTGGCAAGCCACAGTCGAGGCGAAGCCATCATCGCGAGTGCCGCAATCTATCGCTGACGCGCTGAACGAGCAGGCGATGGCCCGCATCAAAGCCTCGACTGCCCAGATCAAAGGCGGTCTTCAGTAAACGCTGCCCGCTGGGTGTTCGGCGCAAGCCGACGTTCTGACGTGACAATTAGAACCCTGGCGGGCGGCGCCTTCTTGAAACGACTTACCGTAGTCGATAAGATAGGGGCATGCAAGATATGACCGATGACGAAGCTCGCGAAGTTGTTGCCGCCAATCTTAAGCGGCTGCGCGGCGATCGGTCGCTGTCTGACATCGGCCGCTGTTGCGATACGTCCGCAGGCGCCATTCAGCAGATTGAGCGAGGCGACCGCATGCCAGGAGCCGGGCTTCTCACCCGATTGGCCGCCACGTTTGGCGTCTCTATTGATGAGCTAATGCAGCCCATCAGAAAATCCAAAAAGACCGCTTGACCGCCTTTTCGATTTCGGTAAGATAGCCGACGTCACGTCAGTAACGTCGGCACTTCTTCGGCCCGCTGGCCGCTGAGTGCCTTGAGGTAAGGCTACTCCCCAGGACACCCCGGCAAGGTCGCCGCGCGCAAGGCTGCGTCTTCTCTGCTGCGGAGCGTCCGCATTTTACGCCCCCCGTCGAATCGTCTCGGCCGTGCCGCGCTGCGTGGCTGGCTTGGCTGTCAGCTGGAGCGCAAGTGGTTCCGTGTTGAACCGCAAGCGGCTGGCCGAGGCGTTTGAGCGGGGGATGCGGGAAGGGATGCTCGTTGCTGGATGCTGGATGCTGGATCGCTTCGCGAGCATCAAGCATCAAGCATCAAGCATCTAGCAACGAGCATCTAGCAGCAAGGAGCAACGCCATGAAACGCCAACGGGCTCTGTTTCGCTCGCGGGTCGACGCATTGCTGTGCGTCGGCTACGGGCTGGCCATCATCGCCTGGCTCGGCGTCGGGCTGCTGATCGTCGGCGCCTCACTCAGCAAGGGAGGATTGTAATCAATGGCATGGACTGAATTTACTGACGAAAAGCAACCTGTTGCGTCAACGAAGCGAATATGCTTCCGCTGCCTGCAGGTGATCCCGGCCGGCGTGGAGTTCTTTCACCGCAGGGGGCTGCTCGACGGCGTCAAGAAAACGTGCGTCTTTCACGAAGATTGTCTCCCCGCGGCCGAGCCGGGCGAAGCGACTAACGACGCGCCTGTCGAAGACGCTGACGACGCGGTGACCAGCCCGCCCGTCACGACGCCGCTGGCGACGGTGGCGGAGGCAGCGGAGGCAGCGGACGCTCAATTCGTGCCGACTCCGACGCAGCTGGCGTGCCTGGCTCACCACGACGCCATCATGGCGAAGTCGAGGCAGGTGAATGCGGCGCGCGGCTATTGGCTTGACCTGCGAGATCAAACCAAGGAGGCGAAAATCGAATTCAACGAGCAGAGTTCTCAATTGCTCGGATTGATCAACCAGGGCGCCGCGCAGACGCGGTTGCCCTTCGAGGACGCCACGACGACGCCTACTGAGATCGTCGCCCCCGCTGCAGGTGCGGAGTGGAAATCTCGGTTACTGACGGTGCTAGCGTTGCCGGAAACGCTCTGCGAGCGGCTGGCGGAAAGCGCCATTGAAACGCTCGGCCACTTGAAAGTGTTCTGGGACGCCGGGCGATCGCTGCGGGACCTGCCTGGCATCGGCGAATCGAAGGACACTCTCGTCAAAGATCGCTGGGCCGACTACGGCAAAGAGCACCCGGAGATTTACGGAGTCCAAACTGCCGCGGAGGCGGCAGAAGGGCCCGCCGATCTCACCGACGACGGCGAAGGGCCGGAGGAGGAGGACCCATTCGGCGACGATCCGGAGTATCAGCCCGCCGGCGACGAGGCGGCGTAAGCGACCGGAGGCTAGAGGCTGGAGACGATTTCGGATGAAGAAGTGCAGGCATTGTGAATTCGTCTATGCCGGGAGTCGCGGCGGGCCACGGCGTTGTCCGAGCTGCGGTCTGCCAGATAAGCAACGATCGCGATGCGAAATCTGCGGCGGCGAGTTCTTCAAGTCGCCCAGTCGTAAGCGAGTCACATGTTCAACGGAGTGCCGCTCGGAAAAGGTGAGGCGGCGAGTCACAACCCACGGCCAGTCGAGTTCGCGGCTGTACGCGATTTGGTCGGGAATGAAGGTGCGGTGCGACGAAGCGTCTGGCGTGGCCAGTGAGTATTACTCGTCGCGAGGGATTCGGGTTTGCGATGAATGGATGCAGTCGTTTGAGGCGTTCGCCGCGTGGGCTTATGCAAGCGGCTATCGTCCCGGTTTGGAAATCGACCGCAGGAAGAACGATGAAGGATACTCGCCAGACAACTGCCGCTGGGCGACTCGCGAGCAACAGATGCGGAACACGAGGAAGCGCCGGGGCGGAAGTTCGCAATACAAGGGAGTCTCATTTATTAAGGCCACTGGGAGGTGGCGAGCGCTCGCGATGAAGGGCGGCGTCTCGCACCACATCGGCGTATTCGATTCGGAGAATGACGCCGCAGCGGCCTACGATCGTTGGGCAAAAGAGAACTTTGGAGAGTTCGCGTCTCTTAATTTTTAATCACAAGGAGGTGTCCCATTTTAGTTCTCTCACGGAAGAAGCACGAAAGCATCGTCATCAACGACGACGTGACGGTCGTCGTCGTCGAGATCCGCGGCGACAAGGTGCGGCTCGGCGTCGAGGCGCCCAAAGAAGTGCCGGTCCACCGGAACGAAGTCTACGAAGCGA
>Ga0075012_10003431_pt1 | contig 15083 bp, 13 predicted proteins | sample All_14_2_FD_71474 | JGI IMG/M metagenome (GOLD analysis project Ga0075012, IMG submission 71474) | Freshwater microbial communities in response to fracking from Pennsylvania, USA - Allegheny Zone_MetaG_DW_15 | ecosystem: Environmental > Aquatic > Deep subsurface > Groundwater > Drilled... | reverse complement strand
GTGCCGCGACTTGTCTGAGCTGGCCAGCTACGCGCAGGTCGACAACCAGCAATACCGCCGCCTGAAGGCCGCCACCCCGGGGCCGTTCACCTTCATTTTGCTGGCCACCAAAGAAGTGCCGCGCCGCCTGAGCCACCCGTCGCGCAAGACCATCGGCCTGCGCGTGCCGGACCACAAAGTACTGCAAGAGCTGCTCGCCCTCCACAGCACGCCGCTTTTGGCAACCACCTTGATAGCACCCGGCGAGGATCATCCCTTCAACGACGCCGATGACATTCGCGAGCATTACCGAGGCCGCATTGCGGCGGTGATTGACACGGGCGCCTGCCCACGTGAACCCACCACGGTGGTTGACCTGACCGGCTCCGAGCCGGTGGTCATCCGCGAAGGCCGTGGCTCGCTCGCCTTGCTGGGTTTGTAAGCACCGACATCACGCCATGGACATTGCCAACCTGATCCAGACCATCTCGATCTACGCCATTCCGGTGCTGCTGTCGATCACGCTGCACGAGGCCGCCCACGGCTACGCCGCCCGACACTTCGGCGACGACACGGCCTACCTGGCTGGGCGCATCACGCTGAACCCGTTCAAACACATTGACCCGCTGGGCACGATCGTGATGCCGCTGGTCTTGTACCTGGCCACCTCGGGCGCCTTTTTATTCGGCTACGCCAAGCCGGTGCCGGTGCGTTTTGGCAACCTGCGCCACCCCAAGCAGGACATGGTCTGGGTGGCGCTGGCCGGGCCGGGCGCCAACTTCTTTCAGGCGCTGATGTGGGGCGCGGTGTTTTACCTGTTGCAGGCCCTGGGCGTGACTGAGCCCTTTTTCATCGAAATGGCGCAGGGCGGCATTCTGGTGAACATCGTCATGTTTGTGTTCAACCTGTTTCCGCTGCCGCCGCTGGACGGTGGCCGCATCCTGGTGGGCTTGCTGCCTTACAAACAGGCCATGCTGGTGTCGCGGGTGGAGCCTTACGGGTTCTTCATCGTCATGGCGCTGGTGCTGGCCGGTGTGGTCAGCAACCTGTGGCTGCGCCCGCTGATGGGTCTGACCTTCAAGGTCATCAACCTGCTGCTCACGCCCTTGATCATGCTGGTGAGATAGACCTGCCAATAGCCAACCAAGTCATGGATGACGGGTGAGACCCGCCGTGACAGCTGATATCCCCCTCGTGTTTTGTTCATCTTTCTTCCGTTGACCTGCTATGAGTATTGAGCGTTTTCTGACCGGCATCACCCCCTCCGGCACCCCGCATCTGGGCAACTATGTGGGCTCCATCCGCCCCTCGGTGGCGGCCAGCCTGCGCAGCGATGTGCAGAGCTTTTATTTTCTGGCCGACTACCACGCGCTGATCAAGACTGACGACCCGGCGCGCATCCAGCGCTCCACGCTGGAAATCGCCGCCAGCTGGCTGGCCTGCGGGCTGGACCCGGACAAGGTGGTGTTTTACCGCCAGTCGGACGTGCCCGAAATTCCCGAACTCACCTGGTTTCTGAGCTGCGTGCTGGGTAAGGGCGTGCTCAACCGCGCCCACGCCTACAAGGCCGCGGTGGACAAAAACAACGCCGCTGGACTCGACCCCGATGCCGACGTCAACGTGGGCCTGTTCATGTACCCGGTGCTGATGGGCGCCGACATCCTGATGTTCAACGCCCACCATGTCCCAGTGGGCCGCGACCAGGTGCAACACATCGAGATGGCGCGCGACATGGCCAACAGCTTCAACCACCGTTATGGCGTGCATTTCACCCTGCCCGAAGCCGCCATTGAAGACAACGTGGCCACCCTGCCCGGCTTGGATGGCCGCAAGATGAGCAAGAGCTACGACAACACCATCCCGCTGTTTGCCACGCGTGAGCAGTTGCAAAAGCTCATTGGCGCCATCGTCACCGACAGCAAGGCGCCGGGCGAGCCCAAAAGCGTGGACGGCTCGGCGCTGTTCCAGATTTACCAGGCTTTTGCCAGTGCGGACGAAACCCGCGCGCTGCAGCAAGCCTTTGCCGACGGCATCAGCTGGCGCGACGCCAAACAGCGCGTGTTCGAGCGCATTGACCAGGAAATTGCCCCCCTGCGCGCCAACTACCTGGCGCTGATGGCCGACCCCGGCAAGATTGAAGCCATTTTCAAAGCAGGTGCCGCCAAGGCGCGTGCCATTGCCACACCGTTCATGACCGAGTTGCGCCACGCGGTGGGCCTGCGCGACCTGCGCGCCCAGGACGCCACTGCCGCCAAATCGGTCAAAGTGGCGCTGCCGGTGTTCAAACAATACCGCGAGGCGGACGGCCAGTTCTACTTCAAATTACAGAGCGCTGAGGGCAAACTGCTGCTGCAAAGCGGCGCTTTTGGCTCACCCAAAGTCGCCGGTCAAAGCATTGCGGCGCTGCAAACCCAGGGCGCTGGCGCGCTGGCTGAACTGGCTGGCCTGGTGACGCTGGCCGAGGGCGTGTCAGCGGCTGACATCGATGGCGCTTTGCAGGCGCTGATTGATGCCAAGGCCGAATCCAAAACCAAGTAGGCCGCTGCTACAATCTCGCGTTCGCGGAGAGATGGCAGAGTGGCCGAATGTACCTGACTCGAAATCAGGCGTACCGCAAGGTACCGTGGGTTCGAATCCCACTCTCTCCGCCAAGCAACATAAGAAAAGTCCACTATCAATTCGGTAGTGGACTTTTTTATTGGGTGGTGTCTGTCACCACCAGCACCATGTTTTGTAGCGTGTAAACACCCTGTAGCGAAGTCACCGGTACCCAAACCGAAGCCTTTTCAGGCAAGTCAAGCGGGCTAAGCGTCCTCCTGTTTCGGGCCAGCAGCGGTCGATACGCCATGAGGGGTATTTACGTTGCGCCATCGTTCACTTAAAGTTGCAACACCATGCCAGAAAAGCCCGCCCATCCAGCCTCACCACCAACCCCCGACAAGTCGGGCTCTCCTCTTGACGCTGGCTTTCGGGAAAGGCGACGGTTTCCTCGGCCGTTGCCCTTGCCTGAGGTCACGGTTGGCAACGGCGGTGATACGGAATGGGCCTTGTGGCTGGAACATGCCGAGCAAGCCCGACCGATTGACATCCAACTGGATTCGCCAGACCCGAAAAAACCGGCCGGGCCTCGATAAGGCCAGCGTCACACCTCGCTTGAGACCGACATCCAGCGAGCGCGGTGCGGCAAATGGCGCCGCGACTTGGTCGGTATGCGCCCGGACTTCAATACGCCGGGCGTCGTTCACCAGCTCACGCCACCGCCACCAGACGCCCCTGCAGCAAGCGCACCGAGCGGTCAGCCAGGTCACGGGCCTCGGCCTCGTCGTGGGTCACCAGCAGCGTGGCCATGCCGGCGGCTTGAATCCGGCTGCGAAACTCCTGCCGCAAGGCCACCCGCAAATCGGCATCCAGCGCTGAAAAAGGTTCATCCAGCAGCAACACCCGCGGTTGGGTGATCAAGGCACGGGCCAGCGCCACACGCTGCTGCTCACCGCCCGATAGGTTCCAGACGCGACGCTGCGCCTGCTCGGTCAGTCCAAAAACACCCAGCATCTGCAGCGCCTGGGCGCGCGCTTCGCGCCGCGGCAGACCTTGCTCGACCAGGCCAAACGCCACGTTGTCCAGCACGCTCAGGTGGGGGAACAGCGCAAAGTCCTGAAACATCAGCGCAAAGCGGCGATGCTCGGGTGCCAACTGGGTGATGTCCTGGCCGTCAAACCAGACACTGCCCGCATCCGGCGCCTGCAGACCCGCCACGATGTTGAGCAGCGTACTTTTGCCGCTGCCTGAGGGCCCCAGCAGCGCCACCGTCTCGCCCGCGGCAACCTGCAGGTTCACTTCCTGCAGCAGCGGGTGGTGGGCGTAGCGTTGGTGGATCTGGCGCAGTTCAAGCATGTTGGGTCGGGCGCACGGCCCGTCTCATGTCAGGCATCAGGCGGGCGCCCTGTGCGCGGGGCCCCGAGGTGTGGCGGTCTCGCACCGGCCACTCGATCAGCAAAAAGGCCACCAGCGCCAGCGCCATCAGCACACAGGCCAGCACCATCGCCGCCTCCAGATTGGCCTGCCCCGGGCGGCCCAGCCGCTGGTAGATCAGCGTGGTGAGGGTGGCCCACTCCGGGCGCGACAAAAACAGCGTGACGGCGAATTCGCCCAAGGCCGTGGCCGCGGCAAACGCCATTCCGCGGCGCAGCGCTGGCAGCAGCAGCGGCAACGTCACCCGCCAGAAACAGCGCCACGGGCTGGCACCCAGCGTGCGCGCGGCCTGCCCCAGATGCACCGGCAAACCGTCCAGCCCGGCCGAGAGCGACTTGGCCACAAACGGATATGCCAGCACCGCGTAGGCCGCCAGCAGCAAGGGCAGACTGGCGGTGAGCGACGGGTACAGCAGCAGCAAGCCAAACGCCACCGTCACCGGCGACACCACAAACGGCAGAAACGCCGCCGCACGCCAGGCCACCGACGCCTGCGCCGCCAACGCATGGGCCACGCCCAGCAACGTCGCCACCACCAGCGCAGCAGCTGAAAACCGCAGCGTGTTCCACAGGGCCGCCAGCATTTCTGCGTCAAAGACGCCGCCAGCCCCGTGCCAAACCGCGCTGGACGCTTTGATCACGATGGCAAGAATGGGCAGCGCGCAGACGACAAACAACACCGCCAGCGCCAGGCCCAACGCCAGCCACTGCAGCGCGGATTGTGGCGGATGACGCGCCACCGGCACCGGGCGCACCGGCGCCGCCAGGCGTTTCTCCAGCGCGGCATAAGCCAGGGCCACCCCGCCGGTGAGCAGCAGCATCCACAACGCCAGCACACTGGCCTGGCCCAATTGCAACTCGTAGGCCACCAGGGTGTAGATTTCCACCTCCACCGTGGTGTAACGCTGGCCGCCCAGCACCAGCGCCAGGCCAAACCCGGCAAAACAATACAAAAACACCAAGCACAGGCTCGACACCAGCCACGGTGCAATGGCAGGCCACTCCACCCGCCAGAAGGTCCGCCAGGGCGTGGCCCCCAAGGAGCGCGCGGCAGCTACCTGGCGCGCATTGACCTGCCCCAGCGCATCGACCCCGGCACGCACCACCAGACACAGGTTGAAAAACAGGTTGCCATACAGCAGCAGCCAGGGTGTGTCTTGCAGGTTGATGCCCAAGGCGCCACTGATCAGCCCGTGCGGCCCCCACAGCGCCAGCACCCCCAGCGCGGCCACCAGCGTCGGCACCACAAACGGCAGCATCAGCAGCCGCAACACCAGCGCGCGCCCGGCAAACTCAAAACGCGCCAGCACCCAGGCCAGCGGCAGACCCAAGCCCAGCGCCACCCCGCAGGTGATGGCCGCCTGCGCCAGCGACCAGATCACGCGCCAGCGCAGGTAGTCGTCTTGCCAGGGTTTGAACAGGGCGACGGCCCCAAGTGCACCGGCTTCACCCGTGAAACCTTCCAGCGCCAGCCGGGCCAGTGGCGCCAGCAGCATCAAGACCAGCGCAGCGGCCGGCCAAACACCGAGCCAGAGCCCGGCGGCGACACGGCCACGCTCACCGCCACGGGATCGTTTCATGGGCCAGGTGCCCCGCGGCTTACTTCAGCACCACCTGGGTCCAGCGCGCCACCCACTTGGCACCCTGGTCGGCGATCACCTGCGGAGGCAAGCTCTCAAACGCAGCGGGTTCGGCGGCGTGGCGCATCACCGGGGCCAAGGGCGTCTTGGGCACGGCGGGGTACATCCACATCTCGGTCTGCAGCGCCTGCTGCACCGGTGCAGAGCGCATGAAGTCCACAAAAGCCAGGGCGGCGGCTGGTTGCACCGTGCCCTTGATCAGCGCCACGCCTTCCACCTGACGGAACACGCCACCGGCCAGGTTCAGGCTGGCGGTGGGCGACTCGGTGAGTTTCTCTTTGGCGTAAAACACCTCGGCGGCCGGGCTGGTGGCGTAGCTCACCACCAGCGGGTGGCTGCCCTGGTTGCGGGTGAATTCGGTGTAGTAGGCCTCGCTCCAGCCCTTGACCACTTTGAGACCGTTGGTCCGCATCTGCGCCCACCAGGCAAAGGCTTTTTCTTCGCCCATACCCGCGATGGTGGCCAGCAAAAAGGCGTGACCCGGGCTGGAGGTGGCCGGGTTGGGCACCACCAGCCAGCCCTTGTAGGCCGGTTGGGTCAGATCCGAGAGGTTTTTTGGCAGCGGTGTGCCAGTTTTGACCACCGCCGCCTTGTCGTAGTTCAGGGTCACAAAACCGTAGTCCACCGCCGCCAGCGCGCCGCCCAGTTGCGAATCCACCGTGCCAGCCGCTTGCGCCAGGGTCGGCTCCAGCACACCGGCGGCCAGCGCCTTGTTGGCCAGGGTGTTGTCAATGCCAAACACCACGTCAGCCACCGGTCTGGCGCGGGTGAGGATCAGTTTGTTGAGCATTTCGCCAGCGTCGCCGCCTTTGATGATGGCCAGCTTGACGCCGTTTTGCGCTTCAAACTGCGCCAGCAGGGGTTTGGGCAGGGCAAACGAGCTGTGCACCATCACGCGCAACTCTTCGGCGGCGTGGGTCAGGGTGGAAAAAGTGAGAGCAGCCAGTGTGGTGGCGGCCAGGGCAAATAAACGACGTTGCATGAACACTCCCCTTAAAAGCGCCCGCGCTGCCAGGGCGCGGGTTCAAGGGGAAGGCCGGTGTCGGCCTCGTCCAACCCATCACGCTCCCTACGCTGGCATGATCCAGATCAGGTGTGGGGACTCTCTCAGCCCGGCAAAGCGCCAGACACCCCCGGTGAAGCGGCGAATTGTAAAGGGCGGCTTGCGGCTGGCGGCGCTTGGCTGCCCTGCAGGTGCGATGTCTTGCAGATTCAGAGACCGGCAGGGCGACTGGGCGATGCGCATGCGGTTTTGGAATGAAATCACGCGCGAAGCTGGGGTGTCAGTACGCCACGGCCTATGGGCGCGCGCCTTTCATCCCAAAGCCCGGTCACATCACCCAATCACCCTGCCTCAACGCTATTTGAAATGGCACGAGGGAAGAATCTGTGGCACATGAAGATCGCTGTCATTGCGGGCTTGAGGAGCCTGACCCGGACCTGATCCGTGACCATCCATACAGTCTGAAGTCATGGATGTCGGCTCATAGGCCGACATGACAGAACCTTGTTTTCTGCATGTCTGTTCCCCAAACGCGGCGGTGAGGCAGGGTGATTGGGTGATGTGACCGGGCTTTGGGGCGGAAGGCGCGCGGCTAAAAGCGCTCGCGCACTGAACCGTTCAACTCGCGCGTGATTCCGCCGCAAAACCGCATGCGCATCACCCAGTCGCCCTGCCGTGTGTTGATACAACAGATGCAACCCATTCAACCCACACCAGCCACCCCATAAAAATCAACCCTTGGCCATCGCCTCGGCCTGAATGGCGGTCAGTGCAATGGTGAACACGATGTCGTCCACCAGCGCGCCGCGTGACAAGTCGTTCACCGGCTTGCGCAGGCCTTGCAGCATCGGGCCGACCGACAGCACATTGGCCGAGCGCTGCACCGCCTTGTAAGTGGTGTTGCCGGTGTTGAGGTCGGGGAACACAAACACCGTGGCCTGGCCCGCCACTTTGCTGCCCGGGGCTTTTTGGTCGGCCACTTCCTTCACGCTGGCGGCGTCGTACTGCATGGGCCCGTCGATCACCAGATCGGGCCAGCGCGATTTGGCCAGTTCGGTGGCGGCACGGACCTTTTCCACATCGTCGCCAGAGCCCGAGGCGCCGGTGCTGTAGCTGATCATGGCCACCTTGGGGTCGATGCCAAAGGCGCGGGCGCTGTCGGCGCTTTGTTTGGCGATTTCGGCCAGGTCTTGCGCGCTGGGGTCGGGGTTGACCGCGCAGTCGGCATACACCAGCACCTGCTCAGGCATCAGCATGAAGAAACACGACGACACGATGCTGGAGCCCGGCGCCGTTTTGATCAGTTGCAGCGCGGGGCGAATGGTGTTGGCGGTGGTGTGGACCGCGCCGCTCACCAGGCCATCCACCTCGTCCACCGCCAGCATCATGGTGCCCAGCACCACGGTGTCTTCCAGCGCCGCCAGCGCCTGGCCCGGCGTCAGGCCCTTGCTTTTGCGCAGCGCCACCATGGGTTCGACAAATCGTTCGGCAATTTCGGCCGGGTCCAGAATCTCCAGCCCCGGCGGCAACTCGATGCCCATGGCATCGGCCACCGACTGGATCGCCTTGCGTTTGCCCAGCAACACACAACGGGCAATGCCTTTTTCGGTGCAAATCACCGCGGCACGGATGGTGCGCGGCTCGTCACCCTCGGGCAGCACGATGCGTTTGTTGGCCGCATGTGCTTTCTGGATCAGTTGGTAGCGGAACGCCGGGGGCGACATGCGCGACGAGACGGTGTGGTCCAGCCCCTCGCAAATCATGGCCACATCGAGTTGTTCCACCACGTTCTCAATGACCTGGTTCATGCGCGTCAGGTCGTCCTGCGGCACGGCCAGCGGCAGGCGGCTGATGCGGCTGGCGGTCTCATAGCTGTCGCCATCGGTGCGCATCACCGGCAAACCGCTATGGAAAGCCATAGCGCCAAAACGTTGTATGCGCTGGCTGATGAAGCTGTGGTGGGTCAGCACCAGGCCGGCCAGTTCAATGCCGTTGCTCGCCGCCAGGGCCGTGGCCAGCATCACATCGTCACGGTCACCGGCGCTGATCACCAGCGCGCCGGGTTTGAGGCGCGGAATCACCTCGGTCACCGAGCGGGCGCACAACACGGTCTCGCGCACGCGGCGGGTGGCGATTTCGCCTTCAATCATCACCTCGGCGCCCAGATGCCGGGCCACATCGAGCGTGCGCGGGGCGGACAGCTGCGGGTTTTCACGCACCACCCCAAAAATCGGCACGCCGTCGAGTTGGCTGGCCACCGCAGGTTCGTCAAAGTCTGAACCCACCCGGTTAAAAATCACGCCTTCCACCCGGCGCCCGGAATTGCGCACCCGGGCAATCAGGTATTGGGTCTGCGCAATGCCTTCGGGATGGGCGCCGCTGGCCACCAGAATCACATCGGCCTGCAGGCTGCGGGAAATGGCCACCGACAGCTGCGGAATGAAGGCGCGGGTCGGGTCGGCGTGGATGCCTTCCACCACCAGCACATCGGCCCCCTCAGAGCCCGACATGGCCAGGCTGACGATGCTCTCCAGCACGTCGTCCGTCTTGCCACTGGTGACCTGCTGGGTCACCAACTGCATCGACAAGGGGTCGGGGGTGGCGGTGGCCTGACAAATGCTGCGCGCAAACAGCACCGACGGTTCGGCGTCCGGGGTGAGTTTGGTCACCGGTTTGACAAACGCCACCTTCAGGCCACGGCGCTGCAGGGCGCGCAACAAGCCCAGCGACACCGAGGTCAAGCCAACATTGGGTTCGGTGGCGGTCAAAAAATATGTACGCATGGGAAATACTCCGTTGGATGCAATGCAGCACCGATTATCTGAGGGTTAACCCTTGGTTTGTTGACGCCGGTTTGAAATTGACGCCAAGGCCGCCAGAGCAGCTTGCAGACGTTGTGGCCCCTCGCCAGCGATGGGCACCACCCGCTGATGGGCTGCCAGATGATGCGCCAGAAGCTGGTGCACCGCCCACTGCGTTGCCCGCCCGTCACGCTGCAGGCCATCGGCCACCCAGGGCAGATCGGGCTGTAACCACAGGGTCAACGCGTAGCGCCGGTGGTGGGCGTGGGCGGCGACCAGCAGACTGTCGTCGGCAAAGTACTGCAGGCTATAAACCGCGGTCAGCAAAGGTGCGGTGTCAGCTAAAACCAGCGCGTCCTGCGTTGTGTCGACCCGGGCCAACGCCTGTTCTTCCTGATCCACCTGGGCCTGGAGCAGCGCGGCCTGCTCATGCGGCTGTGGCGTGCGCCCGCGCGCAGCGCACCAGTCACGCAGCACCTCCGGCACCACCGAGCCGCCCAGGGCATCGGCCAGTTGCCGCACCAACACGGTCTTGCCGGTGCACTCGGCACCGATCACACAGATGACTTTTGGCGAGCCTGGCATGGCAGAAACTCGCGGATGTGCCGGATCAGGCCGGGCGCAGCACGTCCAGCCCACCCAGATACGGCCGCAGCACCTCGGGCACGGTGACCGAGCCGTCCGCGTTCTGGTAGTTTTCCAGCACCGCCACCAGGGTGCGGCCCACCGCCAGACCCGAGCCGTTCAGGGTGTGGACCAGTTCGTTTTTACCCTGGGCATTTTTGAAGCGGGCCTGCAGGCGGCGCGCCTGGAAGGCTTCGCAGTTGCTGACCGAGCTGATTTCGCGGTAGGTGTTCTGTGCGGGTAGCCAGACCTCCAGGTCATAGGTCTTGGCGGCGCCAAAACCCATATCACCGGTGCACAGGCTCATCACGCGGTAAGGCAAGCCGAGTTTTTGCAGGATGGCTTCGGCGTGCTTCGTCATCACTTCGAGCGCTTCGTAGCTCTTTTCGGGGTGGACGATCTGCACCATCTCGACCTTGTCAAACTGGTGCTGGCGGATCAGGCCACGGGTATCGCGCCCGGCACTGCCCGCTTCCGAGCGAAAACACGGCGTGTGGCCGGTGAGCAGCATCGGCAACTCAGATTCGGCCAGCACCACGTCACGCACGAAGTTGGTCAGCGGCACTTCGGCGGTGGGGATCAGGTACAGCGCGGTGTTGTCGGGCTGCACTTCACCCTCTTGCCCGCCTTTTTTGGCGGCAAACAAATCACCCTCAAACTTGGGCAACTGGCCGGTGCCACGCAGGGTGTCGCCGTTGACGATGTAGGGGGTGTAACACTCGGTGTAGCCGTGTTCCTGGGTTTGCACATCCAGCATGAACTGGGCCAGCACCCGGTGCAGGCGCGAGACGGGGCCCTTCATCACGGTAAAGCGCGAACCAGTGAGCTTGACGCCCATCTCGAAGTCCAGGCCTAGCGGTGTGCCCACATCCACGTGGTCCTTGATCTCGAAGTCAAACGTCCGAGGCGTGCCCCAGCTGCGCACCACCACATTGCCATGTTCGTCGGCACCCAGCGGCACACTCTCGTGCGGCAGGTTGGGCACGGCCAGCAGCAGGGTTTGCAGCTCGGCCTGGATCTGATCCAAGCGGGTGGCCGAGGCGTCGAGCTCGTCCTTGATACCACCCACCTGGGCCATGGCCGCGGCGGCCTCTTCATGTAAACCTTTGCCTTTGAGCATGCCAATCTGTTTGCTGGCGGCATTGCGCTGGGCCTGCAAAGCTTCGGTGCGCATCTGGATGGTTTTGCGCTCGGTCTCGAGTGCGGTGAAGGCTTCCACATTCAGGAAGGTCTGCGGGGTTTTGCGGGTTTCCAGGCGCGCCACGGCGCTGGCCAGGTCTTTGCGGAGCAGGGTGATGTCTAACATGATCTTAGAAATTAAATCGGGCTCTCGCCCTTCTGGAATAGGGGGGGGGTGAAGACTATGATTCGTATAGCATCAAGATCGGCCAGCGGAGGCACTGCTGGTGTCTTCTGTGTCCAGCCGCAAGCCCTTGGGCAGCGGAAACTTGACCGTCTCGGGCTGGCCCGGCATGGTTTGCACCGACACCGCACCGAGGGCCTTGATGCGCTCCACCACCTGGCGCACCAGAATCTCGGGCGCCGAGGCACCGGCGGTCAACCCAACCCGGCTGCAGCCTTCAAACCAGTGCGGCTGCAGGTCTTCGGCACGGTCGACCATGTAGCCCGGTGTGCCGAGTTTGCGCGCCACCTCGGCGAGACGGTTGCTGTTGGAGCTGGTCGGGCTGCCCACCACAATCACGATGTCGACCTGCGAGCTCATCAACTTGACCGCGTCCTGGCGGTTCTGCGTGGCGTAACAGATGTCCTGGTGTTTGGGTTCACGCACCATCGGGAAGCGGGCCTTGATGGCCTGGGCGATGTGGGCGGCATCGTCCACACTGAGGGTAGTCTGGGTCACCACGGCCAACTTGTCGGTCTGACGCGGGCTGACACGGGCCACATCCTCCACCTCTTCGACCAGGTGGATGCCATGGTCCAGCTGGCCCATGGTGCCTTCCACCTCGGGGTGGCCCTTGTGGCCGATCATGATGAACTCATAGCCCTCTTTGGCGAGCTTGGCCACTTCCACATGCACCTTGGTCACCAGCGGGCAGGTGGCATCAAAAATCTGAAAACCGCGGCGCTCGGCCTCCTGCTGCACTGCACGGCTCACGCCATGGGCAGAGAAAACCAGCGTCGCCCCTGCAGGGACGTCATCCAGTTCTTCAATAAAAATAGCACCCTTGGCTTTCAGGTCGTCCACCACATAGGTGTTGTGCACGATCTCGTGGCGCACATAAATCGGCGCACCAAACTTGGCCAGGGCTTTTTCGACGATCTCGATGGCCCGGTCCACCCCGGCGCAAAAGCCACGGGGCTCGGCCAGCAAAATGTCATGAACAGCGGCGGTGGGCATGGTTACAGCACCCCGATCAGCTGCACTTCAAAGTTCACCGGGTGGCCAGCCAACGGGTGGTTGAAGTCGAGCTTGACGGCATCCCCCTTGGCACCGGTGCGAAAGTCCAGAATCACCCCGGCAAACTGGCCCTGGCCGTCGGGCGTGGGAAAGTGCAACACGTCACCCACCGCATATTCCTCGTTTTCCACCCCCATGTCGATGAGTTCCTGGCGCGCCAGCCACTGCTGCATGTCTGCACTGCGCTCGCCAAAGGCGGCACCGGCAGGCATCTCGATGGTGGTGTGAGTGCCTTCGGGCAGGCCCAGCAAGGCGGCTTCCAGCGCCGGGGACAACTGGCCGGTGCCCAGCGTGAGCGTGGCGGGCGAGCCCTCAAAGGTGCTGACCACCACGCCTGCCGGGCCGCTCAGACGGTAGTGCAGGGTCAAAAAAGAGCCGGGAGAAACGCTGGCGACGGTGCTTGTCATGCTGATCCTGTACCTGAAAGTGAAGTCGTGAAGGGAAAGCCCACCCAAGGCGGCGGACGCTCGATGCGCTGGCAAGCTCCACCACCCGCACCCGTGTGCCACCCGGCAAAGCCCCAATCCCCATCAGCCCGGCGCCTGAGCGCATAAACTGGCCGCATTGTAAAAGCCCCCTGCCCCGCGCCACCCCAGCCTGCTTGAAACCATGCCGCTCAAAGACCTGCCTCCCGACGCCCGACCACGTGAAAAACTGCTCTCGCGTGGCCCCGGCGCTTTGAGCGATGTCGAGCTGCTGGCCATCCTGCTGCGCACCGGCATCGCCGGCAAAGGGGTGCTGCAAATGGCGCATGAACTGCTGCAACTCAAACCCAAAAACGGCGCCGAGGCCGGGTTCGATGGCATCGCCGGGCTGCTGGGCGCCACGGCCGATGATTTGAAACGTATCAAAGGTTTGGGGCCGGCCAAACGTGCCGAAATCGTGGCCGTGCTGGAGCTGGCCCGCCGCGCCATGGCCCAGCGCCTGCAGGAGCGCACCGTGTTTGACACCCCGGATGCGGTCAAACACTACCTGCAACTGCACCTGGCCGCGCGCAAGCAGGAGGTGTTTGCCGTGCTGTTTCTGGACGTGCAAAACCGCCTGATCGCTCTAGAAGAGATGTTCACCGGCACCTTGACACAAACCAGCGTTTACCCGCGTGAGGTGGTGTTGCGTGCCCTGCACCACCAGGCCAGCAGCGTGGTGCTGTCGCACAACCACCCCAGCGGCACGGTGCACCCCAGCCGCGCCGATGAGATGCTCACGCAAACCCTGAAAACCACCTTGGCACTGATTGACGTGCGGGTGCTCGACCATGTGATCGTGGCACCCGGCGAGGCGCTCAGCCTGGCCGAGCGGGGGCTGATGTGACGGTCAAAAAGCAGCCCATCCAGGCCATCACCGTGCTGCGTGATCGCGCCACGCCCACCCCGAGCAGCCCCAACGCGCCCTCAAGCACCACGGCGCCGCCGCTCAAGGTCAAGGCCCTGACCGACCTGAAAATTGTCAAACGTGCGATCGCCGAGCAAGCGCAGCAGCGGGCTCTGCAGGCCAGCGCACAGGTCAAGGCCGTCCAACAAGCCGCCACCGACCGCGACCTGTTCATCCGCGCCGCTGGCGCCGTCCAGCCCCTGCCGGAAAAGCGTCACGTGATCCACCCCAAAACGCCCCCGGTGCCGCTGGCGATGCAGTACCAGAAGGACGAAAAAGCGGTGCTCAAAGAAGCCATCAGCGACGAGTTTGATGTGAGCACCCTGCTCGACACCGACGAGCACCTGAGCTTTCGCCGCCCCGGCATTGGGGTGGACGTGACGCGCAAACTGCGCCGGGGCGACTGGAGCATCCAGCGCCAGCTGGACCTGCACGGCCTGCGCCGCGACGACGCACGCGAAACCTTGAGCATCTTCATCCGCGAGGCGCACAAACACGGCATCCGGTGTGTGCGGGTGGTGCATGGCAAAGGCCTGGGCTCACCCGGCAAGGCGCCGATTCTGAAAAGCCGGGTGCACAGTTGGCTGGTGCAAAAAAACGAGGTGTTGGCCTTTGTGCAAGCCAAACCCGCTGACGGCGGCGCCGGTGCGCTGGTGGTGCTGCTGATGGCGTCCAGGGGCTGAGGCCCGCCGCGCCGGGTTGCCAAGCGTTTTGACACGGCCGCCTTGGTCTTGAAAGGACGGATCGCTGCTGCTCTGATGTCCATCAAACCGGCTGGGGATGTCGCTGGGTGGCCAAGCAGCACAGACACAAAAAAAGCGGCTTGCGCCGCTTTTTTTGCTGTGTCAGCAGACCCTGATCAGCCTGCAATAGCGTACGGAATCAGCGGCAGCAACATGGCCGCGGTCACGGTCGAATAAAGCACGCGGTCCCAGATCTCCTGCTTCGACTCTTTCATGGCATTACCCTCCGGTTGGTTTGGTGACTAAGGAGTCTTTATTTTGACCGGAATGATTTTTTATATATCGGTGCGTCTGCCACTGACCACAAACGCCGTGTGGAAACGGCGCTAGACACGGCCCGGTGTCACTGCGCCGCCTGACGCAGGGTCTGCACCACCGGGCGACGCAACACGTCGCGCAAGCCCCACCAGCCAGCCGCCAGCGCCAGCGCCGCACCGGCCAGGGAACCCAGCAACGGCACCCACAGCGACACCGTCCAGGCAAAACCAAACACATACTTGGCCAGCGCCCAGCCCACCGCACTGGCCACCAC
>Ga0075012_10003430_pt1 | contig 15085 bp, 10 predicted proteins | sample All_14_2_FD_71474 | JGI IMG/M metagenome (GOLD analysis project Ga0075012, IMG submission 71474) | Freshwater microbial communities in response to fracking from Pennsylvania, USA - Allegheny Zone_MetaG_DW_15 | ecosystem: Environmental > Aquatic > Deep subsurface > Groundwater > Drilled... | reverse complement strand
CGCGCAGCGCTGCAAGACCGCGCCCGACCCGCTATTTTCAACGGCACCCAGTGCGTGGCCACCCACGGCCAGTGGGCCGATCGTGCCGCGCGTGTGGGCGCTCACCTGCGCGCTGCTGGCCTGCAGCCCGGTGACCGGGTGGTGCTCTTCATGCGCAACCACCCACGTTACCTGGAGCTGCTGTTGGGCGCCTGGTGGGCCGGGTTGGTGGTGGTGCCGGTCAATGCCAAGCTGCACCTGAAAGAAGTGCGGTGGATCGTGGACAACGCCCAGGCGCGCTGGGCCTTTGTGACGGCGGATGTGGCGCCCGACCCAACGGCACTCACGGGTCTGAGCGGCGTGATGGACGCCGACAGTGCCGCGTGCGATGTGTGGCTTGGGTCTGGAGAAGGTCTGCCCGCCATCACCGAGCGCGCGCCCGACGACACCGCCTGGCTCTTCTACACCAGCGGCACCACCGGCCGGCCCAAGGGCGTGATGATCACGCACCGCAACCTCATGACCATGGGGCTGACCTACTTCAACGATGTGGACCCCATCGATCCCGGTGACGCCATTGCCTATGCTGCGCCCATGTCGCACGGCGCCGGCATCTACGCCATCCCGCACCTCATGGCCGGCGCACGGCATGTGGTGCCCGCCTCGGGCGGCTTCGACGCGGCCGAACTGTTCAAACTGGGCCTCGCACTCGGCCCGCTCTCGCTGTTTGCCGCGCCCACCATCGTCAAACGCATCGTCGACGAAGCACAGTCTCAAAACCTCACGCCAGAGCAGTGCGGCCAGAGCTTCAAGACCATCGTCTACGGCGGCGCGCCCATGTACGCCGCCGACATTCAGCGCGCCCTGCACACCATGGGTCCGCGCTTTGTGCAGATTTACGGCCAGGGAGAAAGCCCTATGGTGGGCACCGCGCTCAGCCGCACCCACCTGGCCGACACCGCGCACCCGCGCCACGCCGAACGCATGGCCTCCGTGGGCGTGGCGCAAACGACCGTGCGCATCCGCGTGGCCGGGTCAGACGGCGAGCCGTTGCCGGTGGGCGAGGTGGGTGAAGTGCTCATTCAGGGCGACAGCGTCATGGCTGGGTACTGGCACAAGACAGAGGCCACCGCCGCCGCCATCCGCGACGGCTGGCTCTGGACCGGCGACATGGGCGCGCTGGACGCCGAAGGCTTTTTGACCCTGAAAGACCGCAGCAAAGACCTGATCATCAGCGGCGGCAGCAACATCTACCCGCGCGAGGTGGAAGAGGTGCTGCTCACCGCGCCCGGCGTGAGCGAGGTGGCCGTGGTCGGCGCGCCAGACCCCGAGTGGGGCGAAATCGTGGTCGCCTTTGTGGTGCCGCAGCCGAGGGTGGTGCTCGATTCAAAGAGGCTCGATGCCTTTTGCATCGACCAGATTGCGCGTTTCAAGCGGCCCAAGCGCTATGAGTTTGTGGACGCGCTGCCCAAGAACAACTATGGGAAGGTGCTGAAGACGGTGCTGCGTGAGCGGTTTGTTTTCACGCAGGGCACGCTCCAAGCGTTGGGTGCCTACCGAACCACTGACTTGCATGTGGCTGCCGACGAAGCAGATGCGTGGCTGGAAAAGCCCGAACAGGGCAAAGACGTAGCGTCACCTGAGAACCCCGTCTGATCCGTTTTATTCAGCACAGGCAGTCCTGGATCCATTGACTTGGTCAGAGGACTTGCGCAAAACCGCCATTGCGTTGTTGCTTCGCCTTGCCGTACGCCCGCACTGCCCGCGGCTTCGCGCCGAGCCCTGACGGTTTTGGGTAAGTTCTGTTGGTTTAAAGGCAAAAGGTAAGACTTGACCCCAGCGCCGTTTTCAGGGCGTCTTCTGCGGCGAGGAGGTGCTGTGCGTGGTCCGACCGTGCCTTGAGTTGCCTGTTGGGTATCTGTTCTAATCTTTTGCTTCTTGTGGATTGGGGCGGTGCCGTCGAATCCAGGGTGAGTGGTCAAGCTCGCGCACTCCAGAGAGAGCAAGCATTCAATTGCAATTTGGGGTAAATGATGTCGCGAGAGATACAGGCCATCGCATCGAACACGGCGCAGGTCCCTCCGACCGTCCGGTTGCTTGGCACGCTGGTCAAGGCTGTGGTCGCTGCCATCGTCATCAGCCTTGCCCTCGCATCGGTCCTGCTCGTCCATATCGGGCATGCCCAGGACGAAACTGCAGCCGAGGCCTCGGAGCGCCAGTACAGCGGCCTGATCAGGCTGCTGTCCCGGCAATTGGGCAGTCACGTCCGCGACTACACCCACTGGGACGAGTCGGTCGAGCGACTCGCGGCGAGCTACGACGCCGAATGGTGGGACAAAAACGCGGGCGCCTTCGCCGTGGACAGCTTTGGGCTGTCGTTCAGCTTGGCCGTCGACGGTTCCGACCGCCCGCGTCTTGCAACGACGCCTTCCGGCCGGCGTACCGATCTCCCCGTCGAACTGCTTACGCCATCGCTGCGCACGCTGCTTGCCGAGGCAAGATTGCGCCCCGCCTCGGCCACCGGCGCCGAGGCGGTGGCCACCGGCATTGTCGAGTTCGAGGGCGGCCTCCATCTGGCGGGCGCAGTCCTTTTCCTGCCGGAATCGGAGGAGGTGACGAACCCCGATCCACAGGCGCTGCTCATCTACGCCCGCTCTCTGCCCGACGATATCTTCGTCGAGGTGGCGGGGATCATGGGCAGCCCGGACCTGCGCCGGCTCGATGCGGCTCCCGGGCGGGGAACCTTCGTCCCGCTGGTCCTGGCGGACGGGTCTTCGGCGGGCGTCGTGGCCTGGACGCCACCGTCGCCGGGGCGCTCGATGACCGCCGACGTCCTGCCGCTGGTCAGCGCCGCCTTCCTGTTCGTCGCCGCGCTGGTCGCCTTCTTCGCCTACCGTGCGCGGCGGCTCGCGCTCGCACTCCATGCCGACGAGCGCGCAAGGCAGGAATTGGCTGCCCGCAACCAGTCGATTCTGGATACCGTGGGAGAGGGGATCTTCGGCATTGACCAACACGGCATGACGGTGTTCGTGAACCCGGCGGCGCTGGCTGCAATCGGCTACGAGGTCGGGGAGTTCGTTGGTCGGGACCCCCATCCGCTGATCTGCTGCAAGCTGCCTGACTGTTCGCGCAATTCCGTCGAGGACTGCCCGGTGCGCCAGGTTTTGGCAGACGGCCAGGCGCGGTCCGCCGCCGACGAGGTGTTCGTTCGCAAGGACGGGAGCAGTTTTCCGGTCGAATTCGTCGTGACGCCGGTGAAGCAGGACGCGCACGTGACCGGCGCTGTGGTCGTATTCCGCGACATCACCGGCCGACGGCAGACCGAGGAGGAGATCCGCTACCGTGCCAATTACGACGCGCTGACCGGTCTGCCCAACCGCAATCTGCTCGTTGAGCGCCTTTCGCAGGAATTGAAGCTCTCGCGCCGCGAGAACGCCACGGTTGGACTCCTGTTCCTCGACCTCGACCACTTCAAGGAGGTCAACGATACGCTCGGCCACGAGGCCGGTGACCTCCTGCTCCGGCAAGCCGCCACACGCATGCACGACAGCATCCGCGAGACCGACACGGTCGGTCGCCTGGGCGGGGACGAATTCGTGATCCTGCTGCCGCATCTCAACGACGCCGGCGCCGCTGCGCTGATCGCCGACAAGGTGATCGCGGCGCTCGGCACGCGCTTTGACCTCGACGGGCATGACGCCTGGGTCGGCGCGAGCATCGGCATCGTCGTTTTTCCCGGCGACGGCGAGGATGCGAGCGAGTTGCTGCGCAATGCCGACCTCGCGATGTACAAGGCGAAGGAGGCCGGTCGAAATACCTATCGCTTCTACAAGTCGTCGATGACGGAGTACGTGCTGGCGCGCCGGGGGCTGGAGATGGACCTGCGGCGGGCTGTCGAGAATGGGGAGTTCGTCCTCCACTACCAGCCCATTGTCGACCTGCGCGACCGGCGTACGGTCCATCTGGAGGCGCTGGTGCGCTGGCGTCATCCGCAGCGGGGCCTGCTCACGCCGGGAGACTTCATCCCGCTGGCCGAGGAGACCGGACTGATCGCCGAGATCGGTGAGTGGGTCCTGCACGAGAGTTGCCGCCAGCTCGCGCAGTGGCGCGCGATGGGAAAGACCATCGACGTGGCGATCAACGTCTCTGGGCGGCAGGTCCCGCGCGACCTGCCGCCCGAGATGATCGCGTCGGCGCTCGCGGCCCACGGCCTGCCGTCCTCGGCGCTGATGATCGAGATCACCGAAACCGTGCTCTTCAATGATTCACCGCCGGTGAGGGGGTGGCTGAATGCCGTGCGGGAACTCGGCATCAGGCTGTTGATCGATGACTTCGGCACGGGCTATTCGTCCCTGAGCTACCTCAAGCACTTTTCGCTCGAGGCACTCAAGATCGACAAGAGTTTCATCGATGGGCTGCTGGACAACAAGGCGGACCAAGCGCTGGTCAGGGCCATCCTGGCGATGGCGAAGGGGCTCGGTCTGCCGGTGGTGGCCGAGGGTGTCGAAACCGAGGCCCAGATGGAATGGCTGTATGCGCATGGCTGTGAGTACGCCCAGGGATACCTGTTCGCCCGTCCTGTGGAGGCCGCTGAACTGGATATTCCGGTCAGCCGCTGAATACAGGGTCATTCTTTCTCGCACACAGGCGCTGAGAAGCGTGGATCTGCAAGGAAAAGTCTCTTGAACTTGGTCTTGCGTCAACAGCGACCCTTCGCTCGGTAGATGCAGATCCTTGCGCTGAAGAAGGGCAGGGTCATGCAGGCGTTGGCGTCTGCCGCGCTGCTGAATGCTGTGGCAGGTACACGGGGGAACACGCTGGTGTGAAGCCAGCACCGCGCCTCTGCGGCTGGACAGGGGAACCGTCATACCCCCGTCCCATCTGTCGCTCTGCTTGCACGCTTGTGCAACGCAAACCTTTCACCATGCCCTCTACCCCAACAAAATCGAATTGACCCTGGAAAAGTTCATTTTTTCCAGCCGCTGGGTGCGGGTGCTTTTCTTTCTGGGCCTCATTGTCAGCATGGCGGTGCTGCTGATCAGCGTATTCAGCGGATACGAAAACTTCGTCCCCAAGCTGAGCATTGGCGCCCACGAGGACCGACCAGCCTGGATGGACAAAGTGGGGTTTTCAGACCTGAAAATGAAGCTGCGATGATCTGAAATGGAAGATTGCTATCCACCTGACCTTTGTGGTCTCTGGACGGTTGTTTGCCCTGGCCGACTGGATCAGCGATCAGCTCAAGTGAGCCTGCGCGGGCGGCAAGGGCAGGGGTGACGGAGTCCTTGCTACAAGCCTCGGCAGCAGGGTGCTGTGTCAAGGCCACGCATGTGCGACATGCACAGCCACAAGCGAGGCGTGGGGGCTATCAACTGCAGGTGACGCTGCCACAGCCGCTCATGCTGGCTGGGCGCACTTTGCCGGGATCGGCCAGGGTTTCCGTGCGGGAATCAAAGCCAACTTCTTTCAGGTGAAGTGCCAGGCCCGCGTCCATGCTGGCGGCATGCTGAGGAAACCATTCGACCAGTGCCTCGGCCAGACGGGTGATGATTTCCTTGTCTTCTTTTTCAAAGTGATCTACCACGGCATGCATGGTTTCCAGGATCGCGGCGTGGTGGCTGGCGTGGCAGTTGTCGGCAGAAAAGCCAGTTGCAAGCATCCAACGCTCTTCTTGCGCGAAATGTTCCACGGTGTGTTCTACGAACTGGTGGTACAGCGACAATTGCTGTTCTTGCGGAGTGACCAGAAGCTGATTGAGCATGTCCACAAATTCTTCGTGGGTGTCGTCCATGCGGTCATCGCCTACGGCGAGGGCTGGCGACCAGTTGAGTCGGGCCGGGGCTGGGTGGGTGGGGGTAGCTGTGTTTTCCATGGGGCGAGAGCTTAGCAGCGGGGCTGGTTGTGCAGGGTTGATGCAGGTCAACCACAGTTTGGCCTGTGATGCCCTGTCGTGGTTGCAGGTTTTGACCGAAGCACATGGGCCGATTTCATCGGAAACCATGCTTGCCCAAATGTGCGACAATTTGTTACATGTCACTGAGGTGCTTATTTGTCAAGCTTCGGTGCATCTTTGTGATGATGCCCAACCCATAGGGTGTTGGACGTGATCTTGAGGTTGATCGTGCTTGGTGCCCCGATGGAATAAGGCTCAGCGAGGTTGGCCTGGGCCAGGCTCACCGGCCAAGAGCCGTTTCTGACGCAGCCTTGGTTTTCTCAGGATCAATGCCCGTTTGAAGGCCGGTGTAGACGGCCAAAGTGACCTTGCGGGCCGCCCCATTGATCGCAGGTTTTCATCAAGGAACATGTGGGTGGCGTGCGCTATATTGGCAGCACCGCGACAGTACCTGCAAAAAAATACCGGTACAGCACGGTAGGCCAGAATTTGTGGTCAAAAAAGAGTTGCTTGATAACCTCGTATGCGAGCCCCTGGCAGCAGAAACGCTTGCCCAAGGACACTCGATCCTGTTTGAGGCGTGCAGGCGACTGCGAACTAGGGTGCGGGCAGAGACTTCATCCAAAATACAGCGTCGCAACGAGCGACTACGGACGGACGCGGTGACCGCTTTTGTATGATGAAAAAGGAGGGTTGGTCGTTGGTAAAAAAATTCAGAGTAAAACTTACAACAGTATCACCACCTGCAGCGTGGATTCGTTCACACCCTGTAAAAAGACAGGCATCAAGCACATCGGATACACATGCTCATGTCTATGATGCCCTTACCCCCATAACCTGCCTGTCAGATGTACGGGCAGGGTTGCGGCGGTGAAGGGGGACCAGGATGGGCTGTGACTGAGCACAGTAAAAAGTTACAGCCATCAAGCAGCTAACGCAGGTTTGCGGTGCTGGAAGAGTCCACTCTGGGCAGAGCAGTCAAGTACATGGCCGCGTGCGTTCACGAAACATTGTGCGTGTGCAAGGGCGAGCAAGCAACCGAGGATGTAAAAACGCTGTTCAAGATCCAGTACCACCATCATGGAGATGCAGAGGATCAATATCCAAGCGAAAGAGCCTTGAGTCTTGTACCCTATCCGTCTGTCTTGCACTACTTTTATCCCTACTTTATAGAAGAGCCCAACTGTGACAAACGAAGCCCTGCAAAATTATTTCAGAGAACAGCAAGTATCTCTACAGTGGTTGCCCGTCCTGCGTGCGATGGCCTCGGAACTATCGACGCAGACGCCCGCCGAGGAACTGCTAGAGCTTTTTTCTAAAATCGGTGAACGGTTCGCTGCAGATACTGAAGATCATTTTCAAGATGCAGAAACACTGACACAACTGGAAGAGAGCCTTAATTATTTTTGGGCACGTATCAATTGGGGTTGGGTGACTTTCAGAGAAGCCAAGGGGTGCATTGAGATCACCCACTCAGCAGCACCTCTGGCGGAAGCTTTTGGTGACGAGGCACTCGGCTGGAGCGTGGGTTTGCTTCAAGGTTTTTACCAAAGAGCATTCAGTGCACTCGGGGCAAGTGACACCATGGTCGTACGCACTGTGGGTGAGCCAACGGGTGGACTGGATATTCATTTGCGTTTTGGGCGGTAAGCGTTCGTAACGCTTCTAAAGAAAAGAAGTATTTCAATGAAAAAACCTAGTAACAACCTTTCAGCATTGTTTCGTTCCCTAGGTCCCGACGAAGCAGGGTTGGAGGCTATCGCGAAGGGTGCTGCACCCAAGGTCGAAAAAGAATGGCCGCTTTTCAAAGCCGTTCCTCCAGTCGAGCAGCAACCTACACCACCTTTGTCGAAGCAAGAAAGAAAAGTCTGGAGCAAGCAAGAAAAAGTGAAGGTTGAGGTACCACGCCCCACCTTGTCTATGTCGGGACTGAGCAGCAAACTGGCCAAGAGTCTGAGTCAAATATCGGAACAGATGGCCGTAGATGAGAGCGACACAGTAACCCGTACGCCTGAAAAAAGGTCTTTGGGTGTGTTGAATCAAGGCAGGCAAGAAAAATTTCCAGAGCGAGTACCCAGTTCTGATTCGCCCATGATCGCCAAGTCTTCTACAGTCGTCAAGCCTTTTGAGAGTGAAGAAAAAAGCATTGATACGGGGTTGTCCGAAAGTGCATCACCACAGCCTGTGCTTGCTCAAGAAAAGACCAAGTCCAAGACCTATACCAAGGCAAAAGATACGGTCAAGCACGATGATCGTTTGGCCAATATCTTCAGCCGACTTGATGAAAAAGAACAAGCCACACCCAAGCCTGCTGAAAAGCGTTCATCATTGTTGAACCGCATAGGTAAAAGATGAGCATTATTGGCATTGTTTCAATGAAAGGCGGGGTGGGGAAAACCTCGACGACAGCCAATATCGCGGCCGCATTGGCAGCCGTGCTTGGGCCCAATCGCGTCTCCGTCATTGACCTTGATCCGCAAGATGCATTGCATTGGCACTTTGGAGTTGACAGCAAAGCGGGTGCTTGCAAACAAGCCGTGAGGGGCGGTGATTGGTCTGGTGCGGTAGTTGAAAGCCAATATGATGTGCAGTGCCTGCCCTACGGCAGGGCCAGTGAGTCCGAACGCGAGGCCTTTGAAGAACTGCTCTCACAGGATGCTGGATGGCTTGGTCAGCAACTCGAAGATGCTGGACTCGGTGACGAAGGGATTGTCTTGGTTGACGTTCCACCGGGACCTTCTGTGTATTTAAAGCAGGTGTTCGCATGTGCCGATTTGATCTTGATAGTTTTGTTGGCTGACGCAGGCTCCTACGCAACTGTCCCATCAATGGAGTCCTGGTTGAAAGACATGTCGGTGCTTCGACCGGAACTTAACAGTTTTTACGTACTTAACCAAGTTGACAGAACCCAGGTATTGAATCGGGATGTCACGGAGTTGCTACAAGGGCATTTGGGTGCGCGTATTGCTCCTATTTGTATTCATCACGATGAGGCTGTCAGAGAAGCGCTCGCTTTTCGTCAGCCGGTTGTGGCTTACGCCCCACATGGACAAGCCAGCAAAGATATAGCGCAACTCGCTGCATGGCTGATTGATAACCTGAGCCAATGAGCCCCCAATTGATGCTGTCGCTCTGGCGTGAACGCTGGGGAAAAGCTGAGGACAGTGTTCCAACACTGCCTTACCTGGATGGGCATCTGAATCGCTGGAGTGTCCGTCTGATGACTTCGAAGATCTGGACGTTGCCAGGTGCCTTCATCATGACGGCGCTGTTGTGTATGTTTGGTATGGCTGTGATTGTGTCTCTCCAGCTTTCGCTTAACAGCCAAATTGTTTTCTCAACAGTTATTGTGTGTGTCAGTCTGTATGTCCGGCGTTATGGAGGTCATTGGGTTACGCTGGTTCTGGTTGTTTTATCTTTTATCGTATCAGCACGTTATTTTTTTTGGCGCCTGGATGCGACTTTGGGTCATTACTTTGATCTGGCATTCATTCTGGGATTTTGCCTGTTTGCGGCGGAATTGCACATTTGGGTTCTGAGCATTGTAAATGCGTTGACAGGTGCCTTGCCCCTCAAGCGAGCCGCAGTACCTCTGAGTACTGATGCAACCCATTGGGCAACAGTTGATGTTTTCATTCTATGCCATGGGCAATCGGTATCCGCCATTGAACGTGCAGCAAGATCCGCCTTTGACATGGTGTGGCCCAAAGAAAAAATAAAGATATATCTTGTTGATGATGTTCAGCTAGATTCAATCTGTACGCTCGCCAGTTCAATGGGTATTTCGTATTTGGTCAACGCAGAAGGTAATGCGGGGAAGACTTCCAGTCTCAACCAAGCCTTGTATGTCACAGAGGGGGAGTGGCTCGTTATCTTCGACGGGGATCAGGCACCAGACAAGAATTTTCTTACAAATATCGCTGGTTGGTGGAATTCTGATGAAAAACTTGGAATGATACAGACACCATTTCATTTCCTTGCGCCTGAACCGTCCAAGTGCAGTCTGAAAATTATTGAAAATCCACAGTTAGGTGGTTCTTGTGCCGCTATTCGCAGATCAATGCTGTTGCAGGCAGGCGGATTCTCCCCGGATCCAGTAACTAAACACGCACATACAGCACTTAAATTACAGGCTCTGGGCCTAACCTGTGCTTACGTCGGCTTTGTTGCATCTGGCCATCGGGGCTCGGAGCAACGAGCATTTGCTATTGAATCACAAACGCTATCTATTGATGATACTTTTAGGGTTGACCAACCTTTTTCCTGCCTCACGCTGCGGTGGAAGCGCTATTTAAGCACGGTGGGAGATATGCTGGATTTTTACCGCAATGTGCCAATTTTGATTTTTTTTATGGCGCCAGTGGTGTATTTTTCAGCAAATTTAAACCTCATACAAACATCCCCCGATCTTCTGGCTGCTTATGGCTTACCGCATTTATTGCAGGGCAATTTTGCACAAGCAAGGACGGAGGGCAAGCCACGGTTCAGCATGTTGACTGAATTGAAGGAAATCGCTCTTGGAGGCTATATCTTGTTGTCGACTGCGATTGCAGTCGTTCGTGCCGAATTTCGCTTGTGGATTCCTGTAGGGCTGCAACCAAAAGTCAAAAGGCAGGAGGTGTTTGATCCCTTGATGGCATGGCCTTATGCGATCGTTTTGGTTTTGAATTTGGTCAGTTTTGCAGGTGCTACCATTCAAATGGTATTCATTTCTAGCAACGACCATGAAATGACCATATTTTATTTTGGTTGGGTCGGTTACAACCTGTTAATTCTTGGCGGCATGTTGGCGATTGCCGAAGAATCAAGGCATATAAGAGAACAGGCGCGGCTAAAGGCGCGGTTGCCCGCCACTGTTCGCTTGCTCTCTGGTCATGCCATAACTTGCATAACCGTGAACTTCCCAAAAAATCTTTTGCAGCTGGATCTGGCTGAGTCTGCGAATTTGAAAGTGGGTAGTGTCGTGAATATTTCCATATTTCGGCAATATAGAGAATTCGTGTTTCCTGCACGTGTATCGGACTCGCAAGAAAAAAAAATGACAATCAACATTGAGGAGTCGGCACAAGTACAGTATCAGTCTTTTGGTGCAGCGGTCTTTTCGCGAGGTCCTGATTGGCCGAAATGGTTACCCAGTCGCGATGCCGATCAGCCTTTTCCTCTTTGGGCTGTCAAAGCCTTTAATGCTGCTCGTGATAGTTTGCTGAGCTTAAAAATGCGTTTAGATGGATCTGGATGGTTGTCTGGTTTGGGTGATTTGATTCAAATATGGAAGAAAAGATGATTCGGAAAAAAAATTTCCGGCCTTTGGGTCTTGGTGCCGTATTACTAGCTGCACTGACAATCCACGTACCAGTGGCCTCGCAGTCAAGGAAATCGCTGTCTGATGCGTCAAAAACCCCCCTTTCCATAGAAAATGCTCAAACTGAAGCAACGAGCATACCAACATCCAGGCATCGGGAGGTTTCTCTATCTTTCAAGCAAATGGGTGCTTGGTCGGTAATCAATTTGCGGGGTGTTGATGCTTCCCGGGTATTGTCGTTTCCTGTACGCCCAGATGAGGTCGTCGTCGCTGCCAAGTTGAGTATCAATTACGACTATTCACCGGCGTTGATTCCTGAGTTGAGCCATCTTCGCATATTGCTTAATGACAGAATTGTTGCGGTCGAAGCTTTGCCCAGCGATAAAGGCATCGGAAATGCACGACTATTCAATATTGATCCTCGCCTCTTTGGATCGTTGAACGATTTGCGTTTTAATTTTATTGGTCATTACACCCGCCAATGTGAAGATCCGTTTCATTCTTCTTTGTGGCTTACATTGAGTGACATGGGCCGTCTTGACTTGACTCTTGCACCTATTTCAAGTCTTAGTGACCTCAAGTATTTGCCGCTTCCATTTTTTGACAAACGGGAAAATAATTCTTTAAAATTGCCATTTGTGTTTTCTCAAGCGCCGTCTTTCGGTACGCTTAAAGCTGCAGGTGTTGTAGCCTCATGGTTTGGTTTGCAGGCGGGTACACGTGGTGCTCAATTCCCCGTGTTGCTCAATACCTTGCCTGACGGAAATGCTATCGTGTTTTTGCAGGGCAATGAAACCCTTGATGGAATCAAAAGTACGGCAGAACCAAGCATTTCGATTCAGCCTCATCCAACTAACTCACAGGCCAAGTTGTTGGTTGTAACCGGTAGCAACGACGAAGATTTGGGGCGAGCTGCCCGTGCGATTGCTCTTTTCAACACAACGCTGTCAGGTCAGCATGTAAGCATCACGCAAGAAACAGAAACAGCGCTTCGGAAACCCTATGATGCACCTGCATGGATTCCAATTGATCGACCAGTGAAGTTTGGTGAATTGGCACGCATTGAAGAATTAAGAGTGCAAGGCTACTACCCGGAGGTGATTCGCCTGAACTACCGGGTGTCCCCAGACGTGTTCACATGGCGCACGCCAGGTGTTCCAATGGATTTGAAGTACCGTGCGACCCGTTTACCATTGCACAATAACTCAAGTCTGAATATCAATTTGAATGCTACTTTCATACAGGCGCTTGGGTTGAATTGGCCTGAGAAAGATGAAAATCAGTTGGCAAGCGCCAAACCGAAGGGAAATGAAAACAATGCCCTGAAACAAGAATTCCTGTTTATACCGCCTTACGCCGTAGGTGGACGGGATCAGTTGCAATTCAGTTACTATTTTGATGTTATCAAGGGTGGAGAATGTCAGAGTTTACCTCCTGACAATCTTCAGGGTGCAATCGATCCTGAGTCAACACTTGATTTCAGTAATTTCCCACATTATGTTGCCTTGCCTAATTTGGCATACTTCGCCAATATAGGTTTTCCGTATACCCGTATGGCCGACTTGTCAGAGACAGCAGTGGTCTTGTCACGAACGCCCAATGCCCATGAAATGGCCGCATACCTCATGTTGATGGGTAAGATGGGCGAAGCCACCGGATATCCGGTGCTGCGTCACCGTGTGGTGTCGGATACTGATATTGCATCTGTGGCGACACGCGATTTGATTGTCATTGCTTCTGCAAAGAGTCAAGATTTAATGATGCAATGGGCAGATAGCCTGCCTATAGTTCAAATGGGCAATGAGCGCCGTGTACGCGAGCCCTATATTGCCTGGCGACCCGCGTACCGCTGGGAGCAGCAAGATGTGCAGGCCACACCCAAGACAAAAGGCAATCTGAACCTGACAGGTCCGGGTGGGTTGACTTCAATAATGGCTTTTCAGTCACCGTTGACAGCTGGCCGCAGCGTGGTTGTATTGCATGCAGACAAAGCCGAAGATCTTCAGAAAATATCGGATGCGCTGACTGATCCTGAGCGAATACCTACAATTCAAGGCGATTTTGCAGTTTTCGATGAAAAGACTGTTAGGCATGCTCAAGTCAGTGAAACATACTATGTGGGATCGCTGCCTTCACTCAGCAAGCTACGTTGGTTTTTTTCGGATCAACCCATGCTACTTGCTTTCCTTGGGCTGTTGATCTCTGCTCTGATCGCCGCTCTTGTTTACCGACCTTTGCGAAATATTTTGGCAAAACGTTTAAAAAAATAAACTGAGTATGCCTTGTTGCTGCACGTTTCAACGTGAAGCATGATAGATGCCAGAACAAGAAAACTACTTTGGTTCAGGGATGCTTTCATACTCAAAAATAGAATCTTCTTTGCATCAAAGTCTATGAAAATAATTGCATTTATTTCGGGTAAAGGCGGGGCGGGTAAGACCACCATGGCTGCCAATATCGCAGTAGCCCTTGCACAGCGAAAAAAACATGTGGCTCTGATAGATCTGGATCCACAAAATGCCCAGCGCCTCCACTTGGGAATGGATCCGAATGAGATAGCAGGTTTGGTTCGTGAAGGAATTTCACCCAGTTCACTTTTTGACAGTCCTTTTGGGATAAAGTTTATTCCATTTGGCCGTGTCAGTTTGGATGAGCTTGAAGCCTTTGAAGCTGAGCTTAAAAGAAATCCGAGATGGGTTTCGGATGGCATACATTCGCTAGAAAAAGCAGCTTTTGATATAGTCATTTTGGATACTCCACCAGGACCAACACCTTATCTGAAGCAAGCCTTACTTGCTGCGCATCGCGCTTTGGTTGTGGTGTTGGCTGATGCTGCTTCGTACGCTACGTTGCCCAAAATTGAGTCTCTTGTCAAAGAATACACTGCAAATCGATCAGATTTTGAGGGAACCAGTATTCTGATCAACAAAATGCCAATCAACAGCAAGTTAGGTCATCAAGTTCGAACAGCACTTTATGAGAATTATTCAAACAGGCTGGTTCCAATAGCTGTTAACAAAGACGTGCGCGTTTCTCAAGCGCTTGCTTTTGAACGACCTGTACTTCAGTATGAACCCGGCTGCAGAGCCAGCTTGAATATTCAAAGTGTGGCTGACTGGCTGATAGACAGTCTCGATAACTGATCCGCAGCAAGTATCATCTTGATTCGATTTTTGCGCATGACTTCAAATCCTTCTATAGGCAATCGGGTCAAGTGTTTGACCTATATCGGACAGTGGTTGCCTGATAGTTGGTTCGGTACCCTTGTGGGTTCTTGATGGCCATTCTTTTGATTTGAAGATTAAATTTAATAGTGCATATGACTGAATGCCCTGATTTTCCCCAAAAGATTATTTGAGTCTTGAATTTTTCTGGGTAATACAAATTTCACTTGATTGATATCGGTTAATTTTTCGCTGTTAAACAGTTTTTCTTTGAAAATGGCTATGGAGTGTTTTCTTGGTATGGCGTTTGCACTCGGAAAATCAAGATGGTTTGGCTTGTTTGCTGCTCGATTTTGAAATATGTATCCAAAATTGATCATTCTTTATTTCCTGATTTGATGCGATCCACTGTGAAAAAGGAAAATGCAGGCGCCAGTAGCGCCTCTGACAGCAGTTACTGCTGTTACTTGATAAAAGGCGCCATAAGGTTTTCCGCTGGGTAGGCAGAATGATCGCATGATGTTTGTTTTCCATTTTATGGCTGCGAATGGTCCGTGCAAAGTCATCCACTGAGGAGCACTACGCTCGATGAAGGTGTAAGCAGGAGGTCGTGCTAAGCACAAAAAATGTCTACAACGTGGGCGATATAGCATATGCTCCGTCAACACGACTGAACGCGTTAGTTGTCTTTTGTGTACTCACTGCTTTTTTGGTGTTGAGCACAGCGGTGGAACTGATGGTCTCAAT
>Ga0075012_10003429_pt1 | contig 15091 bp, 10 predicted proteins | sample All_14_2_FD_71474 | JGI IMG/M metagenome (GOLD analysis project Ga0075012, IMG submission 71474) | Freshwater microbial communities in response to fracking from Pennsylvania, USA - Allegheny Zone_MetaG_DW_15 | ecosystem: Environmental > Aquatic > Deep subsurface > Groundwater > Drilled... | reverse complement strand
ATACCAATCGAAGTGATGACAGTCCTTTGTAATGCTTAAAATGGCTGAAATCAGTGCGAAAATAAAAGCACATTTTAAGAATTCAAAGAAATTAAAAAGTAATTTTTTTTATTATATTAAATTCTTATCGCCTCAAAACCAGCAATTTAGCTAGGTTTTAAGCGGGGTGAGGTAATGTTGGGTGGCTTCAAATAGGTAGGAATGGCATAGGCGGTATCTGCAAAATTCTTATTTAAAAACGCATTAATAGCTAGTGAAATAATTTGCAAAGAATCGCATTTTTTTACCCCACTGAATGATGAAAGCGGGTTGTTAAGCACTGTTTCGCACTTTTCCATGCCATTTCCACAGAAAACGATCCTTTTTCCAGCAGAAAATATTTCACTAAACGACGTCCCATCAACAACCATCGGATGTGGTGGAAGTACCACCTGCCCATCCGCCGTGTAGAGGGCGGTGTACACTTCCATGCGCCTTGCATCCACCATTGGGCAGTACACTGCGTCAGGGTCTCTGTCTTCTTCAAAAGCGGCATTCGCCAAGGCGGCCAAGGTCGAAACCGTGATAAGGGGCTTGCCAAGCGTGTAGCAAATGCTCTTTGCCGTTGAAAAACCAACACGGAGCGAAGTGTAGGAACCAGGCCCTTCGCTCACAGCCACAGCATCCAGTTCATTTAGCGGCAGGCCCGCCTCAGCCATGCAGCGCTGGATAAGCAAGGTGATTACCTTGGAATGTTCGTTCTGCTCCGCTGATTCGTGGTGCGACAGCACTTCAGTGCCTCGGCTAAGGCACACGGAGCATATCCCAGTGGCTGCTTCGATGTTCAGAATTAATGGCTTTTTCAAGTTTTTTGTCGTTTGTTCGGCGTTTGCCTAATTTTGCACCACGCATTTTGCGAAGCTTTTTTTCAAATGAAACCTGTTCTGCTTCACCGCCATTTGTAGCTACACGAAACATCCCACCAGCCCCCGCTGTTTTCGGGGACGGTAGCTCCCGCATTTTTCATCAAAAACTAAAACGCCGTTTTGCTGGCGCAAAAATCTAAAAATTACGCATGTTAGATAAACTTGAATCCATCCGAAGCAATTTCATCAACCTGGAGGAGCAAATGTCCGACCCTGAAATCGTCAATGACCAAAGCCGCTACGTCAAAGTCAGTAAAGAATATTTCAAGTTGAAAGAAGTCGTGGACGTTTACCTCGACTACAAAAAAGTGCTGGAAAACCTTGATGGTGCCAAGGATTTGCTCCGTGAAAAAGACGATGAACTCCGTGAAATGGCCAAGCTCGAACTTCAGGAGTTGGAACCTCGCCGAGTGGAATTGGAGGCTCAGCTAAAGACACTGCTCATTCCCCGTGACCCAGAGGACGGCAAGGACATCATCTTCGAAATCCGAGCTGGCACTGGCGGCGACGAGGCCAGCCTCTTTGCGGGCGACCTTTTCAGAATGTATTCCAAATATTTCGAGACACAGGGCTGGAAGACCGAGCCGCTCTACGAAAACGAAGGCACAGTTGGTGGCTACAAAGAGGTGTCGTTGGAAGTACGTGGCACAGACGTTTACGGCAAAATGAAGTTCGAATCAGGGGTGCATCGTGTACAGCGGGTACCCGACACCGAGACCAAGGGACGTGTGCATACCAGTGCTGCCACGGTGGCGGTGATGCCAAAGATGGAAATGGAAGATGTGAACATCAATCGCTCAGACCTCAAGATTGACACTTTCCGCTCCAGTGGCGCAGGCGGCCAGCACGTGAACAAAACAGAATCTGGCGTGCGCCTCACGCACTTACCCACAGGCGTGGTGGTTGAATGTACCGAAGGCCGTTCACAGCATTCCAACAAAGAAATCGCTGAGCAGCGCCTCTACCAAAAAATCTACGAAATGCAGAAGGAGAAGCTAGAGTCAACCATCGCTGCCCAGCGCAAGTCGCTCGTCGGGTCCGGTGACCGTTCCGAGAAAATCCGCACCTACAACTTTCCTCAAAACCGCATCACCGACCATCGCATTGACCTCACGCTTTATAACCTCGACCAAGTGATGGAGGGCGAAATCAGCAAAATCGTTGAAAGCCTCCAAATTGCTGAGAATGCTGAAAAAATGCGGGCCATGCAGGAGGAAGCATGATTGATACATTATTATTATAGTGTTATTGACTTTTGAAACGAGGGCAGCGCACTGGGTTTGCGGCACATCCACGATACTTTTTTAACTTAGCCCCCTAACACAATGATTTTGCTTTGAAAAAATCCTTTTCATTATTGTTGATTGCCCTTGCCTATTTGGTGCTTTCTGCCGCCAGCTTTACCCGGCAAACAGGGCGGTTATTACCTCAAATAGAAGACCTCCTAGCCGAAACCGCTTGGGTGGACAGCACCTACGCCACCCTCACCCCCGACGAGCGCCTTGGCCAGCTCTTTTGGCTGCGAGCGCATACCGACAAGGATGCCGACTACGAAGCCGCTGTGGAAGAACAGGTGAAAAAATACCGCCCCGGCGGCCTCTGTTTTTTCAATCCGACAGCGAAAGGGACGCCCGAAAAACAGGTCGAACTCACCAACCGCTACCAGGCCCATGCCACCAAGTTGCCCATGTTCATCACCATTGACGGCGAATGGGGCCTCGGCATGCGAATGCGGGGCACAGCCATGAGCTTCCCCCGGCAGATGATGCTCGGTGCCATTCAAGACAATACATTGATTTATAAAATGGGCGAACAAATTGCGAAGCACTGCAAGCGGGTCGGCGTCAACTTCAACTTCGCACCCGACGCCGATGTGAACAACAATGCCGCCAACCCTGTCATTGGGTTTCGCAGTTTCGGAGAAGACCCCTACAACGTGGCCGCCAAAGCCTACCAGTACATGCTCGGCATGCAGGACAACGGCGTGCTGGCCTCCGCAAAGCACTTCCCTGGCCACGGCGATACGGGTACCGACAGCCACTACGACCTGCCCGTCATCAACCACGATCTGGCCCGGCTGGATAGCATCGAACTTTTTCCCTTCAAAATCCTCATCCAGCAAGGCGTGGGCGGCGTGATGATTGCGCACCTGAACGTGCCAGCGCTGGACGATACGCCCAACCTGCCCTCGTCGCTTTCGCCGAAAATCGTCACCGATTTGCTGCGCAACAAGCTGAATTTCAAGGGTTTAATTTTGACGGATGGCCTCGAAATGCACGCCGTCACCAAGAATTTCCCCAAGGGCGAAGTGGAGGCCCGTGCCCTCGCTGCCGGGGTGGACGTGCTGCTGCTCCCCGCCGATTTGGAGGCATCGTGGCGCACTGTGAAGCAGTGGATGGCCGATGGTCGCATCCCCGCCGCCAGCATCGAGGCGAGTGTGAAGCGGGTGCTGCTTTGGAAGCACCGCATGGGCATCCAAATCTACAAACCCGTCGCCTTAGAAAACGTGCGGGCCGACGTGAACGACCCTGAGGCGCTGGCCGTGAAGCGGGAGTTGATTGCGAATGCACTGACTCTGGCGAAAAATCAAGACAGCTTTTTGCCGCTCGGCAACGACTCAAACAAATCAAACTTAGCCGCCCTCGCCCTCGGTGTAGGAAGCGGGAATAAGTTTCATCAGCGACTAAGTGCCTTCGGAAAAATAGAGACGTTCACTTCCGACAAGGACGTTTCAAATTCGCTCATTGCGAAGCTGAAAGACAAGGACGCCGTCATCGTGAGCTTGCATGACATGAGCCAATTTGCCTCGAAGGGTTACGGCCTGACGCAAAGCACGAAGGATTTTATCGAGACATTGCGCAAGCAAACCCGTGTGGTGGTGGTCATGTTTGGAAACCCTTATGCCGCCAAGTTTTTTGAAAACGTGCCGAACCTGCTTGTCTGTTACGAGGAAGACGACGAGGTGCAGGACCTTGCGGCGCAAGCACTTTTTGGGGTGTTTCCCCTGCGGGGAAAAATGCCTGTGACGGCCTCGCCCACCCTACGCGCTGGTACTGGCGTGACGACGGAAGCCGTGCAACGATTGGGCTACGGCGTGCCAGAGGAGGTGGGCATGAGCAGCAGCAAGCTGGAAAAAATGGACGCCCTCATGGCCGAAGCAATTGCTGATGGCGCAACTCCCGGTGGCGTAGTGCTCGTGGCCCGTCGGGGCAAAATCGTCTGGCGGAAGTCCTACGGCCACCACACTTACGACCCTCAGGCCCGTGCTACGGAACCCGACGATATTTGGGATTTGGCGAGCATCACGAAGGTGGCGGCCAGCACCATTTCACTGATGCGCTTGCAGGAGCAGGGCAAGTTCGACCCGAAAGAACCCGTGGAGAAATACTTGCCGGAGTTCGCCAACACAAACAAAAAGGGCATCTCCCTCATCGACATGATGACGCACCGTGCCCGCCTCACGCCGTGGATCAAATTTTATGAAAAAACCATCACCTCAGCGGCCAAGCCTTCGCTCGATTTTTACCAAAACAAAAAAAGCGATGCTTACTCGCTGCCTGTGGCCAAGGACCTTTGGCTGAAAACGGGCTACGAAAAGCAGATTTGGCAGCAAATACTGGACAGCCCACTGGAGCCGACGAAGGAGTACAAGTACAGCGACCTCGGTTTTTACATCACTGGCGAAATCGTGAAACGGCTGAGCGGGCAGCCTGTTGACGAATTTGCGAAGCAAAATTTCTACCAGCCGCTCGGCCTCGGCACGATGGGCTACCGGCCCTACGAGCGGTTTTCACTGGAACGCATTCCACCAACGGAAAACGACGACTATTTCCGGGACCGCCGCATCCAAGGTTATGTGCATGACATGGGCGCCGCCATGCTCAACCAAGCAACGGGTCACGCCGGGCTTTTCAGCGATGCCGAAGACCTGGCGGTTTTAATGCAATTACTGCTGAATAAAGGCAGCTATGGCGGCATGCAATACCTGAAGCCGGAAACCATCAACTACTACACGACCCGCTGCGAGGGTTGCACCCGCCGGGGCATCGGCTTCGATATGTTCCAAAAAAACACCCACTACGAGAACAACCTCAGCAAATTGGCAAGCGAGGGGACTTTCGGTCACTTGGGTTTCACGGGTACCGCAGTTTGGGTGGATCCGCAGGAGGAGTTGATTTATGTCTTCTTGACCAACCGCACGTTTCCCAGCATGAAAAACAACAAATTGGCGAAGCTGAACACCCGTGTGAAGGTGCAGGATGCGGTGTACGAGGCGATTATGGATAGGGCGCATTGATAGCAATATGATTTACGCATTCGATACCTACTATGCTGGGCCTGTCGCCAAAACCGTGTGCATCGGCTTTGAGGAATGGACGAGTGCAGACTACAGCTTCCTCGAAGAGGAAGCCCTGAACATTCAATCCGAATATATCAGCGGTGAATTTTACAAGCGGGAGCTTCCCTGTATCCTCAGCCTTTTGGAGAAAATGACGCTAAAATCAGGCGACATACTAATCGTTGACGGCTATGTTTACCTGGATGACGACGGAAAGCTGGGCCTTGGCGGGCATCTTTACAATTCATTGGGCGGTAAGACGCCCGTGATTGGCGTTGCGAAAACTAATTTTGCCACTATTTCCGTAAGGAAAAAAGAAATATTTCGAGGGAAGAGCCAGAAGCCAGTTTATGTAACCTCGACGGGCATTGACCTAGCGCTTGCAGCTGGGCTGGTCGGCCAGATGGCGGGAGCGTTCAGGATTCCAGACTTGCTCAAAAAGCTCGATTTGTTGACGAAATCATAGGAAAAACCAGCGCTAGCCGTAGCTTTTTCTGAAAAAATCCCTTCTCGCACACTTTTTGAACAAAAAGCATGTTTGCCAACTTATTCGGCAACCAACCCATATCCGTAAAACGTATCAGCATGAGTATCCTCCACTTTGTTTTCATATCCAAAAATGCGCTTCGCAAAATTGGACTTGTCAGCTTGGCAGTAGTTTTCATGGGGCTTGGCTCGTCGGTTTTCGCCCAGTCCAAGGCCATTGAAAAAGCCAACGAACTTTACAAGAACAACCAGTTCGCCGATGCTGCCGTACTCTACCGCCAGGCACTGACGGACATGGAAAGCGAGGGCAAAGAAGCCCGGAATGCAACGCTCATTAAGAGCAAGCTCGCCTACTGCTACCGCATGAACAACAAGATGGACAAGGCCGAAGAACTCTATGCCGATGTGGTGAAAACGGACAATGCCAAAGCTGAAAGTTTTTACTATTACGGCGAAGCCCTGATGAGCAACGGCAAGTACGAGGAGGCAAAAAAATGGTTCAAGGACTATCAAAAGCTGGAACCTACCGATGAAAAAACGGCGCTCATGCTACGTGCCTGTGACTATGCTCCAACTATCAAACCTTATTTCCAATACCTTGATATTCAGGAGTTTGCATTTAATACGGAGGCCGACGACAATGCGCCAATTTATACTATTCGTGGGTTACTTTTTTCTTCGGATAGGCCACAGGGCGGCATCAAGATTTTGAAGGAAAAATCGGGCTGGACGGGCAGGGACTACCTCAATCTCTACCTCAGCGAGCGGATGCAGGATGGCAGTTTTGCGGAGCCTATCCAGTATTCCTCCAAACTGAGCGAAGTGAACAAAAACACGGGCAACGCCTCGCTCACCGCCGATGGAGCGGAGATTTTTTTCACCAGAAATGACAACGAACTGAACAAGCAAAACACCTACAGCCTCCAGCTTTTCAGTGCAAAATCAGGCAATACGGAACGCTGGAAGGACGTGGAAAAACTGCCGTTCTGTTCCTCCAACTTCAATTTCATGCACCCGGCGGTCAGCCCCGATGGCAAGCTGCTTTTCTTCGCAACCAACAGGGCGGGCGGCTTCGGCGGCACAGACCTCTGGGTTTCGGAGCGCAAAAACGGCGAGTGGGGAAAGCCCGAAAACCTAGGCCCTGCCGTGAACACCACCGCCAATGAAGGTTTCCCGTTTTTCAGCCTTGACGGCAAACTTTATTTCTGCTCGAAAGGCCACCCCGGCTTCGGCGGCTTCGATGTCTTCGTGACCTACAAGGATGAAAACGGCGCTTGGACACCTGCCACCAACCTTGGCAAGCCCATCAATAGCCCACTGGACGATATTTCCATCTACGTTGCTGCTGACCAGAAAAGCGGGTTTTTCACCAGCTCCCGCAGTGGCGGTGACGATGATATTTACATTTTCAAAGTATTGGACGAAGCCCCTGCCACGAACCCTGTGGAAGGACCTACCGTGGCGGAGCTACCCACTCCAATTGTTCCAGTGGAAGCCCCGATGCCAGCCCCGACAGAGCAGGCACCTGTTGCGGAGCAAACAAAAATAGAAACGCAGCCACTGGAGCCGCCAGCCGCCGTGACCCCAGCGGCCGAAGCGCCAACTGAGGAGCCTGCGTTGCCGACCATCGAGGCCATGAAGCCAGCGGAGCAAGCACCCGTCGTTGCGGAACATTTGCCGGAGGCGACTGAAAAGGAAGCTGCCGTGGAAATGGTGAAACAGGAGGAACCGATGCCAGTAATCCAAGAAAAAACGATACCCGAACCTTCGGAAATAAAGCCAACAATTCAACCAGAACTGCCTGTTGTTCAGCACCTTAGCTCGGAAAGCAACTCTATTGCCGATGTAGCGCAATTAGGTAGTTTTTTGGATTTTTCTACCAAGCTGGACAATTCCACATTGGCGGTTGGCGAGCATTTCCGCTTGGACGGGGCGGTGTACGATCCCGTGGTTTGGCAGTTGACACCCCGCATCACAGGTCCACTGGATGAACTGATAGCATTGCTGAAAAAATACCCTTCGCTGCAAATCGAAATCAGTGCGCACACCGAATCGCTGGGCGTGGACGAAGACAACCTCCGCATCACGCAGAACAGGGCCAGTACTGTTTTGGATTACATCCTGCGAGAGGGCGTTTCGAAGGGCCGGGTTCATGCCAAGGGCTGTGGGGAAACCATGCTGCTGAACAACTGCCGAAATGGCATCATCTGCTCGATGGAGGAGCACCTCATCAACCAGCGGCTTGAGGTGAAAGTGCTGGCATTGGACGGTAAGTTTTGACCTTAAAAAACTTTCTTTTTGCGGAGCCACAGCGCCAGCAAGGCCAAAGAAAGCACAGCAGTCGCTACACCGACTTGGATAAAAAGCGAGCGTCTGTCGTCAATGCTGCTGGTCACGTAGTAGGCATTGGCACTGCCGGGCGAGCCGGGCCCTGGCGTCAGTTCCCAGTTGGCGGGTTCGCCGTTGTCGAGCGAGGGCAGTAGCAGGTTGAGGGTGAACAGTGAGTCCGTAGGCTGTAGTTCATAGCCGATGCTGTCCACCGCCGAGTCGTCGCTGGAAAAAAGCTGCACCGATTCCCGCCGTTTGTTCAAGCCAAAACTCAGGCCGCTGATGACGCTCTGCGCCCTGGGAAATTCCTTCAAAAATTTTACGGAGTCCTCGCAAATGACCACGTAGCCCTTGGCGGGCAGCACGTAGGCTGGGAAACTGAACTTGTTTTTATGGTCGCTGAGCTTCCAGTCCTGAAGGTTCACGCTTTTTCTGGAATTATTGAAAAGCTCCACCCAGTCCCCCGTTTGCTTGTTGCTGCAACTGACCTCGTTGATGATGATTTTGCCAGCCAGCGGGTGTTCATATTTTTCGAAAACAGCCCGAAGTTGCTGCTTGGAAGCTTGGTTGAGTTGAAGGAAAAGCTCAGGTGACGAGGAACTGACGTTGTCGCCCTCCCAGCCCACGAACCGATAGCCCAAATCAGGCATTGCCTGTAGCCGGATGGGGATGTTCTCGAAATATTTTCCGCTGAACGTGTCCCGGAAATCAATCGTCTCGTTGATGAGCACCTTGCCGCCGTGCGAAATGGCGATGGATAAGTCACGAAGCTCGCCCGTGTTGAATTTTTCCATCAAAAAGCGGCGCATGTAGTCGGGGCGTTCCTTGGCAAAATTGCGGAGCACCTGTATTTCGGCACGCCAAGTCTTTTCCTTCAAGCGCCAGCGGGCGAGGTGGCGTGGCATCTCCGGCTCCAGCCGCTCCTGAAATTTTTCGATGGCGGCAAGCACCTTCTCCGAGGTAAAATCATCGTTGAGCCTGTCGGCAAAACGGTTGATGAACTCGTCACGGAAAGCCTTGTTTTCCAATAATTTACGCAGGATGAAAGTGCTCCACGGCGGGTTAGGCCAGTTCGGCCCATTTGGTTCAGTGTGGAAGGCGAGGCTGTTGTTCCGGTAGGCTTTAGGGTCGTTCAGGCCGAAGCCCCAGTCGGTATCGTACAGTATCCAGCGCCAGCGGCCAGTGGGGGTCTGTGGCCGCCAGTATTTGATGTTGCCGCCCGCATCTTGGTTGTCAAAATAGATTTGGGCTATTTGGTAATCGAGGAAATTGTTCACCTCCATTTGCGAAGCGACGTAGGCAAAATTGGCGTCGTTAGCAAGGCTGTTTTTGCTGAGGAAGCCGAGAAGGCGCTGGTAGTGCTTGGTGGAACCGTAGCGCTTCGTCAACTTGTGTTCGATGAGGTCAATGCTGTCGGCATCCACATTGAAGTGGCTGGCGATAAAATGGCGGTTCACCTTCTCCCGCATGTTGTAGATACCCCAATATTTGCCGTTGATGTACACGTGGGCGGGGCGGTAGTCCTGGGTTTCGAGGTCCCAGTCGTGGACGAGGTGCGTCATCAGCGCATCCCGGAAATGGGTTTTACCGAAGTCGCTGCCGCTGTTGCGCAGCACGAGGTACTTGAATTTTTTCAGGCCATTTTTTCCAAAAAACGGGTAGCGGAAACGGTTGTCGCCATAACGGCTGCGGGCCACGAGCGCCACTGATTTTTGAGGGAAAAGCCGGCTCATGCCACCGAACATGCGCAAACCGATTTGGTCGCTCCAACTAAGTTTGCCGTCGGCTTCGAAAAACTCGAAATTGGCGGTCACTTCCCGGCGGCTCCAGAAATTGGCACCAGGCTGCATCCAGAGGGAGTCGGAGGCGTTGTTGCCCTTCACGAAGAGGCCGCTCTCGGGGTCGAACAGGGTCGAATTGGAGATGGATAGGGAGATGACGGGCAGCGTGGTCTCTGGCTCGTTGATGAAAAAAGTATTGGCAAATGGCTGGCTTTTTTTGCCCTTCAGCACGGCGATGGCACGGAGTACCGTCGTTTTTTCGAGGCTGATTGGGCCAGTGAAGCGCTTTGAGTTGGTCGTTGGTCGTGAGCCATCGGTGGTGTAGTAGATGGCAGCGCCGGGCGAAAGGAGTTGTACGGAAGTAGCCTCGGTGAAAAAACCACCACTTGGCACAAATTCCACTTGGATGAGGGGCGTCGAATAAGCAGTTGGATTTGCTTTTTGCGCGTGAACTGCTATCCCGAAAAGGAAGTTGAATGCCTGGAAGATTAAAAATGACCGTAGATACGGAGTTGTCCGCATATTAGTTTTCTCAATTTTTTAATAGACTGTTTTTTATCGCAATGTCGATACTCTCAACGACAAATGTATTGTGATTTTTCAAAATCAAGAAATTGACACCTATTTTTTCCTAATTTCACAGGGCGAGCGAGGCAGTTTGGCTGCGCTTCCAGTAATTTTCAGGCTTAAAGCAAATAATATGTTGAGCAAACTGAGCGCCTTTTTGCTGCGGCTGTTCGGTTGGCGGATTGAAGGCCGCTACCCCTACGAATTGCCGAAGGTCATGGTCATCGTAGTACCGCACACCTCCAATTGGGACTTCCCGCTGGGCATCCTCGTGCGCTCGGTGCTGAAAATGGACATCCGTTTCATCGGCAAAAGCGGTTTGTTCAAGCCACCGTTTGGGTGGTTTTTCCGGTGGCTGGGCGGCTACCCTGTAGAGCGCACCCGCAGCACCAATTTTGTGCAGATGATGGTGGATATTTACAAAAAAGAACCCCGCTTCCACACGGTCATTGCGCCGGAAGGTACCCGCAAGCGGGTGGACAAGCTCAAGACGGGTTTTTACCACATTGCAGTAGGTGGGGGGGCGGCCATCGCCATGTGCCGCTTCGATTGGGAGCGGAAAGTGGTGGAATTCAGGGAGCCTTTTTTCCCAACAGGCAACATGAAAGCGGATTTCAAGGTAATTGATGGGTATTTCAGGGGGGTAAAAGGCAAAAACCCCGCACAGGGATATTTGTATGAAGGCTGACGATTTATTTAGATTTAATCTTTAATAAACAGCATTTGCGGAAACTTTGAGCATATTCGCCACCTATTCACCTACATAACATTCACCATCATCCAATTGCTTATGAAATTAAGAACCTTCTACACATTTGCCGGTCTTATCGGCCTTTACTTCCTACTAGAGAGCAAAGCGGGCGGCCCAGCCACCCAGCAAAACCTCCGTGTTACGGGTGCGCCTAGCGAAGGTACCTGTGCCAACACTGGCTGCCACACGGCAGGCTCCTTCCAGCCGACGGTTTCCATGTCCTTGTTCGATGGGGGGAACCTCGCCATCAAGTACGAACCTGGCAAGACCTACACGCTGAAAATCATCAACAGCCCCATCAGCGGCTCGCCCGTTTCTTACGGCTTTCAGGCTGTGGCCTTGAATGCTACCAATGCCCAGGCAGGTGCATGGGGTACAGCCCCGGCTTCTACCCAAACGAAAACCATTTCTGGAAAAAGCTACATCGAGCACAGTGAGCCGCACCCTACGGGCGTATTCGAGCTACCTTGGGTAGCTCCTGCTGCCGGCACAGGTGCCATTACTTTCTATGCAGCAAGCGTTGCTTCCAACAATAACCTCCAGGTGTCTGGGGACGGCATGGCGAAAAACTCGCTTGTCATTCAGGAAAGTGGCGTGAGCAGCACCAGCGAGGCCAGCCAGGAACTCGCAACCTTGGAAGTACGGCCCAATCCCGTTGCCGACATGCTGAACCTACGCATCACAAGCTTGGTTGCCGGACCGCACAAAATCCATATCTACGACCCGACGGGCGCCATGCTGAAAACGCAGCCGGTTTACGTTCAGCAGGGTCAGACCGAAGCGAATGTGGCCGTTGGCGAGCTAGCGCCGGGGCTTTACCTCGTGCAACTTTGTGGCGAAGGTCACATGGCCGCCGTTCAGATGCTGAAGCGATAGTTGTATTTGCTTTTTGCTTCGCAAAAAATCCCGTGGCCGTCCGTTCGGTGCGGGATTTTTTGTTTTTGAGGACAAGGCCAGCTTGGCCATTTTGCCCAAAAACAACTTTTGCATGAATATTGCGTTTTTCGTGCTGGGCTTCGCCCAATTTTCAATACCAAAAATCACGTAGCCATGCGGTTCCTTGTTAGTATAGCCTTGTTGTTTCTTTTGCCGTTGTTCGCACTTGCCCAAGACAGCAAGCTGGCACAGCAGTACTACCAAGACGGGGAGTTCGAAAAAGCTGCTGTGCTGTACCAAAAGCTTTACGTCCAGAACAACAAAAACGACTTTTATTTCGACCGCTACATCGAGTGCATGTTGGCGGCGCAGAAGTTCAGCGAAGTGGAGGAGGCGTTGAAAAAGGAACTGAAGGACAGCCCCGACAACATCCGCCTCTACGTGACCTACGGCAACCTTTACGAGCGCCAATTCCAAGAAGATAAAGCCAAGGAACAGTACGAAAAGGCCATCAAGAAAATGCCTGCCGACCAATATCAGATTACCCGATTGGCGGGCGCATTTTCCAACCTCAGCAAGTACGACGAGGCCATCAAAACCTACGAGGTGGGCAGCCAGTTGCTCAAGGACAAAGAGGTTTTCTCCTTCAACCTCGCTGAACTTTACCGCCGCAAGGGGGATGTGTCGAAGATGGTGGAAAACTATCTGAACAGCATCGCCTCCTACCCTGAGCGGGTAAATACCGTGAAAAGTCAGCTCCAGCGCTACGTCACCACCCCCGACGAATACACCGAACTACAAGCCCAACTTTACGACCGCATCCAAAAAAGCCCCGATGCCTACCATTTCACGGAGCTGCTCCAGTGGGTTTTTGTGCAAACAAAAGACTACAAAAACGCACTGCGCCAGGCCAAGGCGCTCGACCGTAGGCTGAACGAAAACGGCGCAAGGATTTTCCAATTGGCAGAAGTGGCCTTCAGCGACCACGACTATGACGCTGCCATCGCTTCCTACGATTACATCGTAAAAGAGCTTGGTTATTCGTCCCCCTATTTTTTGGATTCAAAGCGGCAGTCGCTTCGTGGCAGGCGGCTGAAACTGGTGGAGGGCTACTCCTACACCGAGCCAGAATTGAGGGAGGTGGAAAAAGCCTACGAGGACTTCTTGAACGAATCAGGACGGAACAAGGCCACTGCCAGCATCGTCGCCGAGTTGGCCGATTTGGAAGCGTTTTACCTGAACGACCTTAAAAAGGCCATTGCCCTTTTGAGCGACATGATTGCTTACCCCGGCATTGAGGCGCATGTCCAGGCGCAAGGCAAGCTGAGCCTTGGCGATTTTTACCTGATGCAAGGTGAAATTTGGGAAGCAACGCTGCTGTACTCGCAGGTGGACAAGGATTTTGCCGAAGACCAACTCGGCCAGGAAGCCCGCTTCCGCAATGCCAAGCTTTCTTACTACAATGGCGATTTTCAGTGGGCGCAGTCGCAGTTCGACGTGCTGAAATCCTCCACCTCCAAGCTCATTGCCAACGATGCGCTCGACCTCTCGGTTTTCATCATGGACAACCTCGGCCTCGATACCACCGACACAGCGCTGCGCCTCTACGCAGAGGCCGATTTGCTGACGTTCCAGAACCGTTTTGATGAAGCCTTCGGCAAATTGGAGTCGCTCATGGCTGCCTTTCCCGAACATTCGCTCGACGATGATGTGCTTTATGCCAAGGCAAAAATCTACGCTAAGCAGCGGCAAAACCAGCAGGCAATTGCCTTGTACCAAGAAATTGTGACGAAGTTTCCAGAGGAAATCCGGGCGGACAACGCCCTGTTTGAAATGGCGGAACTCTACGAGCAACAGTTGGGTGATAACGAGAAGGCGATGCAGTTCTACGAGAAAATATTCATGGACTACTCCGGCAGCACCTTCTCCATCGAGGCCCGCAAGCGGTTCAGGAGGTTGCGGGGCGATAACTTGAACTGAACAAACTAGGCCGTCATCCTGCCACCTTCCGGCAGGTTCACTTCTTTCATGATGCTGGCAAAAATGGCCTCCGTGCTCATGTCCGGCTGCTCTTCGTCCGGGTTTTCATCCTTGACCCTGAGCTTTGGGTTGGTCATGTCGAAATCTAGTTCATCGTATTCGTACAGCGACCAACGGCCGTGGGCATATTCCAAAGAAGTTAGGTTTTCCACCCAATCGCCCGAATTCATGTAGCAAACATGGCCCTCTTTGCGCATTTGCGGCTTGTGGATGTGGCCGCATATCACGTAATCGTAGCCCTGTTCATTGGCCAAGCGGATGGCGGTTTCCTCAAAATCGCCGACGAACTTCACGGCTTCCTTTACCCGGTTTTTCACCTTTCCAGCAAACGACATGCGAGGCTTGCCAAGCTTTACCCGCAGGTTGTTTATGAAGCGGTTGAGACGGATGAGCCAATCATAGCTATGCCCGCCCAGCTTGGAAATAAAAGGCGAGTATTGGATAAAAAGATCGAAAACGTCGCCGTGGAAAATCCAGTATTTCTGGCCGTTGAGTTGCAGGACGAGCTTGTCCCGCAGGTGGATATTGCCCATCGAAAAATCGGAATAGTGGCGGAGGGCGTCGTCGTGGTTGCCGGTGATGTAGTAAACCTTCGTGCCGTTGGTGGCCATTTTCAGCACCCGCTGGATGACTTGGGCATGCTCTCTGGGAAAATAACTTTTCTTGAACTGCCACATGTCAATAAAGTCGCCGTTGAGCACCAGCACCTTTGTTTTGATTCCTTTTAAATAATTGAGCAGTTCCTTGGCATGGCAGCCGTAGGTGCCAAGGTGTACATCGGAAACGACGGCAATGTCTAATTCTCTTTTCATCCGTATTTGATTTGCTTGGTAGTGCTTTGGTAAACTAAGAACAAAAGTGCGCCACACGTGTAAACTACCTGTAAACCAGTGATTATTAAATAATTAAAATACGAAAATGATAAAACTACTATGCCTGCTAGTTCGGCAATGCCTGGTGATTTTTGATAGGAATTTCAGTTCGGCATTATTTTGATTTTCAATGCTGGGGCGAATTC
>Ga0075012_10003428_pt1 | contig 15095 bp, 8 predicted proteins | sample All_14_2_FD_71474 | JGI IMG/M metagenome (GOLD analysis project Ga0075012, IMG submission 71474) | Freshwater microbial communities in response to fracking from Pennsylvania, USA - Allegheny Zone_MetaG_DW_15 | ecosystem: Environmental > Aquatic > Deep subsurface > Groundwater > Drilled... | reverse complement strand
CGGCGGTTTTACGGTCGGTGGCTCCGGTGGAGGTTCCACCTTCTTTTCGACGATGGGCGAGGGTTCCGGTGAAACGATGGGCGTCTTTTCGACAACAGGCTGGGGTTCGGGTGGTTTGACAACCGGCTCCGGATCTGGTTTTTTCTCCGGGGGCGGAGGGGATTCAGGTTCCACCTCCTCCTCTGTAGCCATGGGGTCGCCCGCAGCGGTGGCGGGGGCGTCTTCAGGGTTGACGCCGAGCGAGAGATCCAGCTCCGTCACGATCAATTCGGGGCGCGTATCGGCATTAGGCGGTCGTTGCAGGGCGGCCGAAGCGAGCAACAGAAGCACGATGTGGAAGAGCACGGCAAGCAGGAAGCCGGAAATGTAGTCCGTGGTCTTGCGCATGGTGTTCCCTTATTTTTTAGGGTCGGGTCGTTTTTCTTCCACTTGGAAGGCGACGTGTTCGATACCACTCTGCTTGAGTTTGCCGAGCAGTTCAATGCCGACGCCGAGCGAGGCTTCTCGGTCTGCGCTGATCATCACGGGATGCTGCGTGGTTTTAGACAGCTGTGTGGTTTCGACGATCAGCTCCTCCAGCGGCAGGGGCTTGCGGTTGAGGCTCAGTTCATTCTTGGCGGTCACGCTGATGATGATGCGTTCACCGCGTTCGACTTTACCGGCAACAGAGGGAAGGTTCACCTTGATGCCGCGGTGCACCGACATGGAAAAGATCGAATAGACGAAGAAGACGAGAATCAGGAACATGACATCCATCATGGAGACCATATCGATGCGCGCCTTGCGGCCTTCAAATCCTGTCGAGAGCTTCATGGGTTAACCGTTTTCCGCAGGGGGTTGGGGCGCAGCGACTTTCTGCGCCTGAGCTTGGACACCTTGGTTGTATGCGACCTCAAACTGATGTAGAACCTGTTCCAGTTCATGGGTTTTCCGGTTCAGCAGGGAGAGAAGGAAGTTAAAGGGGAAGAGGCAACCGATCGCTACGATCAGGCCTGCGGCCGTAGTAATGAGCGCTTCCGCGATACCTGCTGTCGCGCCGGTTGGGTTCTCGATGCCCGAGGCATTGAGCATGTTGAAGGTATTGATGATCCCGGTCACGGTTCCGAGGATGCCGAGCATGGGAGAGGCTGTAATCGCTGTGTCGAGGATCGTGAAGCCGCGGCGCAGACGATCGATTTCTTGCTGGGAAGCGGCCTCGAGTGAGCTTTGAAAACTGGTGTCGATATTGGTTAACGCGGCACAGAAGATCCGGCAGATGGCGCTATCCGCTTTTTTTGCCTGCGCCAGCGCTTCATTGAAATTTCCCTTTCGGGTCATCTCAATGATGGAGGTTTGTTTGCCCTTAAAAAAATAATTCGCGAAGTTGTATTTCCAGAAGGCAATCAGGCGTTCGAAGGTTACAGAGAAGGCGGCCAACGAACAGATAAGGATCGGCCACATGACAGGGCCGCCCTGTTTGAAAAGTACGAGTGCATGATCAAAGAGGCTCGGGGTATCCATCTCACATCACTTTCATTTTTGGCAAGTCCTGAATATCGACGCAGCCGACCAGATGGCGGTCGAGGTCGATGATCGGCAAGTCATCGATTTTATATTTTTCAAAGATGCGCAGCACATCGACCGCGTAGGCATCCTTGGATGCGGAAATCGGGTTATGCGTCATGTAGTCGGTCAGCAGGCTGTTCAGAATATCGCGGCCTTGGGCAATATGGCGACGCAAATCGCCATCCGTAAAGATGCCAGCGAGGTGACCTTCTGCATCGACAACGAGTGCGGCGCCGGTCTTGGCTGTCGTCATGGCCGTAATGGCATCCATGACGGTTGCAGAGAGCGGCAGCTGGGCGATCTTGTCGCCCGTGCGCATGATGTCGTGCACGCGCAGCACAAGGGCGCGTCCGATGGCACCCGCTGGATGCAAGCGCGCATAGCTCTCCTTCTTGAACTGGCGGGCATCAATCAGCACCATGGCTAAGGCATCGCCGAGGGCCAGCGTTGCGGTGGTGCTGGTGGTGGGGGCCATGCCGAAGGGGCAAGCTTCGTGATTGATTTTGACGTGGATGATGGCATCACTGAGCGTGGCGAGCGAGGATGTCTTATTGCCAACCATGCTGATAATGCGGATGCCGAGGCGGCGCACCGCAGGAATCAGTTTGATGATCTCATCCGACTCGCCGGAAAAGCTGAGTGCGAGCACGATGTCATCCTCGGCGATCATGCCGAGATCGCCATGCATGGCTTGCATGGGGTTCATCACCACGCTGGTGGAGCCTGTGCTGGCGAGCGTTGCCGAGATTTTTTCCGCGATTGGCAGATTTTTGCCGACGCCGGTGCAGATGATCTTGCCACCATTTTCCAGCGTTTCGAGCATCATGCGGGTCGCTTGTACAAAGGTCTGATCCAAGGCCTGCTGAGCGACGTGCAGACCTTGAATCTCAGTCTCCATCACATCGCAGGCGCGTTTAAGAATAGCTGTATCGTCCATAAAAACCATGGTTAAGTGTTGTTGCGTTAAGGTTACGTGCCGCGGATGATCGTGCGTAGCCAGGCCAGTTCCCTCCGGCGCATGGCGGTACGTTCCGCAGGCGTTGCATCATCTGCGCCGGTCAGGTGATCCATGCCGTGCGCAATATAGAGAAGGAGTTCTTGCTCCGTTGTCCACGGTGCGCGCTTGCGAATCGTCTCTGCGCGTTCAACGTTGACAAAAAGTTCACCGATCAATCCTTCAGGCTCTCCTGGCAACGACGCATACCGTTGAGTTATAACGTCTGTCGCACCGGATTGGTTCATAATCAGCTGGTGAATACGATCACTTTCTGCATCGTCATGCAGGTGGATCGTGACTTCACGCCAGGGAAGTTGCGGTGTCCGCTTCTGTGCGCAGTGTGCCAGCGCTTTCGCCTGACGGAGTATCAGGGGGCGGTTGACGGCGAAACGCCGTTGATGTTGAACAAGTAACACGCGCATAACAGATCCATTCGCTGTAGCGAAGTTGGGGCTGCATCGCTCACGGGTGAACGAGGCCTACTTCTTGCCTGTTGTGGCAGCTCGGCGGGCTGCCACAACACCCTTACCGCGCCGGAAGTGATGAACCAGCGGTCGGTGTGCTGGGCAGACATAGGCGCAAGACCCGCATTCGATACAGTCCATAAGTGAAATCGAGGCAGCTCCGTCAATGTCGTTTGCCTCGATGCATTGGCTTATTTCACACGGGCTGAGACGCATGGGGCAGGAGTCGACACAGCGCCCGCAGGAGATGCAGGCTTGCGACGTGTAAGCGGTGACGCTCGCTGCGGAGAGGAGGAGCAGTCCGGACGAGGTCTTGGTCGTCGGTATTTCCAGTGTCGTCACGGCAAAACCCATCATGGGGCCACCGGAGATCACCTTGGCAACAGGAACCTTCAGCCCGCCGCACTCCTTGACCAGCGCGTGGTAGGAGATGCCCGAGGGAACCCAGAGGTTTGAGGGCATGGTGATGGCATCGCCCGAGACGGAGATCACGCGGTGGGTCAGCGGCTGTCCGTTGACGACGGCATCATAGATGGCAAAGGCGGTGCTGACATTTTCGACCACGCAGCCGACATCCATGGGCAGGCCGCCGCGTGGCACTTGACGTCCGGTGACGGAATAGATCTGCTGCTTTTCTGCGCCTTGCGGATAACTGGTGTGGAGAATAGCGACTTCGACATCACCCTCAATACCCAGCAGCGCCTGCTTCATCGCCTCAATGGCATCCGGTTTGTTATCCTCAATCGCGATACGCAGGGTTTTTGCGCCGAGGACGTGGCGGATGATTTCCGCGCCGATGCGGATCTCTTTGGCGTGTTCCAGCATCATGCGATGGTCTGCGGTGAGATAGGGCTCGCACTCCGCGCCGTTGATGATGACGGTGTCAATGTGTTTTTGTGGAGGCGGAGAGAGCTTGACGCGTGTGGGAAATCCCGCACCGCCCATGCCGACCACGCCGGCTTCGCCGATACGGGCGATCAAGGCAGCGGGGGCGATTTCGTGCCAATTGTCCAAGCGCGGTAAGAATTCGGCCTCTTCCTGCTCATTCGGCTCGATGATGATCGCCGGAGCGATCTTGCCGGTTGCCGTGGTGATTTCCGTCAGAGCCGTGACCTTACCGCCGACGGGTGCATGGACCGGTGCAGAAATAAACCCTGTGGTTTCGCCGATTAACTGATTGCGCTTCACGATATCGCCGGGTTTGACGATCGGTTTCGCGGGTGCGCCCAAGTGCTGCGATAATGGAACGACCAGATACTGGGGAATCGCGATCTTGCGGATCGCGGCGCCGGCTGAGAGTTCTTTGCAATACGAAGGATGGATGCCGCCGGAGAAGGTAAAAGGGGAGTGTTCTGCTTTCATGTTAAACCTTTCGAATACATTTGCCCGGGCACTTGGCAATGACCTCTTCGGGGTTGGCAATCTCTTTGGTGTAGTCGCGCGCAGAGAGGAAGCCGGTGACGACAAAGGCTTCTCCGCCGTTCTTGGTACACATTTTACAGCCAATGCATCCGACCCCGCAGACTTTTTTCACCAGCGGTCCTTTGTCTTTGTTGTTGCAGAGGACGTGAACTTCCGCTTTGGCGGGAACCATCTTGATGAGCTTACGCGGGCAGGTCGCGACACATTTGCCGCAGGAAATACAGGTTTGTTTATCGACTTTTGCAATGCCATTCTGAAGCGAAATCGCATGGACGGGGCAGACGTGCGCACAGGACGCGTAGCCGAGGCATCCATAGGTACACGCTTTGTCACCACCCGCGACAGCCTGGGCGGCAACGCAATCCGCGATGCCATTGTAATGGGCGCGCGTGACCGCTTCGCTGTGTGTGCCATTGCAGAGCACCAGGGCCACCATCTTTTCGCGTTCTCCGCTGGCAGCGCATCCCATGACTATGGCAATGGCCTGCGCGCAGGCGCTTCCTCCAGGTGCGCACAGTGTCGGCTCTGCGCCATGCTGGACGATCGCGCGGGCATAATCGGCGCACCCCGCAAAGCCGCATCCGCCGCAGTTGACGCCCGGTAGACATTCGAGCACTTTGCCGACGCGCGGGTCTTCGGGGATACTCAAGAATTTGTCGGCAACCGCCAGCGCAGCAGCGCTGACAAGTCCGATTCCGCTAACACAGAGAGTAGAGGTTGTTATGGGGTCCATACGACGTTTTTCTTGGGGTTATACGTTGCGCGTTTATTTCGTTGAAACGAGACCGCTAAAGCCCATGAAAGCCAAGCTGAGAAGGCCTGCGGTGATGAGGGAAATGGCGACGCCCTTGAAACATTGGGGCGGATTGGCGCGGTCGATCCGTTCGCGCAATCCCGTGAAGATCAGCAATGCAAAGGCGAATCCGAGCGAGGCGGCAAAACCGAAGAGCACGGATTTTAAGAGATCATTTTTTTCCTGCATGTTAATGACCGCGACACCCAGCACCGCGCAGTTGGTTGTGATCAACGGCAGGAAGATACCCAGTGCCGCATGCAAGGGCGGGGCAAAGCGCTTCATGACAATATCAATCAGCTGTACCAGCGCAGCAATGACCAGAATGAAAGAAAGCGTCTGGAGAAATTCAAGATTCAAGGGTTTCAATACGAAAGCTTGCAACAGCCACGTCACAGCCGCAGCAATCGTGATCACAAAGACAACGGCCCCGGACATGCCCAAAGCCGTTGAAATGCTCTTGGATACGCCGAGAAAAGGACAGATGCCCAAAAACCGGCTGAGCACAAAATTGTTGACCAAAATAGCGCTGACAATCAGAATCACATATTCCATAGCAAAAGTCCTTGTGTCGTGAAATTTCTATAATATAGAAAATCAGCTTTCCTGTTCAAGCAGAATAGCGGGAGGAGGAGCGGGGAATAATGGTTTGTCGAGCGGTGAGTCCCTGGATTGCGTACGAAGCGTAACGAGAAAAAATCTCCGCGCCCGGTTCCCTGACAGTGGGCATCCGAGCGCAGAAAACGTGCGAATGGCATCGTGGTTTTAACGGAGAATCAGGCAGACGCCGCTACGGTCGGAGAGGACAACCAGTTTTCCTTGTCCGGTGAAATGCTGGTCGTCGATCACGGCTGCGCCGCTTCCTGTTGCACCATAGGTGTTTTTGCGGCGTTCATGGCCATCAAGGTAGAGGAACCGTACAGCCTCCTGGACACCGTTGGTCAGGTAAATTTTTCCTGCATTGGAGGGGACGTGCAGCGTCGCGTTATCCGAAAGCGTCTGGCTGTGCATGAGCAGCAGCGTTCCGCCAGCGACCACGATGTTGGTTGCGCTGGCGCCCAGCGTGCCCACCACCTTGAGCGTGCCATTGCTGACAAAGAACGAGCCAGAGGTCAGGTTGGTGCCGCTGAACGTCTGGGTGTTCGTGTTAAGTTTGACGAAGCTCACGCGGCCGCTGAGTGCACCGAAGAAGTCGCTGTTGCTGGTGCTGTCGACGGTCAGCGTCGCGGGCAGATCGCTGAAGACATAGTGATTGGCAAGGTTTGCGCCGTTGGTGTAGGTGTGGAGGCGCCCGATCTTCTGGTCAAAGCCATTGAGGTTGACGCGCGAAGCACCTTGTGCCTGTTGCAAGAGGTCGAGGCGTGAAAAGGCGTTGGCAACGTCAAAGCGGATCCCGCCGACACCGCCCACCTCCATCTGGCCTGCGAGGATGTTGTTTGTGCACGCGAAGATGATCGATCCTGCACCCGTATGGATGTAGAGCGATCCCGTGTTGATGGGGTTTTTCGGAAAACGGATCCAGCCGGCCACATTGTCTGCACCCAGCGCGCCGCCGCCGGTGAGAGGACCTTCGATCTCTAAGGGGCTTGTACCGCTGGTCTTGATTCGGCTGCCTGTCATGTAAATCGCGCCAGCGAGGATATTGCTACCGCTCATGTTGCGCAGTTGTCCTGCGTATCCGGTTGACGCATCGCCGTTGATCAGGTCAAAGGGTTTCTCGATACGTCCGACGGCATTGAGCTCCACGCGCGCGCCATTTTCGAGGATCGCTTTGGTCTGATTGTCGCCGAGTGCGGTGGGCGAGTAGACGCGGACAACCATGCCGGTCTTGAAACGCGCCTCGCCGATGGTGCTGGTGCCCCAGAGGTCCAGTGTGGCAAAGCCTGAGACCGTCAACGGCAGGGACGGATATTGCGCTGTGATCCCATTCAGCAGCTGGAGCGTGATGCTGCCCGTGCTGGCATTGGTCAATGCCCAGGTTTGCGTCGTACGGGCCACGACCGCGTTGGTGATGCTGTAAGTGAGTGTTTTCGTTGAATTGACGGCGATGCGCACGCCGTCTTTGCCGAGCGAGAGGGATTCGCCGCTCAGGCTGAAATTGTTCGTTGCGGTGAAGAGCATACCGTAGAGCAGCGCACTTTCCGGGAAGACCGCCAGTTTTCCGTCGAGCGCGAAGATCGGCTTCGCGAGCGCGTTGGAGAAGACAGGAAGTCCGGATTGCCAATTTTCAGTGATTGTCGCAAGCGGCGAAACGCCCTGTGCGGTCCAGACAGATTCGTTGGGTGTCTGGATGGGTTCGTTGGCCACGATGAGAATGCCCCTTCCAGCGAAATACGTGTCATTTTTATTTTGCGCACTGCTGGTGCTTGAGCCGTAGGTGCCGGCGAGCTGCGCGACACCGTCCAGATACAGCACATCGATATTCTCAACGACGGTATCCGCGATCTCAAGCTTGCCGCTGTTTTCGAGATAAACCGCGCCGTTGTTTGCAATGGTGTTGGTGGTTGCGAGGTGTAACCGGCTGCTGGCTCCTGAAACGCTGACGCGTAAGCAGTTCGTGCCGAACGAGGAGCCTGCTGCGAGGCGCAAGGTCCCGTTGCTGACGCAGACCTGTCCGCTGGTCGTCCATGTGCCGTTTGTGAGCGTAAAGGTGCCAGAGCCGTCCTTGACAAAGGAGACTGCGCCTTCAAGGGTTCCCCAATAGGTCGTATTTGCGGATTGATTCAGCGTGAACGTCGCAGGCGGTGTGCTGTAGATACGACGGGTTCCGGAGACCAATGCGCAGTTCAGCGTCGGGATCGTCAGGTTGTATCCGTTTAAATTGATTGAGCCGCTTGGCGCGTAAGAGGCAATGCCCAGATCTATCGCGACATAGGGAAGGGCATTGGCAATGCCGAGGACAAGCGGGCCATTAGCCACCACGGTCTTGCCCCAGATGTTGTTGGAGACCGCAAGGGTCGTCTGTCCGGAATCGCCCCAGAAATTGGCACTGCCGAGATTGATGCGGTTACTGATGAAGGTCACATCACAGCTGTTGTTCATCACGAGGTCGCCGCCCACGCCGGGCGAGCTGATCTCGATGCCGCCGCTGACAATCAGGCGCGTGCCGCTGGCCGAGAGGCGGACGGTGCCCTCTTTCTGGATCGGGCCACTGATCTCGTTGCTGCCGCCATCGCTCGTGATCGTATACCGGTAACCGGGCATGCGCTGTTCATTCAGGACGAGCTTGTGGCGGATGTTAAGCTTGTCACCGCGTATACAGATCGCGCCTTGCTTGGTGCCATATTGATAAACGACATTCGAGGGATCGCCGAATGCGGCGCTGTGGCGCACAACCAAGAGGCCATTGCTGGCGATGACGGAGCCGACAAAGGTATTTGCATTGGTGAGGAGCACTTCGGACGTATCTGATCCTGTGCGAATGATGTTGCCTGTACCGCTGATCACGCCAGCAAGGGTCATGTTCCCGTTGGTCGATTGGAGCTGGAGGGTGTCGGTTAACGTCAGCGGCAGGGCTACGGTCTGCATGCTTGTGCTGGCGTTGATGATCGGACCAGCGAAGGCGATCGCATTCCCCGTAAGCGTAAAGGGGCTCGCGCCCGATGCGAAGGAAATGCCGGAGAACGCCGTTCCGTTTGCGAAGTCATTCACGGTGTTGGTTTGTGTCCCCGCAAAAATCAAGGCCGAACCTGCCCCCGGAAGAGTGTCCCAGTTTCCTGCAAGGCTCCATGCGCTTCCCTGCGAGCCATTCCACGTTTCAGCAGATGCACACAGCACACCGCAACCTATCAGCACCAGCATTGTGTTTTTCATATTGTATCCTTGTCTACTGAGTAATCGTAGCACACCCGTATTCTAATGCGTATTAGCATTGTTGATTCATGCGCAAAAATCAAGCCCTATGTGTGGACAGTTTGAGCCAGACGCGCAGCAGTTCGGACATACCCCATGCCTGCGCGCCGCAGCCGCGACCGTGATGGGGCGCATGACCATCGCAGATCTCCGGCGTATGGCAGAGACAGCCCGTATTGATACATTCGATCGCTGAAGCCAGCAACGAAAGCCCCGGTTTCCGAGCTTCTTCGCCATAACAGGTGAACAAAGCTTCGACATAGTGCGGGAAGGGCCAGGTCCAGGCCGTACCGTTGTGGTAGGCGGGTTTGCGCTGCGTATCCTCGTCGCCGAGGTAATAGGGTTGGTAAGGATGGTGCGGATCATTGAGCAATTGGCCATCGCGATAGACGGACATGTCGGCTTTCACGGGCCGGTCATCGAGGCTGCGGATTGCACCCGGGACAAGCAAGTTCTCGCAGGCCTTCAAAATGTCGATTTTTGTGGCACGGTCCTGAATGGCATTCAGTGTGATCGTCAGCAATTGATTGGAGCGGAGCGTGTCCTCCTGTTCCGCATGCAGCGCAGAGAGACCCGGTTTGGCGCGCAGGCAATCGGCTAGCCAGCCTTCGGGTGTCATGAAATACCGTGTCAGGGCTTGCGTCGCCTGTTCAGCAAGCGCTATCCAGGAGGCATCGATGGTGCGTCCGACCAGACGTAGCGCGGCGATCCAGAGCGCCTGGATATCGACCGGGTATCCTTCGCGCGGAGTTGCTGCCGGATAGTTGGTATCCATCCATGTGTAATGCGCGGGACTGAAGATCAGGCCCGTTGCCGGATCCATGCGGATGCCGTTCGGCGTGCCATCGCGGTAGTGCGTCAGGATGGAGACGAGGACCTCGCGCAGTGTTCGCGATCCGCACGACAGGTTGAGCGTCTCTTTCTCGCCGATCACGGTCATGAGTTCGCCGGCTGCAACGCAGAACCAGAGCGGTGCGTCGGACGTTTCGCGATTGGCATCGTCCTCGCCGCGGATCATGTTGGGGAGGGTTCCGTTGCGTTCAAAGCGGCCGAACTCGCGGAGGATTTCCAGCGCCTCCTGATGGTACCCGCCCGCAATGAGACCGCGCAACACAATCAAGGTGTCGCGGCCCCAGTCGAGGAACCACGGATAGCCAGCGATGACGGTCTTCAGCGCATCGCGCCGCACAATGTAGAGCGGAAGTGCTGCTTTTAAAAGTTCAGGCAGCGGCAGCGTCTCAGGGCCTTCTGCACAGAGTGGCTGCACCGTGGAAGTCGGGTGTTGCGTTTCATCGTCTTCGCGTTCCGCCACGAGCTGTATGCTTTGCCCGCTGCTGAGCGCGCTGCTGAACCAGCCCGGACTGAAGAGGTCGCTCATGGCTTCAAGGCCGCGCACGGCCTCTTCTGGGTGCTGAACCATGTAGGCCCACTCCGGTGCAGGATGGTACGTGCCGCATGAAGCGTTCAATGTCAGGTGGTCATTCGGTGTCGGCCGGAAATGAAACCCATTCGCTGTTGGTGTGAGGGCTTTGGGCCAATGCTGTTCGGGCCCTGTAAACGCCTTGGTCTTATGGTGGAAGTTGCGGTATTCAATGTCGGGCCGCAGAATGAGGGTTACCTCATCCTGCAAGGTCTGCGGCGTCGCATTCGCGTGGCGTTGCACGGTCAGCGTTGCGCGGTTGATCTCTGCGTGCAGGACCAGCTGGAAGGTGAGGGGAATCGATTTACCCATGCCGCAGGGCACATTGAAGGACCATGTCGCGAAGGTGCCGGCTGGGTCTGCGCTGAAGTGCGAAAGGCAGGTTTTGTCGATGGCCTGCGAATAACCGCGGTAGGTCAACCATGCGCGGCAGCGCGTCCAGAACACCATCTTGTCGGAGGGTACGCGCGGATGGGGATTGACGGCCAGCAGGCAGTCGTACTGGCTGCGGATTTCCCCCCAGGCGGCACGCATCTGCGCCATGGCACCAGCGCCGTTCGAGAGTACAGCATAAAGATCGGGTTGCTTGCGTACGAGCTGTCCGCTGACGTGCGTCTGCACGCGGGCCTGTTCGCCAGGCGGCAGAATCAGCAGCAGGGTCGTATGGCGCTGCATGTTCTCCGGAGCATAGACCACGGTCGTGAGGTGGCGCTGTTCCGCGTGCGTGCCATCGTTTAATTCTGAGTAAGGCTGCGGAGAGAGGAAGAGACCCCATGTGGTGTCGTCAAAACGCACTGCGAACTGGTGTTGTTCGGTGATGTCTCCGCAGTGCAGCGTGGCGCTGAAAGGGTGGGGCGCCTGCACAAAGAGCAAATGGCCCTCGGGCACCATGACCGTGCGTGCCAGATCGTGGGGCCAGTGCCAGTGCGTCAGGCGTGGCAGGCCGCCGGGCTGTCCCGCGCAGAAGGCGTCGGGATCAGCGACCATGGCGGCGCCGAGCGCATCGGGGCTTTCCGCATTGAGTGCGAGGGCCTGAATGCGCGCTCCGGCGCGATCGGCCAGCGCCAGGCGTGTACGCAGGGCCATGACATTGCGCCGGCGCAGCGCGATGGCTTCTGGTTCGTGAATCGCGTGACGCTGCAGTTCGTCATGGAGCGCGGTGAGGTCTGCGGCGCAGCGCGTGAAGCAGAGCACTTGTCCCGGTTCCAGCGCATAGGTTCCGCACAGGGTGTGGGTTTCGCCTTGAAGCAGGTCCAGTGCCTGTCCTGAAGGGAATGCGTGCGTGTTCCAGGCCAGGGTCTGCGCATGGTCTGGGTCGAGGTTGATCAGGATCAGCAGGGCAAAGGCATGGGGCGTGGCGTGGGCAGGCTCGCGCAGCACAGCAATGGCATTGGCGTCGCTGACGTGAACGAGGCGCAGATGGACGTTGGTTGAAAAGGCCGGATGGCTTGCAAGCAGCGCGTTCAGCTTGGCGATCGCGTGGATTTGGTTCGTCGCGCAATCCCAGTTGAGGGACGCGGCGCCGTGGACATCGATCTTTTCCGTGGCGAACCACTCCACGCCGTTGGCCATGCCGAAGGCGCCTTGATGCGAGAGGAGCGCGGAGAGGGCAGTACGCATGCGTGCGTGGGTCAGGCTGCGCGCAGCGAGGCGGTTGTTGTCGTGGGTTTCCGCGAAATGGATGAGCGGCCCGCACTTCTCCGCCAAGGTAATGGCGCGCGGCAGGTACCAGTCCATGGCGCTGCGGTTTTCGGTTTGGAAAAGTTCGGAGTAAGCCCAGTTGAGGTCGGTCTTGGACAGCAGATGCTCGGTGACATCAACCGGTCCGCCGAGTCCCTCCAGCAGGAACACGGTATCGGGATACTCTTCGCGCACGCGCGCCACGATGTAGTCCCAGGTCTCAGCGGGGATCATGTAGCCAGCGTCGCAACGGAACCCATTGACGCCTTGGCGGCACCAGAAGAGGAAGACCTCGGCCATGTAGATGCAGAGACGCGGATCGGTGTAGTCGAGTTCCACCAGATCGGCCCAGGTCACGCCCCAGGCGCCGGGGGAGACGAACTTGCCATCTTCCTGGCGGTGGTACCAATCCGGGTGGTGCGTCTGGAGTGTGGCCGCCCAGCCGGTGTGATTCGCGGGAAGGTCGAGATAGAGAAAGCCGCCGTGTCCGTGGACAGCTTCGACCAGCTCGCGGAACTGGTCGAGCGGCGAGGCATAGGGATCGAATTCAGCCATGGCTGGATCGACCGAGAGGAAGTCCAGCGCGGCAAACGCGGAGCCGAAGCGTCCCATGCGCGCATAGGTCGTCGGGATCGGGTGGATCGGCAGGAGCTGGACAATACGGAAGCGCAAATTGGTCTGGATGTGGCTCAGCTGACGAATCAGGTCGCGGAACGTCCCTGAAGGGGGAATGACCGTATAGCCACGCTGATCGAGGGCGGCTTCGTGGTGCTGCGTCTGATCATTGCTGGGATTCTGATAGCGCGCAGCGCCGAACTGGCGCACAAAGGCCGTGTACATGGTGTTGGCGCAGGCGGTGAAGGCGGGCTCCACCTTGATCGTCAGGTTATCGCCTGCGGGCCACTGCGGGTGGTCGTTGTTCGCCTCGAAGAAGCAGGCTTTGCCGGAGAAGATACCGACTTCGGTCAAAGGAATACGCACCGTGAAGTACCCCGGCGCCTGCTCCTGCATGGGAATGTCGTGCCAGTCGCGGGCGAGCGGGGTTGTGCCGGTCTCGGTCAGCGCGATGATCTCCTTGCGGCGGATCGAGGCAAAACCGATGTTGGTGCGGAAGGCTGCGCGTCCCGGACGGGGCACAGATACCTGCACGGTGACCTCAAGAAGGTCACCGGTCCATTTCAAAAGATAACTGCCTGCAACAGGGGTCTGATGGATCATGGTGTTTGATGGGGTTTCGGCCAGAGCGAACGCCAGTACTTCTGATCCGTCTCAAAGGGGTCGAAGGGATCTTTCGTGACGTCGAACGACTCGGGCAGAACGCCGAAGCGCTTCATTTCGCGGATGTAATCCTTGTTCGGTTTCCACCCTTTCATGCCCCAGGCGGGGCGTTGGTTGTAAATGGCCTGCGCACGGTTGAGGCCGTCGAGGAGCTTCTTGTAATCCGGATCATTAGTGTCGGCAAAGACCGCCTTCTTGCCGTCATGCTCAAGGCCGCCTGCGGACTTGGCGAGGGGTACGCGCAGAATCGCTGAGTTTTGCGGCGTGGTGTAGTCGACCAGCTGGGAGGAGTCAAAATAACGCGCGGGATCATTCGTGGTGGTGAGGCGCTCGTAATGGCCGCGCGGTCCGGGCCAGGTCTTGGCTTCTTTTTCGCGGCGGATCTCCCAGTCAAAGGGAAGTCCGGTTACGTTCTTGTCGGGGAAGGTCGCATGGCAGCCGATGCAGCGTGCGCTGCGGCCGACACCGTAGACCCAGTGCATGCCTGCGCCCCAGGCGCTGCCATAATAATCCTGTTCCTCAACATTGCGGATGGCCGCTGCGCTACCGGCATAAAGTGCGCCGGATTCGATCCAGAGCCAGGCTGTACGCCAGTCGCGCTCCGAGGCCTTGACCTCGTGATGGCCGCCGCGAAGTCGGGCGAGGAAGGGGCTGGCCGAGCTGCCGATGGTGCGCGGTGCACGGTTGCCTACGCCATTTTCGCCGTCGACGACGAGGCGGTGCAACAATAAAGCCATATAGGATTTCGAAAACATCGTGGTGAGTCCTGCGGACAGATCAACTCTTCCCGTGCGCTTCTGGGCATTGTGACAAGAGACGCAGTTGCGGTCAAGCACAGGTTGAATATCGCGCTGAAAATCAAAGACATCGGGATAGCCGTCAAAGGCTTGGATTTTGGAAGGCGGACGCTGGAGCGCCTTGAAGGTCGTGGGCGCGAGCTTGGTTTGCGAGGCGCTGTTGCGCTCCTCGTGGCAGCCGAGGCAGGTGAAGGTTTCGCCGGGCATGAGGTTGCAGAAACTCTGCATGCGCTTGACCGAGAGGTCGTCTTTGTCGAGCGCCACGAAGAAGAGGGCGCGACCTGCTGGCGCAATGAACGAGGCGCTGCCGTCTTCTTCCACGGGAACCGTGCCGAGCACGCGTTCAAGGTTAAAGGTCCCGAGGTTGCTGGTGAGATCCATGCCGCCGCTGAAATTGATGGGTTTGGGCAACACTTCGAGGATGAGCAGCTTTTTGATGTCTCCGGGTTTCACGCCTGTCATGTTGCGGCCATTGTAGACATTTTGCAGCACGAACTGACCGTTGGGCGTGGTGGCATCCGTGATGCGCGAGGGAATCACGGGTTCGCGCGGACGCGGCAGCAGAGGCCGCGGCTCGTGGACATTCACCTCGGGGTCGGTATAAAAGATATGTTCCTTATTATTGCGATCCACAAGCACCAGGCTCTTTTCCAGCGCAGCGAGAAAGAGATCCTTGGAGAGCGGATAGGGGTCGTGCATGTTCCAGCGCGGATTGATCTGCTTCGCAGCCTCCTTGCAGTCCGGACCGCGCAGCGGCGTCACGAGGGTCAGCGGGCCGCGATGCTCATTGGCACCGTGACCGGGCGAGAAGCTGGCAATGACCTCCTGCGTGCCGGGAATGGCCTGC
>Ga0075012_10003426_pt1 | contig 15098 bp, 15 predicted proteins | sample All_14_2_FD_71474 | JGI IMG/M metagenome (GOLD analysis project Ga0075012, IMG submission 71474) | Freshwater microbial communities in response to fracking from Pennsylvania, USA - Allegheny Zone_MetaG_DW_15 | ecosystem: Environmental > Aquatic > Deep subsurface > Groundwater > Drilled... | reverse complement strand
CTTCGCGCCATTTGGAGTGCAGGGCCGCGTCCACGCCGGCGAAGGCCTCCTCGGCGTAGTCCACGCTGCCCACGGCCGTGGCCCCGCCGTCCTTCTCCAGCAGCCCGACCAGCTGGTCGGCGCTGACGAGTTCGGGCGTCAGGTTGCGGGTCACGTACTCCAGCTGCGGGGCGACCTCCAGGGAGTCGCGGTAGACCACCAGGCCGAAGCGGAAGCGGTCGGCCGTCTCGGCGCTGAACTGCCGGCTCATCTGCGACACGGCCTCGCGGGTCATGTCGATGAAGGGCTGCATGCTGCGGCTGGTGTCGATGACGAAGACGATGTCGGTCTTGACGTCGCGCATGACCGCGCCGCCGGCGTCGCGGCCCACCTGGGCCTGCTCCAGGTAGTCGGCGTTGCCGACCGTGTCGGCCCCGCGGGCGCCTGGCACGGCCGCGGCCACCTGCAGGAGGCGCACGTCGTCGCCGCCGATCTGGGTCTGGGACCACTGCAGGATGGGCAGGACGTAGAACTGCTTGGTGATGTCGACGAAGCGCTTGGGCTCCATGCTGACCACGCTCTCGGGGATGTTGCCGGCGCCGACGCCCTCGTACAGGGCCTTGGCCTTGCCGGCCATGTCCATGTCGTCGACGATGGCCTCCAGGGAGGTGCGGTCGCGGAACATGAGCACGGGGCTGCGGCCTTCGAGCTCGTTGCCGGGATGGGTGTAGGAGACGAGCAGGGCCTGCCGCCATTCGAGCGCGTCCTTGGCCTGCATCCAGCCGTCGGGCGTCGTGCGCGTGCGCCCTACCTGGTACCAGCCCTGGGGCTCCGCGGGCCGGGAGAGGTCCAGGTCCTTGCGGTCGAAGACGAAGAGGGGCTTGAAGGCCGGGACGTTGGCCGTGACCACCGCCCCCTGGTCCGCGGCCGCCTCGCGGTAGATGCTGGAGAAGGGCCTGGGCAGGACGCGCAGGGGCTGCTGCGTGGCCGCTTCCGTGCAGGGCGCTCCGGGCTGGCAGACGATGCCGTCGTCGACGGGCTGCCCCCCGGCCGGGGCGTGTCCCGCCGTCCCTTCCAGGGCCGAGAGCCCTTCGGGGGCGGCATGCCCCTGGGTTCCTTCGAGATCGGCCAATTCGGCGCGGCTCAGGCCACCGAAGACCGTCAACCCCAGAAGAACGCTCATGCAGAGCATCGTGCGCACAGAAGCTAGGGAACGGAACATGCCTCCTCCTGACTTGTGTTGAGGTAATACGTACGGTGAGAATGAAGTTTTGTGAGTAATACAACTAATTGAAGCTCAAAGCAAACTTTGAGTGCCGGCCGCCGCAAGAACTCCCTCCCCGCACCGGCCATACGGCCGTCCTCGACCGCATGTGCGACCCGCCGCCACGAGTCCGCACCATGGGCGAGCCCGTCATGGACAAGGCCAGGTGCGCTTCGGAGCGCCCCCAAAGGCGGCCTGATACCAGTACGTACCGTCCCGGCACATGCAGCGTTGGGAAACTTGCCACCCCGGGTCCGGCTGCCGTACGATGCAGACGTTTCAGATACGCACGCTCTTCATCCGATTTCGCGTTGTCGCGCAGAATCAAATTTTCGGGAGGTCCCGTTTCATGCACATCGACACAGCCGGCAACGATCCGAAGCTTCCGCCGCTCCCGGTGGTCATGCGTCCCGTGGGCAGATTCGTGCTGCCCGTTCCCGAAGGCATGGAACCGTCGGCGGCGTGGTTCAAGGTCAACGGGATAGCCGTCGACGAACTGCCGTGGAAAACCGGTCCGGGTCATGGGCGCGGCATGGACGCGCTCAGGAAATCCCTCGGAAGCGAAGCGGGAGTTGCGCACGAAATCACGGGCCTGAGCGTCCGCGAGAGATGGGACGAAACGGACGTCACCGATCTCTGCGGGTTTCCGGCCCTGCTCCGCTGCTGCAACGGCAGCAAGGCCGACCACAACCTTGAAGTGTACATCGGCCTGCAAGACGTCATCCTGCGCATGACGGAGAACCGCCCCTTCGACACGTGCGGGCCGTGCCTGACCATCAACGGGCCGATCCTGAACCTGTTCAGGCGGTATCGTCACGGCGACGGGAATGTTTCGACGGACGCCTTTTTTTTATCGAGCGGCATGGTCGAGGGCCTCAAAATCTGGAGCGAACAAGCCGGCATCAGCCTCGAACGGCCTCCCTCGGGATCGCTGCAAAGAATCCGCCTGCGGTTTGCCACACATCTTTTCGCGCAGCCCTGCGACCCACCCCGGATTACCGAGGTCGTCAAATCGGTGACCAGCAAGTACCGGATCGAGTTGAAGATTTTGCGTTCCGGCGAGAGGGTTCTGGCCGGTTTGAAAGGTCTGGAGGAGGTCTACATCCTTCAGCCCAAGGACAAGGACTGCTCCGACGTGCCCAGGCTGACGGCCTGCTGGGAGTATGAAGGCGCGGGAGGCGATCCGCACAAACCGCACGTGGAGCTCAAGCTTTCCTGCCGGGCCGAGGCGCAGGAAGACGCCCTGCGCATGTGGGACGCCGTGGTCGCGAACTTCCGCTCGGTGCGTGAGCGCTTTGCCGGATAACCGCCGGCCAGACCTTCGGGCTCAGAGGCCTTGATGAACTCAGTGATGCGCATTTGCGGCATTTCATGCTTGCAAAAACGTATGCGCGAGGCTAGTATTCAAATATGATTTCTCCAATCAAGATCTCTTGGCGTATCAATCATGTCTTTATCTGCTGCATTTATATGAAAAAACTCACGATTCATCAGAACATGGTTGCAACCATTTCAGAAAATTACGATTTCTGTCCCCCGACAGAAACGTGACGACGCTCCCCAATACAAATAACAGTACACGGCATGGCGTTCCACGGAACGCCTTTTTTATTTTCAGCGCGCGCTGAAAAGCATTATTCTGCTTACAATTCAGGGTGAAACAATGATGACGAACCAACCATACGAAAATGATATCGTTCAGGAAAACGCAATAGATCTCCTGGAAATATTCCAGCGCCTCAAGGAAGGGGTTGCGGTCCTGCGCAACGGCCGCTTCGCGTTCGCCAATCCCGCCTTCGTGGACATCACCGGCTGCCGGCTGGACGCGCTGATGGGCAAGGAGCTGCCGGAGCCTTTTCCCGGCCCGGAGCAGGCCGCCATCCTGCGGGACCACGAGGATGTGCTGCAAAGCGGCCAAAATTCCCGGCCGCACGAATTCTGGATCGGGAAGCCTGCCGGCCGGTCGCGCATCGAAATGACCATGGCCCCGCTGGGTTCAGGCGAGACCGCGGCGGTGCTGCTGACGGTCGTCGACGTCACGCCCAAGCGCAGGCGCATGGACGAGATCAGGGATCTGAACGACAGGCTGCAGAGCATCCTGAATTCCATGCACGACGTGGTCGTCTCCATCTCGGCCGACGACGGCCGGGTCCTGTCCATCAACCCCGCGGCCGAACTCCTCTACGGCGTGCCGCTGCGGAACCTGGCGGACGCGGCCGAAAGCGACATCGTCGCCCTGGCCCACCCCGCGGACGGCGAACGGGTCGGGAACTTCTACCGCTCCATCAGGACAAAGGAATTCAGCGAACTCGAATACAGGATCGTCCGCAGCGACGGCAAGGTCAGGTGGGTGCGCGACGAAGGGTATGTCGTGTCCTGCAAGTCGCGGGACCGGCAACGCATCGACCACATGATCCGCGACATCACCGAGGAAAAGCAGGCCATCCTGGAACTGCACAGAAGCGAACAGCGCTACAAGGATTTCTTCCACAAGACCAAGGATATGGCCTTCAGCGTTTCCCCGGCCGGCCTCTTCCTGGACATCAACGACGCGGGCATCGAGCTGCTCGGCCTGTCCTGCAGAAAGGCGGCCCTGCGCAGCAGCGTGTACGACTTCGTGGAGCAGCCTGCGGCCCTGGACGGGATGCTGCGCGAACTCAACGAAAGGGGGCACGTCTCAAACAGATCCGTGACCCTCAAACCGACGTCGGAAACGCGCATCGAGGTGGACATCACCGCGAGGGCCAAGAAAAACGAGTCCGGGGAGGTGCTCTATTACGAAGGGATCGCCTCGAACATCACGCAGGCCCTGGAGGATCAGCGCAACCGCGTGCTGCGGAACACTGCCGCGGGCATGTGCCATTACCTGAACTCGCACCTCATGCACATCTCGGCCGCCCTGGACGGCATGAAGGAAGAACTCGCGGAAATGGACGAACGCTTCATGACGTCCGCGCGGCCGGAGGAAAAGGATGAAATCTGGACCGGTGGGCGGGACGCCGTGAGCGGCTACCTCCGGGACGTGAACTTTGCGTACAGGAAAATCAGCGAACTCACGCGGGCCTTCAATTCCGCGTTCCTCACGTACCGGGAGGAATCATACCTGGACAAGACGATCCTCGACATCTTCAGCGCCTGCCGCACGGACTGAAGCCACACCGCCGTCCTGCGCATCACGAAACCGGTGCGCAGGGCGGCGACGCCCGGGAAATGAGCGTCCCGCCCGGAACCGACCGGAACCGACCGCAACACCCGCACATGGCCCTGCCCTGCCTCACGCGCACAGCCGCGCCACAAGCCCACCTTTTGCAGACGGCCCGTCACGAAATCCCCCGGCGTCAAATCAATCCCCCATCAGCATGATCAATACGTAAGGCGTCCAATTTTCCCGACATTGCTATGTATTTAATGAAGGAAATAAATACTCACCCCTTCGCATTTTCATGCCACCTCGTGTTTTTTACTGAAATATCCGGGCAAAATATCCAAAATCAATGAGATTTGCGCTATCCCGCCCAATTATCCCGCACAACAACAATGTGCACGACGTTCATGGATTGAAACAAATTCAAAGCGAATGTTATGCACCAGAGATAAATAAATTTCAAAGAAAATATGAATTCATGCACCACAAATACTTTTGAATCAACATCAACACAACAAGGAGGACGCAATTATGGCCCATGTTCGCTGCCCGGCATGCCATAAGCATATCTCAAGCGCAGTAACATTTTGCCCTGGATGCGGAAAGCCCAAGCCGAAAGGGGGATGGGCCAAGCCTGGAAAAGCGTTCCGGAGCATTTTGATTGGATTTTTCACGATGATGATTCTTGTCAATGCATTCATGACATTCGTCGCCCCATGACAAGGCCGTCTGCCTGAAAGGAAGTTGACTTCCTGTTCCATACCTTGCCCGCAGCAATGAGTCCGTTCGGCTGTTCCGGGGTTGTCTCGTCCGGAAAGTCCTTGCCGTGGACCTTGTTTCGGAGCGCCCGCCAATGCCTGATATTCAACGTGGACGGCATCCTGACGGCCGCCACCTGCATCTCCATCGCCGATATCGTCCAGTATCCGAAAGAGAATTTGTCAATCAGGCTTGCATCCACCAAGCCCCGGTTGCGTCAGAAGCGTATCATCGCCGCCAAATTCGATGAAATCGCGCGGAATTTTTGAAATCGGTTTGGCGACAAAAAACTTCCAGCCATGACTATAAATGCGTATGCTTGGAAACGGTCAGCCGCAATCTTGTCTGTACTCATTTTTTGTCGTACGTACTATGTCAGACACGAATCATCCAATCACAAGGTGCGTTTCATGAGAACGATTTTCCTCTTCGCCTTGACCCTCCTGTTGAGTGTCGCCGCGGCCCGGGCCGGGCAGTCCGCGGTCGGGGTCATCAAGTCTCTCGAAGGCAAGGCGGCCATTCTGCGGGACGGCAGCCAGATCGAGGCCAAGATCGGCGACACGCTCCACGTCGGCGACAGCGTGACCACGGAAGCGACCGGCAGCGCCGGCATCATGCTCGAAGACGACACGCTGATCTCGCTGGGTCCCGACAGCCGCCTGGATCTCGATGATTTCGCCTTTGAACCTCAAAACGGGTTGTTCGCCGTCGCCATCAAGCTCATCAAGGGCTCCTTCGCCTACATGTCCGGAATCATCGGGCACCTGGCCCCGGAAAAAATCCGCATCGAAACCCCGGACGCCGTCATCGCCGTCCACGGCACCCGCTTTCTGGTCAGCGTGGAGGAAGCCCGATGAAAAAGGCGTTGCTCCTCCTCTTCTGTCTTGCCCTGACGAGCTGCGCGGCCAAGGGCACCACCGTCGTCCTCATCGAGGACCCCGAAGGAACCGTGGGACAGGTCACGGTCAGCAACCGGGCCGGCACGCAGACCCTCGACGCGGCCCGGCAGAGCACCACCGCTGCGGCCCCGTCCACGGCCCCTTCCGCTGTGCGCGTGGCGGACCAGGCCGAGATCGACACCGTGTACGGTCGGGCGCTCAAGGCCCTGCCCGAGCCCGTCGAGACCTTCATCCTCTATTTCAGGACAGGCACCTCGGACCTGACTCCGGAGTCCCGGCCGGTGCCCGCACGGATTCTCGCATCCATAGCCCGCCGCGGCTCGACGGACGTCCGCGTGTACGGCCATTCGGACCGCGTCGGCACGTCCGAGACCAACGAGCGGCTGTCCATGGAACGCGCCGAGGCCATGTCCGCCATCCTCGTGGACATGGGCGTCTCCAAGGACATCATCCGGACCTCCTACCACGGTGAGGGCAACCCGATCGTCCCGACCGAGGACGAAGTGCCTGAACCGCGCAACCGCCGGGTCGAAGTCCTGGTCCGCTGACCATGGCCTGGTGGAAGGACAGGGAGAGCCCGCAAGGGGACCAGCTCCGCAAAAGAGACCTGGCCCGCCTGCTGGGAACCGGCGTCATCGTCACGGTCTGCGTCATGCTCCTGGGCATCTTCCGGCCGGCTCTGTACGTGCACGTAGAGCACAAGGCTTTCGACGTGCTCTTCTCGCAGACGCGGTTGCGCGAGCCCGGTCCTGTCCCGGTGCTTGTGTCCATCGACGACAGGGCATTGAATCGCCTGGGCCAGTGGCCCTGGCCGAGGGTGACCCTGGCCGGGGTGATCTCGCGCCTGCGCGAGGCGGGCGTCAGGAATGTCGTCCTTGACCTCGTGCTCTCCAACCGGGACCAGACGTCTCCCCGTGTCGTCCTGGAATCCCTGCTCAAGTCCCCGGACCTCGCCAGAACCATGGCCGGCAGGCCCCAGGTCGAGTTGGATTTCGACCACGCCCTGGCCCAATCCCTGGCAAGCGTGCCCACGGTGCTGGGTTACAAGCTCCTGTTCTCACCGACCGCGGTGCAGTGCCCCTGCATCCTGCGGCCCCTGCAGACCGATGCCGTGGTTCCGCCGTTCTTCAGTCTGCATGAAGCGCAGTCGGTGGTCTGCGCACTGCCGGCCCTTGCCCGGACAGCCGTGTCGGGAGGTTTCATCAACGCCGCCCACGACCTCGACGGCGCGATCCGCCGCGTTCCCCTCATGGCGCTCCACGAATCGAACCTCCTGCCCGGCCTGACCCTGGCCATGGTCCGCCTCGCGGAAGGCAAGGACGCGGTGCTTGGCAGCGACCAGGACGGCGGCTTCGTTCAGCTCGGCAAAAACCGCCTCCACACCGACGCCCAGGGGAACATGCTGCTCCGCTTCCGCGGCCCGAGCGGCACATTCGAGACCATCTCCGCTGCGGAAATCCTGGACGGACCCTTGCCGGACCTGTCCGGCCGCGTCGCCATCGTCGGGCCGACGGCCGCGGGCCTCGGCGACAATCACGTCACCCCGCTGGACCGCTCCTTTCCGGGCATCGAGATCCACGCCACCGCCCTCGACAACATCCTGCAGAACGATTTTCTTCGCCGCCCCTCCTGGGCCGTGGGCGCGGAGGCGGTTTCCGTCATGGTTCTCGGCGTCCTGTCGACGCTGCTCATCATCGCCGGCGGGCCGCTGACCTGCGTCGCAGGCCTGGTCGCCGGGAGCCTGGGCTTATGGAGCGCAAGCCTCTGGCTCCTCGACGTTCCGGGCTACTGGCTCTCCCCGCTGCCGGCGGTGTTCGTCCTCGTCCTCAACCTGGCCGTCCTGAGCCTGATCAAGTACGGCATCGAGGAGCACAAATTACGCATCCGCAGCCAGCAGCTTCTCCATACCCAGGACGCGATCATCCTGGGCCTCACGTCCCTGGCCGAAACCCGGGACCCGGAAACCGGCGGCCACATCCGACGCACGCAGGAGTACGTGCGGGCCCTGGCCCAACGCTTGGCCCGGCAGCCCAAGTACAGGGACGTGCTCACCCCGGGCACCATCGAACTGCTCTACAAGTGCGCCCCCCTGCACGACATCGGCAAGGTCGGCATCGCCGACAGCATCCTCCTCAAGCCGGACCGCCTCACGGACGAGGAGTTCGCCGAGATGCAGCGGCACACCATCCTCGGGGCGGACACCCTGGCCGACGCCGCGCGCCATACCACGCATGGCGCCGAGCAGTCCTTTCTGGCCCTGGCCAGGGACATTGCCGTGTCCCACCACGAAAAATGGGACGGCTCGGGCTATCCCTACGGCCTTGCCGGCGAGGAGATCCCCCTCGGCGGCAGGCTCATGGCCCTTGCCGACGTGTACGACGCCCTCGTGACAAAACGGGTCTACAAGGAAGCCATGACCCACGAAGAGGCCGTCAAGATCATCACGCAAGGACGCGGGGTGCATTTCGATCCCGCCGTGGTCGACGCGTTCCTGGAGTCCGAAACGCGCTTCCGCGACATCCTGACCCGCTACTCCTGAAGCCCGGACCGCCATCGACTCGGGCAGGCTGATCGCGCCCGTCGGCCCGGAACCGCCCTCTTGCCCCCTCCCTGCGCATCCGCGCACAGCACGGCAAACTTCGGGGCCTCCACTCCATCTCCATCACCCGCTGCTGCAGGCTGACCATCGAATTTCTGATCGACGACAAGGAGATCATTCCCATCGATATCGGGACGCATGACCGAGTGTATTCGATTTGGATGGAATCGGATGAGTTTTTGGATTTCGGGAAATTCAAGACTCAAAATGCGACCCCGTTCCCCCGTTATTCAAAAACTGGGCGCATGAATGATCGCTCGAAACTCAGGAAACATTTTGTTTCTGCGTAGTATTTCATTGCCGCCTGACATTCTGAATCTTCAGCCGCTTGCATTCTGTATCGTTCGTAATCAGCGAGACTAGGAAAGGAGAATAAAGCCAAGGCAATATTATTGGCTCCTTCATGGGGCATGAAATAACCATGGTGTGTACCACCGAATTTCTCAACGAGTGGTATCCAAAGCTTTGCGTAATGCTCAAATTCCTTGAGCTTGAACGGATCGATGACATAACGCAGATAGCACGTGATCATTCTATCTCCTTGTGTCCTCATGTAGTGTTAAGATGTCGGCGACGGCGCGGCGTTCCTCTGGAAAGTAGCGGACATCGGCCTCCGATTCTGGTGCGCCGAGCCTTTCCCAGTACCACCCTGTTCGCGCTGTTCCTCCAGCGCGAAACATTCGTAGAATTCGTAGTAGTATCGCGCCCTCCTGAACACATTCCAAGACATAACGCAAACGTTGACGACCAGGCCGTTGCCAGAGCGCACGGTCCTTCCACGCCTCGTACGCTTTATGGACTGCCCGCAGTGACCACACACCCGGCGTGAAAATTCAAGATTCAAGATGCGACCCCGCTTCCTGCGCGATCCATTTCTCGCGACCCATTTCCTGCTGAACGAGGTCAAAGAGCCTTCACGCGAGTGAACGGCCAGGCCCTGCCATTGCATTTTGAGGAGTTCATCGCTATATTCTGGCTAGTCTGGCCAGAATGGCCGGAGGGAGGTTCGCATGACAACATGGCAGATTCAGGAAGCAAAGAATAAATTCTCGGAATTGATCGACAAGACACTGTCCGAAGGTCCGCAGGTAGTCACCAAGCATGGAACTGAAGTTGCGGTGGTTATACCGATTGAACAGTTCCGAAGGCTCACCGCACCCAAACAACGACTGGGTGATTTTTTGCTGAATTCTCCTCTGCGGAACAGCGAACTGGTCATCAAGCGGGATCAGACCACAGAACTGCGTGAGATTGACCTGTGAACACGCGTTACCTGCTCGACACCTGCGTACTTTCGGAATTCGTCAAGCCGAGGCCGGAAGAGCGTGTCGTGGCGTGGCTGAACGCCATCGACCCGGAGAGCCTGTACATCTGCGCCGTGACTATCGGTGAGATTCAGCACGGCATCAGTCTTCGTCCTCCTTCGAATCGCCGCACCGAACTCGAAATCTGGCTGCACGAAACGCTGCCGATGCAGTTTACCGGGCGCGTGCTTTCTCTTGATGCGGAAACATTCGTGACGTGGGGCAAGATCACGGCGGAGCAGAAGCAGAAAGGCCAGCCCATGAGCGTCATGGATTCCCTCATCGCCGCCACCGCCCTGCAGAACCGCATGGTGCTGGTGACCCGCAATGTGGCGGACTTCAAGGCGGAGGCGCTGGGTATTTTGAATCCGTGGGAGGAGAAAGGGTGACGATTCCGTTTTCTGTCAGCTATTTCAGACGGTTTGTCTTGATTGACGGACTCGTGAGCGAAGGTGCGTCAAAGGAAGACCTGACCCCCTGCCCTTCACCATCGATATCGGGACGCATGACCGGGTGTATTAGGTGTGGATGGAATCGGATGAGTTTTTGGGGTTCGGAAAATTCAAGATTCAAGATGCGACCCCTTTTCCCCCTGCGGAAACAATGGAACGGATTTTCGAATCCTTCGAGCATATCAGCCTGACGGAAAACCATATCCGCCAGCTGCACCGGGATCTGCTGCTTCACAGCGACAAGGACGAAAGGCATCGCGGCAACTACAAGACGTCACCCAATAACGTGGCGGCCTTTGACGCAGAGGGAAAGCTGATCGGCATCGTCTTTGAGACGGCCACGCCCTTCGACACCCCGAGACGCATGCGCGAACTGCTGGACTGGACGCAGGCAACTCTGGGAACCCGGAGCCTGCACCCTCTTCTGGTCATCGGCATATTCACGGTGGTCTTCCTGGCCATCCATCCTTTCCAGGACGGCAACGGAAGGCTTTCGCGCATCCTCACAACGCTGTTGTTGCTGCGCTGCGGCTATGCATATACGCCCTTCAGTTCCCTGGAAAGCGTGATCGAACAGAACAAGGAAGGCTACTACCTGGCCCTGCGCCAAACCCAGGCCACCCTGAACTCGGATGCGCCGGACTGGCAGCCATGGCTGACCTTCTTCCTGCGCGCCCTGCACACGCAGATGCAACGACTGGCCGCCAAGATGGAAAGGGAACGCCTGCTGCAACACGCCCTGCCGGACCTGTCCCGACGTATCGTGGAACACGCCCGCGAACACGGCCGCGTCACGATCAAGGAAATGACTCTCCTGACCGGAACCAGCAGAAATACGCTGAAAGAGCATTTCCAGAGGTTGCTGGAGAATGGGATGCTGGAAAGGAATGGTCAGGGGCGGGGTGTGTGGTATAGGGTCAAGTAGCTTTTGGGCTGAGCGTACGCGGGTAGATTCGTCAATTCAAGATTCAAGACGCGACCCCTCTTCCCTTCGCTTTCCGTAGTAATCTTCTCCTTTTGGAGAAACAAAACATGCTCACACAAACCGATCCCCCCGTCACATCTCGTTGCCGACGGCAACAGGTATCAGGCCCAGCGACACCGTTGAAACTGAGATCCTTAAGGACGGCCGCATTCAAGCCTGAACAACATGACGTCCGAACACTTCTGTCGGCAGTATGGAAAAAACCTGAACCGTGGGGAAACCCTCAAGAATTGAGTGGTCCGAAGTTTCCCGGCAGGTCAATTGCCCGTCGTGGAAATTCAAGATCAAGATGCGACCCCGCTTCCACATTTCCAACACTCTGCTAGGGGTTATCCCAACTCTTGGCTCAAAGGGCCAGGAGTTTATAAGTTGGGCAACTCTTACTGATTATCATTTTTTTGAAAAAAAAGATAGATCTTTAACTGATAACAGTATAGAATTATATAATTAATTACAATTTTAGATTATATTAGGATAACTTGATGCCGACGACGAATACTCCTTTAAGATATCCTGGGGGAAAATCTTCGCTTAGCTCGTTTCTCACACAGGTCATTGAATTAAATAACCTACATGATGGAACCTACATTGAACCATATGCAGGTGGAGCTGGAGCTGCTATAAATTTGCTATATAATGGTCTAGCACGCCACATAATCATTAATGATTACGACACATCAATTTATTGCTTTTGGGTATCTATCTTTAATTATACAGAAAATTTCATTTACAAAATTGAATCCACTCCACTTAATATTGAAGAATGGCTCCATCAAAAAAAAATACTTACAACACTTGATCAACAAAACGTTTTAGATATCGGGTTTGCTGCCTTTTTCTTAAACAGATGTAATCGATCTGGAATTCTAAAGGCTGGACCTATCGGCGGCATGAAGCAAGATGGAAAATATACAATTAGCGCACGTTTCAATCGAAAAAATCTTATCAAGAAAATTAAAAAATTAGAAACTTATAAAGAAAGAATAAGTATATATAATCTTGATGCAATTGAACTATTACAAAAAATCCTACCATCAATTAATGGACCAAAACTTATATATTTAGACCCTCCCTACTTTAAAAAAGGTCCCCAACTATACCTGAATGCTTATGAGCACGATGACCATGAAAATCTTTCATGGGCTCTCGGAAAATTATCCAGCTCGGATTGCTGGGTGTTGACCTACGACGATGCCCAAGAGATTCGCACTCTCTATCGAAACAGCAAAGTGCGCTCATATACACTAAACTACTCTGCGGCGCAGTCAAAGCAAGGGCGAGAACTTTTAATTTCCCACCCGCATTTGCTACTCCCTAATAGCTTTGGCTCTAGCCTTTTTTAACTTAATCTTCTTCAAGTATCATTTCAACAAGAGGCGCTATTTGCGCCCAAAAATTACGCAAATCTTCTTTTGTTGGCTGTCCATAATCACCATGCACATAATCATTCAATGTTTCAATATGCACAAATGATTGACTATCTTTCGCTACAAAACGTTGCAGTTTTTTACGCATTGCAACATTTTCAAACCAGTCACCATGATGACCATGGAGATTGTTAATACGTTTTGTCAATCCCAAAGTTAAACCATTTGAATCTTTCGTCTCATCAATCACCCCATTAATGTCGTACAGTCGTTGAACTGTTAGATCTAGAATAGTCCTGATCAACAAACCACCAGAGTATTGATAAGCACCAACAGGCATTTTCTGTCCTTCTTTAATAAGTTCGTCCAGTTTTTGTACCCCCGTGACAAACTCCCCAGTCTCTGGAATCAACTTTTCAACCCTCCTACGAGGTTTGGGTTTGCGGGACTCCATCTTCGACTGCTCAAAATCAACGTGTTCTGGCTCAAAAACATTCTGTTCCCTTCTCCCAGATGTGATTTCTTCAAAAATCTCATTTATATATTCACTTCTTCCTCCAACATCATTTCTGGCATTTATTTTATCCACTGAAATATCATTAAATATTCTTAAAATAACTTTTAAAAACTCTCCTTTCGGAATTTCATATTGGAGTGTAGACCCATTCAAAACAATCCCTGTCCTTTTAACAAAAGTGCTTGTTTCAATAAATCTTGCGAGGGTAGATGTTTGAAATTTTTCTGAAAGATATCTATCTTTCAAATCATCATCTATATCTGAATTACGTATCATTTCTCTTATAAGCATTGTAATTGCAGCTATTTTAACCTCAGACATCGGAACAGAATAACGGTGCGCAATATCTTCATATGATACTTTTTTTAATACATCTCCAGCAAGAAATCGCATTTTCATAATTCGCTGCCAAGGAGCAGTCATTTCTGACCCATGTCTTGCAATCAGAATTGGCGCAACAGCGTCTCTAGATGGAGCTATACACATCGATAATTTTTCCCATTGACTTGTATCAATATCTTCTGCCAATCTGGAATATGTGTGTTTCTTTCTTGCTGGAGCTAAATCAGGATTTCGCAGTAATTTCAGAGCTGTAATGCGACGATTCCCTTCTACTACAACAAAATTATTCCTTTCTTTTATTACAATAGGATATTCATTAATAAAAAATCCATTTTTGACAATACTTTTGGCTATTTCAAGAATATTGAATTCTTCTACCATGTAACGAATAATTGATTGCTGAGATTCGTTTAACATTTCCTCAGGCAAACGAGGGTTCTGCTTGTCAAGTTTTAAAGTATCTACTGACAGTTTGCGAATTTCCCATTCTGAATAGTCAATCACAATTACACCTTCCTAATTTATCACAACTTAAAAATAATATTGATAAAAAAAGTATTATCAAATATGCATTTGATACTTTAACCCGTGAAATCTATGGCCAGACCCCGAATCTTAAATTTTTCATTTCTGCTCCTACCACTGCACACAGCTTAAAAAAAGGGCCCACTGAGAAAAAGGGTCAGAACTTCCTTTGACTCAACTTCGTGAAGCAAAGGGGGTAAGTCTGCCGTTGCCTCATCTTCATGAACTGTCAGGAATCAGTGAATTTCACAGTATCGACCACCCTGCTCTCCTTTTTCACCCAATATGCCTGCCTATGCCCCCGCCCCTCGTACTCCCGTACCAGCGCCAGCGCCTCTTCCTCGGTCAATCCATCCCGGACCAGAAACTCGTTGTTGTTGTCATCCAGCCGCCAAACGGAAAAACCGCCTTCTTTCCGGCCCTCGGAACCTCCTTCGTCTTCCCTGCCCTGCCACTGATGCATCATTGCCTCCGACACGGATCAATGATTACAAAATTTTGAAGCGCATACATCACATGCAGCACGCAGGCAACAAATTTCCTGATGTCATACAGTCATTACGAATACGTATTGCATACGTAGCTTTAGTGCTGATTATCGCCAAGAAGCGCTGATCGCGCTCCAAGCCTCATCACCTGAAGCCAGCCGCTCTTGTAGTTATTTTCCGCAAGCATTTCCCGGAACATTTCATGACGCATCCCGATTCATCTCCTGCACAAATCACGTAGCAATCTGCTGTTGAGGCTGCCGGTCCGCTTTGAGCCTGTCCGGACGGAAGGAGGACACAAGCAGCTTGAGCCCCGCCCTTCGTTGTTCTCTGCACGGCATGACGTCATGCTGCTGCGCTCGGCACCGCAGGTTGCAAACGATTCATCAAGGAGGTCGCATGACCAAACGCATCGTCGTCTGCTGCGACGGCACGTGGAACACCCCGGATCAGAAGGATGACGGGGTGGTCTG
>Ga0075012_10003423_pt1 | contig 15111 bp, 13 predicted proteins | sample All_14_2_FD_71474 | JGI IMG/M metagenome (GOLD analysis project Ga0075012, IMG submission 71474) | Freshwater microbial communities in response to fracking from Pennsylvania, USA - Allegheny Zone_MetaG_DW_15 | ecosystem: Environmental > Aquatic > Deep subsurface > Groundwater > Drilled... | reverse complement strand
GATATCCATCGTGCCTTCCGGCGTTTCGAGGCAAGCGACAAGCCGACGATCGCCGCGGTGAACGGCTGGGCGCTGGGTGGCGGCACCGAATTGCTGCTTGCGCTGGACATTCGCCTCGTGTCGGAAACCGCGTCCATCGCGCTCACCGAGATCAATCTCGGACTGTTTCCCGGCGCAGGGGGTACGCAGCGGATCATCCGGCAGATCTCGCCCTGCGTCGCGAAGGAAATGATGTTCTCCGGCGACCGAATCTCTGCGGCCGATGCCGTGCGCTTCGGTCTGGCCAACCGGGTGGTGCCCGCGGCCCAGCTGCTTGACGAGGCCATGGCGTTGGCAGAAAAGATCGCCAGGAAGTCGCCACTCGTCCTGAAGCTCCTCAAGCGCGCACTGCGCGATGGTGCCGACATGCCCCTCACAGCAGCCCTGGCGCACGAGCAGGCCCTGGTTTCGCTGGTTTTTGACACCCGTGATGCACATGAGGGGATGAGTGCCTTTCTCGAGAAGCGTGCCCCCAACTTCACGGGGCACTGATCCAATGAGCGCTCTGAACGATCTCTTGATGCCCAAGCTTGGGCTCACCATGACCGAGGGCTTGCTCGCGGAGTGGTGCGTAGCACCTGGCGACAGGGTCTCTGCGGGCGACGTGATCTTTGTCGTCGAGACCGACAAGGTCGCCAACGAGATCACCGCAGAAGCCGATGGCGTCATCGGGGAGCTTCTGGTCGGGCAGGGTGAGACGGTTCCCGTCGGCGCCGTCGTTGCGCGATGGACGGGGCCCGGGCATGCGAGTGCGGCGACCACTGCGCCGCAACAGCCTGGCACGGCGTCGGCCTCAGCGGTTGCTTCGGGTGGTCGGCCGGCGAGCCCTGCCGAAGCGACCGCACGGGCGGGCAGAGTGGTCGCGACGCCGTTTGCGCGCCGACTCGCGTTCGAGCATGGCATCAGTCTCGCGGGCGTTGGTGGCAGTGGCCCGCGCGGTCGCATCAAGGCCGCCGACGTCCGCGCCGCGCTTGCGGCCGTCGCAGCGCAACCCGCACCGGTGGCGAGCGCGCAGCCCCCGGCTGGAGCCCGGCGCTGCGAAGTGATCCGGACCCCCAGCGGTGTCGAGCAGACGGTGGCTCGCCGCATGGTTGAAGCGAAGCAGCAGGTGCCGCACTTCTATCTGTCGTCCGAGGCGGAGATTAGCGAGCTCCTCAGCCTTCGGAAGCGCCTCAACGCTGATGAAGGTGCCCTGCGGCTGACCCTGAACCACTTCCTGATTGCCGCCGTGGCGCGGGCGCTCGCAGAGCAACCGTCCCAGAACCGCATCTGGCGCGATGGCGAAATCATCGAGTTCTCCACACTTGATGTCGGTGTGGCCGTCAGCACCGAGCGCGGACTGATCGCGCCCGTCGTCCACGATCTGGCGGGTCGCAGCCTCGACGAGATCGGCCGCATCGCAAACGTGACTGTCGGTCGCGCACGCGACGGCAGAAGCACGCGCGAAGACCTGCAAGGCGGCGCAATCACTATCTCCAATGCAGGCATGTTTGATGTCACCTACATGACCTCGATCATCAATCCGCCTCAGTCCGCCATTCTCGGCGTCGGTAGCGTGCGCGAACTGTTCCGCCCCGGGCCCGATGGAGCACCCGCCTTACGTCGCGAGATGGGTTTGGTTTATGCAGGTGATCACCGTATCCATGACGGCGTCAGCGGTCTCAAATTTCTGAACCGCGTCATTGCTCTTCTTCAGGATCCGTATTGCCTGCTCCGTTCGATCAATATCTAGAACTAGAAAGGATGAGTCATGGATTTTTCTTTTACCGACGAACAGCTGATGATGGTCGATACCGCGAAGCGGGTCGGCGAAGCTTTCGGGCTTGAATACTGGCGCGAGCAGGATCGTAAGAAGGCCTTCCCGGCCGAATGCTGGAAGGCAATTTGCGAAGCGGGGCTTTCCGGTGCAGCCTTGCCCGAGGAGTACGGTGGTGCAGGGCTGGGTATGTTCGAACTCGCCCTGATCACCGAGGCGCTTGCCGAAACGGGCGCCGGCGCTACCGTGGGCCAGCTCTTCATGATCAACCCCATCTTCGGCGGTGTTTCGATATCGAAGTTCGGTACCGAAGAGATGAAGAAGACCTTGCTGCCCGAGCTCATTGCCGGTCGTATCAATTGCTGCATGGCCCTCACCGAGCCGGATTCGGGAACCAATACGCTGGGCTTGAAGACTTTCGCTGCTTCCGATGGTGACGGGTGGCGGCTGAATGGCCAGAAGATCTGGATTACCGCAGTCGACTCCGCCCAGAAGATGCTTGTCGTAGCGCGTACCCGCAAGCCTGACGAGGTCAAGCGCCCCACGGAAGGCATCTCGATGTTCCTGATCGACGTCGAGCGCGCAGGGCTCAGCTACACCCCGATCGAAAAGGCCGGGACCCAGACACTCAGCGCGTGCTCGGTCTTTTTCGACAACGTCCGCATCGAGCCGTACGAACTGATCGGAACACTGGATAACGGTTTCCGTGAGCTGCTCGACGTCCTGAATACCGAGCGCATCGTGACGACGGCCTGCATGGTTGGTGCCGGACGCCTCGCCGAGCGGCTCGCCGTCCAGTACGCCAACGACCGCAAGGTGTTTGGCGGACGACCGATTGGCAGCTATCAGGGGCTGCAGTTCCCGCTCGCGCAGTCGCACGCCGAACTCGAGTGCGCCCGCCTGATGAATCTCAAGGCGGCAACCCTATGCGACAACGGCCAGCCGTACGGAACCGAAGCGAACATCGCAAAGCTGATTGGATCGCAGGCGGCGACGCATGCGATCGAAAGCAGCATGCAAACCATGGGCGGCATGGGCTATGCGAAGGAGTACCACGTCGAGCGGTTGTGGCGCGATGCGCGCCTTTTCAAGTTTGCGCCTGTGTCCGAGGAAATGGTCCTGAATTACATCGCAATCCATGACCTTGGCCTGCCCAAATCGTACTGATACCCGGAAGGGATCGTCCGGTCCTGAAAAGCAACGTCAAACATACTGAGAGAGGTCCCATGATCAATTTGAGCGCGTCGATCTCGTTTCACGCAGACCGTACTCCAGATCGGGTCGCAGTCATCTATCAGGACCGGGTCATCACCTATGGTGAGCTCAGCGACCGAATTCTGCGCATGGCCGCGTTGCTGCACGCCAGGGGGATCGGGCGAGGTGATGTCGTTGCCCTGTTCCTGAAGAACAGCCCCGCCTTTCTCGAGATCGCGTTTGCCGCCAGCTACCTCGGTGCGGTGTTCCTGCCGGTCAATTACCGGCTTGCGGCATCGGAAGCCGAATACATTCTCCGGGATGCCAGCGCGAAACTCCTCTTCGTCGATCATGAGTTCTCCGCGATCCAGGCGCTGGACATTCAGAAGATCGCTCTCGATAGCGCGACCCAGGTGGATTCGAGACTGCTCCCGGGCGCGGCACCTGTAGTGCCTGAGCCATGCTCGTGTCAGGAAGACGATCTGGTCAGGTTGATGTACACCTCGGGCACGACTTCCCGCCCCAAGGGCGTGATGCACAGCTATCGCAACATTCACTGGAAAAACTTCGACCATATTCTCGCTCTGGGGCTGGGGGCGGAGGATCGTCTGCTGGTCGTCGGTCCCCTCTACCACGTCGGGGCATTCGACCTCCCGGGCATCGCGGTGCTGTGGACCGGGGGGATGCTCAATATCCATCGGGAATTCGATCCCGTCGCAGCGCTCGAGGCGATCGAGCGTCATCGCCTGACGGGGGGGTGGATGGCGCCGGTCATGCTTAGCCGCATTCTCGCTCTCGAGGACTCCACGCGATTCGATCTGAGCAGCTTCCGCTGGTGTGTCGCCGGGGGAGAAAAGACACCGGAGAGCCGAATCCGCGATTTCACCAGGGTCTTCGCGAACGCCCGCTTCATCGATGGCTTCGGAATGACCGAAACATGCAGCGGCGACACGCTAATGGAGGCTGGTCGGGAGATCGAGAAGATCGGCTCCACAGGCAGGCCGCTGATGCATGTGGAGATCCGTATTGTCGATGAGCAGGGTAACACCCTCCCTCCGGATACCGACGGCGAGATATGCATTCGCGGCCCCAAGGTCACGAAAGGCTACTGGAATGCGCCCGAAAAGACCGCCGAGAGCTTCTTCGGAGATTGGCTGCGTACCGGAGATATCGGTCATCTGGATAGGGACGGCTTCCTGTACATCACGGACCGTGCAAAGGACATGATTCTTTCCGGGGCAGAGAACGTCGCGTCCTGTGAAATCGAGTCTGTCCTTTACGACCTGCCGCAGATACTTGAGGCGGCGGCGATCGGCGTCGCGGACGAGAAATGGGGTGAGCGCATCGTCGCCGTCGTGGTGCTGAAGCCGGGGACGCATCTGACCATCGAGGAAGTCGACCTCCATTGCAGGAAGCATCTGGCCGGATTCAAGGTGCCGAAGGAACTCCGGATTGTCGATGCACTGCCCAGAAACCCGTCCGGGAAAGTGCTCAAGAGGGTGTTGCGCCAGGGCGACGCAGCGCGCTGAGCCCCATTCAAACAACCTATTTCTTTTGGCAGGACAATCATGAGCCTAACAAAAAAGTTGGCAGAGTTCGTGACCACACTGGATGTATCGTCAATACCCGCCGAGGTCGTCGAGAAGGCCCGCGCCTGCATTCTCAATGGCTACGGCATTGCCTTGGGGTCGCATCAGACGCCGTTCTATTCGGTGGCGGGGCGGGCTGCTCTAATGATGGATGGCGAGCGCAGCACCGGACCGGAGTTGCTGGGAGATGGGCGACGTACCACTGTCGCCGGTGCGGCGTTCGCGAACGCCGCACTGTTTCACGGTCGCGCCCAGGAGGACACTTGCGGGGTCGCGCACTTCGGCGCGATTCTCCTGCCGCTGCTCACCGCCATGCTCGAGAACGGCGAAGGCGAGATCACGGATTACCTGCCGGCGCTCGTGGCGGGTTACGAGGTGGGCGGCCTGCTCGAAGCGGCTTACTCGGCGAAAACGACCCCCGCCGGTCTTCGCGCCAGCCCACTGTACGGAACAATCGCCGCCGCCGCGGCGGTCTCCCGCATGTGGCGTCTGGATGCTGGGAGGACGGCGGCAGCCCTAGCCAACGCCGCGTCGTTCGCAGGGGGAATTCTCCAGTCGTTCGGCGATGGAACAGACGAGTGGCGCTACCAGGTCGGCATCGCCTGCCGCAATGGCCTGGCAGCGGCGTCGCTCGCTGCGCAAGGCTCCGTGTCGGCGGACAACGCCTTCGAGGGCAGGAGCGGCTTCGTGCGCGCTTTCGTGCGTTCCGATTGCGACGTCGAGGCGCTTGCGGCGCGACTTGGGAAGGTGTGGGCCATCTCCAGCGTGACCTTCAAGCCCTATCCGGTGTGCGCGCTCAACCAGACCCCGGTCACCGTCGCACTTGCGCTGAGGGAATGCGCCGAATTTCGGCCGGAGGCGGTGAAGTCCGCGCGCGTCGTCCTGAATCCGGTGGTTGTCGGGTACGCGGGGATGGATTCATGCGGGCCATTCGAGAGCATCTCCGGCACGCTGATGAGCGTCCAGTTCTGTGTGGCGACCACGATTCTCTACGGTACGCCAACGGTTGCCAGCATGAAGCGCTTCGACGATTCGGGCGTCAACGCGCTGATGCCCCGCATCGAATTGGTGGCCGACGAAGGAATGGGGCTGCTTGCCTGCCGTATCGAGCTCGCACTCGAGGGGCAGTCCGAGCCCTTGGTCCAGGAGTTGAGAGCCGACACGCGCAATTACAGCTATGACCGTCCGACCGTGGCCGCATTGGTGCGCCGCATCGGCAATGAGACGGGCGTTCCCGAGCGAGCCTATGACCTGATCGAGCGCTTCGCCGAGCAATTGCCGAATGCAGCGCTGGCCGACGTGCTGTCGGCCTTTAACGAGATCCGCAGCCCCGGTCGGGGTGCAGGTGCGCACCACTAGGTTAGTACATTGGTGGCGAGCTGGAGTAGTCCGTTCAATAACGAGGAGACATCGATATGCAGTTCTTCAAAACGAAACACAACTTTCTGGTGCTCGCCACTGCGGCGCTGATCGGTGCTGCCCCCAGCGCCTACGCCGCGGAGACGATCCGCATTGGCATGACGTCCGCGCTGACTGGTCCTTACAACGAATTCGGCGAAGGCAACAGGCGTGCCGTCGAGCTGGCTGTCGAGCAGTGGAATGCGCGTGGCGGCATCAATGGCAAGAAGATCGAGATCGCGATGCTGCTGGACGATCAGCTGAACCCCGATCGTGCGGTGCAGAACATGCGCCGCATCCTCGACGACAAGAGCATCGTCGGGATCATTGGGCCGGCCGGCAGCGGACCGACCCTGGCCGTGATCGACATGGTGCAGGCGGACGGCCGGCCGTACATGAACCCGATTGCGCAGACGCCGGTCATCACTTACCCGGATGGCGTGGGCACTAAGCCGCGCAGCAACGTTTTCTCGTTCGCGCTGCAGAACGACGTCGAGTCCGTCGCCATGGGGCAGTTCCTGGCGAAGAAGTTCAAGCGCATCGGCGTGATCCATGAGAGCACGGCGTATGGCGTATCGGGCCTCGAGTACCTGACTGCCTCAATCGAAAAGAATGGCGGCAACAAACCAGTGGCCGTCGATTCCTACAACCAGGGCGCGCAGGACATGACCGCACAGGTTGCGCGTCTGAACCGTAGCGGGGTCGACGCGATCGCAGCGATCGGACTCGGAAAGGATCTTGCGGTGCTGCGCCGCACAATGGCCCGTCTGAACGTCACGGCTCCGCTGATCGCGTCGAACGGCGCCCTCGGACTACCGTACCAGGAAGGCGCTGGGGAGCTAACGACGGGTACGCTGGGTACCATGATCGGGGCATTCAGTGACCCCATGGGCAAGGCCACTGCGGCATTTGCCGAAGCCTACAAGAGCAAGTACGGCACTGATCGCTGGTGGGGTGCCGACCCGACCCGTCCGCAGTTGTTCATGGCGATCTCCGTCGCCAACGGCTATGACGCCGCCAATGTCCTATTCGAAGGGATTCGACGCGCGAATTCGACCGATCCGAAGGCGATTATCTCTGCGATCGAATCGATCCGTGATCTGGAGGGGGCGAACACCACCTACTCGTTCTCGCCGGAACGGCATCACGGTATTGAGACCGAGGCCGTCAAGGTCTTCGAGTACGCACGCGAGGGCGATGCGGTCCGCCTGCGCCCGGTTGCCAACTGACAAGCGATACACGGAATGACCCGCACCGGCCCGTCGTCATGGGCCGGTCGGATCTGAACGCCGTCTGAGAGGTAGAAATGGATTTCTTGATCCAAATGATCGCATCGGGACTGAGTGTCGGCGCTGTGTATGCGTTGGTCGGTCTTGGGCTGAACCTGACATTTTGGACCACCCGGGTACTCAACTTTGGACAGGGTTCGGTCCTCATGGCGGGGGCGATGATCACTGCGGTCCTCGTCGCGCGTGGCTGCAACGTATTCCTCGCCGTGGCCTTGTCATTGGTCGTCAGCGCCTTGATCCTGTGGGTGATCGAGTTCGTTGGTGTCAGGCCAATGCTCAGGATTCGCGGCAGTATGGGCTGGGTTGTCTCAACGCTCGGCGCAGGGATTTTTCTGCAAGGCTCGGCGAGTTGGTTGTTCGGAACACAGGCTGTCGCATTCCCGGATGTCCTGTTCAAGAGCAGTGACACCATTGAACTGCTCGGCGCCTACATATCGGTGCAATACATTGCGGTATTCGTTATCAGTGTCGTCATCGTCGGCCTGATGGAGCTTTTCCTGCGGCGGTCCACCTGGGGCTACGGGGTGCGTGCGGTGGCGCACGACCGGGAGCTTGCCGCGCTCATGGGCATTCCAGTGCGCCGCGTGGTCGTCGGTTCCTTCCTAGTTAGCGGTCTGCTGGCGGGCGCGGCGGGTGTCCTTGTGGCACAGGTCTCGGGGACGGTGGATCCCAACTTCGGCTTGCACCTGCTGATCCTGTCATTCGTAGCCACCGTCGTGGGCGGCATGGGCAGTGCGGTCGGTTCGCTCGTCGGCGGCCTGACCCTGGGCGTCATTGAAAAGCTGGTCGGTGGCTACGTATCGCCCGCAGCGGCAGAAATGGTCGCCTTTGTTCTTCTCGTCGCTGTGCTGACTATTCGCCCACAGGGTTTGTTCGGCAAGGCCGACACAGTGAAGGTGTGAAGACATGAGCAAACTTGTGGATCTCATTACGAACACCTGGACGCTCGCTGTCCTGTGCGTCGTGCTTGCGTTGGCCGCCGGCTTCGTCGAGACCGGCACGGTGCAGATGTGGAGCTTCGTAGCCATCAACATCTTGCTTGCGCAGAGCATCAATCTGCTCACGGGTATAACCGGGCAGATATCTCTCGGTCACGCGGGGTTCTTCGCGATTGGCGCGTATGCCAGCGCATTGCTGATGAAAGGGGCGGGTTTGCCGCTGCCTGTCAGCGTCGTGGTGGCCGCAGCCATCTCGGCGGGGGCTGGCTATCTCCTGTCGATACCGGCGGGACGCGTCCGCGAGTTCTATCTGGCAATGATGTCGCTCGCGTTCGGCCTGATCGTCTATGAGCTCGCGCGTGAGTGGAGGGGGCTGACCGGCGGCGTCATGGGCGTGCGCGGGGTTCCGTCCGCCCAGATCGGAACGCTCTCGCTCTTCGGCTGGGTGCTCGACAGCGCTTGGTACTTCCGCATTCTGCTGCTGAGTCTGATCGGCACCATGATCGCCTTTAGGAACTTCGTGAAGAGCCATTACGGGCGGGCCTTCTATGCCGTGCATGTCAGCGAGATCGCGGCCGGGACTTTGGGCGTGTCGCAGGCGGCGACCAAGCGTGCCGCGTATGCGCTAAGCGGAGGCATCGCAGGCCTCGCAGGTGGTTTCTACGCGCACCTGGTGGGTTACCTGACGCCCGAGAGCTTCGGGCTGATGCGCTCGGTCGAGATTCTCGTCATGTCGATCGTCGGTGGTCTCGGCTCACTCACGGGACAGGTGCTCGGTGCGATCGTCTTCACGTATTTGCCGCAGCGTCTCCAGGCCTTCAGCGACTATCAGTTCATGGCCTACGGGTTGATCCTGATCTTCGTGTTCACGCTCTTGCCGAACGGTCTCGCGGGGCTCCTGAAGACGCGCACGCGCTACAGCAAGTTCGACCAGCTCGGCGGCATCGGGAAAGCATCGCCTGCGGTAGCGTTGACACAGCGTCACTCGGACAAGGCCGCCAGCCATGGTCCGCTGATACGTGTCGAACAAGTGACTATGGAGTTTTCGGGGCTGCGCGCGCTGTCAGGGGTCTCGCTCGACCTGCAGCCTTCCTGCATCACTGCGCTCGTCGGGCCGAACGGATCGGGCAAGAGCACCCTCGTCAACGTCATCAGTGGTCTCTACAAACCGACCTCGGGCCGAATCCTGTTCAAGGGCAAGGATATCGGCGGACAGCCGTCCCACCGGATCGCGGCCGCCGGCATCACGCGGACATTCCAGGATCCGCGCAACGTGCCCAGCTTCACCGTCCGCGAGAACATCCTGATGGGGGCGAACCGCCTCTATGTTCATGGTCCGCTCGCCGCCGCACTCAACACGCCGCATGCCAAGGCTGAGGAGCGCGAGATGCTGGGGCGGGTCGAGGCCCTGATGGCGACAGCAGGCCTCACGCATCATGCGGAGGACATCATCGGCGATTTGCCCTATGGGATCCAACGCCTCGCGGAGGTCGCGCGTGCGCTCGCGAGCGACCCCGAGCTGTTGCTGCTCGATGAGCCCGCAGCGGGACTGTCCGAACATGAGGCGGAAAGGCTCGTGCAATTGATCAGGATGGCGGCCGACCACGGCGTTGCCGTGCTGGTGATTGACCACCACATGGACTTCCTGGCACGCCTGGTGAATGACGTCGTCGTCTTCGAGGCCGGCGAGGTCATCTACCGGGGCGACATGGATGGCATGCGCTCGAATCAGGCCGTGATCGAAGCCTATCTTGGCAAAGAGGAGGTCTCCCATGCTTGAGGTCCGGGATCTGAATGTGGCGTACGGCGCCGTGGAGGCCATCCGGGGATTGAGCCTGGTAGCGCATCCGGGGCACATCACCGCGCTGATCGGTGCGAATGGTGCTGGAAAATCGTCGCTCATGCGTGCGATCTCCGGGATCACAAGGCCGCGTGCCGGGCAGATCCTGCTCGATGGGCGGGACATCACCCGGTTGGAGCCGCATCAGCGAGCGCGGCTCGGACTCGCGCACGCAATGGAGGGGCGGCGAATACTGCACCAGCATACAGTCGAGGAAAACCTGATCACGGCCTGGCACTTCCGCAAAGCCGCAGGGAGCTACCACGCGGCGCGTGATGCGGTGTACGCACACTTCCCTATTCTCGGCGAGCGCTCCCACGCGAAGGCGGGCACGCTGAGCGGAGGTCAGCAACAGATGCTGATTCTGTCGATGGCGACACTCCACAAGCCCCGCTTCGTAATGCTCGACGAGCCCTCGCTCGGGCTGGCACCGATCATCGTCAGCCAGATCTTCGAGTTCATCAAGGGCTACTGCGGCGAGGGCGAGCGTGTGGTGCTGGTCAGCGAGCAGATGGCCAGCTTGGCCTTGAAGGTTGCCGACTTCGGCTACGTACTCAAACACGGGAAGGTGGTATTCGAGGGCGACCGCGAACACCTGTGCGCCGGCGGTCTCGCCGACCTCTCGGGCGCTTATCTCGGCGGAACGGGGGCGCACTAATCCAGATGGAAAAGATGGCAACGGAACAAGCACGTCCGGCGGACGACGCGCAGGTCGATTTGGTGGTCCTGGGGGGCGGTCCTGGCGGATACACGGCGGCGTTCCGCGCAGCCGACCTCGGGATGTCTGTCGCGCTCGTAGAGAAGCACGCCAACCTTGGAGGCGTATGCCTCAACGTGGGCTGCATCCCCTCGAAGGCGCTGCTGCAGGCATCGCGGATCCTCGAGGAGGCGCAGGAATGGGCGGTGCGTGGTATAGCCTTCACGGCGCCGGAGATTGATCTCGCGCGCCTGCGCGGGTGGAAGGAGTCTCTGGTCGAGAAACTTGGCAAGGGGCTCGCGGCTTTGGCGGCGCAGCGGCGTGTCCGCATCCTCTCGGGCGAAGGTCGCTTCATCGGTCCTCACGAACTCGATGTTGCGGGGCATGGCCGCCTGAGGTTCCGTCAGGCGATCATCGCCGCGGGCTCGCGGCCGGTCCGTCTGCCGTTCCTGCCGGATGATCCGAGGATCATGGATTCGACCGCAGCGCTGGCGCTCCGGGATATTCCGGGCCGGATGCTGGTCGTGGGGGGCGGCATCATCGGTCTGGAACTCGCCGCGGTTTACGCATCCCTCGGCACCCGGGTCAGCATCGTGGAACTCACCGAGGGCTTGCTTCCCGGTTGCGACCGCGACCTCGTCAAGCCGCTCGAGAACCGCATCCGTAGCCGCTACGAAAGCATCCTGGTTGGAACACGGGTTACGGCGGTGGAGGCACTTCCAGATGAGGTGAAGGTGTCGTTTGACGGGCCAGCGGCCCCTGCCTCGGCGGTATATGACAAAGTTCTGGTTGCGGTAGGGCGGAGCCCGAATGGCGCGTTGCTTGGCGCAGAGCGCGCCGGCGTCATTGTCGACAACCGCGGGTTTATCCCAGTGGATGCTTCACAGCGTACCAACGTGCAACACATTTTTGCGATCGGTGATGTCGTAGGTAACCCGATGCTCGCGCACAAGGCCTCATACGAAGGCAAGATCGCGGCGGAATGCGCCGCGGGACATCAGGTTGCCAACGATGCGAAGGTGATCCCTGCCGTGGCGTATACCGACCCGGAGGTCGCCTGGGTGGGCTTGACCGAGACCGTCGCCAAGCGGGACAAAATTCCGTACGAAAAGGCGATCTTCCCTTGGGCGGCGAGTGGCCGCGCGATGACGATGGGCCGGAGCGAGGGGCTGACCAAGATACTCGTGGACCCGGACAGCCGTGCGTTGCTCGGGGTGGGCATTGTCGGCCCGCATGCCGGCGATCTGATCGCGGAAGCGACCTTGGCGATTGAGAACGGTTGCGAGCCAGGCGATGTTGGGCTGACTATCCACCCGCATCCTACGCTTTCCGAAACCCTCGCCTTCGCTGCTGAGGCCTACGAGGGAACCTTGACCGAGCTGTTTCTAGGAAAAAGACGATGAATCGGTTCGCTGGGGACGTAACAGTTTCAGGAGGGCGGGTGAGTTTGCAGCCGCTGCTAAGCATGAACTCGATCTTCTGTGAGGGGTAAAACATGGCGGTTTGGAAAAACATGGTCCCCAATCGTAAAGTCTTGCGCGAACTCAAGCGCGAGGCGTTGCTGAGGGAAGCGGTTGCTGCGTTCAACCAGGACGGCTTCCACGCAACATCGCTGGACGACATCGCGAACAGCCTCGGGGTGACGAAGGCAGCGCTGTACCGCTACTTCCCAAGCAAGCACGCGTTGCTCTTCGAAGCCTTCAACGAGGCATTAAAGGTTGCGTTCGAGAGTCTCGATAGGGCCCAGCGTTCGGGAGGGAATGCGCTCGAGCGGCTCCAACTGGCGATCCAGGGATACCTCGAGGTGGCCCTGAGCGAGTTGAGCCGGTGCGTGATCCTGACCGAGGAGCACGCCCTGTTGCCTGAACATCGCAAGATCATCTTCGAGCAGCGGGATAAATACGAGGGAGCGCTGCGTGACCTTGTCAAAGAAGGTATCGAGGAGGGCAGCATCGTCCCCTGCGATTCGAAGCTTGCGATTTTTGCCATATTCGGCGCCGTCAACTGGGTGCCCAAGTGGTACAGGGTGGGAGGGGCCTGGAGTAGCGAACAACTTGCGAAGGGGCTTTCCCAACTCGTTTGCCGCTCAATATCCGCTACCCCGATCCCCAGACTGCCGACCGACATCGCGCTGCTGAATCTGCCCGAAACAGAAGCCCCGGTGAGGGCGGCGACTGCCAGGTCTGCCGTCAAACCCAAGAAGTCCGGGAATTAACGGGCCGGGTGCGCTCAAACAGGAGAAATTCAGATGACGATCATCGTCGCATATGTCCCGAGGCCAGAGGGACTTGCTGCACTGGAAGAAGGCATCAGGTGTGCTACCGAGCGCAAGGAGCGACTCCTCGTCGTGAATGCTGGGTCGGGTGGGAGCCATGACGACCCCACGCTGATCAGCGGTAGCGATGGTGATGACCTGCAGCGCCGCCTCGACGCTAGTGGGCTCGATGCGGAGTACAAGCAGTTCATCCGTGGCAACAGCGTGGTGGAGGAGATCACCGAGTTGGTGGAAGCGCTGAAGGTGTCCTTGGTGATCATAGGGCTCCGAAAACGCTCACCCGTCGGAAAGCTGATCCTGGGGAGCATCGCGCAGGATCTGCTGCTCAACCTCCCTTGTCCTGTCCTGTGCGTGAAAGGTCAGGCCTGAGAAAGACGCTGTTCCGAGAGACGACGTATCCTGTGACTCTCTCCCCCGATGATTCAATCTCCTCCCTCATGAATCGTCGGACTTTGTCCGGCTTGGCAACATGGATTGACCAAGCCGGCTTTTTTTCTAGTGCCGGTTCCCGCGATGTACGTTCATCTTTTGGACTGCAGACGGTTCGAGGCGGCGACCACGATCGGCGCATGGCGTCTGTTGCCCGGTATCGGCCTGCTCGAGCGGTTTTCTTCTGAAAATCACCGGCCTTCCAGCTCGGTCAAATAACACGTTCCCAAGCACTGCATCCGGACGGCAAGGTCACTCACCTCACCTTGGGATTGACATGAATCGATTGAATTCCCTTCATGCGGCTTCTCCAGTGTCAACTACCGATGGCAAGCAGCCGGCCGAGGACGGCTGGCGGTTTGCGCACGAGCGATCGATATCGGTCCGTTGCACGGAACATGTCGATGGCCGTATTCGCGCTGTCGGCCTGCTCGTGGATGATAAAGGTATTCCAGTTATGACCTATTCCGGCAAGACGATCGGGGAGGGCGAGGCCATGCACCGATTGCGAGTCGAGCTGTTAGTCAGCGTTGACCTCATCATCGAGTCGGTGGATGTCGAAATGATCGAGATACCCGGAGACGCTTGTCGGCAAATTCGTGAAGCGTATCAGGCGCTCCGGGGTACATTGATAAGTAAGGGGTTTTCGAGGATCGTGCGCGAGCGTTTGGGGGGCGTTTCCGGTTGCGTGCACTTGAACAACCTGATCTTGCAGATGGCTCCGGTAATCATGCAGGCGCACTACGCACGCTTCCTCAAGCCGCAGCATCCTCTTGAGACGCGCGCAAAGTTCATCGCAACGCTGGATGGCTCGTGCCACATCTTCGACTCCCGCAAAGCGGGCAGCGGCGGTTGAGCCGATAACTACGACCTGAGCGATCTCTCGACCCGGTATCTCACCCAGAGCATCATGGGCGTCCGGTGCGGCAGCGCGATCGAGCACGCGGGCAGCGAACGGAGAAGTCATAGACAAGACACAGCACGCCGTGCCGGCTGCCGCGAAGTTAAGGTGGCCTTATGGGAGGGGGCTCTACGTTTTCCCACTTCCAACGGGCCGTCCTCATGCTACCGTTCGTGCTGCATGCCCTACAATCGCTGGCGCAGCCTCTCGCACGTTTCGGACGTACCCACGACGCCATCTCCAATGGCAGCTCGCCGCCCTACCAAAAAGGGGGGGGCGGCGATTCTCACACCGAGAAGCTCTCGATCGTCACTGGACCCCGTTCTCACTGGCCCAGCGCACGAAGTCTCGCCCGGTAGTCAAGCGCTTCGAGATCGACTGATTCTGTCAGCGTCCCGCCCAGAATGAACAGCCCCGGAGCCTGAGCGAACCTGAAGACTTTGTAGAGCCAGAAGGCGTCTTCAGCCTCTTCGGAGAACTCGACCTCGTTACGACCGGCGCGCAATCTCAAGCCGTTATGCTACTCAGGTAGGTGCGCTCGGATCAGCACCAACTACGCATCAAGCAGATGACAGCAACGTCCGATCGAGAGGACGGATCTTGTTGAAGGCGTGACGCCCGACAGCAGCGTCTCCGAGGCCCTTAACAGGATGTTGAAAATTGCATCGTCACCTTCGGTTTCCAGCTTGGCTGGGAAAAATCGACGCTGAAGAACCTCGGCGTGGTTTGGCATGAAGCACTTTCCAGCCGTCTTTCGAGCCGATTC
>Ga0075012_10003422_pt1 | contig 15127 bp, 7 predicted proteins | sample All_14_2_FD_71474 | JGI IMG/M metagenome (GOLD analysis project Ga0075012, IMG submission 71474) | Freshwater microbial communities in response to fracking from Pennsylvania, USA - Allegheny Zone_MetaG_DW_15 | ecosystem: Environmental > Aquatic > Deep subsurface > Groundwater > Drilled... | reverse complement strand
CTGTGGTAGAGTTCCTTTTCAATTAGGTTCCGCTTTTGATTGAGTTGTTTCAGGCAGTTCAAGAACCGATAAACTGTTTGTTCCAGAATTTGGAGCACGAACATTTGCTCGTTGCCCGGGTCAAAATTTTTGACCCTCGATTCCAGAAAAAGATTCAAAACGGGGTTCTCTTGCGAGGTGATAGTGATGACGTGTTCGGTGGTGATGATGATGCCAAGCGGTACGGTGATAAAAATTGCATCAATGTCCTCCTCAAAAGGGTTGAGAATTGGTGTGCTAATGATGATAAGGCGTTTGTCTTCGTCCCTTTCGTAGCGTGGGCGCTCGTCAATGTCCAAGGGGTCGGTCAAAAAGTCGAATGGAATGTCGAACTGCTGGGCAATTTCCTCCAGCTCTTCAGGCGTGAAGGGGGGTGTGATGTTCACCCAGCAAGCGTGCTCTGGTGCATCCAGCAACCTGAGTCTCCCATTTTCCTTGCCGTAGAAATTGACCATGCCCCTTCAATATCAGTAAAGTTAATTGTTCAATTCAGTGATTATCAATATTTTGTACAAGCCAATTCATTGGAACGCTGAATCTGGCCACAAACATAAGCTATCCCTTTGTTTAGCCAAACCCTGCATCCATTTCATTTTATGGTTTACAAATCGTTAACCTCGCAATTGCTGTGTGAAATACTGATAAATCGGTAAATCCCATGCATTTCCATCACCCCAAGATGGTTTGAGTCCCTCACGAATTGCAAAATAATCTGCCACAATTTCTGCTTGCTGTTCCAAATTGAATGCTGTGAGGGGCTTGCCTGTTTCCATTGCCTTCTTCAGGGCCGCCACCCCACCATAATTGTAGCCCTCCTTGCTTTGCTGCGCAAACAGTGCTTTTGAAATGTAACTGCTCCCCATTCGCTGAAACTGCCACACATGAACCAATTCATGTATCAAAATATGCGGCTCAAGCTTTCCCCAGGAGTTTACAGTACAGAAACTGACGTAGGCAATTTTACGCTTCTTACAAATAATCCTCGCCTTTTCATCCAACACTATATCCTTGATATTCAAAGAGTTGCCAAAAACGGAAGTCACCAACCTAGTTTCCAGCGGTGAGAGAGGCCGGGTGTTCCACTTCAAAAAATCGAGGGAAGCCTCCAAGGCTTCGGGAATGGCCGCCACATCGGACAAAAGCAAGCCAAATTCCAGCCACCAAGCTTTTGTGGACGATTTGCTTTTACTGAAGACGTTTCGAATGCCAACAAACAAATGCTGGAACAACCGCAACAGTCGCAATGGCAATTGTCGTAGATAGCGCCACCCTCGCCTCAGCAAGGCTGTAACTTTAATGTATAATCGTTTTAAATTGCTCAAACTCTGCACGATTTATTTTGCCAAATTAGGTTTACATTTCTACTTTTGCCCGCATAAAAAATTCAAACGTCAAAATGAGTACTGAAAATACTTCTACCACAAAGCACTGGCTGCTTTTCATTGTTTCAACTGTTCTTTTATTGGTTATGCTCATTTGGGTACCGCAGTGGTTTTGGGCTGTACTTCCATTCCCAGTAACCTTCCTCGTGCAAGCCATGCGCTTGATGTAACCACCAACCAAGTAGAACCATTTCTGTTTGTAACTAACGAACAAAGGCCAGTCGCCAACCGTCTGGCCTTTGTTCGTTAGTGCATTCCTACAGCCCTCATGAAGTTTAATTCAACATTGGCTTTGCTGCTTTTTGGCTTCATCTCCCAAGCCCAGCAACTTTACTTTGAAGGCTTCGGAACTTACAATAGAACCAGTTATTCCTGCCCAACTCCTGCAATTATCCTTTGCAATGTTGACAAATATTTTGGAGTTGGCGGGCGACTCGCAGGTGGCATGGACTACCTACAAATTGGCACTGAATATCGCACCAATCTCAGCAATCCCACATTTGCCACAAGTGACAGGGATACCATCGCCTCGTTCAGCGAATCGTACCTAGGGGCATTCATTCGAACCAAAATAAGCAGGTACCCAGCCATGCGCTTCGGACTGGTACTTCGGGCAGGGGCAGGTTTTTACAATTCGACATCCAATTTGGAAATCCAATCTGTCAAATCATCGAAAAAATACAGGTCAATTCTAGGCTACAATGGTGGGATTGGGGTCTCCATCCCTGCCTTTCATCGAACCATGGTCGAGTTGGGGTACACGTTCAACTACCTCCGAAGGCCTGACGGGTTGGCCGAAATCCCTGAACACAGGGCCGCTTACCACATGTTTTCCGCTGGGATAAGTTTGAATTTGGTTTTTGGGAAAAAAGCGGAGCAGTACGAACGCACCCGTAAAACCTGGAAGTACCACAAGGGCTGGCAAGACGAGTCAAAAGACTAGCTTCGGAAAATAAAAATCAGCCTTCACTTTCTCCTATTAAAAAAACGTCTAATTTTACCGCTGAAAAAAGGCATTCTACCTTGCCGAGCTTTTAAAAGGACATCTCAAAATAAGTCTATTCTACCCTTCCCCTTCAAAAGGACATCTATGCCCGCAATGCTGGTCTAATCGCCCAGTTTGCACCTTAAAATCTATGTACTGATTTGTGCAACGCAAATCAGAAAATCCTTGCACCAATCAAGCTTGCATGAATAAAGGAGTGTGCCTTTTTGTTCATAATTATTTAATAATCAAACTTTTATAAAACACACAAAATCAACCCAATTGGGCAATCACTTGAATTTTTGATTAACGAATTAAAATCCAATCCATGAAAAAAAAATTACCAAAGACTGGCCCAGAAAATGGCTTTTTACGCAGTTTTTACCACCAAAAAATGATGCTCACATTCGTGGCAGGCTTCATTTTCACGCTTACCGCTAGCGCCCAATTGAATGTCACACTCAATTCCGTCAACCCACTTTGCGGTGGCTTTTCAACTGGCATCATTACCGCCAATGTAACGGGAGGCACATCGCCCTACACCTATCTCTGGAGCAACGGCATGACCACCAATCCCATCACTTTTCTGCCTATAGGCACCTACACCGTGACGGTGACCTCCGCAAATGGCATGACTGGGAGTGCCACAGCCACACTGACTTCTCCCCCACCCCTCGTCGTGGACCTGAACGTGAACACCTGCGCCGTACCCGGCTCCATCACGGCTAACGTGTCTGGGGGCGTCCCGCCCTTCATGTATATGTGGAGCAACGGCCAAACCACTCCGACCATCAACAACCTGCCTCCCGGCGAATACTGCATCACGGTCATGGATGCGGTCAACTGTGGGTTTGTGACCTGCGAGTGGGTCGGACCGCCGCTTTCTGTGCTAGTCACCACCACATCACATGTTTGTGGAGGAACGGCTGGCGGAACTGCGACAGCCCATGTTTCAGGCGGAGCAGCCCCGTTCGATTACCTTTGGAGCAATGGTGAAACCACTGCGTCCATTGACTCACTACCTCCGGGAACCTACACTGTCACCGTTACGGCAACCAACGGTTGCACTGCCACTGCGAGCGGAACGGTCGGGATTTTGGGAGGCAATTTCAATGTGAATATTTCGGCTTCGCAGCCAACCTGTTTTGGAAGCAACACAGGCTTCGCAACGGCCCAGCCAGTTGGCGGGATGCCTCCATTTACCTATGCATGGAGCAACGGTGGCTCGACACAAACCATCCAAAACTTACCTGCTGGAACTTATTCAGTCACGGTTACAGATGCCTACGGCTGCTCTGCCGCCAAGTCCACGACATTGGTTTACCAAAGCAACCTTCAAATCAGCTTGACACCAACGCACCCTACCTGTGCAAACAACTCAAACGGAGCAATTACATCAACTGTAACGGGAGGAGTAGCTCCGCTGAGCTACGCTTGGAGCAACGGCGCCAGCACCCCTAACCTCCAAAACGTTGCCGCAGGCAGCTATTCCCTGACAGTCACGGATGGCTTAGGTTGTACCAAATCAGCGTCCACCACACTGAACGCACCACCTGCTTTTGATGTAACAACTTCCATAACAAATGCCACCTATTGCGGTGCAACGAATGGCTCCGTAACTGCAAATCCAAGCGGGGCTGGCCCTTTCACCTACGCATGGAGCAACGGCGGCAACACACAGACCATCAGCAGCCTCGGTGCTGGCAGCTACACCGTAACTGTTACTAATTCAGCTGGTTGCACGGCGAGCATAGCTTCGACTGTGACGCAACCCATGACGCTGAATGTGAACGTCACTGGCACTGGCCTCGTTTGCGGCAGCGACAGCAACGGAAGCCTCACGGCAAACGTCACCTTCGGTACAGCGCCTTTCACTTTTGTTTGGTCAAACGGTGGCAATGCGCAGACCATTTCGGGGCTTCCGGCTGGCACCTACTCAGTTACTGTCACCAGCTCGGAAGGGTGCACGGGTTCAGCTTCCAAGACCATTCAAGGCAGCCCGACAATGAGCATCAATTTGGCGGTGCAAAACGTTGCCTGCAACGGCAATAGCACAGGCAGCTTTTCAGCCACTGTGGCTGGTGGCACTGCGCCATTCAGTTATCTTTGGAACAATGGTGCAACAACCAGCTCCATTTCCAACTTGGTTGCAGGGAGCTATTCCGTCACGGTCACGGATAATTTAGGCTGCACAAAATCACAGTCTGGCACTGTGACCCAGCCACCAGTATTAGACATTAGCTTTAGCAATTCGCCGGGCAGTTGCGGCTCAAACGGAACTAGCACGGCCAATGTCACAGGCGGGACAGCGCCGTACAACTACCTCTGGAGCACAGGTGCGACGACTCCAAACATCTTCAATTTAGCACCAGGCTCGTACTCGGTTACGGTGACGGATGCAAGCGGTTGCACAAAAACTGGCAACACCGTCATTATTGCATTCCCGCTGATGAACCTGAATGTTACCGCCACGAACACGACTTGCAACGGCACGACAAATGGCACTGCAACTGCCAACGTGACCAACGGCACGCAGCCGCTGACTTACCTTTGGTCAAATGGTGGCACGACCGCCACGATTTCGAATTTGCCGCCAGGCACATATGCAGTTACTGTCACAGACGGGAACGGATGTACCAAAAATGGTTCAGCTACAGTGCAACTTGGCGCAGGGCTGACGGTCAACATCGTTGCGCCGAACTACGTCTGCACAGGTTCTACCGCCTCAGCCACAGCGAATACCATCGGTGGAAACGGTAGTTTCACCTACCTCTGGTCAAATGGCCAAACAACACAAACCGCAACTGGCCTAGCTGCCGGGACCTATACCGTCACGGTAACTGATAGCCAGGGCTGCTTCGGCTCATCGAGCGTGACCCTGCAACAAGGAGGGCTTTTCACCATCAACGGCAACGTCCAAAATGTGAATTGTTTCAATGGGAATAACGGCGGTGTGACTTTAAGTGTAAATGGTGGCAGCACACCTTATAGTTATGCATGGAGCAATGGCTCGACGAACAGTAATATTGCCAACCTCGCAGCAGGCAACTACACGGTCACGGTCAGCGATGCCACGGGTTGTTCCAAAACCCAAACATTTACAGTAAACCAACCGCCTCAATTGCAAGCCACCGTGAACGCGACGAACGGCACATGTGGTAACCAAGGCTCGGCGAGTGCCAATGTAACGGGAGGCGTTTCACCCTACAGTTATTTGTGGAGCAATGGCCAAACGACCGCCAGCATCAGCAATCTTGCCGCTGGCAACTATGGACTTACGGTGACGGATGCCAATAATTGCACCGCAGTAAAAACTTTCCAAGTTACAGTTTCGGCTACGCCTAGCTGTGCAGTGGTTTTGGTTCAACCCATTTCCACTTTGAACGGAAGCGATGGAAAATTATCGGTAAACGCTACAGCGGGCACAGCGCCCTACACGTACCTTTGGTCGAACGGAATGACCACGCAGCAGATTTCCAACCTAGGCCCTGGGCTTTACGCTGTAACTGTTTCAGACGCAACAAACTGCACAACCACCTGCAATTTCACCTTGTACGCACCTGCCAAACTGGGCGATTTTACTTGGATTGACACCGATGAGGACGGGATTCAAGATGGTGGGGAAATTGGCATTGGCGGAGTGCCCGTGACTGTTTCTGGCACAACGATTTACGGCAGCAATTACACAGCATCCGCCACGACCGACCCAACTGGCATGTACATGTTCGTGGTGCAGCCGGGTTCCTACAAACTAACCTTCGGTACGCCTTCGGGCTACCTCCTCAGCCCGCAGAACCAAGGCAGCAACGATGCCTTGGACAGTGATGTGAACCCATTGACCAACATGACGATTTTTTACACACTGGCCTCCGGTGAAATCAATCTGACAATTGACGCTGGGTTCCACGTTGGGCCGCCATGCGACAACGTGACTTATCCAGGCACAATATGCTGTGACCAAACCCTTTGTGGCCCCGGCAATATTCCTGCACCATTGACGGGTGTGAACCCGCCCACGGGTGGCAGTGGTGCCTTGGAATACATCTGGATGTTCCATAACCAACCCGGCCCATTCAACAGCAACTGGACAGGAATTCCGACTGCCACTGGCCCAGATTATGCACCCGGCCCGCTGTACGAAACCACCTATTTTGTCCGGTGCGTTCGCCGTGAAAATTGCATTGACTTTTTGGAATCAAACATCGTGACCATCACGGTGGACGACGATGCCGTGGCCAGTATTTCTGCACCTGACATTGCCTGTGTTGGTGACCCCATCAATTTCACCTCCCTGAACAATGGCCCTGGCGCTACCTACCACTGGGACTTCGGTGGAGGTATACCCGCCACAGCCAACACCCAGAACGTGAACGGCGTCATCTGGAACACATGGGGTTTGAAAACCGTGACGCTAACGGTCACTGCCAATGGCTGCACATCCACTGCAACCCACCAAATCAGTGTAACCAACAGCCCAAGTTACTGCGGCAACGGCATCATCATTGACGCAGGAAACATGGGGCCAACCAGTGTGATGGTGGACTGGCTCTACCCGATGCAATTGGCACACGACGTCACTTTCGTGGTGGAATGGTCGTGGAACGGCACTCCGTTCGAAGCTATTGGCGGGCCAGACGAACAGACCGAACTCAATGGTTACATGCACTTCAAGACGCTGCACAAGGTGGCAAAGCGAGGGCTGAACCAATACCGGGTGCGCTTCATCGGCCCCGATTATTCGGTCGCTTGGTCGAACACAGTAGATGTACAAGTGGTGGGCAACTTCCGTTTCGCTTTGATTTGGCCAAACCCATTCAAGGAGGAGTTGAATGTGGAAATCCTCGACAGGTACGACGCTGAGCAAGTGACTTGCGAACTTTATTCCACCGATGGAAGAATTATTTTGCAAAAAGCGATACCTGAAGACGCCCTCAACGTCCAACTACCCACCGAGGGCATGACGCAGGGGCTTTATTTCCTTGTGATAAAATTCGATGGCAAAGTACAAAGGACAGAAGCTGTCCTGAAAAAATAGAAACGAGTAGCTGTGACCTGAAAAAGTCACAGCTAACTTGTTCACAAGAAAATTTTACGTGGAGAAAATTTCAGTACGGCGGTTCGGTGAGTGGCCGAGCCGCCTTTTTTTATTTGCCCTTTTAATTGACAAAAACTTCTTTTACCTTTGGCCCACGATTTCAATACAAAATTGCTTGTGCTAGTAAAAGACAAGCGACACTTACCTTCAGGCCGTTAAAGGACGATATTTCATAGTGCGATTTCAAGGCTGGATAAATTCTCTAACATGATGCTATCGCATGTGCTGTTGCTTGGGTGTCCTTAATGGCTTTTACCAAAGCCCCAGTCGTGCGTACTGCATTCTAAAACCCGTGTTCCATGAACAGTTATTACACCATTTCCAACGATTGCAAAAGGTTGGCAGCGGGCATCGTACTGTTGCTTTTCAATTTGAAATCATTCGCACTTTTGGTCTGTCCGGCGAACCAGACCATCACCACCCAACCCTTTGAATGCGAGGCCCAGCTCGACTTCCACGCATTGGCTTGGAGCAATTCCAACCCATTGACCGACACGGTTTTCTCGCCTGGCCCTGGCTACGATTTCCCAATTGGCAACACCACCGTCACGCTGACCGTCACGGAAATCGGTGGAAATATGCTGGCTTGTACGTTCACCGTTACGGTGCAGATGTTCAACAACAACAGCATGGCCTGTGGGGACAATGTCACCATTGATTTGGATGCTGACTGCACTCACACCATCAGCGCCGACGAGGTTTTACTCGGGCAAATTGGTTGCCCGGAAAAGTATAATGTGATTTTCATTAGCCCTTTGGGTGGCATCGTTCCGGCAATTGCCACGGTGGATTATTTGAATGGGCCGAATACCTTCAAGGTCACCAACACCATTACCAACAGTGCTTGTTGGGGCAGTTTCATTGTCAATTCAGGAAGTTTGCCGTTTGAAATTGTTTGCCCACCAGACACAATTGTGAACTGCAACAGTACGCTCGACCCAAGCGAAATTGGTACGGCCTCTTTCACGACCTGTTTGGACAGTGACCAAGTTAACCTCGTGCATTTCGACAATTTCACTTCGACAAACTGCAACAGTCCCAGCACTTTTGAACTCTTGCGGACTTGGCAGGCAACGGATATTTATGGCAACCAACGCCAATGCCAACAGCATATCTCAGCCCGGCGAAACACGCTCGACGAAATAGTTTACCCAAATGACCTCACGTTAACTTGTGAGCAAATTTCCCTTGATTCCAATTTGTTGGAAATCAATTCATCAGGGAGGCCCCTAATTGGAGGCTTGCCCATTGGCCCCGGCCAATGCGACATGAGCGTGGAAATGGAAGATTCCATCGCCAATATTTGCGGAGCTAGTTTCGATTTGCTGCGCAAATGGATTGTGATTGAATGGTGCAATATTGAAGTTGTTTCGCATACCCAAGTTATCCATGTGGCGGACGACGCAGCACCTGCTGTTGCGCTTCAAGACACTATTTTCATCAGCACAAACCCCGTTTGTGGGCTGGACGCTTTGTTCCCCGCTGCCCATATTGACGATTGTTCGGCCACTGAGGTGCTTGTTACAACCCCTTGGAACACAACCTCAACGAACGGTGGGTACATCGCTGTTAACACCATAGCAGGAACTTACACTGGTTCGTACAGCGTGACGGATGCCTGCGGGAACAACACACTTGAACCAATTGCATTGCAAGTGCAAAGCGGCATCATTTCGCATTGCCCAGCCGATACCACCATTTCTTGTGATTATTTTCAAGGAACCATTGCGGCAGCACTTGCACTGGGTGATAGCACCGTTTTTGAGCAATTGGGCCTGCCGGATTTTTACGAAAACTGCCAATTGACCAGAACTCTGTCACTTGTCATCGTTGTGGACAGTTGTGGGGCCGGCCATATAACCCGAACGATGGGTAGCGAAGAGACAAGTGACCAATGCACACAGCAAATAGAAGTGGCGCATATTTCGGATTTCGTGGTACAGTTTCCAGCCGATATTACCATTAATTGCGGCCAAAACCCATTCACTTCCGAAGAGCCTCTGATTACGGCAAAAGATTGTGAACACATCCAAATAAGCCATACCGATGCGTTGTTCCCCGTGCAAGGCACAGACGCCTGTTACAAAATCGTGCGAAATTGGGTTGTGAAAAACACTTGCATCGCCGATACAGTGAACCAAATTGTGGAGCAGCCAGAAAGCGCTCTAGGTGCTAACTGCGATTTGGACGGCGATGGTGATTGCGATTCACGAACCTTTAAGGATGGCGGGGATGGATACTTGGCTTACGAGCAGGTCATCAAAATCAAGGACAATTTCGCACCGGTTTTTATTAATGGCTGCGACATTCCTGATGTGGTGGCAGATAGCGGCCAATGTGCTGGCACTGTCTTGCTGCCTGTACCGGAAGTATTGGAATGTGGCGAGTTCACTGTCTCTGCCCTTTTTAAAATCGGAGGAATTTGGTTAACAGGCTTCGGACCCTACATGAATGTTCCGATAGGCACCTATGAAGTACGGTACACGGCCCAAGATTTTTGCAATAATCAGGTCTCCTGCACGACGACCGTGATGGTAAAGGATGCTTCCCCGCCAGTGGCGCAGTGTAAAAATGGCATTGTCGTGGAGCTTTTCGCCTTTGGTAATGTGGACATTTGGGCTTCCGATTTTGATAATGGAAGCACCGATGATTGTGCTGGCCCTCTGAAATTTTCTTTCAGCCAAGACATAAACGATATTCACAGGATACTTGATTGTGCAGATGTTGGCTTGGTTCAACTGCAAATTTGGGTAACAGACAAAGGTGGCAACCAAAGTTTTTGCAATTCCGACCTGATAGTGAACGCTGGCCAAGCAGAGTGCGAACCTCCATACTTAGTTGGCTATATCACGACGGAAAATAATCTCCCAGCAGAGAATTTCCTGGTGACTTCAAGCATTGGCAACACCTATACAGATGCATCTGGCATGTTCGAATTGGGTTATTTGACAAACCCAACCACAGAAATCATCCCTGTCAATAACGAGAATCCGAAAAACGGCGTCACCACCTTTGATGTCGTGCTGATTCGAAAACATATCCTTGGCAATCAATTTTTGGATAGTCCTTACAAAATCATTGCGGCTGACGCAAACCATTCCAATACCGTCACCACTTTTGATTTGGTGGTGATAACCAAGGTGATATTGGGCAATTTGCCAAATTTCACAGACAACACATCATGGCGCTTCGTGCCCAAAGGCTTTACTTTCCCAGTTCCGCAGAATCCTTTTTGGGACAATTTCCCGGAATCAATCGTGGTCACTCTTATCGGTCCATTTTATTTTGACTTTATAGCCATCAAAGTCGGAGATGTGAACGGCAGTGCATCACCTAATTTTTTTGGCGCCAACGACGACAAACTGAGAGCGCCAAACGATGCGTCAAAAAAATGAATTCAACACTAAAAGGACGGGCAGGTGGGAAACTTGTTTTTCCCTCCTACCCGTCCATCCCCATTAAGATTGCAGGAATTTCAACCTCCCACTTTTTAACAGACAAAAACATAAGCTTTTGCACAAATCAGGTGAATTTGGCTTGGTTTTTTGAGCATCCTTGCTAATTTTACAACTACTTTACAGCTTGAATAAAGCTGGGTACACTCACCAATTTCGTTAAAGGCGAATACCATCTATTGGATTTAGGGCTGGTCTATTCATCACTAATTTGTGTCAATGTCCACCGACTTTAAAAGGTGGACGAACCATTGGCATGTAAACCGATTTTCCATGAACGCATTACCTGTACCAACGAGTGGGCTGTTCAAGGCAATAATGCCAATCCTGGTTTTATTGCTGCTGGCCTTTTGTGGGGCAGCTTCGGCTACGAACCCCAAACCACTTACCTTGACCTGCCCCGACCATCAATTCATCACTGCTGCACCCAACAGCTGCAATGCCATGCTCGATTTTGATAACCTTGACTGGACCAGCACAGTGCCTGTCACGAGTTCGACGTTTTGGCCGGGCCCAGGCTTTTCCTTCCCAATTGGCTCTACAATCGTGTCGCTGACAGTGGTTGAGGTTGGTGGCGGCACCTCCAGTTGCAATTTCTTGGTGACCGTCAATGAAAACACGACGAATTTCATTTGCAAAGACAATGTATCCGTCAATCTAGGCCCAGATTGCACCAAAACCCTGACCTTGGATATGCTGCTACAAGCACCTTGGGGTTGCCCGACACATTTTTCAATTAGCTTGGTTTCGGGTATTGGCAACGAGATTCCGGGGGTAGTTACTGCTGATTTTATTGGGCCAAGCCAACATATTTACAAAGTAAAAAACACCTTCAACGGTGAGTTCTGCACCGGAACATATGTCATCAATGAAAACACCCTGCCCATGGCCATCATCTGCCCTAGCAATACCCTGGTGCAATGCAGTGAATCTTTAGACGCTGAAGCAACTGGCTCCCCAACAGTTTTTTCCTGTCTCCCGTCATCAGATTGGACAGTTTCGAATCAAGACAGTTTCAACTACACTTTTTGCAATGGTGATAACGTTGCTTTCAAGTTGTTCCGCAAATGGCAGCTGGAGGATATTTACGGTAACCAGCGCACTTGTACCCAACAAATCGAAGGGCAGCGACCAAGTTTGAACGATGTGGTATTTCCGTATGATTACACGCTACCATGTGATGCCGGAACACCTTACCAAGTGCTAACTGATACGAGCATCACAGGAGTTCCTCTGGTGAATGGGGCCAGCTTGTTCGGAAATGAGTGTGGATTTACAGTTAGTTACAACGACAATGTTGTAAATATTTGTGGGGTAAGCTATGAAATCCAGCGGTTGTGGACCGTGACTGATGTCTGTGGAAACACGCCGAAGACGCACACACAACTACTGCATGTTATGGACAATTCACCGCCCGATGTTTCGCTTCCCGATACAGTTTTTGTTAGTTCCAATAATTTTTGTGGCAACATCGCTCAGTTTCCGCCAGCCTCCATCAGCGGTGAATGTTCCTCGTACATCGTCACCATGACCACACCTTGGAACACGACTGTGGCCAACGGCGGCAATGTCCAAGTGAACACCTTCCCGGGCACGTACCCAGTCCAATACACCGTTTCGGATGCATGTAGCAATATCACTACGGTCAATCTAAAATTGGTAGCAAAGCCGGGTGTTATCGTGGGTTGCCCAAAAGACACCATAATTTCCTGCGGTTTTTACGAAGAAAACATTGCGCCAGCTTGGGAGATGAACGATTCCTCTGCCTTCGACCTACTTGGGCTTCCGGGCTTGTTTGCCAACTGCGATTTTACCCGAAAGCAAACCATTGAAGTTGACATTGACGAATGTGGTAATGGCATCGTGACCAGGGACATGGGACTCGTGGAAGCACCAAACCATTGTATCCAGCATGTGCAAATTGTTCACCCGTCGGGGATGGTGGTTGAGTTTCCGGCAAGCCTCAGCCTGAACTGTTCAAGTGCTAGCCTTGAGGCTGGTGAACCGGTCATTTCAGGGCTTTCCTGTCAGCACCTCAGCATTAGCCACTCGGATGTCATTGGCACAGCACCCAATGCTTGTTACCAAATCCAACGAACTTGGACCGTGGTGGACACCTGCCTTTCCAACGGAACAAATACCATCGTGGAGCAGCCGGAATCGCAGCTCCCCAGCGAGTCCTGCGACCTGGATGGCGACGGGGATTGCGACAGCCACACCTTCAAAGATACAGGCGACGGCTACCTCAGTTTTCAGCAAATCATCACCGTAACGGATACTGTAAAACCAGTTTTTGTCAACGGTTGCATCATACCAAATGCCTGCGTGGAATCCACCAATTGTTTTGCCACGGTTTTTATCCCTACGCAAACTGTGATGGATTGCAGCCCAATTCTGTCGTTTACCAAGGAACTAAAAATGAATGGATTTTGGATTAATGCGGCAAACCCCATTACGCAAGTACCGCCAGGTAATTATGAGGCACGTTACACGGCGATTGATAAATGCCAGAATCAGAAGCAATGCACTACCAGTTTTCAAGTCAAAGACTGCCAACCACCGACTGCCATTTGCAAAACTACCAGTAGTTGGGAATTGAAACCTAGCGGCGAGTTGACCGTGTTGGCGGTGGACTACAACCAAGGTAGCACCGACAATTGCCCCGGCAGTTTGAAGTTCTCCTTCAGCTCCAATTCTGATGAAATTACGAAGATTTACTCTTGCGATGATGTTGGTTTGAACACAGCCGAAATTTGGGTCACGGACGTTTCGGGCAATCAAAGCCATTGCACAACAACGATTGAGATTTTGGACAATGTGGCCGACTGCGATGTGGTACAGTTGGCTGGCCAAATCGTCACGGAAATAAATGACCCAGTAAACAATGCACTGGTCAGTTCAACCATCGGAAATGACACGACGGACACGAATGGAAACTACAATGTTGGTGAGCTACTTGGCGCTCAATCAATTGAAATAACACCATTTTTTGACGAAGACCCCGATAATGGTGTGACCACTTTCGATGTGGTTTTGGTCAGGAAGCATATTTTGGGAAACCAATTTTTGGACAGCCCCTATAAAATTATTGCCGCAGACGCCAACAACTCGAACACGATTACCACATTTGATTTGGTGGTGATCACCAAAGTGATTTTGGGGAACTTGCCCAATTTTACCGACAACACATCCTGGCGCTTCGTGCCACAAGCCTATGTTTTCCCCTCCCCAACCAATCCATTTTTGGAAGACTTTCCTGAATCCATTGAAATATCGGCCAGCAACCCGGAAACAGATTTCGATTTTGTGGCCATCAAAATAGGCGATGTGAACAATAGTGCCGAACCGGGCTTCGCAGGGAGCAGTACTGAAAAATTGCGAAAGCGAAAACCCAAAAAACCATGATAAAAAATAAATAAAAACCCATCCTGCGGGCAGCGAGTCAAACTCACTGCCCGCTTGCTTTTCCATTAAAAATCTATCTTTGCGCCCCTAGCATCCTCAAATTCACATTCATTTCAAGAATCATTATGTTCGATAATTTATCCGAAAAGCTTGACCTCGCTTTCAAATCGCTCACCGGAGAGCGCAAACTCACAGAACTCAACGTTGCGGAAAGCATAAAGGAAGTGCGTCGGGCGCTGGTTGCTGCAGACGTGAACTATGCCATCGCCAAGGAATTCACGGAAAAAGTCCGGGAAAAAGCGCTCGGCACGGAGAACGTGCTTAAGGCCGTGAACCCCGGCCAGTTGATGGTCAAAATCGTCAGTGATGAATTGACGGAACTGATGGGTGGCCAGGCAGCGGGCATCAATTTGAAGGGAAGCCCAACCGTAATCCTCATTTCTGGTCTTCAAGGTTCCGGTAAAACCACGTTCAGTGGGAAATTGGCGCATTACCTAAAAACAAAACGTCAAAAAAAGCCTCTGCTCGTAGCTTGCGACGTGTACCGCCCTGCGGCCATTGACCAGTTGACGGTGCTTGGCGAGCAAATCGGCGTGCCCGTTTACAAGGAAATTGAAAATAAAAACCCCGTTGAGATTTCGCTGAAATCCATCGCACACGCACAGGCACATGGCTTCGATGTGGTTATCGTGGACACCGCTGGCCGCTTGGCTGTGGACGAGGAGATGATGCAGGAAATCACGAAAGTGAAGGAAGCCATTTCCCC
>Ga0075012_10003421_pt1 | contig 15130 bp, 10 predicted proteins | sample All_14_2_FD_71474 | JGI IMG/M metagenome (GOLD analysis project Ga0075012, IMG submission 71474) | Freshwater microbial communities in response to fracking from Pennsylvania, USA - Allegheny Zone_MetaG_DW_15 | ecosystem: Environmental > Aquatic > Deep subsurface > Groundwater > Drilled... | reverse complement strand
ACGTAACCGTGCCGCCGCGACCGCGGCGTCTCGTCCAGCAGCGCGTACAGCGCCCGGTGGATCGGCAGCGTCACCCGCTTCTGCGACCGCCGGGCCGTCTTGTGCGGCACCAGAGAAATGATCCCCTTCACCATGTCCACCTCGGACCACTTCAGATTGGCGGCGTCGCCGAGCCGCAGACCGCAGAACGTTCCGAGGGCCAGCAGCACCCGCATTTCCCCTTCCGCAGCATTGAAGACCCGCCCCAATTCCTCGACGGTCAGTTCACGGCGTGAATGCACCACGAACCGCTTACGTGTGATCTCCGTCCAAGGGTTTGACGGCAGCCGGGCCGCTTTCCCCAAAACCCGCCAGACCAGCGTCAGCGTGTTCACATGTCGGTTGAACGTGGTCGCCGTAACGGTCTTCAACAGTTTCCCAGCATACCGGTCCGCGTGTTCCTGCGTCACCCGCCGCAACTCCTTGACATCCGGATAGGTGCCCGCCATCCACCGGGCGAAGGCATCGAACCAGCCCTTGTACTGACCCAGCGTCACCGGGCCCGAATCCGGCCGGTTCTGTTGCGCAAGGTACGTCTCCCACGCGTCGCCGAAGTTGGTCGCTGGTTCCTCATCGGCCTTCCTTGCTTCTGCCTCCTGGTAAGCGGCCTCCTTGGTTCTGACACGTTCAAACAGCGCCTGTGTCCGGTCCACCTCGTCCTTGAGGTTCATCGGGTTCAGTTCCCGGTCGCGAACGATAATCGCCTCATCGAGTTCGGTTTTGCCCGTTGTCCGGACAAACTTCTTACCGTCCCGTGTCGCCTGAATCCAATAGACGTTCCCCCGCAGGAACAAATGTTTCGTATCTTCTTCTCTTTTCTTCGCCATGACCGCACCTCCCTTCGTTTGTTCCACCAACGACCCCACGACAGCGATCATGATACCACAACCCTCGCAAACTTACTACACTTTTACTACAGTTGTTAAATATTTGTTGTTTTTATTGGGCTTTCACGATATCCCGCTTGATTTGTAATCATGAGGTCATCGGTTCGAACCCGATTGCTGGCTCCATATTTAACAGGTTGTTTGGGCGGATCTTTTTATAATTAGATCCTCCGAGTCAAAGAATATCTTCTTGTGGACTTGCTGCAGCCGATTCCATTTGATCTAAAGTCACCCGCCATGCTTGCATTACTAATGCCTCATGATAAACTGAAAACACATGGACGCACTGCACACACCGCTCATTTTCACTCCTGTTTACAAGGACTACCTTTGGGGGGGCAATGATATTGCCCGCACCTATCACCGTGTAGGGACACCCGCCGTATGCGCCGAATCCTGGGAGATCTCTGCTCACCCTGACGGGGCAAGTGTGGTGGCGCAAGGCCCGTTAAGCGGCAAATCGCTCAGCGAGTTGACAACCGCGTTCGGACCGTCGCTGACTGGCACGAGTGCTCCGGACCCACATCGGTTCCCCCTGCTCTTCAAGCTGATCGACGCCCGCAGCCGCCTCAGCGTTCAGGTCCATCCGAACAACGCCAACGCCGCACTCACGCGCGGCGAACCGAAAACGGAGATGTGGTACGTGCTCGGGAGCGCTCCAGATGCAAGTCTCTACGCGGGATTGGCCAAAGGTGTCACGCCGGAATCCCTTCGCGCAGCCCTTTCAGACCTCTCGGCTGAATCGCAACTCGTCCGCTTGCCAGTCGCCGCCGGCCTTGCGCTTTTCATTCCCGGAGGACTTGTCCATGCGATCGGCGAGGGATGTCTCATCTACGAGGTGCAGCAGAACTCGAACACGACTTACCGTCTTTTCGACTGGGGCCGTACCGGAACAGACGGGAAACCGCGGCAATTGCACATCGAAGAGAGTTTCCAGACCATCGACTGGTCACTACCCGCCCCAAAAATGGTCAAGCCTGTACCCAACAGCCAGACAGGATCCAACAGGTGGTCAGAGGTGATCTCCTGCGATTATTTCAGTCTGCGCAAGCTCGATTTGGCATCTCCGCAACTGGTCGCCCTGGATGGCACAACGTTTCACGCGCTGTTCGTCACCGACGGACGGGTGACCGTTGCGGCAGGCGGCGAGTCCGTTATCCTTCAGGCTGGCGCCAGCGCCTTGATTCCCGCAGCCGCTACAGGATACACGCTCACGCCTGACACGACAGCCACCTTGCTGGTCACGACGCTTTAACCAAGGACAGACGCGATTCATCACCCCTTACAGAACACTTATGATAAAAACCAAATACCAATGTTGCCGTGTTTTCGGCATCCCCATTTATCTCGACCTTTCTTTGATCGTATTGATGATCTGGGTCACATCAAGCTATACCAATCCGATCTTCGGACTTGCGGCAGGTGTGTTGTTGCTGGCAGCCATCACACTGCATGAACTGGGACACAGCTTGGTTTCCATGGCTTTCGGCTGCCGCGTACACGACATCACGCTGATGGTTATCGGCGGGCGGGCTTCGCTGGACAACATGCCCCGCAAATACTGGCAGGAGTTTCTCGTGGCCGTTGCCGGCCCCGCCGTCAGCCTGGTGATCGGCCTGCTTGGCCTGATCGTCCCCGAGCTTTTGATAAATCTCAACGTAATCACCGATCAAATGGCCGTTTTTCTGGTCCGCGCTGTGGGGTGGACGAACCTCATGCTCTTTGCATTCAATTTGCTACCCGCTTTCCCCATGGACGGCGGGCGCATTTTGCGCTCAGCGTTGCAAGTGCAGATGAGCAAAGTGCGAGCCACCTGGATCGCCTCGCGCATCGGGCGCGGCCTGGCAATGATTATGATGTTTTTCGCAGTCTGCAACATGATCGGTATACCCATCCCCACGCCGCGCCTTCCTGGAATCGTGGGCCAGTTGCTGTGGATCTTTCTCTGCGAAGGAGGTTTCTTCAAACTTCTAATCGGTTGGATGATTTACACGACCGCAGGCCAAGAATACCGCATGGTGCTGATGGAGGATGGAAAGGCGAGAAACAATCCTCTCGCGGGCTTTCCTTTCTTCGGCGGTACGACCAACAACGCGCCGCCGCTCGATGACGGCCAAGCCGTCGTAAGTCCCCCACCCTATGCGCGCAGAGGTGCAACCCGCGTGGATGTCCATAAAGAGTGAGCGCGCGTCTCGTCGGGGACACGGAGATGAGCGGCTTATATTTTCCGTTCAAGCACCATAGCTGTGCGACAGGGCAGGTAGACCTTGATGAGATGACATTTCTCGGCGTCACGGACCTCCGTCAACAGTTCGAATACCTGTCCCGGAGCAATGCGCGCGTGGCCCCCGAACCGCGCCTCATCGCTGTCGAGCACTAGACGGTAAGTGCCGGGCGGAACAACCACCGTATAATCGGCGACAGACAGCGCACTGTGGAAATTAAACAGGAAGACCAGAGACCCGCGTTCGAAAACAAGGATTTTGTTTGTGTCTGACACAAAAAGTCGACGCGGCACGGTGCCCTCTAACGCCCCATACTGCTTAACCAGCTTAATGATCGCCTCATCAAACTCACCCAGACAACCGTACAACAGATCAGGATTGTCGCGTAGCGCCCATTGCCGACGCGCATAATGATACGAGAATCCGTTTCCTTCCCTCGGAAAATCGATCCACTCGGGATGACCGAACTCGTTTCCCATGAAATTCAGGTACCCGTGGCCCGAAGCCGCCAAGGTCGCCAGTCGTGCCAACTTGTGCAACGCGACGCCTCGCTCCGCCTTCAAGTTTTGCGTCGAGCGGGACATGGCATCGTAAACGGCAGAGTCGACCAGCTGGAAGAAAAGCGTTTTTCCTCCGACCAACGCCTGATCGTGACTCTCGACATAATTGACCGTCTGCTCGTCCGCCCGCCGGTTCGTGAGCTCATGCCACAGGTAACCGATGCTCCAATCCTCGTCGCGGACGTCACGCACAAGCCTGAACCAGCACTCCGGCACTCCCATTGCCATCCGGTAATCGAATCCCGCCCCACAGTCTTCCGTCGGCGCAGCGATTCCCGGCATACCGCTCACGTCTTCAGCAATCGTCAGCGCGTCAGGCCGAAGTTGATGGATCACACGGTTGGCCAGATTACAATAAACCCAGGCGTCGTCATCCACCGTCTCGTCGAAATATTGGCCATAGTCCACAAAATCCACACCCAGGCCGTGATGCAGATAGAGCATGCTAGTGATTCCGTCGAACCGATAACCATCAAAGTGGAACTCGTCCAACCAAAAACGGCAGTTGGAAAGGAGGAAGTGCAACACATCCGTTTTGCCGTAATCGAAACAGCGCGAATCCCACGCCTCGTGCCAACCGCGCAATCCGTTGTGGAAATACTGGTAAGGAGTGCCGTCGAAAAGCGAGAGCCCTTCGCGCTCGTTCTTAACCGCATGGGAGTGCACAATGTCAATGATCACCGCGAGTCCCGCCTCATGAGAGGCGTCCACCAACGCCTTCAGTTCCTCCGGAGAACCGAAACGGGACGAGCAAGCAAAGAAGCTGGACACGTGGTAGCCGAACGATCCGTAATAAGGATGCTCCATCACCGCCATCAGTTGGATGGTGTTATAGCCGGCCTTTATAATGCGCGGCAACACCTTCTCGCGGAACTCGGTGTAACTGCCAACCGCCGCTTTGTCCTGAGCCATCCCGACATGCGCTTCATAGATCAGCGGCACGCGACGGGGAACTTTAAAATCAGGCACTCGCCAGACATAGGGGGTCGGATCCCAAACCTGCGCCGCGAAAAGCAGTGTGGCAGGGTCTTGGATCACCCGCCGCGCATATGCGGGTATCCTTTCGCCACGGCCTCCGTTCCATGCAATCTCAAGCCGGTAGCACTGCCCATGACACAACATTCCCGGGCGCAGATGCAACTCCCAGACGTCACGGCCAGCCAGCCGTTGTAATCTGAACGCATCGCTGACCTGCCATCCGGAAAAATCCCCTACCAGCCAGACCGCCGTGGCGTTCGGCGCCCATTCCCTGAACACCCAGCCGTCCGTTCCCTTGTGAAGCCCGTAATACTCATGCGCGCAGGCGAACTCGGCCAGCGATCCCGGCGTCTGCGACAACATAGCCGCCCTTTGGTCAGCCCGTTCGGCCCGTCTGCGGATGCTTTCGGCATATGGCAATAAGTACGGGTCATCCAACAAGTGTGCTCGGATCGATGAAACGGGCATTCTCTGACCTCCTAAAGGGATGGACGAACGTTACTCGAACGAACGGACCAACGGGCGGTTCAGCATTTTCTCGTAGATGTCGATGTAGGACCGGGCACAAGTCTCGTGATTAAACCGAGCTTTTCCCTCCCGCATGACCCGTGCTACGTTTCGCTCGCGCTCCTCCCACGGACGTTTATAAAACTCCACCGCCTTGTCCATCGCCCACTCCAAGCCGCGGCTGTCATAGACTTTGAAAACAAACCCATTCCCTGTTTCACGGGCCGAATCAAGATGCTCGACCGTGTCATGCAAGCCGCCCGTATCGTGCACGATCGGCAATGAACCATAAAGCTGCCCCACCATCTGAGGCAACCCGCATGGCTCGAACAACGAAGGGACCAAGGTGAAGTCCGACGCGGCAAACGCGAGTTGAGAGAGCGCCTGGTTGAAATCGCAGACCGCCAAACGCCCGTAAAGCTCGTGGAAGCGCAAAATGTCATGAAATGGCTGCTGATATACCCCGTTCGCGACAAGCGCGATCTGCACGCGCTGTTTCCAGTGGCGAGACATGAAACGGTAAAGAATCTCGGTGAGCAACTGCGGCCCCTTCTGGGCGGGGTCAAGCCTCGACGGCCAGAAAAACAGCGGAGCATCAGGATTCTCTTCCAGGCCCACTTTCCGCTGAAACGAGACCTTGTTTGCCCGTTTGGCCTCGCGGTGCGAGTCCGCATTGTACCGCACATCCAAATTATGATCGGTCTCGGGATTGTCCGACGGGTCAGGAGCGTTCAGAATGCCCGCCGCGCAACCGGCCTGATATTTGTTGCGGATCTCCCCACGCAACGCGCGAGGAATGAAATCATGCCAACCGTTCACGATCTCCTCGAGAAAGGTGGGACTTACCGTATTGATGAAGTGCGACGCGAACACACCGCTCGACTGCATGTCGATCAGGTTATTGTTACGCGACTCCTCATAGTTATACGGCACTCGCGTATAGTAAAGATTTCCCCAGAACTCCGCAGCGTCAATGCCCGAATCTTCAATTTGCGCCAGACTCAGATGGTGCGTATGGATGTTGTGAACCGTGAACAGGCAGGGAATGCCCATTCGGCGAGCGGCTCCAGGGATCAGTCCGGTCATCCAGTCGTTACAATGGATCAGGTCCGGCTGTACCGTAGGAATGATGTTGTTTATAACCTCTCGCGAGAACGCCAACGCGAGTTTGGGGTTCTCGTTCTGCGAGTTGCTGTAGACCGTATCCCGGTAGTAAAAACAGCGGTCTTCCGCCAGATGGATCCGCGAATCCGGCAAACGGCTTTTATACACGCGCAACTCGTCGCTGATCAGTTGTCCCACATCGATGTGGAACATGCGCCGATAGTGCGGCAGCGCCACATGTACATCCGCGCCCAGATCGAAAAGCGCCGCCACCAGCGATGCCGAAACATCCGCCAACCCGCCCGCTTTCGCGTTCAGTTTACACGCCATGTTTCCCATGCCTGCCGGCAGATAGGTGATCTCCGGCGTTACAATCAGGATTCGCGGCTTCCTCGCGACTTCTGGTTGTTTTTTGCCTTTTGCCATAAAATCCTCCCTTAAATGCTTCTAGCCCAGATCCTGAATACGGTGGAAACTGGATGGGTTATTCCCGCTTGCCTACCTTTTGCTCCACCTTTTTGGCCAATGCCTCTGCTCGCTTCTTTTCCTCTTCGAGCTGACGTCGTCTCGCTTGCACCGCTGGCAATTCTTCAACCTTCTTGCGCAGCTCAAGTTGAGTCATTGAAAGCTCATGCTGAAGTTCCCGGTATTTACTGCGCAACGATTCTACCTCAGGTGACGTGTACTTGGGATCCCCCCACGCCTGACCGAGTTCAGCTTCGATTTTATGCGCGCCCACAAGAACCTCGGCACGTTCCGCCATCCACCCGTTCACCTGCTTAAGCTCAGTCTCTGACAGTTTCGAATAGTCCTGCGCATTCGCAACACCTACTCCGATCGCCAACAGCAACCCCGCACAAGCGCTGAAAACCATCTGCTTCATGCTTATTCCTTTTTGATTAAATAAGTGTTTAGAGTATACGCAAACACACTCCTTCTGGCAATACTTCCCTCAGACCCTTTTAACATTTTTCAACACCGAACCTTACGGCGTGACGGGTGGGCTAAGTTCTGGCATAATTTAATCCGATTCAGAAATACAAGAGGAGAGCCATGGAGCAAAAGGTAGCAGCGCGCAGGCGGAGTCGCGACCGCCGGGTTGAAATGAATGTTGAAGGCCTTAAAGACGATTACGCGTGGCACCTCCGCTATACGTTGTCCAAGGCCCCCGAGGATGCGACGCGTCGCGACCAATATACGGCGTTCGCGTACTGCGTGCGCGACCGGTTGGTCGAGCGCTGGATCGAAACTCAGGCGACCTACCGTAATCAAAACGTCAAACGCGTCTATTACCTGTCGCTCGAATTCCTGATCGGGCGGCTGCTCGGCAACAACGTGATCAATCTGAAGATGGATCCTATCTGCCAAGAGGCGTTAGCGGACTACGGGATTGACTGGAATTCGTTGCGCGATTTCGAAGTGGACGCCGGCTTAGGCAATGGCGGCCTCGGACGGTTGGCGGCCTGTTTCATGGACTCCTTGTCCACCCTGAACCTGCCCGGCATGGGATACGGATTGCGTTACGACTACGGTATTTTCAAACAGCTCATCTTGGACGGTCAGCAGGTGGAAGAACCGGATCACTGGCTCAAGGACGGCAACCCTTGGGAGATTGCCCGACCAGAACACACGCAGGTCGTTCATTTCGGTGGGCGGGTCGAGTGCATCACCAACGGGCGAATGGAATGGCGGTGGGTCGAGACTGAGCAAGTCATGGGCGTTCCCTACGATATGCCGATCGTCGGATACAGCGACTCGGTGAATACCCTGCGCTTATGGTCGGCCAGAGCCGACGACGAGTTTCACCTGGACGACTTCAACAAAGGCTCGTATGTCGAGGCTGTCGAGAACAAGGTTTTGGCCGAAAACCTGACGAAAGTCCTCTATCCGAACGACAACGTGATGGCTGGCAAAGAATTGCGCCTGCGGCAGCAATACTTTTTCATCTCCTGCTCGCTCCAGGACATTTTGCGGCGCTTCCGACTGACGAACAGCGACTGGACACAGTTACCCGAAAAGGTCTTTATCCAGCTCAATGAGACTCACCCTGCCCTGATCATTCCCGAGCTGATGCGATTGCTGATTGATCACGAGAACGTGGACTGGAACACCGCATGGTCGATTACCCGCGCCTGCACAGGCTACACGAACCACACGATTCTGCCCGAAGCGCTAGAAAAGTGGAGCGTCGCGCTGATGGAACGGCTGTTGCCTCGACACATGCAAATCATCTATGAGATCAACGGGAGATTCCTCAAACAAGTGACCGCCATGTGGCCTGGCGATGTGGCCCGGCTGACCCGCATGAGCATCATCGATGAGCACGGCGAACGCTCGGTGCGCATGGCGAACCTGGCAATCGTCGGATCGAGTGCCGTGAACGGCGTGGCCTTCCTGCACACGGAGATCCTTAAACAATCGCTGTTCAAAGATTTTTACGAACTCTATCCCACCCACTTTACCAACAAAACGAACGGCATCACTCAGCGCCGTTGGTTGCTCAAAGCCAATCCGAAGCTGGCCGGCTTGATCACGGATGCCATCGGCACTGGCTGGATCACCGCGCTTGACGAACTGCACGAGCTTGAGAAGTTCGCGGACGACAAGGCCTTTCTCACTGCCTTCCGAAAAGTGAAACAGGCGAACAAAGAAGCCTTGGCCGCACATATCCGCTCCTCAGTGGGAATCACGGTCTCGCCCGACTCGATTTTCGATGTACAGGTCAAACGTCTGCACGAATACAAGCGGCAGCTGTTGCTGGCGCTTTATATCATTGTGCAGTACAACCGCCTGGTGGCCGACCCGGCTTATGACCCGCAACCTCGCACCTTCATTTTTGCGGCAAAAGCCGCGCCTGGCTACGCCATGGCGAAGCTGATCATCCGGTTGATTCACGGCATCGCCGATGTGGTGAATTTTAATCCGCATGTCAAAGACAAACTGAGCGTGGTCTTCCTGCCCGACTACCGCGTCTCTCTGGCGGAGAAGATCATACCCGCCGCGAACATCAGCGAGCAGATCTCGTTGGCGGGAACCGAGGCTTCGGGTACAGGGAACATGAAGTTGATGCTCAATGGCGCGCTGACCGTGGGCACGTTGGACGGCGCAAACGTGGAAATCCACCAAGAGGTCGGCGACGACAACATCTTTATTTTCGGCCTGCGCGCCGAACAGGTTGAGGAACTGCGTCCGGTTTACTCGTCGCGCGCCATTTACCACGCCGACCCGGAAATCCGCCGCGCAATCGATATGATCCGACGCAACGTCTTCTGCCTGTTGACTCCGGGGCTGCTTGACCCCATCATCCGCTCTCTTCTCGACTTCAATGACTACTACATGTTGTTGGCGGACTTGCGCGACTACATCGAAACCCAGGACAAGGTCGATGAACTCTATCGCAAACCGCTGGCGTGGGACCGCAAGGCACTCATCAACGTGGCTCGGGCAGGTAAATTCTCTTCCGACCGAACAATCCGCGAATACGCGCGTGACATCTGGCATATAGAGCCAGTCAAAGTCTCGCACGATTGAAGCTGAGGGGGTTCCGATGAGACGTGTGGCGTTAGTGACTGGCGGTACGCGCGGCATTGGGTTGGGTGTTGCCCTCGCGCTAGCGAAGGAAGGCTTCAACTTGGTTGTCTGCGGCACGCGCGCAGAAGAAGACATCGTGCCCGCCTTGGGTGCTTTGCGCGCCACAGGTGTGGACGTGGTCTACAGTCGTTCCGACATTTCCTGTGCCGGGGACCGGCGAGCGTTGCTTGAGCGGATTCAGCTGCACTTCGGCGCGCTACACGTGCTGATCAACAATGCTGGAGTTGCTCCATTGGTTCGGGCTGACTTGCTGGACGCCGGCGAAGAAAGTTTCGAGCGTGTCATGCGAATCAACCTGCAGGGACCGTATTTTCTGACACAGGCTGTGGCCCGCTGGATGCTAGAACAGCGACAAGCGCAGACGTCTTTCAGCGGGTGCATCGTCAACATCGGGTCTGTGTCAGCCGAAGTAGCCTCAATCAACCGCGGCGAATACTGCGTTTCCAAAGCGGGCGTGTCTATGATGACCCAGCTTTTCGCAAGCCGCTTAGGATCAGCGGGTATCCCGGTCTATGAAGTCCGACCGGGAATTATTCACAGTGATATGACCAAAAGTGTCACCGCAAAATACGACGCGAAGATTTCAGGAACCGAACTGCTGATCCAAAAGCGCTGGGGCGAGCCCGAAGATGTAGGACGCGCGGTCGCTATGCTCGCCCGCGGAGATCTCCCGTATTCGACGGGACAGGTCATCCATGTCGATGGCGGGCTGACCGTTCGGCGGCTCTAACAAGGGGACAGGCATGCTCGGACGACACACTGGGACGAAGGGCCCCACGTCGGATGTACAGGTCACGCGTGTCCACACGCTGGTGATCGGTTCGGGCGCAGCAGGACTCAACGCGGCCATACAACTAAGCCGTCTCGGCATCGACGTGATGATCGTCACTGAGGGCCTCGACAAAGGCACGTCCATCAATACAGGGAGCGACAAGCAGACCTATTACAAGCTAGGGCTCTGTGGCGCGGAGATGGACTCTGTGGCGGAGATGGCTTCCGCTCTTTTCGCTTCAGGCGGCATGCACGGCGACCTTGCGCTGACCGAAGCCGCCGGTTCCGCGAGGTCATTTTTTAATTTGGTCAACCTAGGAGTTCTCTTTCCGCAGGACGCATATGGCCAGTATCCGGGATACAAGACCGACCACGATCCCGTGCGACGCGCGACCTCAACCGGCCCCTACACCTCACGGGACATGTGTTTGTCGCTCATCCGAGAAGTCAAGCGACTGGGCATAAGCGTAGTTGAAAAGCTTTCCGTGACCGACCTGCTGGTTTGTGGGAAAGGCTCGAAACGGCGGGTCTGCGGCGCATTGGCTCTGGACTTTTCGGGTGCGTGGCAGGCGTTTCGCGCAACCAATGTGGTGTTTGCGACCGGCGGTTTTGGCGGGCTTTATGCGTCGAGCGTTTACCCAGCGGTCCACACCGGCGCGATCGGCGTGGCGTTGCGGGCAGGAGCTCGTGCGCAAAGCCTGCCCGAGTCACAGTTCGGCCTCGCCTCGATCAAGTTCCGTTGGAACGTCTCCGGAACCTATATGCAGGCCGTGCCACGGCTCTTCTCGACGGCTGCCGACGGGCTCTCCGACGAGCGAGAGTTCCTGACAGAGGCGCTCGGGTCTGCGGCAGAAGCGCATAACATGCTTTTTCTCAAAGGCTATCAATGGCCGTTCGACGCGGACAAGGCAGAGTCCGGCTCTTCGCGCATTGACCGGCTCGTCCACGAAGAGTGCGTGATCAAAAAGCGCCGTGTCTTCCTCGATTTCAGACGGAACGGAAAAGGATTCCGTTTTGACTCACTCTCTGCCGATGCACTCGCCTACCTTGAACAGTCCGGAGCGACACAACAGTCGCCCCTCGCTCGTCTCAGACACATGAATCCCGGCGCTTACGACCTTTACCGCACGCATGACATTGATCTCGCGAAATTGCCGTTGGAAATCGCCGTTTGTGCCCAGCACAACAACGGCGGGCTGGCCGCCAACCGCTGGTGGGAGTCGGTCAACATCAAGCACCTTTTCCCGGTTGGTGAAGTCAATGGCTCTCACGGGGTCGGACGGCCGGGCGGCGCGGCCCTCAATGCCGGGCAGGTTGGCAGCCTGCGGGCGGCAGAGTACATTGCCGCTAACTATGCGGACGACCGCGAATGCGGAGCGGAGTTTGCGGCGGCCCTGAAGAAGACACTGAAGGAAAACCGCACGTTCGTCGAAATGTGCTCCCTTGCCTCATGGAACTGGCGTGACTGCCGTTCCGAATTCCAACAGCGCATGAGCCGGGCTGGTGCGCATCTGCGTTCAATGGCTGCGCTTACCGTGGCACTTAAAGAGGCCAGAGCGCAGACTGCACGGCTGACAGCAACCGGTTGCCGGGCACAAAGCGCAACGGAGTTAGTCCGTGCATTCGAGAACAGGCAACTTTGCTTCGCCCACATGGTCTATCTTGCAGCGCAGAGGTTTTCCGTGCAATCAGGGACTGGCAGCCGAGGTTCTGCTTGGGTCATCGGTCCTGACGGATGTCGAGTCCCCGAAGACCCGTCTTTCCGAGAAAAGGTCCAAGAGACACAGATTGGATCGAGCGGGAACATCTGCCAGCGCTGGGTGCCGCGCAGACCGCTACCCGCGACAGCGTTTTGGTTTGAGAACGCCTGGAACGCTTTCGCAAGCGGAGCCATTTATCGACCCTGTTAGTGGAAGACCGAAAGCACCTGGGTGTGGAAAGCGGTTGACGGAAAAAATTGGGAACAGTACCATGCACTCCGATTCCATTCTAAACTGTTATGGGAGGGATTTCAGATGGCCCAGACTAAAGAACGCGGCGCGTCAAGGCGAACATACCTCAAAATCATGGCAGCAGCAGTCGGCGGTGCCGCTACAGGCGTAGGAGGCGCTAAGCTGGTCGGCCGAATGGGTCGTGCGCCAGAGGGGCCTTGGCGCGTGTTGACGCCGGAAGAGGCGCGACTTGTCGAGGCGGTTACAGAGCAAATCATCCCGTCCGACCGTGACCCTGGCGCCCGCGAAGCCGGGGTCGTGTTTTTTATCGACCGCCAACTCGACGGCCCCTACCGCCGCTTCGCGGAAGCCTATCACACAGGGCTTGCGTGCCTGGCGAAAACCTGTCAGGTCATGTTCGGCAAGCATTTCGAAGAGTTGAACTGGTCAGACCAGACCCGTGTCCTCAAAGCCATGGAATCGAATAAAGCGCCCAAAGACCTCTGGAATACGCCGACCTCAGCGGAGTTTTTCAACCTGATCCGCGACCACAGCATGCAGGGGTTTTATGGAAGTCCGCGCCATGGCGGAAACAGGAACTATGTGAGTTACAAAATGCTAGGGCTAGAATATCCGCGAGTTATCGGACAGAATCGATATCCGTCTCCACGTGAAGCGTAAGGTTGGAAAACTGGCCCGATATGGAGGGGCTTAGAGAAAGAGAACCATGACGAACAACCATGTGAATGCGGTAATCGTTGGGGCCGGCGCAGGCGGCGGTGTTGTAGCAAAGGTTTTGGCCGAGGCCGGACTTTCCGTCGTGTTGTTGGAACGCGGCAAATGGCAGTCGTTCGAGGATACTACGGATGACGAATTGATCTCCCAGCGAACGACCGTACTCGGCAACGCCTATGGGCCAGACGATACGCGATATTGCCGAGTAATCGAGAACGCGGACGGCTCAACACGCGTCGTGCTGCCCAGCGAGGGCGGCTACAATAATAACGCTGCTTGCGTAGGCAGCGGAACACTCAGCTACGGCGCGATGGCTTGGCGCTTCATGCCACAGGATTTTCGCCTGAGGTCCATCTATGGCTGTCCCGAGGGGTCGACGCTCGACGACTGGCCAATCACCTATGACGAACTGGAACACTGTTACGAGCGAGCTGAGTGGGAAATCGGCGTCGCCGGCGATGATGAAGGCAACCCATTTGCGCCGCCGCGCAAAAAGCCTCGCCCGATGCCATCTTTTCCCTACAACAAAGAAGCCAACATTCTGATTGCGGCCGCAAAGCGTTTGGGGTGGCACCCTTTCCCTGTGCCGATGTTGCGGAATTCGATCCCATATGGCGGACGCCCCAAATGTATCCACATGCGGTCGTGCTGTGGCTTCGCCTGCCCAATCAACGCAAAATGCGGCACGCAAAACACGGTTATCCCCGCTGCGATGGCCACAGGTAATTGTGAAGTGCGCACGGAATCTGTAGTCAACGAGATTCTCATGAACGAACGCGGCTATGCACGCGGTGTCACATATTTTGATCGCAACGACCGCATGCAAGAACAAACGGCCGACCTCGTTGTTGTGGCGGCCTCTGCCACAGAGACGCCGAGACTCCTGCTCAACTCCAAGTCGAAGCTGTTCCCCAACGGCGCGGGCAATAACAACGATTGGGTTGGACGCAATCTACAGGGCCACTGCTACTGTGGCGCAAACGGACTGATGGACGAAGAAATCTATGAGGAGGCAGGACCTGGCTCGTGCGTCGCTTTCTGCGATTTCAGTCATGGAAACGCGGGATTGTGCGGAGGCGCCATGGTCGCCAATGAGTTCATCGCCCTGCCGTACGCCTTCACTAACACCCGTCCACCGGGCTCTCCCCGCTGGGGGTTGGCGCATAAGGAGCATCAGCGCAAATATTTCAAACGGACGATCCGGGTGATGGGACCGGTTCAGGAGATGCCGGTGTTCGAAGCACGCGTGCGGGTCGATCCCACGGTGAAAGATCACTGGGGCATCCCCGTGGTGCGTCTCTCGGGCCATCGTCATCCACACGACATCGAGATCGCCAAATTTATTGTTGAGAAAGTTGCGGGGCTGCTTCGCGAGGCGGGCGCAAAAGACATTTGGACTTGGACCCCGGGCCTTGGCCTGAGCGGAGGGCAACACCAGGCGGGAACTTGCCGCATGGGCAACGACCCCAAGACGTCCGTCACGAACCGCTATGGACAAGTCCACCAGATCGACAATTTATTCATTGCCGACGGCAGCCTGCATGTTACGAACGGCGGGTTCAATCCCGCTCTGACAATTATGGCGCTGGGGTATTGGGTTGGCGAATACATCGCAAAAGAGTGGAAAGGCGGGGCGCGTTTCCGCGCATGAACCTATGAAAAAACCCTCTAAGAATGATGTTTCCGGCCGCACATGGTGCGCTTTGCCTGCGATGACGGTAGCCGTTTTTTTACTGTGCACTGTTCTGGGCGGACTTGGATATTTCGAATTCACGCCTCCTGAAAAAACCTGTATTTCCTGT
>Ga0075012_10003418_pt1 | contig 15143 bp, 5 predicted proteins | sample All_14_2_FD_71474 | JGI IMG/M metagenome (GOLD analysis project Ga0075012, IMG submission 71474) | Freshwater microbial communities in response to fracking from Pennsylvania, USA - Allegheny Zone_MetaG_DW_15 | ecosystem: Environmental > Aquatic > Deep subsurface > Groundwater > Drilled... | reverse complement strand
GATCTCTTGCTGTTTGCCTTTTAGTTTGTCCACATTGGCCAACAGATTTTCGACGGTGTCGTATTCCTCCAGGAGTTTGGTGGCTGTTTTTTCGCCTATGCCGGGCAGACCGGGAATATTGTCCACCGCGTCGCCCATGAGGCCAAGCATATCGATGACCTGTTCCACCCGTTTGATCCCCCAACGTTCGCAAACCTCCTTTGGGCCCCAGATCTCCGCCGGTTCACCGCCTTTGCTGGGTTTGTAGAGTCGGATGTTTTCGCTGACCAGTTGCCCAAAATCCTTGTCGGGCGTGACCATATAAGTGGTGTAGCCAACCTTTTCAGCCTGTTTGGCAAGGGTACCGATCACATCATCGGCCTCATAGTTGGGCACTATGACAACGGGAATGTTCATGGCCCGGACGATTTTGTTCACCCAGGGCAGAGCAAAGGTGATGTCCTCAGGCTGCGCCTCCCGGTTGGCTTTGTAGGCCTCAAATTTTTCGTTTCGAAAGTTGCCGCCTTTGGGGTCGAACACAACGGCGATGTGGGTAGGTTTTTCGTTCTGCATCAAATCCCACATCGTGCGCATGAAGCCTTGCACGGCGGAGACATTCCAGCCCTTTGAGTTCATCAGTGGGCGTGCGATAAAGGCGAAATGGGCGCGATAGATCAGCGCGTGGCCGTCGAGGAGGAAGAGTTTTTTTGCCATGCGGCAAAAGTAGGTTTTTACCACAGAGAACATGGCGTATCACCCGAAGATTCACCCGAATCTTGCTCGAATATCTTGCAAAAAACGTGTTCGTACTACGGGGCGAAACGCCTTGTTCTCCGTGCTAAAAAACCACAATTTTCGGGATGGCCTCGGTTATTTCAACTTGATTACGGGGAGCAGCTTGTATTCGCCGTTGCCCTGAATTCTAACGGACTGTGCCGCATCAAAATCAAGCAGGAAGGTGTTGATATCCAGGCTCAAATGCTTGTTGATCTTCACTTTTAGCCCGGACGTTTGTGCACTTGGGGTAATGAGCGGATAAAGGACACTATCCACCATGACGGTATTGTCGGGACCCAGTACAAAACGGATCTCCTGCAAGGTATCAATGGGTGCAGGACCGGCGGCAAGCAAAGTGTCTATGCCATTCTGAAAATCAAGCAGGTTGTAAACGCCTGCATTCGTTGGAAGCAGTACCCAATCGGCGGAATCCTGCGCAAATTTGACCCTGATCTCACGAATGTCCACATTGACTTGTTGGAAATCTCCGGGACCATCTGTTAGGCGGATACGAAGGGTGGTTTGTTCAGAATCCTTTTTGCAAGCTGTAAAGCCGAGGGCAAGCACAAGGGCTGCAAGGAAAAAACGGGAAATGTTCATGATTTAAAACTAGTTGAATCGGTTAATGATATGAACATCTACAACGCCATTTCCGACCCCTCTATTTCAGGTGGACCTGCAAATTGGGGGTATTCCCCCGACAATAGACCGTATTGGGTAAGGGTATTCACTGCCTTTTTTGTTAGCCAGGCTTAGGTTCATCCAACCTGCATTTACCGGGCCACTGTTACATCCCCTTTCAAAAACACCACCTGTCCATCCTGCAGTAAAACCTCTGCATACCAGACAAACACACCGGGGTTCATTGGCTGTCCCCGGAAGCTGCCATCCCAGCCCAGTATTGGAGCGTTGGGGAGAAAATTGAGTCGCTCGAACAACTGCTCGCCCCAGCGATCGAAAATGCGCAATGAACGCACTTCCAGCACTCCATCGCCTGCAAAAATTGTGAACCAGCTATTCTCGTCGCTGCCTGGCAGGATAATATTGGGCACATAAATTTGGTGGTTGTAAACGGAAACCCACAATCGGTCCTCCGCCATGCAGCCATTTTGATCCGTGATCCGCACCACAAACTCGGTGCGGGTCTCCGGCTTCAGTCGCTGCTGCAAAGACATGGGCGCAAACATCAGTGCTTCTGGTTCCCAATCAATGGCCGCCAGATTCAGGCCCGTGGGGGTCGGTAAAGCATTCAATTGAAGGGTCTGCCCCAAAACGAGCGAAGTGTCGTTGGCTGTAAGTTGAACCGAAATGGCTTCGGGCTCTGTCAGGACCACCGAATGCTCCCAATTGCATCCAAAATTATCGCGAATACGAAGGACATAGGTTCCCGGCAACAGAAACGAAAAGGTATTTTGTGCGCTAAAAGGTTGATTGTCCAAGGAATAATAAAACGGAGCCGCACCCCCGGTCACCGTCTGGATCTCAATTCTGCCATCGCCATCTCCGAAACAAAGGATGGGATCCACGACCAAATCTGCTGCAATGGGGTCATTCCAGTTGACCAGAATGGAATCCTCTGCGGCACATCCGTTGGCCAGGTTGACCACCGAATGAACATACCAACCCCGTTCAAAAATGGGCAAAAGCACCGAAGCCGTGTCAAACACCACCATGCCGTTTTCGACCCTGGTCCAGTGGTTCAAAAACCCGCTGCCCTGCGAAGAACCCTGCGCATTTAACAGCGCCATCGTTTCATCACAAAGCAGGTCCAGGACCGGTGGCCCGGCCTCCGCCACAGGATAGGTAACATCCTCCAGCACCTGAATTTGCGCCACCGACAAGCAGCCAAAAGCATTGGTCACCGTCACTTGATAGTCACCAGGGATTTGTACCGTGTGTTGCGGCGCATTAGGCAAACTGCCATTGGGAGCGCTCCACACAAATTGCACATTATTTTGATTGACCATTACCCCCATCAGAACCGCTGTCTGAACACAGGTAAGGGTATCCGTAAAAGAACTCAATACCGGAATTTCACCGTGTTTTGGGATGTCCACGGTCAACAATTCCGTACAGGCATTGGCATCTGTCAGGGTTAGCTGATAAACCCCGGCCGGCAAATTAGTTTGATTCGGGGCGGCAACTGCGTTTGACCAGGCGTATTGGTAGGGTTGAATTCCACCAGAAGGATCCAGGTCGATGGAACCGCTGGAGGTCTGACAAGAGTCGGCGCGGATCGTCCATTCCACCGCCAAAGCCTCTGGCTGTGGTACGGTAAATTGCGCCTCCAGCGTGCATTGGTTTTCGTCCGTCAGCGTCAGAGCATAATCCCCGGCCAGGAGCATGGACAGGTCCTCCGTGGTTTGATTGCCTGTCCATTGGTAGGAATAGGCTGCTACTCCACCCAGGACTGAAAGATCGATCGCGCCGCTGTTTTCTCCAAAACAGGCCACAGGCGTGACTACGATATCTGTCAACAGCAAGGCCGGTGGTTCAGTGATTTGAAAATCAAAGGTTTGTGCGCAGGTACCATCTGCATAGGTAAGTGTCAATGCGTAATTGCCTGGCCCGAGATTTTCAATCTTGGGGCCAGTTTCCTGGTTGGACCAGGCATATCCGAAGGCAGGCGAACCGCTTAAAACATTTACCAGAATGCGGCCATTGTTATGACCTAAACAGGAGACATCCGCTTGCATAATTTCCGTAAGCGGCGCTTCATATTCCCCCACCTGAACACTTTCTACCAGGCTGCAGCCATTGGCATCACTGAGGGTTAGCTGGTAGGATCCTGCAGTCAGACCACTCAGACCGGGGCTGTTTGCATTGGTTGACCAGAGCAAACTGTAGGGCGGCGTACCCTGACTTGCTCCCAAAAAACTGGCCGAACCATTGGCCTCCCCGGGACAAGCAGGCTCCATGGAAATGCCGGCACTCAGGAGGGCTGTAGGTTCCGTCAATGGTACGGCCATAACTTCCGTACAGCCGCTGAAATCCGTGACCGTTACCTGGTACATGCCCGCACCCAGGTTTGTCAGGTCTTCGGAATTGGCATTATTGGACCAGGAATAGGTCAATGGCAAAACCCCATTTTGGACGGTCAGGTCAATTTGCCCACTCTGGGCTCCATGACAAAGTACCGGCCCGGGTGTTGCTGAGAGCAATATGGGCAAGGGTTCTTGGACCTGAAAATCAAAGGTTTGGGTACAATTGCCGTCCGCATAAGTCAGGGTCAACGCATACGTTCCCGGGGTTAGATCCCAGATCTGGCTCGTGCTGGCATTGTTTGACCACAAAAAATCAAAACCCGCTGAGCCGCTCAGAATATTCACAGATATACTACCGTCCATCAACCCAAAACAAGATACATTGTCTTGCTGGATCTCTGTGACCGGGGCCACATATTCGGGCAGTTGCAAATCTTGCTCGATGGTACAGCCATTCGCATCTGTAATGGTTAGCTGATAATTTCCCGACGGTAAGCCGCTTAGCGTATCTGTGGTTGCGTTGTTCGACCATAGCAGTTGGTAGGGTGCTGTTCCCTGGGCAGCTCCCAAAAATAACACCGACCCACTGGATAGTCCAGGGCAACTGGGGGCGATTTCAAAACCACTGGAAATCAACGCATTGGGCTGTAAAATTGAAATCAGAACCGTATCCGAACATTGGTCTGCATCCGTGATGGTCACCGCATAATTGCCGGCTGGAACATTGGACAAATCCTGGGTGGAACTGCCTTCTGACCATAAAAAGTTAAAGGGTGGGTTTCCTGCTTGAAAACTCAGGTTCAGCGCGCCATGGTCCCCAAAACAAAGTATCGGCGCCGCCACAAAACCCGATACCTGCAAGTTTCCTCCGGCTTCCACCCAGGTTGACCGGGTTTCGCTGCAGCCCTTGGCATTGGTTACCGTCACGGTGTAAGTTCCGTCCGGAAGTCCGCTCACACTCTGGGAAGTGTCGCCGGAAGACCAGGCGTAGAGCATTGGCTGATAGGTACTTTGAGCCAGAGCGGTCACGATGGCCGGATTTCCAAAACAATCCCCGTTGAGCGTGTCCAATTGAATTGTAGGATGGTCAAACAACTCCAAACGGATCGAATCTCGTTGTTTTTGCGCACAAAAATCGGTGGTTTCAACCCAAAACACCCCTGCTTGTTGCACCTGAAACGTGGGTCCGGTACTACCATCCTGCCAGAGATAGTCGGCAAAGCCGGCCCCGGCGTTTAGTTGAAACGAAGTATCTGTACAAAGGCCTAGGTCTGGACCAAGGTTGACGGACGGCGACGAAACCGGGATGTCAAATTGAAAAATATTGTTTAAAAAATTGCATTCTGGTTCGTCATTGACCGGAAAATCTACGGCCAATTGAAAGGGGCGAGGCTTGGAAGCATCATCGTTCACCACCCCGTACATCGTACCGGAAATTTTAGGAAGCGTAAAATTAAAGGTCTTGCAGGAATCTTTTTTTATCAGGGAATGGGTGGATTGCACCGTTCCTAATAAGATGGCATTGGTCGTGGTTGGGTCGGATTGGTAAAAAGCAACAGGAGTTCCGGCGGGCAGTGATTTATCCCCGTAGTTACAAATTTCTATTTGAAAGACCACGCTATCCGAGCTACAAATGACCTGGGAGCTAAGGGTTGAAGCATCAGGCAAGGGGATATAGGGCAGGAAGTTCCCGTTCAGCAAAGGCCGCTGCGATAAATAGGTATTCAGCGGGCGATTCCCGGAACCTGGAGCAGGTAATTCAAGGTGGTGAAAATCCTGCTGAGCAGGAATACTTAGATCATCATTTACGTTGACAATGAAGTAGTTAGACTGATTCCAGACATTTCGGCATGGAACCCAGGGGGCAGAATCGGATTCATACACCCGCAGCCGGCCTCTCAAAACAAAAGCACTGGCACTTAGCCGACCGGTCACAGTAATTTCCGTCTCTCCATCATTATCTACATCCGCAACTACAGGATATTCATCCGAAGTGGTGGAAAAGCAGGGAACCTTGAACCAGTTCCGCTCCGCATCCACCCCGGTCGGGAAAGGCATACCCCCGCCGTATAGGATCCGAAGATTATTTTCATCTCTGTAAACGATCTCTGAAATGCCATCACCATTGAAATCATAAACGGTAGAACCGGTCCAGCCGGAAGCATCCGAGGTGGGAAGGTTCCACCAGTACGGATTCGCGGGAAAAGACTGCGCTGCCTGCAAATTATAGCAGGTAAAATTCAGCGAACTACAAATCAATATCTCCGGAAAATCCTGGGCATAACCCTGTTTTGTATCATCGTACACATTGGCAATGCAGGCCAGGCTCCCACTGTTGGCCGGATTTGTGGGGTAAGAGAAAAACCGGATCAACCCATTTTTATTCCAGACATACATCCCAAACTGATTGGTTTGACGCAAGGAGGTAACCACTATGTCCAGGGTGCCATCCAAATCAAGATCTGCCACGGAGGTGTAGCCATCCCGATAATTGGCTGCCGGAGGTACATTCATCAGGTTCAGATTCCGCTGCACCTTGATCTGATACCCATCTCCGTCTGTCGGATCCAGGTCAATAGAATAAATCATTGGACCGGCCACCAGTTCTAAACCATCACAATCCGGGTCTCCATTACAGTCGGCAACCGTCAGGATATCTACGGCGGTGGGGTTGCAACTTCCCTGAGAATAGTTGGCGTATTGTGCCCGGCCCTGATTGACGGGCCCATTGATCACTTTTTTCAGACTTGGGGCCGCGGGATTAGAAAAATCAAATTCATAAACATCGCTTCCCGCGTATACTTCCGGCGTTCCATCCCCATCGAAATCAGCCAGATAAGGTCGCTGATCTATAAAATCTGTGAGATCCGCGGAGGTGATCCAAAGTGTCATGGGAGCTGTCGGATTCTCCGTGTAATTTGTAAACACCCGGATCCGAAGGTCAGCGCAGGTAATCAGGAGCTCCGGGATACCATCCCCATTGATATCGCCAATGGTTGGACCGGGTGCAGGGTAAAAATCAAAACCGCCCGGAACAGTAAGCACCATTGGATTATTGGCATTGGAGCCATCGCCGCGAAAAAACAGCAGTTTGTCGTTATTGACATTGAAAGTCGCGCCCTCAACGACCATAATCTCCGGCATACTGTCCACCTGCGGGTTCATATTGGCCACCATAGGCGCTGCGACGGCAGAGGGGCCATCCTGGCCGGAAAGCCAGGCCAGGCGGGCCTTGAACTGGGATGGTTCCACCTGGTAGGAACAATCCTGGGCAGTTACAGGATTCCCGATTACTTCAAACAGAAATAGGGCAGGCAAAATCAGTCTTTGAAGCATCGCTATGGAGCGTTAAGAAAAGCATGTGTAAAGAACACACCACATTTAAATACATAATAAGGAATATTGCATTCCTAAAAAAGCACCCATTCAAACAAGCGGTTGTCGTTGGAGTGCCCAAAGATAAAGTTATACATCATTGGGACTTCAAAATTTTTAAGCTTCCAGAACCGGATCACAGAGACGTCCTCTGCAAAAAATAAACCTTCCGTACATTCGCCCACGAAAAAGCACGACCGCACCATGTCTAAAAAGAAACTCGCGAAACCCACTCCGCAGCCGCGGAAAACGTCCACTGCCCAAGGTTTGGAATCCAACATCCAGCGCCCAGCGCTCAGGGCCAAAGGCGTCCTTTGGGTCGGGCTGGCGGCTTCTCTACTGGGATTCCTCCTGTACGCCAATACTTTAGGACATCAATATACCCTCGATGATTTTTCCATCATCAAGTCAAACTGGATCACCAAAGGTGGTTTAAAAAATATCGGCCTCATTTTTTCCACGGAGTATCGTTTTGGCTCCTGGAACAGCCCGGGATCTTTGTATCGCCCTATTCCGCTAACCATGTTTGCCCTGGAATGGCAACTTTCGCCCGACAACCCGATGCTGGGCCACGTACTGAATGCGCTGTTATATTCGCTTACCGGATTGGTTTTATGGAATACCTGGCGGCGTGTATTGTCGGCCTATCCACCAGCTCTGGCAGCCATCGCAGTACTGGTCTTTATGGCACACCCGGTACACACGGAAGTGGTGGCCAATATCAAAAGCCGCGACGAGATCCTGGCCCTGCTGTTCAGCACACTCACCCTTCGTGCCATCTGGGAATACCTGGACAAATCGGACATAAAATGGCTTATAGGGGCAGTACTTGCCTATACGGTAGCCATGTTCTCCAAAGAAAGTGCCATCACCATGATGGCTGTGTTCCCCTTGGCGATGTGGTACTTCTACCCGGGTTCTTTGAGTAAAATTGGGAAAGTTGCAGGCGCCTTACTGGTCCCTGCGGTCATTTTTCTGCTCATTCGTAAGAAAATTCTCGATGCTCAGGCTTATCAGGAATCCTATTCCATTCTTGATAATTTCATGTCTGAAACCAAAAATCAGGGGGAGCGGCTGGCCTCTGCATTCATGATGTGCGGGCGGTATTTGTGGACGCTCATTTTCCCCCATCCCCTGGTGAGCGACCTGGGTTATCCGCAAATGAAAGTGGTTAATTTTGGAGATTGGCGGGCTTTGGCAGGCTTTTTCAGCTATGTCGGTATGGGAGTTTGGGCCTTGATTCAATTGCCTCGGAAGCATATCCTCTCCTTTGCTATCCTGTTTTACCTCGCTACCTTTTCAGTATTCAGCAACGTCCTGATGCTCATAGGCACCTCTTATGGAGAGCGCCTGCTCTACATTCCATCCTTTGGATTCGCGCTGGGCATCGGCTGGCTTTTTTGTAAAATATTCAAAATCAATGACTTGACTGATGTCTGGAATCCGAATGGCAAAGGCACCGCCTTGTGGATGGCTGTGGGCGCCTTGCTGGCCATTTATTCGCTCAAGACTTTGGTCAGAAATACCGCCTGGTACGACAGTGCCTCCCTCTATGCCGCTGATCTGCCCAATTCACCCAACTGCGCCAAACTCAACTACCACAATGCACTGGAAGTGGTACGCACCGGTATGGATGAAAAAGAAAGCGTGGTGAAAGACATAGAGCAAGTGCGGAGAGGCATCGCCTGCTATGATAAGTGCATTGAACTTTATCCGGTGTACCACGATGCCTATGGCAGCCGGGGACTTGCCTATTACCGGCTTGGTGAGGTATTGACCAATCCGGAAGAACAACGGGCAGCCTGGGATAAAGCCCTGGCCGATTACAATGAATCCCTGAAGTACCGTCCAAATAATTCCGAGGTACTTTCCAACATGGGTAAAATTTACTTTACCCGAGGTCAGCCCGATAAAGCCGAGGAGGTGTATCGAAAAGCCGTTGGCTTCGATCCGCGCTTCGTGGATGGACGACGCAATCTGGGCGCTGTGCTGGCCATGCAGAAAAAATTCCCAGAAGCCATTGAGCAGTGGAAAGAAGCCCTGAAATATGCCGACAACACGAAATCGGGCACACTCTATTTTTATATTGGCTCAGCCTATAAAGATATGGGGCAACCCGAAAAATCGGTCGAATGGTTTGAGAAGGCGTATGCAGTGGATCCGTCGCTAAAGAAGTGATTTAACCTAAAAAAAGGAGCACCGGGACCCAAAAAATTTAAAATCAATTAAGATGCGCTCATCCATTTTCCTTCTGTTGTTCTCCTTTTTCGTACAAAACATCTCTGCCCAAACTTGCAACTACCTCGCCTACGATGGTTTTGCTTATCCGGCCAACACGCCCCTCGAAGGCCTGCAAGGAGGTACAGGATGGCAGACCCCATGGAATGTGCAGGGAGAAAACACCACGCTGCCAGGCTACCAGGTCGCTGCAGGCGGCCCCTTGAGCTGGCTCGACCTGCAAACGGAAGGAAACCATGCTTCTGGCGGATTGGCTTACCTGACCGCGGGGCGCCGACTGAACACCAGCTCCAGCGGACCTTTCGCGGATTGGTTGACCCAAGACGGTACGATTGGAAAACCCGGCACTACGCTCTGGGCCAGTATTTTACTCAGAAAAAACCAAAACAACGACGAGACAGTGGCCGCCATCTGGCATGAAAGCAACCTGCAATGGTGCGATGGCTGTACGTCTAATAAAGTTGGGGTGGGGTATTTCGGAGCCAGTTCTATGGTAAATGGTCAGGCCCGCTGGACCCTGCGGATCCACGACCAATACTTCCCGACTACGGTGCCGATGTTGCCGAATGAGACGGCATTTTTTGTGATAAAATTTGAATTTTGGGCGGGTTCAACGACCCTTTCACTGTTTGTCGATCCAAATTCCCTGGGCAATGACGTTCCAGCCCCTATGCCCATTTTGGTTCTAACAACCAACACACCTGTAGTCATCCGAAGCCTCGCGCTGTACCTCGGCGACGACGCCGCCAGTGGCCAGGCCGACGAGATCCGCATGGGAGCAACCTACGCTTGCACTGTTCCGGATCCTGCAGTGGCGGTCAACCAAGCCCCGCTTGCCGACTTCAGCCTGAACCCGCCAACTGGTATAGCGCCCCTTCAGATCAGCTTCGATGCTGCATCCTCCAGCGATCCGGACGGCAGCATTGTTTCCTACGACTGGAGTTTTGGCGATGGCTCAGCGGGAGCTTCCGGTCAGAATGTGATGCACACCTTTACGGCCACCGGAAATCTTACCGTGAGTTTGACGGTCACGGATAATCTCGGTCTGCAACATTCCCGGTCAAAAACGATTCAGGTGCTGGATGCTGGCGGCTCATTCTCTTGTTTACTGGGATTGGTGCATGAAAAACTTGCCTCCTGCACCGGTGATGATGGCCGTTTTCGGGTTACAAACTATGAAAATGTGCCCCTGGAACTGAAAAACAGCCAAGGTGCTACGGTGCTGCCAACGAGTCCAAACCTGTATGATCAACTGGCGCCGGGCATATACCAACTTACTGCTCAGGGTACAAATGGATGCCGGGACACCTTTGAGGTACACATTCAGCGGGACAGCAACACTTGCCCGGGTTGGGAACCTGCCCCCTGTACCATGAAAATAGGTGTTGGCATTGAAGGCCTTAATTATTACTCCAGTGGAAGACCGTTCAAGGACTTTTTCAAATCCTGTGGCGCCTGGATCACGTACGACCCAAATCCGCCGGGGGGTAATTTCGTATGGAACACAGAGAATCAGGCCCATATCCCGACCGATGCAGACGGATATGCCACCCAAATCCCTTTTGTAGTGCCCAATGGCAGCGGGGCTAACTACCTGCGCGGCATCATATCCGCCATCGGTTTTATTCCAACAGGCGTTCCACTGCGTTTACTTTACGATGGCATTGGAACCCTGGAAATGCAAGGAAATGTAACGGTGACCGGCAACCAGCCCGGGCAGATCGACTTTACGGTCAATGACGAGGGGAATATTTTCTTTAATTTAACGTCCTCTCAAGCCGGAAATCATGTGCGAAATATCCGGGTGGTAGAACTGAGCAATCTCGATAGCTACCTGACACAACCTTTCCGGCAGGGATTTCTGGATAAATGCGCCGCATTCAATACCCTGCGTTTTATGGACTGGATGCATACCAATGGCAGCAATCAGGTGCAATGGGCCGATCGCACCCGCCCAACCTATTACTCTCAGGCTGAAAGTCCAAACGGAGGCATCGCCTACGAATACATCCTTCAGGTGGCCAACCAACTGGATAAAAATATCTGGGTCTGCATTCCCCACCAGGCGGATGACAATTACATCGCTGAAATGGCTGCGCTGTTCCGCGATGGCCTCGAACCTGGCATCCAGGTGTACCTTGAATACAGTAATGAGGTGTGGAACTGGATATTCCCGCAGGCGCATTGGGTATCGAATAATGGCCCACAAAACATCAGTTACCCACGCCGGTATGTAGAACGGGCTACCCATGCCTTTGATATCTGGAGAAACGTTTGGGGAGACCAGAATACCCGACTCCGCCGGGTACTTGGTACACAGAATGGGTACGACTGGATCACGGAAGAAATTCTTGCCCATGCCGACCCGGAGAAGTACGACTACCTTTCGCCTTCCTGGTATGTCGGTCTCGACCATGGAGCCACAGGCAGCCCCAATCTGCAGGCCCTTGGAGCGGCAGCTTCCCCTGAAGATGTGCTTGAAAATGCGAACAACACCTTCCTGCAGTTTTATCCACACTGGGAAATGGTGTATCGCACTACCAAACTATACGGCAAAAAAATAGTGAATTACGAGGGAGGTCAACACTTTACCGATTTCAGCATACCGCCCTATATCCAGGCTATGTACGACGCACAGGTGCTGCCTGGCATGTACGAACTCTACGACCGTATGCTTGACAGCCTCCGCCGGCTGGGCAGCGAACTTCCCATGGCATTCGTGCTGACGGGTCCTTGGCAAAGTCAGTACGGCTCCTGGGGTCATATCTTTGATGACGATGACCCGGCGCCCTGGAATGACCGTCCAAAATTTCAGGTATTGCTGGATCAGATCGCGCAGTGTGTAGAGCAGCCAACAGGAGTTCAAACGATTGATGATCAGGCTATTAGTAATATTCGGGTATTCCCCAATCCGACAACGGGTATATTTCAGCTGGAAATGCCGGATACCTGGGCTGAAGAAAAGGTCCATGTTCGTGTGCTTGATATGCTCGGACGGATTCGGAGTATCCAGCCACTTTCAGGAACCCGGGGCGCCCTTGGGGAACATTGGCCAAACGGCATTTATCAGTTGGAGTTTTTAAACGCAACTGGCCATAGGCTGGGGTTAAGCAGGCTTGTAAAAGTGGAGAAATAAGGGTTTTAACCTACCATCCTGGAGCCACGTCTCTTTCCACAGCGATATATGAAAAAGCAAGCAAGGCATTTTCAAAATCCACCCAACGCAAAAAAACCTGAGCCACCCACTATACAGGGCTGACTCAGGTTTAATATTGACCCAAAAGGAAACTGCCGGATCAGGCTTCCGTTTTCTTAGGCTTGGCCTTGGCCTCCCCCTTCGTACCAGCTTTGCCTGTACTTTTTAATCCAATGGCAATTTCCAGTACTTCTTCCATCCGATCTACGTAATGGAAGCTTAGTCCTTTGATGTATTCCTGCTCGATCTCCTCCACGTGCTTTTGATTCTCTTTACAAAGGATCACTTCACGGAGTCCGGCGCGTCGGGCAGCGAGGATCTTTTCCTTGATTCCGCCTACAGGAAGCACTTTGCCTCGCAGCGTTATTTCACCGGTCATGGCCAGGAATGGCTTGAGCGGTTTGCCGGTAAAGGCCGAAGTGATGGCGGAAAGCATGGTGACCCCAGCCGAAGGGCCGTCTTTAGGAATGGCGCCTTCCGGGATGTGCACGTGAATGTCGTTCTTCTCAAACGCTTCATTTTCAATGCCAAACTGCTGGGCATGTGCCCGGATATAACTTAGCGCAGTGCTTGCACTTTCTTTCATCACATCCCCGAGGTTGCCTGTCAGTTGAAGGCGACCACTGCCTTTGTTGAGGCTAACCTCAATGAAGAGGATCTCGCCGCCCACAGAGGTCCAGGCAAGGCCAATGGCCACACCGGGAGATTGTTTTTCTTTGTAAACCTCCGAATCGTACTTGGTGGGTCCGAGGATCTTGTGCAAATGTTCGGGCTTGATGGTCATTTCATAAGGCTCTTCCATCGCCACTTTTTTGGCAACAGAACGCATTACAGAACCAATTTCCCGTGCCAGGTTACGCACGCCACTTTCTGCGGTGTAGCTCTGTACCATTTTGATCAGGGTCTTTTCATTGATCTTGACCTGACCCGGCTTAAGCCCATGTTCTTTCCGCTCCAAAGGCACCAGGTGACGCTTCGCAATCTCTACCTTTTCTTCCTGCGAATACCCCGCTATTTCGATGATCTCCATACGGTCGAGCAGAGCCGGCTGTATGGTGCTCAGGGTATTGGCGGTAGCAATGAACAAGACCTTTGACAGGTCGAACTCAAGCTCCAGGTAGTTGTCGTAAAAAGATGTATTTTGCTCAGGATCAAGCACTTCAAGCAAAGCAGAAGATGGGTCGCCCCTAAAATCCTTGCCTACTTTATCTATTTCATCCAGAATAAATACAGGGTTAGCGGCTTTTGCTTTTTTCAGGGACTGAACGATCCGGCCCGGCAACGCGCCAATGTATGTTTTGCGGTGACCCCGGATCTCGGCCTCATCGTGGAGGCCACCCAGGCTCATGCGAACATATTTGCGTTTCAGCGCACGGGCAATGCTGGCGCCGAGGGAGGTTTTACCCACCCCTGGAGGACCAACGAGGCAAAGAATCGGCGCTTTCATATCGCCTTTTAGTTTCAAGACCGCCAGGTGCTCCATAATGCGGTCTTTCACTTTGGTAAGGCCAAAATGATCCCGGTCAAGCACTTGCTGAACTTTTTTTAAGTCGAATTGGTCCTTGGTGAATTCCTGCCAGGGCAAATCAAGCAAGGTTTCCAGGTAACTGATCCCGATGGCATATTCTGCAATCTGAGGATTCACCCGGCGCATTTTATTCACCTCCCGGTGGAAAGCCTCTTCCACTGGTTTTGGCCATTTTTTCTTCTTGGAACGGCGTACCAGGGCTTCAATTTCCTCTTCCTGAGGGTTGTGACCCAGTTCTTCCTGAATGGTTTTTAACTGCTGGTTGAGGTAGTAATCACGCTGTTGCTTTTCAATATCTACCCGCACTTTCGACTCGATCTGGTCTTTCAGTTCGAGCAGTTGCAGTTCGGAATCCATGTGCTGGAGGATGGCGCTGGCCTTGTCCTTCAGGTTATTGATCTCCAGGATCTCCTGCTTATGGTTGACCGGAATTCCGAGGTTGGAAGCGATAAAATTGAGCAAAAAGTTGTCATTATTGATGTTTTTCAACATCACAACTGCCTCAGAAGGAATCTGGGGCGAAAGCTCAATGATCTGACGGGCAGCATCGCGAACGCTGCTGATCATGGCCCGGAATTCTAGTTTATTCTTGGGCGTATCATATTCGAGGGTACTGATCTGACCAACCATATAAGGGTCGTCGTGCATCAGATCGTCGAGGTGAAAACGCTTGCGGCCTTGCAAAATGGCCGTAGTGGAGCCATCCGGCATTTTGAGCAGTTTCAAAATACGGGCCACCGTTCCTACGCGGTACAAATCACGCGCAGAGGGCGTTTCGATCTTAAGGTCTTTCTGAGAAAGCACCCCGATATAACGATCCCCCTCGTAAGCGCGTTGAACGGCGCGAATACTCTTGTCGCGACCTACGGTGATAGGAGTGACTATTCCGGGGAAAAGCACTGTATTTTTTAACGGAAGAAGCGGGACGGTGTCCGGGAACACCTCACCTGCCTTTTCGTCGTCTTCTTCAAGCGAGAAAAGTGGCACGAAATCAGGCTCATCGTCTGATTGCTGCGACATTAAATAATTATCAAACATACCGATAGAATCAATTTGGGGAGAAGAT
>Ga0075012_10003417_pt1 | contig 15144 bp, 20 predicted proteins | sample All_14_2_FD_71474 | JGI IMG/M metagenome (GOLD analysis project Ga0075012, IMG submission 71474) | Freshwater microbial communities in response to fracking from Pennsylvania, USA - Allegheny Zone_MetaG_DW_15 | ecosystem: Environmental > Aquatic > Deep subsurface > Groundwater > Drilled... | reverse complement strand
GTCTTGTCTTCCACGGGATTTTGGCTTCGTCGAAGCACACCTTCACAAGGGCCTTTCCCCACCGACTCTTCCACATTCCAAGAGGAAGTTTTATGTCTATCCCGTCATCTGATGCGTTGAACCTGATGTTCGCTGGAGAAGCCGGTCATGGGTTGCAAACCCTCGGTCTGGTCCTTTCCCGAGCCATACGTAGCGGTGGATTGCATGTCTTTACCGTCAATGAATTCATGTCGCGTATTCGCGGCGGAAGCAACTCTCTGACTTTGCGGACTTCAACCGCACCGGTACGGGCTGTCTCCGACAAGTTAAACTGCTGTGTCCTCCTTGACCGCGACGCTCTTCCCCGTATCCAGGGGCGTCTTTCCGAACAGACCTTGCTTATTGGTGATCCGGCCTTCTTTTCTGATCAGCCGGGTATTGAACAGCTGCCGCTGAAAGAACTTTCCACGCAGGCAGGAGGGACAATCTATCTCAACAGCATTGTCTGCGGTTATATCATGCGGTTACTTGGGTGGGATCTCACACCTCTGGATGCAGCTATTCGCCGCACGTTCACTCAGGCCGAGCGCCAGGAAAAGAATCTTGGGGCCGCCCGACTGGGATGGGATTTCGCAGCCAGGCTTGAAGGCAGCTTTGCCCTCCGGCAGGGGAAGAACTTGCGGGATCGGTTGCTGCTCGATGGCTCCCAGTCTGTTGCCCTGGGTGCCATTGCCGGAGGTTGCAACTTTATCTCCTCCTATCCGATGTCGCCGGCAACGGGAGTGCTTGTCCACCTGGCGGGGTTGGCTGCTGAACATGGAATAGTTGTGGAACAGGCCGAGGATGAAATCAGCGCTATAAACATGGGGCTCGGCGCCTGGTACGCCGGTGCGCAGGCAATGGTCAGCACCTCGGGCGGAGGTTTTGATCTCATGGCCGAGGGCCTGAGTTTATGCGGCATCATCGAATCTCCGCTGGTCATTCATATTGCTCAACGTCCTGGGCCGGGGACCGGATTACCGACCCGTACCGAACAGGGAGATCTTGAAATTGCCCGCTATTCCGGTCACGGCGAATTTCCGCGGGCCATTCTTGCTCCAGGATCTCCCGAGGAAGCTTTCCAATGCGCCTGCCATGCCTTTGCCATGGCCGATGCGAGCCAGTCACCGGTTCTACTGCTCACCGACCAATACCTGCTCGACTCTCTTTGCGACCTTGACCCGTTTCCGCTGCCCGAACACCCTCCGCAACCGCAGTTCATCGCCACTGAGGCGGAGTATGAGCGTTATGCATACGCTGAAGGTGGGCTCTCCCCTCGGGGAATTCCCGGGTATGGAGAGGGATTGATCTGTGTCGACAGCGATGAGCACGATACCCAAGGCAGAATCACTGAAGATTTCGCCACCAGGATTGCCATGGTCGATAAGCGGATGGCAAAGGAGGGGTTACTGCGGAACAGCCTTGCCATACCTCCTCGCTTGTACGGTCCGGACAACTATCGATCGTTGCTCGTTGCGTGGGGTTCAACCGGACCGGCAATCCACGAAGCGCTTGATCGGGTTGCTCCTGCTGCAACTGCCTTTCTCCACTTCACTCAAGTCTATCCCCTCCCCGACGGTACAGAAGCCTATTTAGGTAGGGCTGAGCGGATTATTGTCGTGGAAAATAACGCCACCGGACAGTTTGCGCGACTATTGCGCGCGGAGACCGGGTGTGTCATCGCAGATCAATGGCTGAAGTATAATGGACTGGCCTTCAGTGTCGATGAACTGATCGAATTGTTGGAGAAGGAGGTGAATGGATGAGTCAGCATAACTGGATAAAACGCGATTGTGATATTGCCTGGTGCCCTGGATGCGGGAACCATGGAATCCTCAAAATCCTTGGCGATACCCTGGCCGATTTGCAGCTTGATCCCCTACAGACGGTCCTGGTTTCGGGTATTGGGCAGGCTGCAAAGCTTCCGCAATACTGCAATGTCCATTTTTTCAACGGCCTTCACGGCCGCGCGCTGCCATCGGCCACCGCCATCAAGGCGAGCAATCCCCGCCTGACCGTGATTGCTGAAAGCGGCGATGGCGACATATACGGCGAGGGGGGCAATCATTTTCTCCATTGCATCCGTCGCAATCCGAATCTTACCAACATCGTCCATAACAATATGGTGTACGGACTGACCAAGGGCCAGGCTTCTCCAACCAGTCGTCAGGGATTTGTAACACCGTTGCAGGTCGACGGGGTTCTTGCCGAGCCCTTCAATCCGCTCTCCGTGGCCATTGCGCTCAATGCCTCCTTTGTAGCGCGGGCCTATGTCGGCAACCCCGAGGCAACTCGTGCGATCCTCAAGGCGGCCATTGAACATCGAGGTTATGCTTTGGTGGATATCTTCCAACCTTGCGTAACCTTTAACAAAATCAATACTTACCAGTGGTTTGCCGAACATACGAGGCCGCTTCCCGAAAACCATGATCCCGGCGACCGAAACCAGGCCTTTGCCCGGGCTTGCGAGGAGGACCCGCTCTACTTGGGCATTTTCTATCGCCAGGAAAAAATGGTCTTTGAAGAGCACCTAGCGGCCTATATCCATAACCCTCGGCCCCTGTCCGAACGGCGGGTCGATCTGGACAAACTGGCGGCTAGAATCCAGATCATGGGCTGATCTAAAGTGGTGAAATCCGCAGACGATTTACGTCAGGTTCATGACATGCGGCACAGGGTTCACGATCAGTATGCCAAGTATAAGGGTGTAAGCACACGATCTGCTAGCGCGTGAGACAACAGCGTTAAGATGGCCATATGCTCTAAGAAGCCCGAGATCCTTTCATAATGGGGCATGGGGCATATGGCCAGTGAAGTGGATGTGCGAGTCGTCTTCCTAGCACGCTCATAATACTGTATTGCGGTCCGTTTCCTGGTCAACCCTGCCCAAACAGATGCCTTGGCTGAACGGCGCCAACTTGTCTTTCCAATTCAGTTGAGCGGGAATGGTGCACGTTAATTGTGTCGGTTTAGCCGACGCGAAAATTGGTGTTTAATTGATTTTTTATCCCAACTCGCCATCACGCTCGGGCGGATCATTCGGTGGCAATCAGGAAAGCAATGTACCTACGGATTTATGCGTCCAGGTGGTCGATGAATTTCGGCATCCTCCGCCCTTTTCGGTGCTCATTTTTTTCTCCCCCACATCGTCGGCCATATAGATGTCTCTCTTGCCTCATGAGATTGGCGTTTCCCTGGTGCTGTCCGCCGCCTGATGCTCCATCTCGGCGTTCAGGGTGCCGCCCAAGAGGACTATAAAGGCGGAGATGTAAAACCACATCATCATCACGACCACGGCCCCGACCGAGCCGTAGGTTTCGTTGAAGTTACCGAAGTTACTGGCATAAAAAGAAAAGAGAGCGGATGCCAGAATCCAGACACCGCTTGCGATAGCCGAGCCGTAGGTGATCCACCGCCACTCGGCCCGTCTGCGGTTGGGAAAGTAGCAGTATGTGAAATTGAGCAGGAGAATTATCATCAAGGCCAGAAAGGGCCACGGCAGGTATTTGATCAGGGCTTCCACGAAGCCTGGCAACGGCAGAAAGGCGAGGGCGGCTGGGGCGATCACTATGAATATCAGGCTGATGACAATCATCAGGATCATGACGAAGGTGTAAAAGAGTGAGAGCAGGTTGAGTTTGAAGAAGCCTCTCGTTTCCTCATGTTCGTAGACGATATTCATGGCCTCGATCATGGTTATCACACCCTTGTTGGCACTGAAGAGAGTCAGAAGCAGTCCTCCTATAAAACCAGAGCCGAGACTGGCATGGGGCTGAGTCGCGATTTTTAGCAGCTGATTTTCGATGATGGCGTACGCTTCGTACGGCATAATCGATTGCACCGTCGCGAGTTGTTTTTGCATCCTCATGGGATCGGCGAACAGACCATAGAGCGAAACCAGGGCGGCGAGACCTGGAAAAATCGCCAGAAAGGCGAAATAGGCGATTCCTGCCGCCGTGATGGATAGGTGATTGGCCTCCATCTGATCTTTGATCCGCAGCATGATATCCCGCCACACTTTGGCGGGGTTTTTTGCCGGATGGTCCGCATGGCTGCCGTGCGCTCCATTATCTGGTTCTCTGAATGCCATCTTCTCCTTCTGCCATGCTTAACCGTTGACGATCCTCCCGCCGTTCGGATGTAAAACCTGACCGGTCATGTAGGAAGAGTCGGAAGTGGCCAGGAAAAGATAGCTGGGCGCGATCTCAACCGGTTGGCCGGCCCTACCCAGCAAGGTGTTTTCGCCGAAGTTGGCCATTTTCTCCTCGCTGAAGCTGGCGGCAATGAGCGGCGTCCACACCGGGACGGGTGCAACTGCGTTGACCCGGATGCCATTATCTGCGAGGCTGATGGCAAGCGACCGGGTGAACACGGTGATGGCTCCTTTGGTGCAGGCGTAGGGAATCAGCGTTCGATGCCCCTCGTAGGCGGTCACCGAGGTGCTGTTAATGATGACACCGTCCCGTTTTTCCAGATGGGGCAGCGCCGCCTGGACAAAATAGAACATGGAGAAGATATTGGTTGCGAAAGTTCGCTGCAGATCCTCGGGGGTCACCTCGAGAATGGAATCGTAGGTGTGCTGTTCGGCGGCGTTGTTGACCAGCACGTCGAGCCTGCCAAAGGTTTCGACGGTTCTGGCGACCGCGAGACGACAGAACTCGGGATGGCCGATATCACCGGCGATGGTGATGCACCGGCGGCCGGTGCGTTCCACACGTTGCCGGGTATCTTCGGCATCCTTATGCTCGTCCAGATAGACGATTGCCACATCGGCACCTTCCTTGGCAAAGAGAATGCTCACCGCCCGGCCGATGCCGCTGTCTCCCCCGGTGACGAGAGCTACCTTATCCAGGAGCTTGCCCTGTCCCCGATAGTTTTCGTCTTCCGATTCCGGCAATACGTGCATTTTCGAACGTTCACCGGGTTGTTTTTCCTGCCGCTTCTCAAGGTGCTGCGGCTTTTTTTCACCGACCATAATTCACCCCTTTTTAGGATTGGACCAGTTTGGATCCGCGTGCCGTAAAAGGTCCAATTGGGATTTCGCCAGGCTTACATTTATCATATTCTTAATCAGGGTTATGCCAGTGAAGGCACCAGTAAAACGCCGGATGGCGGGCAACGGTTAGGACCCGTTGCCCGCCATGTAAACTAGGCGCGGACTTCAACGCTTTATTTCTTACCGCGTCCTGGTATACCGGCCGCCGGGTTATCGGGGTTGTCGAGTTTTTCAGCGCCGGGCACCGCGGGATAACTCTCGGGTGATTTTACGCCTGATTTTTCAATCTCGACTTTACGAGCCTTATTTCCTTCCGTTACACGATCACGACATTCGCCTTCTTCACATTTGCCAGTGATATCGCGTTTGAGCACTTTACTTGACATGATTTTACTCCTTTTCTAGGGGTTGAACTTTATAGCTGGTTTCCAATTCGTTATCCTGTTTTCTGCCTCTTCCTTCTCTATGCCGTAACGCTCCTACGATACTTTCATCTTTCTACCTCCTCTTGCGGTATATACTGCACGTATTGTGCCGTTATTGTAGCGCAGTTCAATATGACACTCATGGTTATGATATTACTGATGAAAATTCATGAAAGAATAGTACGGGAGCCAACATGAGTAGAGAGGTGAAAATGGCCATATTAAAACTTAGGCTATATATGGCCGCTATTTTGATTCATTCAATCGAACCATTAGAAGATGCTCCTGACACATCCCACCACAATTTTGGATTTGAAATACATGATAAACGAGAGAAAAAGGGTGCCATCACCGGCTGTAGAAAGAGTCGGAAGTGGCCAGGTGTGCAGATAGCTGGGCGCGATGGGGACGGCCACCTGGACTAAATGGAAGATGGCGAAGATATTGGCTGCGAAGGTTCGCTGCAGATTCTCGGGATCATCTCGAGTATGGAATGGGAGGTGTGCTGTTCGGCGGCGTTGTTGACCAGCACGTCGAGCCTGCCAAAGGTTTCGACGGTTCTGGCAACCGCGAGACGACAGAAGTCGGGATGACCGAGATCCCCGGCAATGGTGATGCAACGGCGGCCGATGCGTTCTACACGTTGCCGGGTATCTTCGACATCCTCATGCTCGTTCAGATAGACGATTGCCACATCGGCACCTTCTTTGGCAATGAGAATGCTCATCGCTCGGCCGATGCCGCTGTCTCCCCCGGTGACGAGAGCTACCTTGCCCAGGAGCTTGCCCTGTCCCCGGTAGCTTTCGTCTTCCGTTTCCGGCAATAGGTGCGTTTTCGAACGTTCACCGGATTGTTCCTCAGACCGCTTCCCAAGGCGCTGAGGCTTTTTTTCACCGACCATATTTCACCCCTTTTTTAGTATTGGGCCAAGATGGATCTGCTTGCCGTAAAAGGTCCAATCGGGATTTCGCCAAACTTACCTTCGTCATACGTTCCAAAACTTTCAGATGAACGATTCCATTATTATTTTAAGCTCTTTTTTATTTTCTCCTTTTCCTTATCAAATTTTTTCATGATGTCCTCAAACTCGTTCTTTTCGAAAGATTTTTCCGCGCTCTTAAATATTGTGCCCTCTTCCTCTTTGATGTGGTGCTCGACAAGTTCTTTGAATACTTTTATTTTAGCACCCCACTGGTCCTCGCTCTTCGGCATTTTCTCCAGCTCTTTCAAGACCATCTCACTCACGTGATGCTCCTCTAACCCCTCCATGGCATCCTCACGAGCCTCTTTCTTCGCACTTAAGGGTGTAAAAAAGCGCTTTCCTCGGCCTTCATGTGAGGCACTAACGCGATTCTCAGCGCGTGAAACAACTCTTCCCGCTTCTTCGATTCTTTGGTCTCTATAAGCTGTCCCAGAATCCCTTTGACTTCAACATGCTCTTTTTTTAGCAACTGAAAAAATTCATTCATTTTTCTTCTCCTTATTGAATTGTTCGCATGATGCTTCCGCAGCCTACCGGCTAGCGGGGACTGCGGAAGCGGAATATACTTTTGAGGTTAAGAGCCGTTACGAAATAACATGGCCATTTTCTTTATTTCGTTACGGCTTCTTGGCCATTTCCGAAGATTGAATTGACCGAGTTATTTTCTGACGACGGCTTAATGAAGTTTTAACGCAAAAACTCGTGTGCAATTTCGGAAAGCGCGTTGACGACGGGTTGGGCTATCCGGCCGGTAAATGAGCGGCGAGAGGAACTCGCACTCAAGAGCAGACCGATTCCTACTCCTATCCCTAATGCGATAAGAATTGTCTTACCCGGATTTTCGTCACTATAACTCTTAGCCTTTTCATACGTTTCGTTAACCTTCTGTGTCGTTTTATCGTACGCCTCACCTACAACCTGCTCCGCTTTTCCGTAAGCATCGGTGCCTTTATCCAGGATGTTCTGCGCTGTAGCAGTTACGCTGCCGGAATCTGCCGCCGTTTGCTCTTTCGGGGTTTCGTATGTATTCGTTTCGATAGTCATGGTATCCTCCTGATAAATTTTTGTTTGGTTCTTTAAGTAGTAGCTTTCGGGTTAGTAGTCGGGCCACGATCTGTCAGCGGTTGGGGGTTTATGCCACTGCTTGAGCTAGCTGTCGTGTTTGTATTCTTGATCCAGTCAGTGGCAACCTTTGTTGCGATTCCCAGCAGGGCCACCTGTAATAGGCCGGGCTTAGCGGCTCCGACATGCAATCCACCGAGTGAGTCGCGAACTTCCTCGGCAAGCGAATTCATGATTCGCTCCATTGGAGTAGTACGTGTTTGCAACATCTTTGAGGCAAGAAAACCAAGCCCGGCAGCGGCTCCCAGTGCCCAGTATGGAGAGTCCTTCACATACGTACTCCAATCCAGTTTATCTTTGATACGATCACCGATTTGTTGAGCCGTTCTGGAAAGGTTTTCTTCTTCTCTTGCAATATCTTGACGGATATCGTCGGTACTACGCTCTATTTCATCCATTCCTTGCCCTCCTTTTTTTGTAATTGCCTTGTTTCTAACTCCGATGAACGGGATAAGTGCCTTTCGCAGATTATTTTCTTGCAAAAAAATAAGAAAATAATCTGCAAGGCACTAAGTGTTACGGACTTACTTTTTCAATTTCCTGTACCCGCTAAAGGCAATGGCGACACCGACTAAAGCCAACGCCAGTCCAGTGACAATTGCAGCGATGACGGGTGACATATACGAAGTGAGTACGATGATCAACGCGCCGCAAAGACACATGAATGCGGCAAAACTGATGGCTGCTCCTGTCGCGATAAGTAAGACTCCGATTCGAACAGCCTTCAACATTTCACGACTTCGTTGAATGACGAGCTCAATTTCGTCGTGAACCACCACGGATGAACTTTTGGCCAGCTGCACCAACAGTTCAGAGAAAGATTCAGTTTGTGCTGCATTTTCTTTATTGACAGAGTTGTTGCTCATTGGATGACCACCCCCTTAGCGCCGGAAAATAGCTCCGATAATCAGGCCGGTGAATCCTGCTATCAGGAGACTGAGCCCCGGGTTCTGGCGGACGTATTCTCGGACTTTGGCATCTGCTTGCTCATAGTCAAATTGCTGAAGGTAATCGGCTGATTCGTTCAATACCTCAGCTGCCTGTTTGCCGTACTGAGCCATAGTGGGTTGGTCATCCTGACTTGCCGCTCTTTCTCCCACAGCCGCAGCAACTTTATGCATCTTGTCAGCAATAACATTTTTGATATTGCCGCATGCGCATGACTTGTCTACACTTTGGTAATTTATCGCTTTCTCTCCTGTTTGATCATTTCTCCAACTGGTTTCCATAGTTAACCTCATAACAATCTGTTATAATTAATTATCTGTCACTTAGAATCTTGGGACAGACAGTTATGCCAACGTTCGAACGGACTTTTCCCGGTCCCACTGGCGTGTCTTCGCCGCAGCAATAAATTTGTCTTTATTGGTTACATCCACAACGCCCTCGTCTTGTCTGATATTCGCTTTCACCAAGAGCGCCTGGCCGCCCTTGTCGACGGCGATTGCCTTGAGATGACCGAAAGCGTCTCGAACGAAATCTATCGCGGCGCTTTCCATTGATAGTTTTTTTGCTCCCTCATCGGAGAGGATGATGGCAACTGCATCAAAGAGCACCGAAGGCGTGCCTGCGAGTTGTCCGTCAGCCGCCAGCATCCTGCCATCGGCAAGCTTTGCGCCGCCCACTTTGGGCGCAACAATTTTGATTGCTGCACCAGCTTGGGTCACGGCCTTTTTTATCTTCTCGATAACAACGGCGTCAGAACCATCCGCGATCAGGATGCCGATCGTCCGTCCCTTGAGCGTGTCTTTCATTTTGCCGATGATCTGTAATGCGGGCGACAGCTTCATCTCCTGCACGGGCGCTGCAGCAACCGGCGCATCGGGCATCCTGTCGAACGCAAGACCCGCGGCGACCCGGCTGGCGAGGTCTTCTTCTATATGTCGCAGGTGACCGACCATCGCTTCACGCACATGCACATGTTCGACCTTGGAAAGCTCGAACACTAAGGCCGAGGCGATGTGCGCCTGTTCATGAGCAGTTTGGCTGAGATAGAACTGCCGCGCCTGGCTGTAGTGATCGGCAAAGCTCTCGGCACGGATGCGGCCTTTCTCGCCCTTTTCTTCGACTACCGCGCTATGAAAGCCTTTGGTGGTTTCGCGCGGGGAATCTTCGGACAAGGAGTTAGGCTCATAGTTAACGCGGCCTTTGGGTTGGGACATCTGCATATGTCCGTCGCGTTGATGGTTGCCGAAGGGACACTTGGCTGCGTTGATTGGAATCTGATGAAAATTGGGTGAACCCAGGCGGGAAAGCTGCGTGTCGATGTAAGAAAATAAACGCCCTTGCAACAAGGGATCATTCGAGAAATCGATACCCGGAACGATATTCCCGGGACAGTATGCAACCTGTTCGGTTTCAGCGAAGAAATTGTTGGGCCAGCGATCCAGCACCATGCGACCGACGACTTGCAGCGGCACCAGTTCTTCTGGTATCAGCTTGGTCGGATCCAGGTGATCGAACGGAAATTTTTCAGCTTCTTCCTGGGTAAAAAGTTGTACGGCGAATTCCCACTCGGGGAAATTACCCGTTGCGATGGCATCGAACATATCTCGGCGGTGGAAGTCCGGATCAGCGCCGGCAATCTTGACGGTCTCGTCCCATATGGTGGACTGCAAACCGAGCTTGGGACGCCAGTGGAATTTGACGAAGGTCGATTCGCCTGCATCGTTAGTGAGCCGGAAACTATGCACCCCAAAGCCCTCGATCATCCGAAGTGATCGCGGGATAGTGCGGTCGGACATAATCCACATCACCATATGCATGGATTCAGGAGTGAGCGAAATGAAATCCCAGAAGGTGTCGTGGGCGCTTGCTGCTTGCGGAAAGCCACGATCTGGCTCCATCTTTACAGCATGGACGAGGTCGGGGAATTTGATAGCATCCTGAATAAAGAAAACCGGGATATTGTTGCCAACCAGATCCCAATTCCCTTCTTTTGTATAAAACTTAACGGCAAATCCGCGGACGTCACGCGGTGTGTCAACCGAACCGGCACCGCCAGCAACTGTCGATATTCTCGTAAATACAGGTGTTTTCTCGCCCACCTCGGTGAGTATTCTGGCGGTAGTATATGGTTTAAGCGAGGTGGTCAGCTCGAAAAAACCATGCACGCCCGTCGCTCGTGCATGCACGATACGCTCGGGAATACGCTCGTGATCGAAATGTGTTATTTTTTCGCGAAGTATGAAATCTTCCAGAAGCGTCGGGCCATGCGGATGAGCCCTGAGCGAATTTTGATTATCGGAAATCGCGACGCCCTGATTAGTGGTGAGCACAGGGTGCCCACTACCGGCAAGCTGATGCAACTCTCCTCCGCTACCCGGTAATGAGTCTCCATTCGTACTGGAACCTTTATCCTGTTTGTGTTTCTCAATAGTATTTTTATTTATTTCTTTGCTCATGGGCGATCTCCTTATTCAGTGTTATCGGGTCTGCCTGCCTTTGCTGGATCAGTTTCTGTCAAGAAACGAGATTAGCCTGTTCAACTTCTTGCGGACTAATTCAGTCATCTCTCAGCTCTTTTCTTGCAACTGACTTTTCTTAAGTGCATCCACGCAGTACATAGAGAATAATTAATATCGGGATCGGAATTCCCAGGGCCCAAAGCAAAACCCAACCTATCTTCCCTCTTTGATTGTTAAGCATAACGTTCCTCCAAGAATGAAAAATAATCGTTTAACTGGCACTCAGGAAAAACATCAAATTTTTTCATGATAAGAAATTGATGTTAGAATTTTTTCTGTTGATCTTCCCAGTCACTAACTAATATATGGGCCTCCTCACGGCTAATTCCGAAGCGTTCCTGTATGCGTCCCGCCAGCTTTTGCCGGTCACCTACGGTTTCTTCCAGATGATTGTCGTTCAGTTTACCCCACTGTTTTTTGACAGCGCCTTTGACTTGTTCCCGGTTACCTTCAATGATGTCTTTGTTCATTTTGTGTCCCATTGAATGTTTGTTTTTTTTCCATTTCAAGCAAATTTATAATCTTCCGCAGCCTCTGAAAGAGGTTGAACACCACCGCAATAAAGGCTACTACAAGCAGGATGTGTATCCAGTCGCCGAGAGTGGAACTACTGACCCATCCTCACACCCACCGGACCACAAATATTCCGCAGGCATCAGATCCCCGAGGGGAAGGAATCGGTGCTCGATGAAGACATTGACGAAACACCGGTTAGAAAACGAATTGCATTTATTGTTCCGTTTTTGTAGTGCAGATCATTATTATACTTATGCGTATGATATTAATGATGATAATAAATATGAAAATACTACGGAACCAACATGAGCAGAGAGGTGAAAAGGGTCATATTAAAACTTAGGCTATATATGGCCGCTATTTTGATTCTTTCTATCGAACCTAGAAGATGCTCTGGACATATCCCACCACCATTTGGGATTTGAAATACACGATAAACAAAATAAAAAAGGGTGCCGTCAATGGCACCCTTTCCGGCAGAAATGAATGAATTTGGCAACGCAATCGAAACACGCTACCGTTTGAGACATTTGGAGAAACGTATTATAGAATCATAATCCGTTTCTAGGTTATTACCTATCCAGTTGGTTGGCTTTATCCCGCATTTGTGGAGAGCCCGTCTCCAGCCCAGGAGCGGGGTCAGGCACCATTGTTTCTCCTGTCTTGGTATCATCCCAGTCAGGCGCGATGCCGTAATGGCTGGACAATTCACGTTGAAAATCCTGATCAGATTTATTGGCCTGAGTAGGAGCATTCTCGAGCATGGCATCTTTCACCGTCAGGGTAGCTCGTTCCTTCTCTCGATCAAGCGTGAATGCTCGCAGCGGAAGGGAAATGTGTTTGCCGCCTATACCAGCAACACCACCTTTGGTAAGTGTGACGAATTGGACATCGCCGGACTGTTTGTCAGTCCTGACTTCTGTAATTTTCCCAATTTTTTTGCCCGACTGAGAGTAAACCTGGAATCCCTTGATATTCATACCAGACTGTGACTGGCTAGTTCCCGCCTGCTTGGCAGATTGGGACTGGCTAGCTCCCGGCTGCTTGCCTGGCGCGGACGGGCTGGTGCCGGCCCGCTGGCCTTCCTGGTACTGGGTAGTACCGGCCTTCGGTTGGCTGTCTGTATTCATTTTACTTGCATCTGCTGCATAGAGCGGACAGGCCAAAGCCAGCGCCGCTAAACTTGCAGCAAACGTAGTAGTTACCTTCTTCATGTTGTACCTCCTTGATTGGTTTAAATTCATTCTGCCTGAAGATAGATTTTCCTAACCGTCCCGTCCTCAAGACGGGGGCTGCGGTTTGGTTACCGCCATAGTGTACTTTGACCTGTTAGAATGGTGCTCTCGAAAGACAACTCTGAAAATTCCCCGCACGAAACCACCATGGCTTTCAGCGCGGCAGTATTATTGCAGTGATTATCAACAATATGTGGGTCGTCGTCCGTTCGAATTGCTGTTGGTATGGAACGTTATGCGCCTGCTTTTTCTGCAGGTGTCCCAATTCGGACGTCTTCCATTGACAATGAGGGGTGATCTACAGTCACAATAGCAGCTAAACTGGTGTGTTAGAAGTTGGCGTTCGGTTAAGATTCAATCCCATAGTATGAATGGATCTTTTTTGTCCACGATGCGTCTGCCATGTCGGGCCAATTGTCCTCATCAAACCCAGGCGCATCTTTTAGCATGTCTTTGTCCACATTGAGGACGAACCGTTTGTTCTTGGTATCCAGAGTCAATGCAGCCCACGGCACGGCAAACAGTTTTGCCCCATGCCAAGAAAGCCACCGAAGGACAAGAGAGGGGATCGAATCGGTGGTCGTTGAAGACATTCACGAAACAATGGTTTGAATATGAAATGCAATTGTTATTCCGTTTTGATAGCGCAGATCGTTATAATACTCATAGTTTTGAGATTACTGATGATAATACTTGGAAGACAACTACGGAGCCAACATGAGGAGTGAGGTGAAAATGGTCATATGAAAACTTTGGCTACATATGGCCCCTATTTTGATTGCACCTATAGTGGACCCCAAATGCTGGACTGGTCGATAGTTCAAACTGTACTCTACCAAGAGGATCAGAACCGATGAGTGAGGTATGCAGTGAGATTGGCAGGTTGAAAGTGGAACTTGACTGGTTGAAAAGAAAGTCCGTAATCAGCCGATAAGGCAACGTCTGACCTGGGTCGACGCATCGGAGAAGATGCTGGTGGCACGACAATGCGCACTTTCGATGAATTTGCCATTATCAGATAGTTGTCTTTGATGAGTGATTTCGAATATCACTCACGTTCAGCTATGAATTACCTTGTCCTCCTATAACCTGTCAGTGGATGAATAATTCCTTTCCTTCATACTGCCGGAAAGTACCGACTAGACGGTTGAGCAACTCGAAACATAAAGGGCGAAATAGCGGGTGCGATAAAGAAACTATATTCTGCAAGTCAGGATATTCATGGCGAGTTCGATTGTTCCGGCGATCCGCCAATGTGCCAAATGCTGCCTGGGATGTAATGCCGATTGGCCCTTGCCACGCACTCCTCCACCTGTCCAGGCTTTGGGCAATTGCGATCGGTGGTCTGGATTATGCAATTGTTCCGCCTCGCGCAGCCGCCTGGGTACCTCATTCACAACAAACACTATAATCCGGCGCTTTCCATCCAGAACAGCAGCAGCACAATCAATGCGACTACTGGGATCACAACAATCCAGTCGTTGACCTTGAAGAACTTCGGAAAGGTGAGCTCACCGAAATCCCCTTTGGCCAATATACCGGATTTAAGCTTCGGGTAAAGAGCCGCAAACAGGCCACTGCCGATAACAATACCCACCAGGCCACCGACAAGAGCATCCAGAGAACCATTGCCGACTGCGCCCGCGATGGTGCCGGGACAATAGCCCAGCACAGCAAATCCGACTCCGAAAATCAAACCACCGACAATGTTCATCCCCAGCGATCCCGGCTTAATGGCCAGTTCGATCCACCCCAAGGCCTTCATCGCATGGATGCCGAGCATCCCTGTCACAATCGCGGACAGCATGATTTTCACCACGGTGAAATCGTTGAGCAGAAGCTGCCCGATAATCACATCATATTTTGTCGCACCGCCTTTCTGCAGCAGAAAGCCGAACACAACGCCGACAATCAATCCCATCCACAAGGGCGATCTGTCCGTAGGCACGTTGGTTTTCGTCTTCTCTGTCATCATAGTCTTCACTCCCAACCGATGACCTTGAAGATGATCTGCGCAGCCAGAATGCCCCCGACGAAAAAGCTGACGGTGGAAATCCAGCTTGATACAGCCAGCTGCAAGGTCCCACTGATGCCATGCCCGCTGGTGCAGCCGTCCGACCAGCGCGCGCCAAATCCCAGAATAATGCCACCCAGCAGCGCCACAACGACGCGCAGCAGCGGGCTGACACCAAAGGCGGAAGCCCAAAGATCAGGCACCCATTGCCAGCGAAAATCACCGGAGAGCAGAGCGGAGAGCAGAGCACCGGGAACAATGCCTGTAACCAGCATGCCTTGCCAGCCCCAGGTGAGTTTGATCTTCTGGTAGTAAGGCCGCTGCTCCACCTGCGGGCCACGCAGCAGCCGTTCAAGCAATCCACTGGCG
>Ga0075012_10003412_pt1 | contig 15154 bp, 11 predicted proteins | sample All_14_2_FD_71474 | JGI IMG/M metagenome (GOLD analysis project Ga0075012, IMG submission 71474) | Freshwater microbial communities in response to fracking from Pennsylvania, USA - Allegheny Zone_MetaG_DW_15 | ecosystem: Environmental > Aquatic > Deep subsurface > Groundwater > Drilled... | reverse complement strand
AGATCTTAGGGTACCCGGGTACATTGCAGGGGATAAGCCGATAAGGCATCCGGCACAGTCGGTGAGGGGTGAGGAAAGCAAAATTTGTTAGAAAGGAGGGCAGATGCAAGGAGGATGGGCGGGACGCACGATGAGCTCGCCAGCGCGAGCGAGGGGATTGACCACGCCCAGTCCCAGCTGGTTCGGGCGACTGTGATTTGTTTGATTTTCATGATCGCCGAGATCGTGGGGGGGTACATTGCGGGGTCGTTGGCTGTGATGACGGACGCGGCGCACCTGCTCTCGGACGTCGTGGGGTTCGGGGTCTCCCTGGTCTGTCTCAGACTGGCCAAGAGGAAGCCCACCGCCGTGCTCAGTTTCGGGTTTAAACGAGCAGAAGTCCTTGGAGCTCTGCTGAGCGTCTCGATTATTTGGGTGGTTACTGGAGTTTTGATCGTGGAAGCGATTGACCGAACGAGTCTGATCCTTCAGAAGGACAAGCGGTACGAGCCGGTAAATGGAAAGATCATGTTCTGGGTCGCGGTGTTGGGAATGGGGTGTAATTTAATCATTCTAAAGGTGTTGGGACACTCTCATTCGCACGGGGGACTGGGAGGTCACGGGCACTCGCATGAGAGCCACGGGCACTCGCATGATGAGGAGCACGGTCACTCTCACGGTGACCGCGGCAAGAGTCGACATTCCCACGATGCAAAGAATAAGGATCATGGACATTCTCATGATGATGATGATCATGACCATGGGCACTCTCATGACGATCATGGTCACTCTCACGATGATCATGACCATGGACACTCTCACGATGATCATGACCATGGACACTCTCACGATGATCATGACCATGGACACTCTCATGACCACGGACACTCCTCAGACGAAGAGGAAGACGCCCTCCTCGCCGAGAATCGGTCGGAAACCTCGACTCCCGCGCCCCCCTTTAAGGACGAGCACGAAATGAACGGACTCTCCATTCGCTACTCGGTTGTTTCCGCCGATTATGGATCAATTGAGCAATCTCCCAACCTCGATGGTCATGCGCCCCATGCGCATACCAAGAGGAACCTCAACGTCGAGGCTGCTTATGTCCACGCCCTTGGCGATATGCTACAATCCCTAGGGGTGATCGTTGCCGGAGCGCTAATATGGGCTTTCCCATATGATACTCACCCGATGGTCCAGCTGAGTGACCCAATCGCGACGTTTCTGTTTTCGATTCTTGTCTTGTATTCTACTTCACAGGTCGTCAAGACTTCGGTTAACGTGTTAATGGAAGGCGTCCCCACGGGACTCGAACCAAGAAAGATAAAACGAGCGATTGAAAGAATCCCTGGAGTGCTCGAGTGCCACGATTTGCACATCTGGTCGCTATCACTTGGCGATCCGTTCTTGTCGGTGCACGTGGTGCTGGAGAAGGACGCTCCGAACGAGGCGGTGCTTCATCGGGTCCACGAGCTGCTCTACACACGATTTCGGATATCCCACTCCACGGTACAAGTGGAGACGGACACGCATTACAATAATGCCAACATTAAGCGGAACACCGACTGCCATGCTTATGAAGGCGACGACGTTTAAACGAATACAAAATAATAGATATAGAATAGCTGAAAGCTCGCCTTCAGTACCCTCTAGCTTGCAAACTCATCAAACGCGGATGCGTCGAGGTCGAGATTTCTCACCTCGCAGCACCCCAGAAGCCGCTCCGGAAGCTCGTCGTCCGTGTCCCCTTGCAGGACAAATGCAGCCCGCGTCCGCGCGTTTGCATGATTGCCTCTGGTGGACGATAGCGCGGTTCGAGCGAGGACGGGAAATTGAAAAACATCAACATCAACTTCGTACACGTGTCCTTCCCTAAAGAACGCGCCAGTCTTGAAGATGATTACCGGCTTGCCGTTGAACTTGTTCATCGTGCCCGTAAGGAACGAGGGGAACTTGAGCTCGTTAATATTGTCTATGAATGACATGGCCTTGAATCGTCCTGGAGTCGTCCCCGCAAAGAAGCTCGCCGCGAGCTTGGTGGCGGGGTCCATCGTGACTGGATGCCGCAGTTTAAAGTAGTAGACAACTGAGGTTCCAGGATCCGTATCGTTTGAGGAGCGAAACATCTGTGGTCCCTTGTTGGGAATCTGCAGGTTAACGATAAGGACTTCCGGGAGTCCACTTGGATCTGGGGGTTGCGATTTAGATACCCAGGGTATGTGCATGTGGGCATACACCTTGGATATCTTCTGCTTTGCCCTGAGCACGTCAAGGGCGACAAACTCGTACAGAGAGGGCTCTGAGGCGGCCTTTTGTCCAGTCTTCTTGTAGTTCTTTTGCCGCACATGGACTCCACTCGCCGGAGCGTCTGAACACGTCACCAGCTTTCCCTGCGTGGAAAACCCCGGAATGTACTTGCCTGCTGGCGTCATAATAGCGACTGCGGGGGGTATTCTCGCCTCGGATACGGTGGTATCTGTAGACTTGCGCACCAGTGTCGTTGCTGTCTGAACTTTGGTAGATAAATCAGCCAAAGCGAGGGGACTGGACCGTTCTGAAGCTGTCGGTAGCGGTCCGGTTGACCCCGACGACCGTTTCGCGCTTCCCATGCGCTTCTTCGCTGGACGCTCGCCCTCCGGTATCACTTCGACCTCGTCGGTCTCGTCTGGGAGGGAGAACTCGTCGTCGTCGATTTCATACCTGGCGCCCTGGGTGAACAGCGCAAAATACCGGTCTAGCGCACCTGGGTCGTACCAGGGCGAGGTACCGACCATCATTTCCCTCACTTTGAAACCAAAACGCTTCTCATCTCCTGGAATAACCCTTTCAAGGTCTGCATTGGCTTCACCGCGCGGCGGAATTTTTGGTTGAAATGGACTTCTATAAGGTCCATCTAGAAAGACAATATCTTGCAACACACTTTGCTGTTCACACCATAGACATCGAAGAGCGATCACGATGATCAAGGCCGAACTTTGCGTTTGACGTTTGATGTTTGATGCAGTTCAGTTCTGTGGGTGAATACCCGGGTAATCAAGGTGTGAGACGTCGATGAGTGTGTTGAGAGAATCCAATCCAACACAATCCAGAGTTTTTCTGTTTCTTATTTTAGGCATTGGGAAGTGATCCCATCGATAGAGACATACATACACAAAGTGCGCGCTGACTGTACCGATCTGGTAGATTAGCTCGCGCTAATCCTATGATCTCAACACCTGAAACGTTACTCTTTGCGCATCATCTCACCAGAGCAGAGTCCATTCCGGTGACCAAAGCAGTTGCTTTGTGCCACGGGTATGCTTGCCAGGCATTGCGGTCCATCCAGCGACAAGCAATCAACAATTTCAAACTGTTTCTCTAGCGCCTGTGGAGGGGAAAGGAACTGAACAGGAGAAAAAAATGAACTTCAAGGTCAACATCGCCGAGGAGCTCGCCTTTTACGGCGCGTACCACTCCAACTTTGAGAATCAAATCATCCACATGATCTTTGTTCCGGCAATTCTATGGTCCGCTTTTGTCATGGTCGGCCTAGTGACGCACAGATTCGTTCCATTTCTCGCATGGCTGGCATATGCTGGGTTCTACTTGTATCTTGACCCGGTCATGGGGGCCTTTGCTTCGGCCTTTTACTTCATCGTGTGGTTCTCCGCGGATATGCTGGTTCGCAAACCCACCGAGAAAAAGGGCGCTAAAGGAGTACCTTCGATGACTTGGAGCGCTGCACTCAAGGTCGCAGTGATTGTTCACCTTTTGTCGTGGTTCTTTCAAGGTGAGTGGTGGACATTTCTGTGGAGTGCCACGCAGCGCGGTACAGTGACTAACGTTTTACCTTGACCACAGTGTCGATTGGCCATGCCATCTTCGAGGGACGCAAGCCTGCGCTGCTCGATTCGCTGTTTCAGGCATTCTCCCTCGCCCCGTTCTTTGTTGTCTACGAGGCCATTTGGTTCATCTTTCCTGGATTTCAGGCGGACCTGAAGCATGACGTCCAGGCCCGGATCACCGTCATGCACCAGAAGTGGGCGAATAAAGCGTGAGACGGAGACGATGGCATGTGGTGACGAAACCGCGATGCGCGATTAACCGTTGAAGTTACCAGAGGACCGTATTGTTACCTTCTAATGTAAAGTTTCTCCGCTCTTATCATACGCTTGTTTCAACTCGCATTGAAGCTTACACTACATGCCCTAGATTCCCCTCGCGTACAAGCACGTACTCCCTCGTATACGAGCTTTGGACACGACATCTTGCCCGATCGGCACATGTGACATGTACCGTGGTAGCAGGGCCAACCAACCCCAACTGTGAAGCAAACCATCATCAAACATCAAGCATCAAACATCAAAAAGCATTAGTGGCTACATAAGTTGAGTACAGATTGCGAGGCGTCTTTGTTGATCTCTCGATTGGTTCTGAAGTTCCTTTTTACATAGGCTATCTATCCACGAGACATTGTTTCGAAACTGTCCGCCAAGCTTTTCTTGAACTCAAGCAAGGGCGAGTGAATAGTGGTGCAGCTAGATGTGTTGAGCGGCTGAGAAGACGAGAGTCTGGGAGGATCAAGGGGGAGAGCGCTTGTTGACATATAGCGCGACTTCAGTCGAAACTTTAGAAACATCGGAAAGCACATCGGGTGGTCAAACTGAGAGTTCTAGCGGAAGGAAACAAACACTTCAATGCACTCTTTTAAAGGATCTTGAGCCCTTTAAACTCTTCACTTTATAATTTGTGCATGAGGTCGGAAAGCGTTTCCTCAAGTGTCCTGTGTGAGGTCCTTAAGTCATAAGCTGAGGAGGTGGTCTTTATTGCAATACATCACCAAAGATGCCTCGACGACTGTTGGATGACTCCCCGCATCACGCGGGATACTCGACCATCAACGACAATCCCTCTGAGCTTGAACAAAAGACAATTGAAGAGGCCGCCGCGGCTATGCAAAACCGTCTTCCGGGTCGCTCGCGTAAGGCCAAGGGTCGTTTCCGTCGCCAGCAGCGTGGAATCAAAGGGGATGAATGGCGGGGCCGTCTCAGTTCGTACTGCGAGGCGTCCTCCTATGATTTGGAAAAGCTAACTAAGCGGCTCAAGGAGGAGCGGAGCCTCCAGTTCCCTTCGGAGAGTGGAAAGCTTTATGCGATGAGGTGGAGAGTCAAGGCGCACTTTGACGTCCTCCATTTACACGGGATTGTCATTCCTAAATTCGCCAAGTCATCATCCCTGAGGGTTATGCCCGCAGTGCCAGTCACGCCCAAGAATGTTGCTGAAAAGGAAGTGAATCAAATGGACCTCGTCGGGTATCAGACGTATGACACAGAGGTCTCGGACGTCGAAGGTAAGGGACTGTCGGCTTTGCAGGGTGCGATGACGGACGGTGGGGGTCAAGTGCAGCAGGATTACGCGTCCGAGGATGACACGGTGGATATCTTTCTGTTTGCCTTCGGCCCGGTCATCTTCTGGGGATTCCAGGACCAGGAAGAAGAGCTTGCGTTGCTGAGCGATCTTCGTGCGTTTGTAGACGGCGCTTTCCACGACCTCAGCGCTGCCGAGGACGCAATGGAGGAAATGGAGTTCACATATAGCGAGACGACGAGGATCGTCAACGATTTGATTGAGCTGACGACGTCCAAGTCGGGAGAAAAGCTATCGGTGAGCTGTGCGATTGCCCAGTCTTGTCACCTCTCGGTTCACGAGTGGAGACTGAGTAGAACGATTGAGCGTAACAGCCACATTCCCAAGGAGCTCGCCGAGACGGGGATGATTCACATGTCCGGAGATGATATCAGCAAGGAGATGGGCCGATTGTTTGTGGAGCGGAATCTCATCAATCTCGAGCCCGAGTTACTAGAGTAAGCTTACCCTTTGATCTGTGTGTGGGATTGCAAACATGAAAAACTAACGCTTAAAGTGGACGTCATTGTACAGTGCAAGTTATTCATAATCGATGATCATATCTTCCTTTACGATCATTGTCGACGTGAACTAACTCCCAAGCAACAACAGACTCCAGAATTCCTCTGGAACGATACCGAGTTTGAGTCCGTGTACCGCGCAGTGTATCGTTACATGGAGGTGGCATGGAGGCTCGAGGTGCTTAACAAGCGCCTGACCATCGTCGGGGAGCTTTTGGACGTTCTCAGGTCCCAACAGGAGCACATTCACGCGAACAAGCTAGAGTGGGTTATCATCATCCTCGTTGCGATGGAGGTGATCCTCCAGCTCGTGTGGAACATTCTGTTGAAGGACGTCTTGGGATGGGTCGGCCAGGGACGGGATGAGTAGAAATCTTTCACCAAGGCTGGGGATGAATGTAGAGCTTTGCACGCGCCACAGTGTCGGGCTCGATGTAACGTTTATTAGAGCTGCATTCGGTTCAAGTGTCCATCGCTGACTGACTCGACAGAGAGATTAATATATCTAAATATATATGCCGTCGTGGAGAGGTGCGGGGTCAGAAGTACGAGTGCATAGCAAAAGAGTATGACTGAACAACTGATGATGCCACAACAAAGGAGTAGGCTCGGTCCCTAACATACCCTGCCGGAGAATAAGAAGGACAAAAGGTTGGGTTGGGTTGCATGTGTTCTCGTAGTGCCTGATGGGGGGTTGGTCCCGACAGTTCTAGTTCCTGCATCTTTATTATGATGAGACTCTAGTCTAGCTCCGACTCATGATGTATCTGTCGCTGCCAGCTGGCTTTTGCGGAATATGCAAGTAGACGTAGCTGCTTAAGTAGGTTTCCGTATCTTCAGTTTCCTTAATTTTCTCGCGTCGTCGTTGATGACAGTGATGATGATGATCACTGATGAACAATGCAGCAGGCCAGCCGGGCTCATCATCGTCGTTGAAGCTCCTTCGGTCCAGATATATTATTTGCTTCAATCTTTCCAAGGAGGGGTTGGTATACTTTATTAAGATGCGGCCTCTTGTCACTCTTTCGCTAGTCTACAAAGACCGCCTTACTCATGAAACAAACCCTCAATGAGCACTACAGGAAGAACGCAGAAAGCGTTTGCACTGCGCCCTTCTCCTTCGCTGCTTATTGCTGTCGTACTATTACTCTCAACCAACCAAAACATCATCTGGACAGTGAATAATCCTCCTCTCCCGCTCGCTTGATTCTTCGGCTTATTGCTGAATCGTCACAAACACTCACTTCAACTCAAACCCATAACACAGGTGAGTCCCTTTGGCGCTCCCGATGAATTCGCTCCGAATACTCCGCCGGCACTAGCTGGTTGTTTACCTATAGTCTCTTCTCTCCATTGTTTCTCCTCATCGTCGACAGCAGCCTCAACTTCGTTGTCAACAGTGAAGCAAGTGTTGTGTCGCCGTATATATCGTATTCTATTGGTAGGCTTTCGGAAGTGTCTTCAACCAGCACTGGTCCTCCTCGTCACCGTACCCCACTTCATTCGCGTTTGTCCAGTACGCCAGGTATTCTACAACTCAATGCCGAGTCCATTTATCAGTCTAACAACTGTCAATTCCCTTTTTTAAATACGGTTTGCGAGGTTATATAGAAAGAGGGAGATATCGATTAGCCTGAGGGGGGCGCAAAGTGCCCGGATAGTTCTTGCCCGGCGGCCACACGCGCGCGTGCCTCTAGATAGTTTACGGTCGTCTCATCAATATCCTCCGAGGCCCGTTGATTTCCTGCTCCCCCTCTGAACGTCGTCGGGCAAATTTCATGAGGTATTCTACGAGAGCGGCGATGGACGGTACTGAGATGCGCCTGCGCGACCGAGCCTACCAAAGTAAGAAATGTACAGCAATAAGGAGGAACATGCAAAGACCTCTTTGAAATATAATAACCCAGGAGCAGTCTTTCTCGCGATATATGAGACGCCGAATTAATTGATTATTGCGGCACTAACCACTCGTATTCCTCTCTAGGTAGCAGCGGCCGGGGGTGCCTTGAGCTTCTACTAGGCACAGCTTTTAGAAACTATCTATCAACGCCACCAGCAGGGGGAAGTTATACTGTTTGGGTGCGCGGGCCGGTTCGTAGGTTTGGTCATTCATCAAAATCATCCCCTGTCACGGACAAAAAATTAAAAAAAAATTTCAGGACACTTTGATGGTTTTTCCTTGACTGATCATCGTTTCTTCATTTTGCTCGCCTTTGTTTGCTCTTTCATATAGGCTAGGCGGTCCTCCTACACCCTTCTTGATTTCCGTCTCTTGAACTGTACCTCATCAGGAAGGAGAAGTGGTGTACAGACCTTTGCTCTGCCGTGCAATAATACAATATATATTCTCACTCACCATCACCATCTCCTCCGGCGTCTCTCTACTTGAATACTACTGAGGAATAGAGGTCGAAAACAACAACATTTGGGTTTCTGCTCTTCCTCCTCGCGTGCTTTTTCTGAACATTGTTCTCGTGAATACACTGATTAAAGAGTGTCTTCTCGCCTTGCATCTAGGGAGAGTTGTGCGGAGAAAGGGCAGACAGGGGAATCATCGCGGCGGCGTTCAACGTCTATCAATCTTGGTTCGTTCGATTGTCGTTTCTCTCTCCTCTCTCTCTTTTAGTGCTGTTTCTTGGCTTGGAAGCTCTCCTCCTCCTGGCGCGCACCTCTACCAACTCTCGCCGCGCGCGGACATCGAGTCTTATCTCTTCCCTTGCTCTCCTTGTACTCTTTTGTCGGCGCCAATCACGTCGTTTGAAAGTTCTCGACAAGGTGTTCTTTTGTACAAAAAAGAAAATCCAAAGGTGCTAGGGAAAGGAGAGAAAGCGAGTGATGGTTGTCCGCAAGGGAGACTGAACCAAGTCAATACGTACTAAAGGATTAGTTCTGTTTTCATTCAAGAACAACAAAATAATTCGAGCATTCGACGAAAAGGCCGTTGAGGTGTTTCTTGTCTGAACGAGCGATACTGTCCGTGTAGGAGACCGACCTACGGGGGGTGGAACATTTATTTAGAGAGAAGATGGGATGCTCGTGTTCGTATTCTCCAGCGGCGGGGGGGCCGAAGCACCCCTTTGCAAGGAGACTGTCGATGATGATGTCCCCCAACCAGTCGACTACTTCGATTCCCTCGTGCCCGGTCACAGCGGAGATGGTTCGTCTTCAGCAAGAGAGGATACGAACCCTGCTTTCAAGCTCTGCTTTCTTTACCGGAATGTCTGAAGCGGATCTAGAGGCGTTAATACCAATGGTACGCGCAGTGGACCCCGGGAGGCGGACGAGACGAGTACCGTTTGGAAAGACGGAGGATCACATTCTACTAGGTGGGGTGCAGATCTCGTGGGATTACGTCGCCAATCAGCAAGCCCAAATGACGACGCGGTTAGACGTCGTTGGGGAGGAGTGTCTGCTAAAGCCCTCCCCGGCGTTGGATGAGGCCTCGGAGGGGTCAGGGAGGAGCACGTCCCTCAACGAGGTGATGGAGGCAATCGCAACTAGAGGCAAGGTATTGTCCTCGACTTCCAAGAGGCGAGGATCCAGTCATGCCTCCGCTTCCGCTGACGACGATGGAGACGACTCGTCTTCCTCCTCCGCGAGAGACGATCTCGAGTACCTGTATTGCGAGCGTCTGCGGTCGCCGTCGTGTTCTTCTGGGATCGACAACGAGGAGGATCCCATCGCCGGGGGTTCTTCTGAAAGGCAACAGTCGGTCCCTGAGATTGAATCATGGTACATCCTGGATAGCCTGTCGCTGTTCACCCATGCGAGACGATCGCCGACTTTCAAGCAGTTTCTAGTTGAAAAACTTCAGCCGCGCGCCATATTTCGTCAAAGGAGGATCGGTTTGGATCAGTTCCTGAGCGAGTCGGAGTTTAGATATCTAAGCCAGTCGTTTGATTACTTTAGACTCTCTGACTTGGCGGCAAGGTACAACTCTGGGAATAAGCAGGAGATGATCTTTGGGGTGATTTGTGACGGAAGGATCAAGATGACTCTCGAGTACCAAGGGAAGGACGACGAGTTGTCGAATCTCGATAGTCACATATCATCGGTAGCGTTGCGCAGGAGGGGCAGCGCAAAGAAGGGTGGCTCTGGGGTTTTGGACGTCTTGCCGGAGACGAAGACAGCAACAGCATCCAAACCGCCGCCCGTCTCGGTGACTTACGAGATGTCCAGCAACCAGATTGTCGGCGAGGCTCACGTGTTTCTGGACTGCGCGTCGACCACCGCGCGGATGGAGGTCGTTGAGGACGGCGTCGCGATTGGACTGAGCGCCTCGGCATGGTTCATGTTCATTCAGCACGTCGCGAGCGATCGCACCCAGAGGTTACTGCTGGAACGCGCCGAGAACCGCGAGGACTTTGCCAAGGCCAGACAAACGTTCCCGTGTTTGCGGCAATGTCGCGACGGGGCTCTCAAAGTGCTTCTGGACTCGGTTCAGACTGAGTTCTGCGCGGTGGGAAGACGACTCCAGAGGCTGGACGCCGGTATGGTCTATTTCGTGAGGTACGGGACACTGGTTTTCACTCAGGAGAGCGAGTTGGACGAATCGGACGACGAATCTGACGACGACGGTGACCACGACGACGGCGATACCGCGGAGGATCGAAACACGTCTGGGGGTAACGGCGACGATGGAGAAGAGCCTTCGGTCAGTAAGAAGATTAGCGATGACGGAACTAGTGCTTCTAGGGGGAGAAAAGACAGCTCGTCGTTTGGGGGGAGGGCGTACTCGCGGTCATCGTCTTCGGTCGCGGCGGGGGGCAAAGCACCTTCCCGAGGCGTGCGAGTTCAGTCTCCGTCCGCATGGGAGAAGAAGCTCTTGGTGTCGGGGAAGCAGGTTCGACCTGGGGAGATTATTAATCGGGAGGCGGTGCTTCGCCACGTGCTTGCCCCAAAAAACAAGCGGTCGAGCAACGATGCTGATGACGACGACGGATCGTCTGTGCGAACCTGGTCCTTCACCGCGCTCACCAGCGTTGGTGGGCTCACCACAGGAAGTAGCCATGGTAGCAACCTCATATTTGGTAGCCTCACGGGGGGGAGTTCAGCCTCTTCAGTCGCGACGACGTCCAGTGGCGCGCTGATCTGGAAGGTCCCAGCGCAGCTTCTGCAGAGTCTACTGGATCGCGATTCCATCTTCGCCGCGGACTTTGAGATCCTGAGCGCCAATCTCGTGAACGCAAGCGGGTCGCCTCGAGTTCCATCGTCGTCCATGTCATCCATCGTCGCCGCGACTGCTGCGAGATCGTCGATGACTACCAACAGCGACGGTAGTGACGATGACGCTCCAATCTCTTTTGCAGCCGTGATGAACCATCCGATTGCACTCGGACACTTTAGGCGGTACCTGGTCTCGATCCATGCCCAAGAGAACATTGACTTTTACTGGGCAGCCCGGTACTTTCCTCTCACATCTCAGGAGGTAATCGACGACATGCGCGCACGATGGGCGAACCTTAGCGCCTCTCCGCCTTCAGATAGCGGGAGAACAAAGGAAGAAAACCGCGATCGCCTCGTTTCCATCCTCAAGGAGTACGTTGTGAACGGAGCGCCGAATCAGATTAACATCAATTCGGAGACGTTCAAGCAACTCAATGCTGTCGCCGATGACAGCTCTGAGAGCGACAAGCGAGTCCTCAACGCGGCGATGAACGAGGTGTACGGAATTCTCGCCACCGATTCGTTCCCCAAGTTCATGAACGCCAAGGACGATTTGTTCAACCAGATGATCCGCGACGTCGTTGCTGGGGAGATGGACCTTAACTCATCGCATCGCTCATCCCCACTCCTCTCGAACGGCCGCACCGCTTCATCGGCCTGGGCGTATCGTTCGCTGAACGGAATCTCTCACTCCATGTCTGGCAACCTCACGCCAAAGCTCGGCATGAAGAAGTTGTCAAGTGGAAATCAAGATAACGCTGGCTTTGGAAACGTGAAGCGCAACTCATTGGTCTAATCGATTTGAAACATCAGCAAGTTTTGTAAATACATTTCCAGCTCTTGTATATATAGTTTGATCAATGAGTGTTCAACTTTAGACCAAAAGCTCAGAGTTTTGGACGAATCATTGGCGTCGTCCCTTATGAGATTCAACCATAGTACAAGGCTGTAACATTATCATCACCGTCGTTCGTCGTCGTAATTGTTGACCGCCTTTACTAACGTCGTGGTCTCCGACGACAGACATAAGTTGTCGTCTTGGTATCTACTCCTCCGAGGAAGACATGGTTGTCACTGCAAGAAGACACTATCATCGTCATCGTCGCAAATCATCATCGTCACCCAAAGTAGACACAGAAAAACCGAGGTGCAATAGAAAAATCGGTCGGTTCTGACTTTGTGGTGCTGAAGTCTCTTTCTCTAAACCCTTGTTCATGCGCATCCTTGTATACACAATACTTGACATTACTAGCTATCCATGCCTCACCCATCCTTAGGGAACTTGAAGTGCTTTCTCCCGTCGCTCACTCTCAGGTAGCAAAGCTGGTTCGGATGGGACTTGCTCTCAGCGAGGATCCAGCCCTCCGGCAACGGCCATGGAGTGTGGAACAAGATCGGATCTCCAGAGTAAAGAAACGCCGACGCGGATGACGATGAGGTCGGGGACGATCCTGCGTCAACCTTTTGAAACGTCCGACGCTTATCCGTCTCGTTCACCAGGACCCAGCCCTTGGGACAGTCTTTCGGAGGGTAAACAGACTGCTTCCGCCCTTTGCATGCAAAACAGAGTCTCTGAGTGGGCTTGGAGGAGCTCATCTCCAATCGCCAACCGGTAGGGAGAGGCCATTCCACCTCAAAGTCCACCCCCGAGACTCGATTTCGATACACTCGCCGTCCTTTCACCTCTCGTTCCAGATACCATCCCGGTAGATTGGGGTCGTCTTCCCCAATCTTCCCGTTTGATGACGAAGATGCAGAGGATGATGATCCTCGATGAGCAGTAGTCGTCGTCGCCGAAGTCGCAGATGAAGACTGCTTCCTCTGTGCAGCCGCTGGGGGGAGTGGCGGCAAGGCAGCAGCCGCTGAAGAAGAAGAAGAAGCCGCTGCAGTCGTCATCTTTTGAGCTGCGGATGAAGATGGCGGTCTCTTGCCATTCATGTCATCATCCTCTTCTTCTTCGTCGACGAACTCCACCACCTTCTGACGCTTTTTGGATTGCTCCCGGGGACCCGGCGACGTCAGAATGATAATCTCTTTGTTCTCTCCGTGAGGGTCACTGCTCACCACAAACGCGTTGGAATCGGCCGCGGCGGATTTGGATGTCTCGCAAACAAGGCAAGCGTCCTCGGATTGGAAGTTGACGTGCGTGCAAACGGGACACTTCCATCGATCGGGCGGAACACCCTCCGCACAAATAGCGCAGAGGATGTCTTCGATCTGGTTGCTGTACTGGCAAAATGGACAGATCCACTCGTCGTCATTTGCTTCCGGCTCTTGCGAGTAGAATCGAACATATTGGGCCTCATTCTCTTCCTCATCGTCTGCTCGCTGCTCTCCAGCCTTCATGTTTTCCTCCTCCTCCTCCTCCTCCATCCGCTGGCTCTCCATCACCCTCTCGCGTTGGGTCGCCGCAAACGCCTGAGCCTCTTCCACCTTCCGCTTAGCCTCTTCGTCGTTGTCAGGGACCTGGTAGCCCTGGACAGGAATGACAAGAACCTTGGCTGGCGACGGAGCGGCGAGTAATGACGGTATCGGCCCTCGCTGCTGTTGCTGTTGCTGCTGCTGCAGTGCTTGATTTTCATGAACGACCTGTTGCTGGTGCATCAGCCTCGTAGCAACTGGACCTCCGCGCCACATGTTGAGTTGGAATTTGTTGGCAAGGTACCCCACATGTTTGACGAATCTGGATCTCTCCTCCGAGCTGGCGAACCATGGAGACTGATGGCAGAAGCGATTCCGAACCTGCGCGATGTACTGCAGGGCGATTCTGACCTCTCTATCGAGGCTCTTCATCCCCGACGCCATCGTCATCATCCCTTGCCCTTTCAGCCCGAGACTAATGGTTGAGTCATTCATCGATTCGTGAATAATAGAGGTTAGATCTTCGTCTGCTGATCGCTACAATAAACTCAAAGCTTCGACAACGACTTACTTTTTTCGCATGTATTCCTCGATTCGAGTCGAGTTCAAAAGGACCAAACAGGTCTCGCACGGACACTCGAGAGACATTTTCTGACAGCTTGACTTGGTCTGGATAGTAGATCAGCAGAAGCAACGATCACTTAGCTATTGCCTTGCTATCTCTGAAGGGCGAAATGTTATACCACAAGCAAATCGGCGACAAAAGTCAAACGTAAAACGTCAAAAGTAAAAACCAACTCTTTGAGGCCATCAAGGAGCGTTGTATCGAAAGGTTTTCAAGGAGAAGGACCACAGGTGAATTAAGAAAGCAGCAGCACCGAGCATCTCAGCACATCAGTTGCGCGCCCCCTGACCAAACAAAGATGAAAACAGAGGGCTCTGACCTGACAGCATTCAAATCCTGTTCGTTTTCGCGCCACAATGGGCGGGAAAGTTTGACTTTGAAAAAACCAAGCGAAGGGACTTTCGCGATGAAACGAGACCGCTTTTAGGGATATGGATGAGGATTCACTTGACTCAGCAAAGGCATAGTCATCAGCCAATGGAGCGCTTGTTCTCAAGTTCTGCTCGACCTCTCCCCGTTCGAAGCGGTGAACTTGAAAAAAGGCTCGCGACTATGTAATGTACCAGGTAGAGCTATCCACTCTAACAACGAAAGGGCTGTGCGGGCCTTCGAAATGAAACAGATTCCTTCTGTAACAAAGAGTAGACTTGAGCCGTACAAAGGTTGAAGTTGTGAAAACAAAGAACTCCTTCCAGTCGGATCAAACATCAAAACTCAAAAAGCCCCAAAATGAAGGTACCAGGGTACTATGTCTAATAAGAGGCGATAGCTATCGTTTTGTCTCTCTCGTCGCGACTGCAAGGGGTAAGCGGTAACACTCTATTAAGAAAGCGAGCGAGGGCGAGACCAGGGAGGGCCGCTGTACGTGTTTTAGGGCGTGGATTTCCAGCGGTCAGTCGCTTATAATTAGCTAGTTCGGGCTGCTTGATCGTGAGAAGAGAGAGAGAAAATGCAAGCGTTGCGCCAGTCTTTGCGGAGGGCAGGGCACTCTCATGCCCCAGCGGAGCCCCCCCGTTTCTTGGGACTCAAGCCGGGAAGGAAGCGCGAGGGATTTGAGCTCCCGATGCAGCTGTTCTTTCTGTCCGGTGTGGTTCTCGTCGGCCTTCACATTTTGGCC
>Ga0075012_10003411_pt1 | contig 15154 bp, 12 predicted proteins | sample All_14_2_FD_71474 | JGI IMG/M metagenome (GOLD analysis project Ga0075012, IMG submission 71474) | Freshwater microbial communities in response to fracking from Pennsylvania, USA - Allegheny Zone_MetaG_DW_15 | ecosystem: Environmental > Aquatic > Deep subsurface > Groundwater > Drilled... | reverse complement strand
ACATTGTCCAGGCCCCCAATTTCAAAGGTTTTATTGTGCTGTTCCGGATGGTTCAGACAGTGTAGGATTAACTGGGCGACATCCTTGACTGACACAAAATTGGTCAGGTTCTCCCCTTTACCAAAGATCATGACTTTCCCATTTTTCAGCATGCTTTTCCCGAGCATTTCCTGAATATGCATCTCCATAAAAGCCGATGCTCGAAGGATATTATAGCTCAGTCCTGATTGTTTCAAATAGTTTTCCGTTGCCCATTTGCTGCGCCAGAAATCAGATTCATGGTCGGAGGCGGCTCCAATGACAGACATAAAGACAAAATAAGGCACGCCTGCCTCCTTTGCGGCGTCAATCAGGGACCGCTGGCCCATATCGTCTATGTATTCAGACCGGTATCGACCTCTCCCTAACATGGAATGTGCGGCAGAAATGCACCCATCCATGCCCCTGCATGCTTCAATCAGGGAGTTTTTGTCGAGCAGGTCGCCTACGACAAGTTCCACGCCGTCGTCCTCCAGGTATGCGAATTTGTGAGGAGTTCGGGTTAAAACCCGGACGGCATACCCTTTTGATAAGAGTTGAGCCACCAATACTTTACCCAGAGTGCCTGTGCCACCTATGACCAGAATTTTATTCATGTCGATTTCTGTTGTGCTGTGAACAGGAATTACCAAAAAATCAGATTTTCTACCAGGCAGGAACTGGGATTATACTATGATCAATTTGCCTTGAATGAGGCAGTCCGGTGGCTTAGATTTGTGTTCAAAACCCCCAGATAAAAACCGCCCGGCCTTGGATTTCAGCGCGCAAGCATTTGGGAGCGCTTCTTTTTACGGATTAAACCTTAGCATAATCGGCACAAAATAACTGATAGCACATAAAAGCCGACATTAAATGCTATTTCGCACCTAATTAATGGTGTTCAAGGCAAAAAAATGGCTTGCGCCTGAGGGGCACAAGCCGGTTATCTTAAAAAAACGGTTTGCCAAACAATCAATAAGCCCCGATCGAAAGCATCACCAGGGTGCAGCCTTCTACGGTCTCAATGCCGCGTTCGCGGGCAAGTTGCATCAGCTCAGGGTTTTCTGTGCCCGGATTGAACAGGATACGTTTGGGATGAAGCGATAAAATATAGTCATAATACTCCGGCTGCCGCGCCGGCCCCACATAAAGGGTAACGGTATCCACCCCCTCTACTGCAGGCATGCCCTCCAGAATCGGAATCCCTGCGATTTCGCCTTTGCGGATGCCGACAGGCACCACTTCATGCCCATATTGCGTGAGTCGGACCGTGGCGAGGTAGGCGTAGCGCTCGGGATTGGGCGTGGCGCCCAGGACTAAGGTCTTTTTCATGGTTGTACGTTGGACTGCTGAAAAAGAGAAACACGTACTTTGGCAAAAAGTTAGGCAGATTCAGATACTTTTGCGGGCTTTTAGCGGAAATCTGTTCCGCGCAACCTGATGTTATGATACTTACCGACAAAAAAATCCTTGAAGCCATCGAAAACGGCGAGATCGTGATCGAACCTTTTCGCCCGGAGTGCCTCGGCACCAATTCCTATGATGTGCATTTGGGCCGCTATCTTGCTGTCTATCAGGACCATGCGTTGGATGCCAAACGGCATAACCGCATCAATACCTTCGAAATTCCGGAGGATGGCATTGTGCTTCAGCCCGGAACCCTCTATCTCGGTGTGACGGAAGAATACACCGAAACCCATAATTCAGTCCCTTTTCTGGAAGGCAAAAGCAGCATCGGCCGACTTGGTATTGACATCCATGCAACGGCGGGTAAAGGGGATGTAGGTTTTTGCAATACCTGGACCCTGGAAATTTCCTGCGTGATGCCCGTGCGTGTGTACGCCGGCATGCCGATTGGCCAGCTCATTTACTTTGCCGTAGATGGCGACATCAGCAATTATTACAACAAAAAGCAGAACGCCAAGTACAATGAGCGCACCGACAAACCGGTGGAGAGTATGATGTGGAAGAATTTTTAGGTCACTTTTTCAGCACTATAAATTCCACCCGCCGGTTCTGGGCCCTGCCTTCTTCTGTTTCATTGCCTGCAATGGGCTTGGCCTCCCCTTCGCCTTTGGAGCGCAACCTGTTTTTGCTGATCTTATGATCCTGCAAAAATTTCATCACCGCCTGAGCCCGACGACGGGAAAGATCCAAATTATAGACATCATCGCCCAAGGCATCTGTGTGCCCAACGATCTCAATGCTTAGTTTCGGATTGTCCCGCATCAGTTTCAGGAGTTTGTTCAGTTCCACGTAGGATCGCGGCATCAGCTCGTCTTTGTCAAACTCGAAATAGATGTTTTTCAACAGGATATTTTTACCCGGCTCCAGGTTTTGCAAACTCAGGTCGTCGGGTTTGATGGGTACCGGCAGGAATGGCGGTATCTTTTTGACCAGAACATCATCCAGATAGTAATACGCGTAGTTGTAGGAATCCTCCCTCGGCGCAACAGACCTGGTATTATGGTCGTCGCTGAAATTGCCGATCAGCAGGTGCTCCGCTTCGTATCTGGCCACAAATTGACCACTCACTTTCACCCATTTCCCATTGGGGGCCGGCACGATGTTCAGTGCTTTTACCTGGGCATCCCGAACCAGCAATTCGTCGGTTTGGCGCCGAAGCTCTGCGATTGAAAAATAAGCTCCTATATTGTTGATCTGCAAGGATTTAGCAAGGTGGGTGACCCAGAATTCCACATAATAGGCCTGTCCGGTCACCAGGGGCTCGGACAATTGGATCTCCACAAATTCACGGCAATGCGGCTTGCCATTGGTACAGCCAAAAAGGGTGAGTCCAGCCATACATTTACCGGTTCGGGGTTTTTGCGCGCCAAATCCTTTTTCCGCCCAATCAGCAGGCACATGTACCCCCGGCCCATAAATATCCGGGCTGGCAGTGGTGGCACTAAACCAGTATTTCACCACTTCACCAAAGTAGGCCCCTTTGTACGACCATCCGATCGGCGTCCCTGAAAAACGCTCAAACCCGGGGTTCGGCACCAGGTTCGCCGTCTGCTTCTGCGCACAAAGCGTGCCGATGGAGTAAAAAAAAAGCGCGGGCAATACCCAGCGTCTGACCGGCGAACCTACCATAGAAATATGCTGTTGAAGTTCAAGTTAGTCCAAAAGTAGCGGCTTTCCCCCGAACGATGAGCCTGACAGACAAGCATTTGTGTGAATGGCTTAAAAGTTGCGTCCGACTTCACACGCTTCCAAGACCTCGCCCTACCTTTGTGCTTCCATGGCCAAGGGTAGCCCGAACCAGTTTTCCGGAAAACACCCTGGCTTTATTTAAAAAACAGATTTCCTGAAACTGCGTTTCAGGATACTATTTACACTGAATTTCTACATGAATATCGCCGTCGTTGGAACTGGCTATGTTGGGCTGGTCACTGGAACTTGTTTTGCCGAAACTGGCAATAATGTAATTTGTGTCGACATCAACCAGGAAAAGGTAAAAAGCCTGAAAGCCGGGAAGGTTCCGATTTTCGAACCTGGACTTGAACTGCTTTTTGAACGCAATACCAAAGAAGGTCGCCTGCATTTTACCACGGATCTGCGCGAAGCCGTGGAACAGGCTTCCATCATTTTTCTGGCACTCCCCACGCCTCCCGGCGACGATGGCTCTGCGGATCTGTCCTATATCATGGGGGTCGCCAGGGACCTGAGTGGTATGATCACAGACTACAAAGTGATTGTGGATAAAAGCACCGTGCCAGTGGGTACAGCCGAGAAAGTGGCTGCTATAATGGCCGAAAAGCTGCCTAAAAAGATGTTTGATGTGGTCTCCAACCCGGAATTCCTGCGTGAAGGAGTGGCTGTGGACGACTTCATGAAACCTGATCGGGTGGTGGTAGGCACCCGCAGCGAGCGGGCCAGCAAGCTGATGCGCCAACTGTACGAACCTTTTGTGCGTCAGGGCAACCCCATTTATTTCATGGACGAGCGCAGCGCTGAAATGACCAAGTATGCGGCCAATTCCTACCTCGCCGCCCGTATCTCCTTCATGAATGAGATCGCCAACCTTTGCGAAAAGGTGGGGGCTAATGTGGATCAGGTTCGGATCGGCATGGGCTCAGACTCCCGCATTGGCAAACGATTCCTTTTCCCCGGCATCGGATATGGCGGATCATGTTTCCCAAAGGATGTACAGGCTTTGGCTAAAACAGCTTCCGAATATTCCTACGATTTCAAGATCCTGAAATCAGTGATGAAAGTGAACGGGATCCAGAAAGGCGTTTTGACCAAAAAAATTAAAAAACATTACAAAAACGATCTGGCCGGCAAAACCATTGCAGTATGGGGACTCGCATTTAAACCCAACACCGACGATATCCGGGAAGCGCCGGCCCTCGTTATCATGGACGAATTATTGGCCCTGGGCGCAAAAATTCGCGCCTTCGATCCGGAGGCCATGGAACATGTTCGGGCACTGTACGGCAACCGTATCACACTTTGTGAGAAAATGTACGATGTACTGGAGGGAGCAGACTGTCTGGCAATCATGACCGAATGGAATGAGTTCCGCACCCCGGATTTCGCACAAATGGAAGCCCGTTTAAAAGAAAAGATCATTTTCGACGGGCGCAATCTCTACGATACCGAGCAGATGAAAAGCATTGGTTTTCAATATGTTAGCATTGGAAGACCCAAAGTGCGCGGGAAGAAAAAAAGCTAAACATGCCCAAATCCCCGAAGGGGTGAAATTATTCTATGGCTCAAATGAACTGGGTTTTTCTCGACGATTTTGGAGGCCGCCACCGGGTGGGGCTGTACCACGGCGACCGTTCAGGCCATGTGATGGTGCATTGCAATATGAAAGTGTTGCAGATCGATTTTTCGGTGAAAGAGAGCAAAATGTACTCATTTTTCATCGAAGACGAGCTTTGCGAGCTTATTCTGGAGAAAAAAGACGGTGTGTTTGGCTACGAATTTCGGGTGAACAAAAAAGTGGATACCCCCCGCAACCGCATTCGCCGCGATCAGGAGGGGCGGACCCGAAAATACATGATTTTTATGGTGGGCGGAGTGTTGATCATACTGGCCACCGCATTTTTTGGCCTGCGCTGGTATGGTCAGATCCAGGAAGAGAAACGGATGGCATCCACCAGTATCGTCAGCAAATACAGTAAAAAAAACATGGAACGCCTTGCTGCAGAGGGCAAACGAACCGTCGCCAGACTCCATCTGGTGCAGGGCGAAAAACCGGAGGACAAAAAGATCTCCTATACCCTGCTGGCCCTCGACAGCCTCATGGAACAAGGGGATTTCCCGGTAAGCCAAACGGAACCCATCCTGCTGCCTAACGGCTTCCCTTTTAGTGAAGGGGACGCCTTTAATGCCATTTACCTGCCCTCCGACCCACAGGTGCATCGGGTGGACTTTTTTCAGCCAACTCGCAGTACCACAACCACTTATCTCCAACTGGCCATCCAGGCTGAGCAAAAAAACCACCCTGCTACCTTGCCGGAAAGAAGCGTCTGCAGAGTACTGACTGCTTCAGAACAATCCGGCTGGCCGATCCTCGCAGATTTTATTTTCCAGGATCAGACATCGGAGGAAAACGCCCGGAACAACCGCGAGACCTATGAACGTCTGCTCAGCGACCCAAATCTGCAAAAAACACTAAAAAGCGGGTGTAAATGAGCCGGCTTGAGTTCAGGACCATTCCTGAAAACAAGCCTATTATTATTTGAGATTTTCCAGAAATTCCCGGACCAGTTCTGTGTCCTCCCCCTCGGCCCTGGCCAGTTTCAGGGAGCGTTCGGCCGCCTTTCGGGCTGCTTTTTTCTTCCCGAGTTTGGCCCATACTTTTGCGAGTGTGTATTGGTAATAGTGCGTTTCCTGCATGGAAATAGCCTTTTTGACCCAGCCCAGGGCAATTTTTAATTGTTCAGGATCCACCACTTCTTCGGCAAAAAGCCAGGCCATTTCATTGAGTTCATCCGGGTCGTCGGAAGGGTAGCGGGCGTAGTGGTCAATGGCCGTACGGGCAAAGTTTTCGGAATCGTTCTTTTGGTGGTAATAATCCAGGCGATAACGGGAGGCCAGGGCTTCCCCTCCTTCGGGGTACACCGTTCCATAAAGGCGTTGCACTTCCCCGAGCTGGAGTCCCGGGTGACGCTGCAGGTAGTCTTCAAACACACTTTCAATTTTGACCTTCACTTCGCGTTTGCCGTACTTCTCCTCAAAAACGGGCCTTTTTTTGAGTAAAAACTGAAATTCCCTGGAATACGGATCGTCAATATGGCGCATGATCAGGTCCATATTTTCAGGCGTTCCAAGATCCTCTTCCAGTTTCAAAAAATCCTGGGCGATCCGGCCTGCCTCCGGGTCGTAGGCAAGTGACTTGGCTTCCAGATATTTCAACATAAACTCCCGGCGGCGATTTCCGGAATGGTATTGATTTTCCAGCGCAGCGAGGTTTTGTTGTGGATCAAGGGCTATTTTGGCCAGTTTGAGCAGTTCTTGCGCGTTGTGATATCCTGCCGAACGGTGTTGCAGCTGGCCCTCGCTGTTTACAAAAAGCAGGGTCGGGTACACCCAGACCCGGTAGCGGTTGGACAATTCGATGCCCTCTCCGTGTTCCATATCGAGCTTGATACTCACAAAATTGGCCTTAAAAAATGCCCCGACGGCTGAGTCCGGGAACACCTCTTTGGACATCATTTTGCAGGGACCACACCAGGACGTTACGGCATCCAAAAAGACAAATTTCCCCTCCTTTTTAGCTTTGGAAAGTGCCTCCGACCAGGTACCGGGTTCGAATTGGATGCCTTGGGCAGAAAGAAACAGGGGCAACAGTAGGAAAAAACTGCCCTGGACAAACCGGTTTTTGAATATCATGAGTGGGTTGAATTTAAAAGCAAAAGTAACCCGGGTTTAAAGTGATTCGAAGGATTTGAGTGCTGTAAATGCTTGAGCTTAAAATGATCCGTAAGATCTGGACTTCCAACACCCTTTTTTGGTTAAAGTTGGCTTCAAAAAGCTATGAGCTCGAAGGAGATCCACAAGGCAGTTGATATTTTACCACAAATAGTGTTTAAATTAAAAAAACTATTTGTGGTAAAATATCAAACTCCTATCTTCGCGCCAAACAGAACCCAACATGGCACGACGCAGATCCTCCGGAGGCTTATTTTTCAAAACGGGCATTATGGCCTTGTTGGTAAGTTTGGCATTTTGGCTGTTCGATCAATTCGGAACCGACCTTTCCGGGCAGCCCATAGACAAAAAGCCCCCCTTGGAGCTTCCGGGGGAAGATCCAGGTACAGAAATCGGGAACCGGAGTTCAGAGATCCTGAATCAGGTACCGGAGGAGATTTTTCCGGATTCAAAAGGAGAACTGGTACGTCATACCTGGTTTGCCCTGAGCTATTCCGAAGACCATGAACAGGCCGAGTGGGTGGCTTACGAACTCTCCCGCGAACGATTGAACGCAAACTGGGCGGAACGGCCCAAAACATTCCGGCCCGATCCGGGGGTGCGTACGGAAAGTGCCACGCCCCGGGATTATAGCGGAAGCGGGTATGACAAAGGCCACCTTTGCCCCGCCGCCGATATGGCCTTCGATGCCACTGCCATTGACGAGACGTTTTTGATGAGCAATATCAGTCCGCAGTTCCCCGCTTTCAACATGGGGATCTGGCGTGAGCTGGAAGAACTCACCCGCGACTGGGCCCGACGGTTCAAAAAAATATACGTGGTAACCGGTCCTGTGCTGACCGAAACTGATCAAAAGCCCATTGGATTTAGCAAAGTGACCATTCCGAAGGCTTTTTACAAGGTTTTGCTCGTTCCGGATCAACAACGCGCCATTGCCTTCATCCTGCCAAACGAACGAAGCGAGCAGCCTGTAATGGATTATGCCTGCACCATTGATGCTGTGGAAAACAGCACAGGGATCGACTTTTTTCCCCAACTATTAAATGGGCCGGACGAGGAATTGGAAGCGTCGCTGGATAAATCTGTCTGGCCTGTCAACCGCGCGCGTTATGAGCAACGGGTAAAGGTTTGGAATTTGAGGAGGTAGCAGCATGCTGGCTTAAAAGAAAGCCCTGCTACATCCCGGCTCCGAATTACCTTTGCAGACCATTCTACTTTGCTCCTATGTTCTCCAGACTTCCCTTCAACACTTCAGGTAACCGCCTGCTATTATTGCCTGTTGCTTGTTGCCTGCTGCTTTTAGGCTGCGATGGCTATACGCCTGTTCCAAAGCCCCGAACTTACCCACGCGTTGTTTATCCGGAAAAAGCCTACAAATCCTTCGAGGAAGGGTACTGTAATTTCACTTTTGACCAACCGGTGTACGCCAAAATCGAACAGGATACTGCCTATTTTGACGAAAAAGCAAAAGATGAATGCTGGTTCAACATCGTGGTGCCACAACTGAATGCCAAGATCTATTGCAGTTATTACCCCATCCATTCCGTGGCCGATTTCGACAAATTTGTGTCTGACGCTTTCGAAATGACCAACAAACACACCGTAAAAGCCACCTACATTGACGAACAACCGGTCCATCGCGATGCCGATCGGGTACACGGCGTAGTCTTCAATGTGGAAGGTCCGGCGGCTTCTTCCTACCAGTTTTTCCTGACAGATTCGACCCGAAATTTTGTGCGTGGCTCGCTCTATTTCAATACAGAAGCACGTCCGGATTCACTGGCGCCCGTAGTAGCATTCATGAAAGAAGATCTGGACCGGCTGGTACAAACCCTGAAATGGAAGCAGTAGACTTCCTGCGAAAGTGGTTTATTCCGGAAGCGCCAGCCAGAAATTGTTGATGCCTTCCCCCTGGATAAGCATCAGTTCCTGAGCATTGAGCAACTCGAGGAGCGCCAGGAAGGTGACCACCGCATGGATACGATTGTCCAGGGAAAGGAATACTTGTTCAAAATCCAGTTTTTCCCCTTTTTTGAGATTGCCCAAGAGGTATTCCCGCTGCTCCTGAATGGTATAAGTGAAGTTGTAAACGGTGTGGATGCGTTTGGACTTTTGCGCTTCATCAAACTTCGCGACCAGACGCTCAAATACGCGGAGCAGCCGGTATAAACTGATGGATTCCAATTCGGCCTCTGCCAGGGCCTGCTCCGATAGTTGCCGGATCTCGGCCGTAGCAAATCCGCGTGGGCTCATGAATGCCCGCAACTCTTCCAGTCGACGAAGGTCTTCCAGCACACTTTTATACCGCTTGTACTCGAGCAGCCGGTCCACCAGCTCACGGCGTGGGTCGATCTCATTGCCCTCCTCGTCCACTTGCTTGCGGGGCAACAACATCTTGGCCTTGATGCGCATGAGTGTTGCTGCCACCACGATAAATTCGGAGGCAATATCCATGCTCAACTCATCCAACTGGTGCATATATCCCAGAAAATCATCGGTGATCTTCGCAATGGGAATGTTGTAAATATCCAGCTCGTCCCGCTCTATGAAGAAAAGCAGCAGGTCGAAAGGGCCCTCAAAAGCGGGGAGTTTTATGGTAAAAGTCTCGCTCAAGCGAAGGGATCTGTTTGTTTGTGATTGGTTTATGGTCCAAAGGACTTCTGAATCGGTGAAGGGCTGACCAATTCATCGCCAACCTGCTGAACACCAGGCTCAGTCTCCCCAACCCGGTTCGTCTTCCACAGCCTTGGGTTGACGGCGTACAATACCGAATTCAATCTCTTTCTGGCAGGAACCGCACACTCCGTAAAGGTTGAGCGAGTGGTGGGTTACTTTGAAGTTAAGCAATTCTCCTACCATATCTTTGATTTGCTGAACGCGTGGGTCGCAGAACTCCACCACCTTTCCGCAGTGCGCACAGATCACGTGATCGTGTTGTTTGTAGCCGTAGGATTTCTCGTACTGAGCAAGATTGCGGCCAAACTGGTGTTTTTTCACCAGATCGCAGTTGACCAGAAGCTCGAGCGTGTTGTACACCGTGGCCCGGCTAACCCGATAACTGCGGTTTTTCATGTGGATATAAAGCGCCTCAGCATCAAAGTGATCGGTGCGCTTGTAGATCTCCTCCAGAATGGCAAAGCGTTCAGGTGTTTTGCGGAAGCCTCCTTTTTCAAGTTGGGAGGAAAAAATCTTGAGCACTTGATTGATAATATCCTGCTCGTCGCGTTGGAGTGACATGGTGGTATGCGTTATGGGCGGCAAAAGTAAAGAAAATGTGACCATTTTCTACCCTTCCTCCCCCAAAGCTCCCGTATGAATCCATTGAATAACAAGGCCGCGATTTTGAAGGATCCGGCCAACTTACCCACAAAACAGGTTGAATTTTATCCTAAACCTCCTTAAACCAGGACTTAAAAATCCTGTCGAAGCATAACTTTGTACTTGACCAAACCGTAAAAAAATGAAACCAATCTTTACCAGCCTATTTCTTTTCCTGTTTTTCAGTTCCCTGCAAGCCCAGTTCTTCCAGCTCACAGTCGAAAATGGCTACGGGAGTACCACGGCCGCTCCCGGCGACACCCTCCATATTTGGGCAGAAGAATGGGGCGCCTCCCGAACTTTTAGTCATTGGTCCGGCGATACCAGTTTCCTGGAAATGCCGGAGGAATGGCACACCCGGGTGATCATGCCTGCCCAAAACGTCACCATACAATCCAACACCAAAATTTTACCCACCGGCGCCAACAACCCCCTGAGCGAAGAAATGATGATGGGCCGCGACCGCATGAAGCGCGTGTTCAGCTACTTTCCAACCAATGCTCCGCCGGCTGGGGTTTGCTGGCTTTGGCACGGCACCGGAGGTTCGGCCAACAGCTGGGCAGGAAGCGAGTTTGAGCAGCACCAGTTTGTAAAATACCTGGTTGGAAACGGCTGGGGGGTTATTGTGACGGAAAGTGACGAGTCCACTACCCAACAGGACCTGGATGGAAACGGCGACCTGCAATATGATTTCTTTCCTGACTCCTTGATCAGTGCAGACATTGCCAATGTTCGGGCCATCCGCGACACCTTTATGCAGCGCGGAAAGATGACCTGGGAAACCCCTCAGGCAGCCCTTGGTTTTTCTGCAGGAGGGGCATTTTCAACTTTGCTGGCCTCCATCCTGGATTGGAGGGCAGCCGTATCCCATTGCCACCTGGGGATAGAAATTGTTGTGCAAAACACGGCCACACCGCTCTTTTTGTCCATGAATCAGCGAGACAACCACCCCGGAGTAGGGCCCACCGGCAATTTGGATGCCTTTGAAAACTGGCAATACCTGAAAGATAAAGGTTTATGTGCCGATTTTAAAATGCTGCGCCCTTCCCCGACCTATCCACAACGTTTTAAAAGAATGCCTGGCATCACGACCGCAGTTTCGTATTCCATTCACAATGAACTGGTTGCCAATGGTTGTTTTGGCCCGGGTGGTTTTTTGGAGAAAGCGCCGGCTGAAATCGAAAGTGAAGTAATTACCAACCCATCCAACTGGCCCGTGGCACTTTCCCTGACGCCCACCCAACGTCAATTTGTGCTCGACCAGCTCCAGGTCATGTGGCCGGCACATCATTTTCACACCGATTTTATGGCGGAGGACTTCAAGTTTATTTCCAACCCCTGCGCTACCTTTTCCAACACAGGGTCGCCGGCTCCGGTTGCGGCCTTACCCTTGTTCCCCAACCCAACAAACCACTGGCTGAACCTGCCTGAAAACACCGGACCGATCCAGGTTTTTGATCTGAATGGAAAAAAAGTGCTGGAAAAAAGGATGCTGGAAAATGGAAGCTTAGACGTGTCCATATTGCCTCCTGGGCTGTATTTCCTGCAAAGCAAACTCGGCCGGGGCAAATTTGTGCGCCAGTGATTCTGCTTCAATGTCCTGATTACCTGTAGTTTAGAAATATTTGGAGTGCCTAAACAGACTACTGGACATTTTGACAATAGACGTTGGACCTGCACTCTAAAAAATTGAAAATCATGCACTTGCAGGATCGTGTCTAGTGTCCAATGTTAAAAGGTCCAGTAGTCTGGTGCCTAAAACAACTCCAAACTGTCCCTCTTTCCAATACACGCTCGAACTCCTTGATCGAAAAACTCTTTTTACAATGAAAAACAATCTGATCACACTCTTTTTACTGATTGCTGCGACGGCTACTGCCCAAACCAACGTCCGCGCCTGGTACGCTCAGGGACAGGTCTGGGTAGTCTGGCAAATAGAACAACCCATTCCCAAAACCGTCGGGATTTATAAAAAAGCGACCTCATTCAGCAATACGAGTGAGGCCAGTCTTATCGGACGTCCGTTCGACTATGAATATCTCCCGGGCACTTTTTTTCAGCAAACCGGCGACCCCGATTTCAGCTACCAGATCCCCAAACCGGACGGAAGTATTTACCAGCTCGCCCCGGGCGAAGGCTTGTTTGTGGAAACTGTTCTGAACACCGGAGCGGCCTTTTATGCTGTGGCAGCCTGGGGGGAAACCGCCGTCACGGCCGGGCAGAACCTCACACAAACTGCGGTCAATTTCAACTATAACCCGGTCACACAGCCTGTTAACTGCCATTTACAACGGACAGAGACCCTTCCAACCGGCCACAAAACATTCTGGTTTTCTATGTGGGCCCTGGGCCGGCAAAATGAAAACGCCGGACGGCAAGATTTCCCGGTACTGGCAAATGCTGCAAAAAACGGGATGCCCTCGATGTTTATCATCAGTCAGTCCTTATCGCTGGATACTACCAATGGACAGAAAATTCCAATGACCCATTTGTTTCACGGCGGTGCCGGAGTAGCCTCCCAAATGATGGCCAATCGCTTCAAACAATTCAATTTTGAACCTAAAAAGGGCATTTCTGTGGCGCATAATGATGATTTCCCGGTCAATACCACCACCGAGACCGGCGATCAGATCTTTACCTCCGGTCGCAGCCTGTGGTTTGGCTGGACCCAAAGACACGATCCTTTTGACTTTGCCTTTGCAGCTCAACCCGGAGACACGGTGATCAACTACACGCAAAGGCGCATTCTCTGGATCAACGACTGGCTGATCAAACATTTCCCGATCGATCCAGAGCGGGTCGCGGTAATGGGGTATAGCATGGGCAGCGGAGGCGCCACTGTTTTGGCAAAATCTTTTCCGGACAAATTTTCCACGGCCTGTATGTTCAATGCAGGCTTCCGCGGCGCCGATGATGCCACCAGTGTCCGGATAGTAGGCTCCATGAGCGACAACCTGCCCACCAGCCTGAGCGGCAGGAACAATGAAGTACTTAGGATTGAAGAAGTCTTCAGCCTGAATGTACCCTGCTCGGATCAACGGGATTTCCCCATTTTACGGGTCTGGGTTGGAAAAAACGATGACAATGGCCGGATGCACTGGGGGCCGGAAGTTGCGGCTCAATTCCGACTGGCCGATTCGCTTGGAAGCGGCGCTCAACTCCAGTGGGATGAGCGAGGACATACCTACCCGAGCCTTAATTTCCATTGGATCCAGGGAGAAAGTGCCTCGGAACAGACCATTCTTGACAATGTATCCTTTCAGGAGCTTTTCCGAAGTAATCAATCCTATCCGGCCTTTTTCAACCATCGTCAGGAGCCCTTGAACAATGAGCCCGGTAGTGGTCAAATTGGCATCAACAACGGGGACGGAGATAACTGGGGCACCTGGGGCGGGTATCACCGCTGGGATATCGGGACCTTGACCGAAACACCCTCAGAATGGTCGGTGTCGGCCTGGCTGGCATCAAATGCCAGTTTCCCCAACGACAACTGTCCTGCCGACAGCCTGACGGCCGACCTGGCGATCCGAAAACCACAACAGTTCGTATTGCCGCCAGGAACTTCTTTTTATTGGTACGTCACCGACCTGAACAATGGGCATATCATACAGACCGGCGCCAATATTGCTAAGGAAGATGGTCTGGTTGTTCTGGAGGACCTGGTGCTGTATCCGGAGGATATCCGGAAAGTTAGGATCACGGTATTAGGATATACCCGAACTGCAGAACCGGAAGTTTTTTCGAAAGCGCGTATCTATCCCAATCCGGCTGCAGAATTTGCAGCACTGGTGTTTGAAACAGAAAAGTCCGGAACGCTGGAATGGAGGATCACAGGCCCTTACGGGGTTATTCAAACCCAAAAAATAGAAACAGTTGCCGGAGAAAACCGGATTCAACTGGACTTGAAAAACGTGGCAAACGGAGCATATTTTGTCAGCCTTGCCTCAGAAAAAGGCCTGAAAACCTTCCGTTTGGTAGTCGCTAAACCATAATGGACCTTCCCCGGGAACTTCCCGAAAGTTGGACACTTTTGGGAAGTTCCCGGTTAGACAGGGAGGGATATTCCGCCAAAAAACCTACGTTTGCGCCATGCGCATTGAATCCAAACTGCCCAACATAGGCACCACCATTTTTACGGTCATGTCAGGCCTGGCCAATCAGGTCGGGGCCATCAATCTATCGCAGGGTTTTCCCAATTTCAACCCGTCTGCCCGACTCCAGCAACTCGTGACCGAGCACATGGCACGCGGCGCAAACCAATATGCCCCAATGCCCGGAATATTGCCGTTGCGCGAACGTATTGCCGAAAAGATCGAGCGGATGTACGGCACGAAAATCGATCCGGAAACCGAGATCACGGTGACAGCAGGCGGCACACAGGCTATTTTTTGTGTCATCGCTGCCTTTGTGCGCCCCGGCGATGAGGTCATTTTGCTCGAGCCCTGTTACGATTCCTATCGTCCATCGGTGGAAACCGTCGGCGGGGTAGTGGTGCCCTACAGCCTTTCCGCACCCGATTATCAGGTGGACTGGGAAGCAGTTAAAAAGCTGATCACGCCACGTACCCGAATGTTGTGCATCAACACCCCGCAAAATCCTACCGGGACGATCCTTCGAGCGGCGGATATGTTGAAAATCAACGAGATACTGCGTGGAACAGACGTAATCCTGATGAGCGACGAAGTGTACGAACACCTGATCTTCGACGGGGAACAACATGCTTCTGCGCTTCGATACCCGGAATTATATGCCCGCACCCTTGCGATCTATTCTTTCGGAAAAACTTACCACAATACCGGCTGGAAAACCGGCTACTGCGTGGCCCCCCCCGAACTGACCCGGGAATTCCGCAAGGTCCACCAGTTCAATGTATTCTCCGCCAATCACCCCATGCAGGCAGCTTTCGCCGATTTTATGGCCGATCCTGGAG
>Ga0075012_10003410_pt1 | contig 15155 bp, 13 predicted proteins | sample All_14_2_FD_71474 | JGI IMG/M metagenome (GOLD analysis project Ga0075012, IMG submission 71474) | Freshwater microbial communities in response to fracking from Pennsylvania, USA - Allegheny Zone_MetaG_DW_15 | ecosystem: Environmental > Aquatic > Deep subsurface > Groundwater > Drilled... | reverse complement strand
TTTGCCATTCTTACCAAGCCGCCGTACTGGTGCTCGATGGACTTTATTTTACCGGGAATTGCTAAACACATAGGTTTCTTTATTTACAAATGATAGCAGCTATTAAAAAGGGGCAGCGCCCCGGCATATTTGTAGAAAAATTGGATAAGCGTTTCTTTGAGGGGCAGCGCCCCGAAATATATTCCGGGGCGCTGCCCCTCAAAGGAAAATTTGGGTCAAAATGCCTACAAATATTTCGGGGCGCTGCCCCTACTTAGGTATTTTCAAATGATGAATCAATTGTCCGAAGGAAACGCATTCGTCATTCGGAGAAACTTGTCGGTGAAAAAACAGCTCGAAATCGCCGCCGAGCAACTCGATGCACAAGTCAACGAGCAGGCCGTTTTGCCAGACGCCACCGCTGAAGGCGAGTTTATTTGTCTTGCAATGCTGCGCAACGAGCAGGATGCCGCTGACCAACGAAACATGAAATTGCGCAGCAAGCTTTTCAATGGAATCGCCTTTTTTTAGTCCATCCAGCAAACTCGTTATTATGGGCAAAAACGGCATATTGCCTTGATGATCAAGTCGTTCTAACCAACTTTCGGTGGAACGTAGGCCATTTTTTTTGAAAAAACGGGTCGCAGCCTGTTCCAACCGCATCGCCGCTTCTCCCTCAAAACTTTGCACATCGCCGAGGCCGAGCAGGCTGGCGACGCCATCAAATAGGCGGCCCATGCTGCTGGTCTGCAAGGTGCTGCCGTTGCGCAGCAATCGGTTGTACAAAGACCACTCGTTCGGGGTGAATTTTGTCATCAAATCTTCCTCCGCTGCTGCTATGCCTTTGCAAAGCGAGAGGGCGGAGATACGGGGTTCCCTAGGCATCTTGTCGCCGAGGAGGAAATCGAAATTGTCGAGGTGGGCGACCCGTTTGATGCACCCATTTTCCCGAAGGAAAAACTCGCCGCCCCAGATATGGCCATCCGAGCCGAGGCCCGTGCCGTCCCAGATGACGCCGAGCACGGGGTCGGGAGAGCGGAGCAGGTCATTTTCTGCCAAAACCGCTACGAAATGCGCCTCGTGGTGCTGGATGCTGGCGGTTTTTGCGCCCCAGTTTGCCGCCAATTCCTCGCCGAGTTGGGTGGAGAAATAGTCGGGATGGGCATCGAGCAGCACGGTGTCGGGCGGGGTTTGCAGCACGGCGGTCAAGTGGTCGAGGGCGTGGCGGAAGCTTTGCTGGGTATCGTAGCTTTCGAGGTCGCCGAGGTATTGGCTGACGTAAACATTGCGGCGATGCTGTCGGCAAAAGGTGCTTTTCAGCGAAGCGCCCATTGCTAAGACGTTGCCGGAAGGTAAATTCAAACCCTCCACAAACAGCGAAGGTGCCAAGCCCCGTGAGCGGCGCAGGATGATTTTTTGCTGGTGAAAAGGACTGAAAGCCACCACGCTATCGTCCTGCGGCGTGACGATTTCCCGGTCGTTGGTCAGTATAAAATCGGCGACGGCGGTCAGGTTTTCCAGCGCCATTTTATCCTCAAACACGATGGGCGAGCCGCTCAAATTCCCGCTCGTTGCGACCAGCACCCCGCCAAAATCATCCGCCAACAGCCGCAGCAGCGGCGAGTAGGGGAGCATCGCCCCGACCTTGTCCAAACTGGGTGCCACTAGGTCGAAGGCGACCCCGGAAGCGGGCGTTTCCACCAAAGGCAGCAGCACGATGGGCGCTACCGGGCTGGTCAGTTCTTGCACGGCGGCTTCGCTGAGTTCCGCATCTTTTTCCAAAATAGCGAGGCTGGGGTAGAGCAGGGCAAACGGCTTGCTCGGGCGGTGCTTGCGCTGGCGCAATGTTTCCAATGCGCTGCGGTTGCTGGCATCGCAGAGCAGCAGGTAGCCGCCGATGCCTTTTGCGGCGATGATGCTGCCTTGGCGCAGGGCTTCCACAGTGCGTTGCAATGCGTTGTCGTTGTGCCCGCCATCAGGTGACGCCTCAATGGCTGTCGTAGGGTTGTGCCCGCCCTCAGGTGACGCCTCAATGGCTGTCACGGGTGTAGGGGTTGGGGAGTGTTGAGCCAGCCATTGAGGTGTCGCCTGATGGCTACCCGCCTTACTCGGCAAAAACCCCATCCTCACCCCGCAAACCGGGCATGAATTCGTCTGCGAAAAATACCGCCGGTCTGTCACGTCGTCGTATTCCCGTTGGCAATCGGGGCATAGCGTGAAAGGCTGCATGGCCGTCTCCGCCCGGTCGTAGGGCAGTCGATGGATGATGGAATAACGTGGGCCGCAGGTCGTGCAAGTGGTAAAGGCGTAGCGGTGGCGGCGGTTGCCGGGCTGCCGGAGGTCTTCCGCACAGGCTTCGCAAAGCGCAAAATCCGGCGTGAGCGGCAGGTCGGGTTCGCTGCTGGCGCTGCTCTCGACAATTTCAAATTTTTCAAAGAACTGTGGCGGAGCCTCCATCATTTCGCTGCGCCGGATGCGGGCGAGCGACGGGGCTTCGGTCTGCATTTTTTCAAAGAAAACCTGTGCCTCGTGTGGCGCTGCGTTAAACTCGACATGAACGCCATCTGCGGCGTTGTTTACCCAGCCGTGCAGGCCCATCTCCTGCGCCAAGCGCCAGACGAAGGGGCGGAATCCCACGCCCTGCACCTGTCCTTGGAGGTGAATGCGATAGGTGCGCTGCGTCATGCGAGGGCGGCGACTTCGGCTTTTTTCTCCTCGACACGGGCCAGCAGCCAATCGCACCAAGCATCCAAGCCCTCGCCGCTGGTGCTGGAAATGGTCAGCACTTCGAGGTGGGGATTGATATCACGGGCGTCGGCCACCACGGCGTCCACGGAGAAGGGGAGATAGGGCAGCAGGTCGCATTTCGAGACCAGCATCATTTCGCTGGTGAGGAACATGCGGGGGTATTTCTTTGGCTTGTCGTCGCCCTCGGTCGTGGCGATGAGCGTCACCCGGTAGTCCTCGCCAAGGTCGAAGGAGGCGGGGCAGACGAGGTTGCCGACGTTTTCCACGAAGAGCAAATCCACGCCTTCGAGGTTGAGGGATTTCATGGCTTGCCAAATCATCTGTGCCTCCAGGTGGCAGATGCCCCCGGTCACGATTTGCAGCGCATTGCCGCCCACCTCCCGGATGCGGTCGGCGTCCCGCTCGGTTTCGAGGTCGCCGACGAGCACGGCGATGTTGATTTTGCCCGCCAACCGCTGGATGGTCTGCTGCATGAGCGTCGTCTTGCCGCTACCTGCGGACGATACCACATTAATTAACAGGATATTGCGCTCCACCATCTCCTTACGGATGGCTTCAGCCACGAAATCGTTGGCTTGCAGCAGGTGCATGGTGGTGTTGTCGCAATTGACGGTGCCACGGGCGTTTTTGGAGGACTTGGGTTGCCGCAAGCTCTGCATGAAATTGGAAATTAAGAAATTAGGAAATTAAGGCACCGGGGTTAGACCTATCAGGTTTTCAAAACCTGACAGGTCTAACCCCGGCTGCGATAGGCCAAAATTAGGCGGTGGGAATGGGGCAGCGAAACTTTTGGAGGGATTAGAAAAAGAATTCTAAAATGGCTCAGTCGTCCAGCTCCACGCCGCCAATCATCAGCTCGGTGCCTTGCACCACATTGTTATTGGGCTGGCCGCAATGGGCGCAGGCGAACTTGTAATTCTCGATGGTAGAGCGGGCGTTGCAGGCTTCGCAAAAAATCTCGATGGGCAGCACTTCCACTTCCAAATGGGCTTGGGCAAACTGCGGGGAATCCGTGGCGACAACCGCCTCGAAGGCATTCTGCATCAATTGCGGCTCGACATTGGATAGCTGCCCGACCGTCAGCTTGATGGCCCGGATGCGGGGCAGGTCCTCGGCAGGAAAGGACTGCTCCAAGCTGCGGAAGATGTTGCGGACGAGGGATATTTCGTGCATGGTTATACCAAAACTGATTTGAGTTTTTCCAACCTTTCCAAATGCCTATCCGCCTCCCCAACCAGCACGGCATCATCCACAATATGCTTTACCTCTAGGGCCTTTACCACCATATCATGGAAACGGGCGGCGTTTGCCTCGTCCTCGCCGTTGTTGGCGTACCAGCAGGCTTCGAGGTAATTGAGCAGGGTCAGCGCCCGCTCGTAGGGGTAGTCGGCGGCGGTGCGGATTGCGAGGGCTTCTTGGTAGTAGAACAGCGCTTTTTCGTAGTTGTCGGAGTGGATGGCTTCGGGGTACTTCGTGAGGGCATTGCCGTAGCTGTTGCACACGGCGGCGTACTCGTAGGGGGCGCTTTCCTTCGTGAAAATGCCCAGCGCCTCGTTGAAAGACGCCACCGACACCGAGGCCCAGATGCTTTTCTTTTTCACCTCGTCGGGTATCTCGGAGTAGATGACGCCGAGGTGGTGGTGGATTTGGGCGAAAGCCTCCGGGGCATCTTCCCGTGTGAAGACCTTGAGCGCCTCCTGGTAGCTGTCCATCGCCCCCTTGTAGAACTGCGGATTGCCGTTTTTCGCCCAAGTATAGAGCAGGGTTCCCCGCCGCATTTGCGCATTGGCCAGCAGTTCGGGCTGTTCTTCCCTTCGGAAAATATCCACTGCCCGGCTGATATAGCCCAGCGATTCGCTGAAGGAATTGGCGTAATTGGCAATTTGCGAAGCATCCACCAGCACGAGGGCGGCGTCGAGCGGGCGGTCCTGCGCTTCGTAGGCTTGCAGCACCTCCCAAAGCGTTTCCTTGAGTTTTGCGAGCAATGCCTCGTCGTAGGGCACCGAAAGCTGCTGCATCCAGGCGGCGCAAAGGGCATTTTTCAATTCCACCCTCGCATCGTCGCTGAGGGCGTAGGCGATGGCATCGGAGAGGACGTTTTCGGCGGCGGTGAGTTGCCCAATATCCGTCAACAAGCTGCCATAATGCTTGGCGGTGAAGGCTTTGTGCTCGTCGTCGGGGGCGGCTTGCAGGGCTTCTTCGTAGAAATAGGCGACCTTCTGCACCTCAAAATCGCCGTCCGTGGCATAGTGCCGCAGGATGGCGTTGTTGTGCAGCAAGCGGTAATCGTCAAACGCATCGTTGTCCGAGGAAAGGCGGTCTGGATTGACCGTTTCCCCCTCCATCAATTGGCGGAAGGCCACCACATCGGCGGCCACGTTGGGGAAATTGCGCAGCAACTCCGCCGCCCGTTCGCCGTTGCCGAGCTTCGCAAACACCAGTCCCAGCAGCAAGTCCGGGTGGAAGTGTAGCGGCTCCAAGAACAGGAACGGTGGCATGACGTTGTGCCAATCTACGGGAAAGCTGATGCCCTTTTTGCCTACGACCATGCACAGGGCGCTCGGCTGGGGTTTTTCCGTCAGGAAGTCCTTTACTTCCACCAATTCGTCCAAGCGTGGCTGGCTGGCGATGGCGGATTGGATGGCGGCGAGGTGGTCATCAGTTGAGAATATCGTAAGCATTATATTGTTTGATTTGAAGGATTGGAAAGCCCGGAGGGATTTCTAAGCCTGCTGGTCGGATGGCTTAGAAATCCCTTCCTTCGGTCAGGCTTTCCAATCCATCCTCCATTTCAAATTTTCACTTGAAGTATCCCTAAGCCCGGCACCAAGGTATATTCCAAATCCCTATCGCTGCGGTCGAGGTCGTGGTCAAGGATGATTTCTTGTAGGGAAATGGTGCGGTCGCCTTGCTGGTTGCGGATTTTCACGAAGAGCATGGCCACTTCGTGCGCTTGTTTGAACATCGTGTCGGAAATGGGGGCCAGCAACAGGGTTTTGAGGTTGGGATAAAATACGGCATAGACCTGCCGCTCGTTGCCGAAGCTGCCGTCCGCTACCTCCGCTGCCAGCCAGAGGTGCTCGCCTTGGAGTCGGACCTTTGCGGTGGAAGGGGCGGATTTTTCCTCTTGGATAGGTTTTAGCCAGTACATTTTGCTTGATTGATGATTGACGATTACATGATTACATGATTGCTGATGGAATGTATGATTTTCGATACGATTATTGACAATGGATGGGATGAAATCGAAAATGGGAAATTCTCCATCACATCAAAAATCAACAATCATGTAATCAACAATCGTAAATCAAAACTATTGAAAATCAATTACTTACCTCCTCCAAAATCATCCCAACCACCCTTTCCGCCGCCGCTTTCACCGCCTCACTCAACTGTATTTCTAGCTTGGTATCGTTCACGGCGATGAGATAGACCTGCACGTCGTCGGGATAGTTTTCCCGGAGGATTTTGCGGGCATAAGATAGGGCTTGGTCCCATTTCAGGGAGTGGAGAAAAACCAACGGGTCGTCTAGGATTTGCGCCTCCACTGCTTCGGCGGGCAATTTGTACAGGGTGCCGGGCGGTTCGTTGGTGTTCACCACGGCGTCCACGAGCAGGATGCGGTCGTGGCCCTGCAACTGGAACAGCACCTCGAAGGCGGAGGTGCCCATGTCGAGCAGGGTGATGTCGTCCCGTTCGCCGAGTTGCTGCTGCAACTGTGCGATGACGTAGCACCCGACCCCGTCGTCGCTGCGGACGGGGTTGCCGAATCCCATGATGGCGGTTTTCTTCATAAAAAACTAGTGGGGTAAAGGTAGTTGAAAGTATATCTCAAAAAGCAGCCATTCCAACACCATCGGCTGGAACGGCTGCATAATTCGTTAAACCATAAGTAAGTAGGCCGATGATGACGAACCGAGTTTTGATGCTGAACAAAACATTGAATATCAACGCCTTGCCCCAACTCATCACTTATAACTCATCACTCATCACTACTTAAAAACAAGCCTTTACCAAATCAAAGTTTGAATTTAGCCAATTCTTGTCCCGACTTCCCGTCGTGGGCATGCACCGTGCAGACGAGGCACGAGTCGAAGGAGCGGGCCACCATGCCCACTTCCACGGGGTCGTGCGGGTCTTCGATTTCGGTGCCTTCCAGTGCCGCTTCGATGGGGCCGGAGTTGCCGAGTTCGTCATTCGGGCCGACGTTCCAGGTCGTCGGGGCCATCACCTGATAGTTCTTGATGATGCCGCCCTCGATTTCAATCCAGTGTGCCAATGCGCCACGGGCCGCTTCGGTAGCGCCCCAGCCCTTGCCGTCACGCTCGGTCGGCTTCACGTAGAACTCGCCGTCGAGGTTGATTTCACGCAGCCATTGGTCAATGAAGGTGTAAAGTCTTGGCGCTTCGTGTACCCGTGCGAGCACCCGTGTGAAGACGCTTGGCCCCATTTTGTCCATCACATCGAGGAACAGCGGGTCGTGGATTTGGTGCTTTTCGTTGGCCGGGTTGGCATTCATAATCACTCTTGCCAGAGGGCCTACCTCGGCGCTGTGGCCCATGTAGCGGGGTGCTTTTGCCCAAGAATATTTGCCGTTGAAGTCAGTGCTGTTGAGGTTTTGGGACTGCAAAGGCGTCGGTAACGGCTCGTTCCAAGGGTGCGCTGCTGGCACATCGGCGTACCAAGAGTGCTTGACGTGCTCTTGGATGTCGAGGTGGTTCATTGCATAATACTTGCTGCCATCATAGAAGCCACCGGGGCTGATGACGGCGTGCTGACGTGTATCCACGGTCGGGGAATTGTACAAATCCTTGTGCAGGTAAGTGCCGTAGGCCAAGAACTTGCCCACGCCCTGTCCGAACTTGTCCAAACCAAATTCCAAGCCTGCCCGGATGAGCAAGCCGAGGTCGCTGTTGCGCTGGCTTTCGTTTTCCTCGACCCAAGCCATCATATCGTCCCAAGTCTTGATTTGCATGTACCGCTCGATGGAGCAGCCGAGCCAAACGCTTTCGAGCCACTCATTGCGGAAGTGGTTCATGATGGCATGGGCACGGGTGATGTCCTTCAGCGTAGGGGCGCACATGACGCCGCCGGGCACCATATAGCTGGAGTGCGGCCATTGTCCGCCGAAGAGGGCGTAAACCTCCACTGGCCCTGCCGAAGCCGTGACGCCCCGCTGGAACGAGGTGCCAACGTATGCTGACCAACGGCGCACCACTTCGTCATAAAGCGGTTTGTTGGCGAATTTCTTGTTCGCCATGTCCGTTGCGAAGATGGCATAGAACCAGCGTGGGATACTTTGGATGGTCTCTGTTGCCTGACCTAAAGCCCTGAGCAACAAGGCATTGGGTGGCAGGTTCGTTTTCCAAACCGTATCCAAAGCCGAAGATGCACAATAAAGGTGCGAGCCACCGCAGATACCACAGATACGTGGCGTCACGATGAGGCCCGATTGCGGGTCTTTGCCCGCCATAATGCGCTCGAAGCCCCTGAACATGGCGGCCTGCGTATGCGCACGGGTCACGACGCCGTCTTCCATGAAGACCTTTACGTCGAGGTCGCCCTCCACACGGCCTACGGGCGAGATATTGAGTTCCTTGTATGATGATGCCATTTTAGTTGAATTGTTGAATTGTTGAAATTGCCGCTGAGGAAATCGTAAATCCTCAATCGCAAATCACTTGGATGTTTCAAAATGCTCTTTGTTCGCTCCAGTCACGTTCTCGACCGTACCCATGACTTTTTCAAAGCCGGCCCGCATATAATAGGCCATTTTGTTGGTACCTGCGGGCACGTCTTTGGGCAGGAAGCCGAGGTACTTCATGGTCTTGAACACGCTGCCTGGCATGAGGTCGTGGTGTGGGAAACCGGGTTCGGTGCAGCCGAGGCAAGGGTGATTCGCACGGGTCTTGGACGAGGTGCGGTTCCACAGAATGCGGTTGCAACTGGCCCTTGTCATTGGCCCACGGCAACCCACTTCGTAGAAGAGGCAGCCGCCCCGTTTGCCGAAATGGGCGTCCACTTTTTGGGCAAAACTGATGGCATTGGTGCAGCCTGTCTGGACAAAATCGGTGAAGAAAGTTTTTGGCCGATGGAATTCGTCGAGTTGGACGTCGCCGATGCGGCCTGTTGCGATGGCCACGAGGATTTGCGAAATCCAGTCAGGGTGCGCTGGGCAGCCAGGGATATTGATGACGGGCAGGCCGCCTTTCGATTTATAATTGGCACCGAGGAAGCCGCCTTTTTTCTCTTTGTGGAACTGGACGCCCGTGCTCTCGCTGGGGTTGGGTGGTACGGCAGGTATTCCGCCCCAAGTTGCACAGTCGCCGATGGCGACGACGAAGCCCGCCACAGCGGAAAGCTCCTTCACCCAGTCCATCATCGGGCGGTCGCAGAAATAGTTCATCGTGCCGGAGCCGTTCGGCCCTTGGATGATGCTGCCTTCGTAAACGAGGATGTCGAGCTGGACTTTTCCTTTTTTGATGTCGTTTAGCAAGTGCTCAACCTGCTGCCCGATTTCAAGCCCGATGGAAGGGTGCCAGAGGATGTTGACGCCGAAATCAGTGATGAGTTCAACGACGGTTGGCTCTTGGGCATTGAGGAACGACATGGTATTGCCACTGCACGCTCCTCCTTGTAACCATAGTACATTCGCCATGTGAGAAGTGATTTTCGTTTCAGAAAAAATGATTGTATTACCACGGTTTTGGCCAAATGGAATTGGCCAATCGTTTAGCGAAGCCAAATGTATGTCGTGATTTGGATTTGAAAAAATTTTCTAATCGCTTTTTTAGAAAATATTTTCTATTGGTATTTTGTCTAAATAAGAAGAGGCGGAAAGCGGAATTTTATTCCAAAATGGAAGGTGTGGCTCAATACAACACGGGAGAATGGTTGGCAAGTTTGGACTTTTACAAAATGGCAATAAAATGGAAGCTGGAGCCAATTTTAGTTCAACGACTCATTTGGCCGGGTGGCAGCCAAAGCAAAAAACTCCTCCAAGCCGCTCGGCGTCAGGTAGGGGAGGGACTGCGACCAAACGGCTTCCTTGAACTTCTCACAGGTGATGGGCTGCCCCTTCAGTATTTGCTGCGGTACCCAGAACACAATGGTCATCCAAATATTATTGGTAAGCAGGTCGAAAACGCCAGGGTGGGGTTCGGCAACCAGGAGCTTTTTTTGGCCATAAAATTCTATGCGGCGGCGGATTTGGAGGTGCATCTTGCTCACCGCCGAATGCCATTGCTCCATAATGCCCGGGAAGCTGCGCTCGATTTCAAAAAGGTCAATCAAATAAAAACGGTATTTGTTGAAAAACTCGAAATAGCTATCGAGCTGCGTCTCCATGTCGGCGAGGGTGGGCTGGAGCATATAGTTGGCGAGAATCTCGGAAAACTCCTCGAACAAACGCTCATAAACCGAGGTAACGATGAGGTCTTTGTTGGAATAATGGTAGGCGAGGTTGCCCACACTGATACCCGTCTCGTCGGCAATCTGCTGGAGGCGCACGTTGGAAAGGCCCTTTTCATTGAATAATTGAATAGCGGCCTCAATGATTTTATTTTTGGTTATGGCAGACATTAATTCTCCGGCAAATTTAGGTCTTCCAGCTTAACAACCAAAGTCCCCCGTTGGTCTTTGGCGGCTTGCCGCCGCATGAGCGAGGCCATGAGTGCTGCTTTTTTTGGACAAGTTTCGGAGGTGATGCGCCGGCTCAGGAACTTCAACGGCTGCTGGAAATGAGCAAAAAGCAAGTTGATTTCCCAAGTGCCCCGCCGCCGTTCCAGGTTTTCAATCACCGCCGTGTCGTAGAGCCAAACGTCGTCCTTGATGAAATCGAGGTCTCGCACCTCGCCCACCCCGTCGGTCAGGTGCAAGCTGTCCAATGATTGGAGCATCATGCGGTAGGTGCTATCGTCGAGGCGGAATTTCAATTTTCACAAGGAATTAAGAATCATAAGTATCTGATTGTCAATCCAAAACGACTGTGCCGCTTTAGTTAGCGCTACATTTTCTCAAAATTAGAAATATTTTCCTAAAACCAAAGCCTTCAATTGGAAATATTCCATCCGGCCCATCTCCGTCATGCAGGGCAGCAGTAGCGACCAAAACGTTTGACGGAATGCATCGAAATCATCGGCGGGCAGGTCGAGGATGCGCTGGTGGTAGAGCCAAGTTTCGGCAGTCCTATTTATTAGCTGCGAAAGCCTTTCAAAATGCCCCTCCTCCACCGCTGGCTGGAAAGCACCACGAGCGGCATTGAAGCGTAGCATCTCCAGAATTTGCTGGGCCTGCCAAGTCAGGTGCTGTCGGTGCGCCTCCGCAATGGTGGGGTAGGCCCGCATCACTTCCAGGGTATCTTGGTAAAAAAACAGGTAGCGTTGTTGTACCGAAAAACTGCTGCGCAGGTACCGCTCCACGTCCTCGAACAGCGGTAGTACCCGGAACTCGGCCATGAGCACCCGCTGCTCTTCCACCAGCCGCTCCCAGATGGCCTGCACGATATGCTCCTTGGTTCGGTAGTGATAGGCGAGGTTGCCCACGCTCATCCACTCGGCCTCGTCGCCGATGTGCTGGAGGCGCACGTTCACCATGCCGTCCCGATTGAAGCAGCGGACGGCGGCGTCGAGGATTTTGTCTTTGGTGGATTTGGCCATCTGTTTTACCCAATTCTAAACAATCCGGCAAAGGATGGCATTTTTTGCGAAGCAAAAGCCAATAAAAATCACTTATTTTTTACCGCTCAATCCTTGGAAGCCCCGCATGATGCCACGGTCGGCCTTACGAAGGAATTCGAGGATGTAGTCACGCTCCACGGTGGCCTCGATTTCGGTTTCGATGAGTTCGATGGCCTGGGTCGTGTTGTAGCCTTTTACGAAAAGGATGCGGTAAACGTCTTGAATGACGTGGATTTGCTCGGAAGTGTAGCCCCTACGGCGCAGGCCGACGGAGTTGATGCCAGCGTAGGCCAATGGCTCACGGGCGGCTTTCACGAATGGTGGGATGTCCTTGCGGACTAGCGAGCCGCCTCCAACGAAGGAGTGCGAGCCTATTTTTACGAATTGTTGGACGGCAGTGAGGCCCCCCAAGTTTACGTAATCTTCAATTTCGATGTGCCCGGCCAGCGTGACGCCGTTGGCGATGACGCAATGTTTGCCGATGTGGCAATCGTGCGCCACGTGGACGTAAGCCATGAGGAGCGAGCCAGTGCCAATAGTGGTTTTGTGGCTGGCCTTGGTGCCACGGTTCAGGGTCACATACTCCCGGACGATGACGTTGTTGCCGAGTTCTACCAAGCTATATTCGCCCTTGAACTTGAGGTCTTGGGGCACAGCGCCGACCACTGCTCCGGGGAAGATTTTGCAGCCGTTGCCGATACGGGAGCCATCCATGATGGTGACGTGAGGCCCAATCCAGGTGTCGTCGCCGATGACGACATCCCGTCCAATGGTCGTAAAAGGTTCCACCGTGACGTTATTACCGATTTTGGCTTCTGGGTGGATGTAGCGCATTACGTGGCTACTGCCGTTGAGGTGTGGTAACACGATGGGCTGCTCGGAAGTAATTTTCATCAGAAAAATTAAAAATTTAACATTAGGTGTTCTCGAAACTGAAACGTGGCGAAGTCAATCAATTAGACAGCGTGAAAACACGAAAACATGGGTAACTATTTGATTGTTCAGCCAGCATGAAAACTATGCCGGAGAGAAAAAATGTGGCAGAATGAAGGATATAAAATTAGTTGTGTAACTAGATTATTCTTAAAGCTTTGAAATTCCTGATTGCGGGTGTCAAAATAAAGTTTGGAAAAGTGCTTAACATCATCTGGCATTTTTGGGTCAAAAACTACTCCCTTTTCCCTTCAATTGATACGCTGCAGGGCTTAAAATGCTTTTCGTCCTTACAATTTGGTCATTACTCTCCGGTTTAGGCTCTTCGTATAGCCTTAACGTCTCTTTAACTAAATACGCTTCCTTTTATTGTTCGTGGAAATTGGGTTTTTTGAAATCTTGGCAAGCTGAACGACATACATACTAGCGTGGTTCAGCCGCATCTTCCTGCTTATCCGAGCGGCGCACGATTTGGGCCGTCAGTTCGCCTTCGGAGGCGACCTTGTTGCCCACATAAGCCGTCCCGTGCATCTGCACCAAGCCCCTTCGAATCGGCGCCGTCAGTTCCATTTTCAAAATCAAGGTGTCGCCCGGCACTACTTTCTGCTTGAACTTCACCCCGTCAATTTTTACGAAGTAAGTGTCCCAGTTGCCTGGATCGCCCACCTTGTTCAATGCAAGGATGCCCCCGGCCTGTGCCAGTGCCTCAATTTGCAAAACACCCGGAAACACTGGGTTGCCGGGGAAATGACCTTGGAAAAACGACTCGTTGAAGGTCACGTTTTTCACGCCAACGACATGGTTGTCCGAGATTTCAATGATTTTGTCCACCAACAAAAACGGGTAGCGGTGCGGCAGGTACGACGCCACCTGCATCGTCGTGTAGATTGGCTCGGCATTGGGGTCATATTTTGGAACGCCCTTGAGCCTGCGCTGTTCAAGCCATGCTTTTTTCAGCAGCTTCGCAAACTCCACGTTGGCCGTGTGGCCGGGCTTCGTCGCCACGATTTTGCCTTTGATGGGCTTGCCAACGAGTGCCAAATCGCCTAAAACATCGAGCAGTTTGTGGCGGGCAGGTTCGTTGTTAAAATAAAGTTCGATGGTATTCAGGATGCCTTCTTTGTCAATCTTCACGCTGGGCTTGTCCAGTTTTTTGGCCAAAGCATCCAGTTCCTCCTGGTTCATCAGCCTGTCCACGATGACGATGGCGTTGCTCAGGTCGCCACCTTTGATGAGGTTGTGGTCAACGAGGTATTCCAACTCGTGCAGGAAAACGAAGGTGCGACAAGGTGCAATATCTCCCGAAAATTCCTCCAAGTTGCTCAACGATGCATACTGCTGGCCCAGGATTTTTGAGTTGAAATCAATCATCGTCGTCACTTGGAAATCGTCGGCGGGCATGGCCATCAGCTCGCTGCCGCTGATTTCATCGTAAAAACGGATAGGTTCCGTGATTTCAAGGCAGTCACGCTCCTCATTCTGCTGTTCCATCCCGGCCTCCTGTAGCGCTTTCACGAACAGCGCAGCGCTTCCATCTAGGATGGGCACTTCCGGGCCATCAATTTCAATCAGCACATTGTCCACACACATGCCGAACAGCGCAGCCAGCGCATGTTCCACGGTGCTCACATGGGCATTCCCCTGTTGGATGGTCGTGCCTCGCAGGGTCGAAACCACTTGGTTCACATCCGCCTTGATGAGCGGTTTTTCACTCAAATCAATCCGTTGGAACTTGACACCGTGCCCGGCATCCGCTGGGCGGAAGGTCATCGTCACCTCTTGGCCAGTGTGCAGTCCTATTCCCTTGATAGTCACTGGCTTTTGTATGGTATGCTGATTCATAGGTCTTGCGAATGATGGACGATAGAAGATGAAAATGTCAATTCATCATCTATCGTCCATCATTTATCATTTTACTTATTTTTCTAAACAGTTCAGGCAATTTTTTAAAAACAGCGTAAGAGCGCAGGTAATCATTGTAGGGCAATGCAGGCGAACCGTAGAGCGCCGTGCCGGGCTGTTTCACCGAGGAAGCCACCCCACTTTGCGCTTGCACTTGTGTGCCATCGGCTATCTCGATATGCCCGACGAAGCCCGCTTGGCCACCGATGCGGCAGTGTTTGCCGATTTTGGTGCTGCCAGCAAACCCCGCCTGGGCCGCCACGACAGTATGCTCGCCGAGGTCCACGTTGTGGGCCACCATCACGAGATTATCCAGTTTGGCGCCACGCCGGATGTAGGTGCTACCCATCGTCGCCCGGTCAATCGTAGTATTGGCACCGATTTCCACGTCCGATTCCACGACGACGTTGCCCAGTTGGGGTAGTTTCAGGTAACTTCCGTCAGCCTGCGGTACGAAGCCGAAGCCATCGCTTCCGATGACAACGTTGCTGTGCAAGATGCAATTGTCGCCAATGATGCAGTCGTGGTAAACCTTCACTCCGGGGTAAATCACGCAATTTTTGCCCACTTGCACATTTTTTCCCAAAAAGACTTGTGCTTGGATTTGGGTGCCTTCGGCAATAGCCGCCCCTTCTTCCACCACGGTGAACAGGCCGACCGACACATTTTCTCCCAAAACCGCTGACTTGTGAACGAATGCCCGTTCGGAAATGTCGCTTTTCGCCTGAAGCTCACCCTCGAATTTTTCCATCAGGATGCGAAGCGAATTATAGACATCATCCACCCGGATGATGGCAGCGGCAGCCACGGGCCGTGAGGGAGCGAAATCACGTGGAACCAGCACGGCAGCGGCTGTGGTGGTGTAGGCGAATTGTTCGTAGCGTGGGTTGGCCAAAAACGTGAGCGTTCCGGGGC
>Ga0075012_10003403_pt1 | contig 15183 bp, 14 predicted proteins | sample All_14_2_FD_71474 | JGI IMG/M metagenome (GOLD analysis project Ga0075012, IMG submission 71474) | Freshwater microbial communities in response to fracking from Pennsylvania, USA - Allegheny Zone_MetaG_DW_15 | ecosystem: Environmental > Aquatic > Deep subsurface > Groundwater > Drilled... | reverse complement strand
ATCAAATATTTAACAAATCGTTCCAGCGGAAGCTGCGAACAGCGCGGCTTCCGCTGAACTCCACGTTATCCGGAAGTGTTGGGTCACCTCATGACGGAATTTTCGGCGGTTCCGGCTTACAACCCCATCAAGGAGCGGATACGCGGCTTATTCGAGACTATCTCGGCCACCGGAATATTCAGCACACTGTGGTGTGCACCGTTACCAATCCGGCACGGTTTGAAAAACTGTGGCGGTAAAGAAGTACGCCTAACCCTTATTGGGATGTTCTGTTATATCTCAGCAATTGATGCGGCCATATCGTCTGCTGAAGCAGCTTTCTTGGCCGTTTCCCCTCCACCTGCTGGTGCATGATTTTTTTCTGATGAAAAAAGAGACGGATTACTTTTGCCTGCTCGTTTTTTTGTGGACGATTTTACCGGATCAAGACTACAGCGAATGTTTTCTAAAAAATAAGTAAGCTGCCCATTTTGAATCTCTTTAAGTATCTCTCGTACTTCATCAACGTCATAACCATCAAGAAACCTAAATACCGACGAAATGAGATAATCACGATCAAGTTCAAACGTCAGCCAATTCCTATTTAAAGATTCTGCAGCAAAACCAGTGGTATTTGATCCACCGAATATGTCTAAAACAACGTCTTTTTCCTCGGTCAACATTTTTATAAAAAAGGCGGGAACCTCTGCTGGGAACCGCGCGGGGTGACGCAGTAATCCCAATTCCTTGCATAGGCGCAGGTAGTTTGAATTGCTATCTGTGTTTGGGATTGACAAAAGGTTCGATGGAATTGCCCCTCCATTATCTTTGCCAAAACTTATACTGATATCATGGCCTGAAGGGCGTTTTTTTGGTTTATAAAAACTCTCAGGATCTTCAATAAGTTTTTTCATTCGGTCGGAGTACGGGGATAAAACTTTTCGTACATCAGCTTTCGGAAACGCAGTTTTGCTGAACCACCAAACCGTATTAACTGAATCTTTTGCTCTAATCTTTCGTTTGTTGACCCATTCAATGGGTGATGGAAGCTTTGCCGGATTAAACCAATAGAAATCTTCCGCCAAATGAAAACCAATTTCGTCGCAAAAGGCTAGTAGCACTCTAAAGTTATATAACGACCGTGACGGGACGCCTGCCCGATATGCTCCCCCTAAATCTAAAACAAAGCTTCCTGTTTCCTTTAGAACCCTGAAAACCTCTTTTCCAAATGGCTTAATCCAATTGACATAACCTGTTTCTTCTACGTTCCCATAGGTTTTCTGGCGGAGTAAGGCAAAAGGAGGAGACGTCATAACAAGATCAATGCTGTTGTCTTGCAGGTTGGCAAGAAGGTCAAGTGAATCACCTACATATGCATTGCCTTTTGCGGTTCTATAAAGCGGGTCATTTTGCATAATTAATATTCCTTCAGATCATGTATCCAGCTTGCTACAATTTGCCATAGGACACTTGCAGCAAAATAAACTTGAGGGTCTGCGCTGCAGATCGCTTCAACATCGGCTTGAACAAAATTTTCTTTGCCGTAGCCGATGATGTAGCTCATCCACTTTCTCAGGTTTTCATCCGCATTCCCAATAATATCAGACGGATTAAAGCTTCCAGCTCTGGCAAGTGCCCATGAGATACCATCACGCTTAGTGGGTTCGCTTGTTTTTAGGAGGTCAACTAAAAGGGGAATCTGTGGTTCGGCAATACGTAGAAGTGCTCGTGCCGCTTCGATTTTGATTTCCAAGGTACTTAAATTAAAGGTATTAACAAGAGCCGTTGCTGAAGTTGCTGACGCAAATTGGCCCAATGCCCAAGCTGCTCCTGCGCGTAGTTCGTCGTCTCGTTGGCTATCCTGTAATACTTCTATTAGAATTCTTTCGCTACGTTCCTTTGGTATTTCAGATGCAACGATGACTGTTTCAAGCTGTGTTTCCAGAGGAACAGTCATTACAGGGCTGCGAAGTTTACTCTCTATGAATCCCCATGCATTATGGTCGTCGTATGCTGCAAGTGCAGCAGCTGCCTCAAGTTGAACGTATATATCCTCGTCGGTATCATTCATTCTGGATTCGAGCACAGGTTTGGCACTTATGTATCCACGATAACGCAGAGCCTTGGCCGCAGCATATCGTTCGCTCAAATTGACGCTTGCGAGCTTATCTATAAAATAAGATTCCTCAACGGGGGACGGGCAGGTGAGAGTTGTGTTGACAGGGACAACTGATGCTACAATCTGATTTTCCTTGACAACATCGCCAACTTCAACTTGCGGGAATAAATGTATTTTACCCTTGCTCCTGCTTAATTGGATGGTTTGCCGTCGTGCCTCTGGGATTGGGGTAAGGCTGATTTTGTTTGGCTCTACAGCAGAGACCTTTGATTGCTGTTTTGAAGCGGCACATACCCACATTACCCTTATTTCTGAACCTTCTTCGACGCCTTTTGGCTTAGTTATGGATACTTGTTCGGCAACAAACGCGCTGCGCATATCCCTTACACTGACAAAGTGAACAGGGGAAATTTGTTTTAGGTCAATCGGAGAGTCATCTTTTTGCTCGAACACTACTATTGAAACAAGGTCATCATCCCTCATTCCTGCATCCCACGCTCGCTTGGGATCATTCAATGAATGTGACATTGATATTTCAAGTTTTGTTTTGCCTCGAGATTCAAACCGAAGACCTGTATTTAAACACAAGACATCGGGAACACGCACTCGCTTTATCTTGATTTTTTTCCATATCTTAAAACCAGTGGAACCACGTTCAAGCTCGATGGGGTTAAATCCCATTTCCTTAAGGTGGGCAATAGTCGCGTTTGTGCCTGCCGCACCAACTGCGAGCTTTTTTAGAAAACTGTCATCGCTTTTAAAATTATTTGCCACTTAGGTACACCACGTTGGTATGAATAGAGTTTGATAGCCGCCCACTTTTATTCGCAGGGCATTATTAACACGTTTGTTGGCAATCCGCTATGCTCCGAATTCATAAGCATAAGTAGGGTGAATTCAAACAAACGACAGGAAAGTCCCATAAGCCCTTAAACGCGTGGAGTCCGAAAATCACTTGCTGAGGATATCTCGCTTGCACCTCCAATTGTGGATAGATTGCTCCGCAGGGTCTTTTTTCTTCAGTGGTGGCCTTTCTAGCTGCTTCTGAAGAGTTTTGTTTCCTGGGCAGAAGGATGCCGAATTCGATGTATTTGAAACCTCCCAAATATTCGGGCCTGAAACTGGGTTAAATCTGGGAGGTCAAAAAACCTACTTAAAATCTTTATGGTAGGCTGGTTTACGTAATTTTCTGTGGGGCTTTAGAGCCGTTTGTTTAATCGTACCCATCATAGGGCGCAGCCCCCTTAATGGTTCTGCCCATCAGAATGTTATTTTATATATTTTCGGTACTCCATTGGAGTACCGTTTTTATAGAAATGCTTTTTAACCTGAAAATTAAACCGCCAGCTCACATATTCCCCAAGTAACCCTTTTTGGTCTAGAAATACAACAAATGACAACATTTCTTTGTGCTGCAAAGTTTCTTTTCTCTCGCCTGTTTCAAACCGGGAAATGCCTTGCTTGCCGATTCCAAAGAGGAGACCGAAAAATTTTTGTTTCCAACCAATCAAATTTCTTACCTGCTCAAATGATATGTTAGACGTTAGATCATCGGTCATTGTTTTGGTCCTTGATATTTTACATACATGAATCCGACCCAGAGCCTAGCAATTGAATTTCTCCAATTGGGGGGCTTAGGCTCCGGAGCGGAACTTGTTTTCTACTGCAAAATCCACTGACCGCTCGAATCACGGCAGGCGGTTGAATACGTTGTTTCGGTTCTGCCGTCAATCACCGCCTGAATCTCTGCTTTCCGACAAGGACCAGCTGAGCTTTGTACTGCGGGTTGCGGCGTGACCGTATAGGAGTTGCCAGAATCGGGATTCTGCCAGCTGCGTTGCTGTCCTGAAACTCCGGACTCATACACGTAATTCAATTGTTGGCGGTCCTGTTTATCCATCTCATTGCCGACGATATAGCCGAGCATTGTGCCAACCGCCAGACCTATCAAAGTCGCCTCAGTGCTTCTCCCGATAGCCTGACCGATCACTGCCCCACCGGCTCCACCCATAACCGCCCCGGACTGACCTCTATTGTACTGACCAGTACATGATACAAGAGAAACCATCATTGTCAGCACGACAAAAACAGCACCCATCTTTTTCATTTAATCCTCCACCTCTAAATTTACCTTCCCAGGTCGGCAACCGCTGCCTGTCGCTCAGGTGCCTTTTCTGGTTTTTTAACCTCTTTCCCCTGCCCTTTCTCGGCCACCTTCTCTTCCTTCTCTTTATTGAAGGCTGCTCTTGTGGCTTCGATCATTCCCAACTTCGCAGCTAAATATTTCCGGGCATTCTCCTTACCCTGCAGCCGGGCCATATCCAGAAAATCCGTTGTGCTTTTGTCCAGTTGCTCTTTACCGAAATCCGGCTTTATGACATGACCTTCAACGGCATCGGCGGCAGCCTTGGCCTTTGTCAGACCACTGTTTCTTTTGCCTTCGGCTTCTAAATATGTATCATTGTCGGCCATGACAATGATTGATTTTTCGGGATGCCTCTCTTTCAACGCTACTGCAACAGGTTCAAGATTGTTGGCGGTCGTGCAGACCACAACCGGCTGGCCGGTCAATTCGTTGATGACCGCCCCGGTACTGTAGCCTTCAGCCAGCAGGAACGGGCCGGCGATCTCGCCCGTGTTCGATGCACCGATAAGGTGAAAGGTGCCGTGCGCTCTTGAATCCTTAAATATGTGTTTGAAACCGTTTTTCCGCAAGTTGACATGTGACCAATGATTTCCATCAATATCCATAAGAGGCACAACAATGTTGTCGGACTGATCTTTTTTTACGCCAAAAAATAAAGGAGCTATCCCCTTCTCCTTGAAATATTCCTCCTGGCCGGTCGCCACAGCCAGGCTATTGACATAGTCCAGGCTCTCTTTGGCCTTGTTCTCCTGCAGGACCTCTCTTTCTCTGTCTCGTTGTGCCCTTTTCTCTTCCCCTTCTTTTTGGAGTCGTTCTCGATCTTCTGGTGTGAGCACCACCCCCGCCATTTTCCAACGGCGTTCTTCTCCCCTGAAACTCTTTACCCATCCAGCCGGTACACCATCCAGATGGCCCACATAGGCAATATTCTTATTGCCCCGTTTGCCATCGATCTCCGGTATTCGGTGGATTTCACCGTCCATGATCGGGTATTCCCCGTGCAGGTTTCCCCCTATTTCCGTGATGATTCGGGCAAACTGTTCCTGCGGATTCTCAGCAGTGACAACCGGAGCATTTTCAGGGAGCCATTTTGTAAAGGGATCTTTCGACAAGCCAGCGGGAATATACCAGGCCTTTGCCCTGCCGTCCCAGGTGGCCCCTAATGCTTTAGCCTGGTTCTTCTCCTCATACGGCACTTTGAGATAGTTCTTTTCCAGGCCCCTGCCGGCCGTAAACATGGATTTATGGAGATCCGGAACGTTGAAAACCACCGCCTCAACAGGTTTTCCATTGCGGAGCAGGATCACACCATCGATATAGCCATTATTGAGGGCCTCGATGTTTAATCGAGGATCGTCAATATCTCGCTCGATGGCACTGTAGAGCCGCAAGATCCCATCCGCCCTGCCCCCACCTCCTGCCAACAATTCAAAAGTGTTATCCGAAGTATCTTTGGCACAACAGAAGGAAAGAAATGTTGCCCCTGAGGGAGTGGCTTGCTCTTGGGTTGCTAAAAAATCAGGTAGTTCCGTGCCAATATTCTTTTTCCAACGTGCGGCCATTCCTTGAGGGGTGCCGGTGGAAATAATTGGTTTGAGATGTACACGGTTTCCCGAATCGACCTGGTAGATATATAACTCCAAACCTTCCAGGTAGTCTTGTTCCACCTCTCTGATGGCCAGAGCCTCTTGCAGAGCTTCGACAGGAGTTGCAAATCTGGCAGCCTCATTGAGGTCGCTGAAATCCTTTTCCGGGGTGACAAGCGTGAACGACTCAGTGGCAATAATAAATTCAGGTGACTGTTCCATAATTTCCTCCTGTTCCTGGATCTGTTCCTTCTCCTGTTCAAAAGCCAAAATATAGTCGTGGATTTTTCCCGCATCGGCGCAGGCCGTGAAAATCTCGGTCGGTTTCTCCTCCAGGATACTGACCCAGTTATCAATATAGGAGAGATGCTGCCCCGGGTCGTGGCCGATACCCAGGTGCATACCAAGCATATACGAGGCGATTTCGGCCCGTAGCTCCTCTTTGGCGTAGCCGGTGGATCCAAACGGATGTTGTAAATCTCTTGCCAGCCGGGATTCGTGACCTGTCCAATGGCCGACTTCATGCAGGGCGGTTGCGTAATAGCCGTCCGGTGTGGCAAACTGGCCTTTTTCGGGCAGGGTGATGTCGTCAGTTGTTGGCCGATAAAATGCTTTTTCACCTCGAACATGATGAATATTGGCCCCTGAGGCGGCAAGCAGTTTTTCCGCCCGTTCGTGTCGTTCCCATTCGGATAATTCACCCTCTCTTTTTTCCAGGGCGGGAATGTGATCAAACTGTTCGCCGTTGAATACCGTGTAATTACGTCGTAAAGGTCGCTCCAGTTTGACGAGTTCTTTCTCTCCGGTTAAGGGGTTCAGTTTCTCGTCAGTGAATTTCCAAAACTGAATGGTCCGGCCCCTCTCCCCTTTTCTGACCTGCCAGCCATGGGTTGCCCCCTGCTTATAGGTCAACCACCGCGGATCAGGTTTCCCGAGCATCGACAGATAGACAAAATTGACACCCTTATAAACGGTACCGGTGGTCGGGTTATACGGACTTATACATTGCTCGGGGGTCCATGGTTTGGTCCATGGAGCTGTGCCGTTTTTGAGTCCTTCAAGAATGGTTTCGGCTATCAACTTGGAGGCATCTTGCTTCTTTTCCATTATCCACTCCTCTTGTATGCAATCAAAAGCCTTCAGCCCGGGCTGTCCGGATCTCGTTTTTTGCAATCAAAGATCCAAGGCTGCAGCCGCCGGCAATTGAATATTTGCAATCATTTTTCTGCCTGCCCTGGTCGGGGCCGCGCAGATCCACGCACTCAGGATCACTTCGCCGATGGCAAATCAAAATCCGCCTCATCGTATGCCGCGTCGATCACGTCCTGCTCAGGCGTAGCATCGTCTAGGAACGCGCCCATTTCTTCCGCTTCGTCGGGATCGAAAGCTATTTCCGCACCAGGAACACAAATATCTTCCAGTTTTTTAAGGAGGGCTGGGGAGAGATGGGACCAGTTGCTTGCCATGTTTTCACCTATTGATTGATAAGAGAAACGGCGGAAAGCCGTATTGTGGGCCGTAAAGCCGACCCGTTTTTACTCGGTCAGATAGGGCTGCAAAATTTTGCTTATAAGAATCTCGTTGATAGGCCCAAAATACCGGCTATCAAAAGAATCGAGGTTATGGTCTGACATAACCCAATACTCATTTTCCCCGAGCCGGTGGCGGTAGCCAGGACCGACTGGCAGAGGGAACAGTTGCGAGTGAATAACCGGGGCGCCCTGCAGGGCCTGCCTGTTGATCGTGATCTGATTGTTTTTTCGCTCCACATAATCACCCGGCACACCTTCAATGGTTTTGATCAGCGGAGCAATGCCACCGGCACAACGGCCAGCGGGGAATATTTTCAACTCCAGAGCCTTGGCAATCGCCGGATTTTCAATGTCCGGACAGACCAGGACCATTTCTTTCACCATGATTTTTCTGCCAGGCTGGAGGGGTTCACTTGTATACAGCCCGCGCGGGTAGCTTGGCGTGATGTTGATCACTATCCCGGCCCAGGCCATGACCACAGCAAAGCCGAGCAGACAGGCCGCAATAAGGGCCGCGCCCTTGAGATATTTCACAGCCTGTCGCTTTCTTTGGGTGGTGGGATTTTCGCGCGGGCCGCAAAAGCCGCGATCTGGAAATACAAAGGCTGAACCCCCTTGATCGGGTTGGAGCCCGAGGCAAAGACCAACATCTCACCCGGTTTGATTATCTGGTCGTTTTCTTTCGTTGGCCCCGGCAGACGCAGAACCTCATCGGGAGTTAACAGAGGCCGTTTAACCTCGGAATAATGACGGCTGACGTTGCCGAGCATTGCCGACATTCTGTGACCGCTGGCCGAGGTCTGCACCTTGATAATCGTCGATTCTCCGGCCTGGTTGCTGATGTATTGCGCGGTCTTGATCTCGTTTGCCGCAAAGGCGATTTTGATATGGCAATTGGGGGTGATGCTCTCGTTGTCGGTGTACCAGCGATAAAGCTGTTTGATGTCCTGGATCAGGAAATAGCATTTGATGCCATAACCGGCCAGATACGGCAATTGCTGCTCCAGTAATTCCAGCCGCCGCAACGATGAAAACTCATCGAGCATCAACAGCAGCTTATGCTTGTTAGTATCGACCTGTTGACCGTCTTTAAAATCCATCTTGGTGGTCAGTTTGGTGGTGATCATTGTGACCATCAACCTGATCAACGGCATGACCCGTTCTTTATCACTTGGCCGCAGGATCAGATAGAGACTGACCGGCTTGTCAGCGTTCATCAAATCATCGATACGAAAATTAGACTCCTTGATATTTTTGGCCAGGATGGGATCACGATACAGGGTGAGATAGGAGACAGCGGTGGACAAGACAGAAGACCGTTCCCGGTCGGCCCGGTTGATCATATCGAGGGCAGCAGAAACAGCCAGAGGGTGAGCAATTTTGACCCCTGGTTTTGGTTCATAAAAGGTATTCTCCTTCATTTCCTCAAACAAGGGGCCGGGATCAGATAAGGCATTCCCGACATCGGCCAAGGTGGGTATGGCTTTTCGTGTTGCCAGTCGTTTGTATATCAGATGCAGGATTACCCCGGTGATCAGGGCAAACGCGGTCTTTTGCCAGTGATCCGTCAAGCCTTTGCCGTCCGGATCGACAATCAGGTTGGCAATCATCTGGGTATCGGCTACATCCCGATCTGTTGTTGCCCGGATCTCGACCAGAGGATTGAACTTGGCCCCGGTGCCGGTTTCGTCGGTAGGATCAAAACGCAGGACATGATTATTGGCGTGGGCTTGCCGCCAGCCAGAAGACAGAGCCCAGCCCTCGCCCTTGACATCGAGCATGACCATAGAGCCGGTCCAGGTAAGGACGGTCGGCAACATGAGGCAGACACCTTTCCCTGACCGGGAAGGGGCAAAACCAAGGACATGCTCAGGTCCATCGTGATAGAGAATATGGGTGCTGCCGCGATGGCTGAAGCCACCGACCACGACAGAGGTCGGGGAAACGCTTTTCTTGATCAAGCCCGTTGCCAGGACATCTTTATACGAGGCGAAAGAGGCCGTACCGTGGATAGATCTATTGCCCTTGGTGGTGGAGTTAAAGGACATGAAACACAATAGCAGCAGGCCAAAAGCCAACAGGCCGATACTGGCGCTCAGGGTTGCCTGGTGTTTGAAGAGGTCCGGATAGATGCTGCCCGCCTGGTTAAACCAGATAAAACCCTGCCATGGCCAATATACACGCTGATAAAGCGGAGGGCCTAAAGTATGGCTGTAACCAAAGGCATGGGCGATCAGCTGGGTATAGAGACAACTTCCGGCAATCAGCAGGAAGACCAGCAAAAACAGCATGACCCCCCTGCCCTGCTTGCCGCTGCTGGCGGCATAGCCGATCACGAGCCCGCACCGAGCCAGATGTCCGGAAAGATGATGTCCCGATTGACCATGACGTTTAATTTGTAACCCTGCCGGATCTTGATTGTCGGCTGGATGTTCAGATTTTTGCGCAAGAGCCCTGCCGAGGTCTGGGTGAGTTCACGGGCCACCGCGTTGGACATGGCATCCCCTACCGTCTCCTTGTCGCCGACATCGTTATTTGAGCCCTGGCTATATTCATACGCTCCGGTAATTACCGACATGAGGATTGCAGAGCCGAAGATCCGGGTATAATGGTTGTCAACCTGGTCCTCAAGACCGGCGTACCCGCCCTGGTCGGTGCCGGGCATTCCTTTCAACTCGATAGTGGAGCCATCGGGATAAATCACCCGAGTCCAGGAGACTAAAGCCCGACTTTGACCATAGGTAATATAGCTGTCATAACTCCCCACCAGCCGCGATCCTTGCGGGATCAGCAGATAACCGCCTGTGGCGGTGTCGTAAACGTTTTGTGAGACTTGGGCGAGGATCATGCCCGGCAGATCGGAATTAAGGCCGGTAAGCATGGTGGCCGGTATGACGGTGCCGGTCTTGACCTCCAACGGACTTTGTTGTTTTGCCCTGGTGTGGGGGAGATATTCCGTGATTGCTTGTTTCTCAAGAAATTCGTTTTTATGGGACTGATCGCCGGTATCGGGTGGGGCTTTGGGGTTGAGGTTTTCCTTTAATTTTTGCAGATCCTGCAATACGGCTAAGGGGTTTCCGCCTGGGGTGTTAATCTTGAGGTTGCCAAGAGCTGCCGGAAGTCCACCGGCAGACAAGGCCCCGCCGCTCCCCACGGCGGACGAGGCGGTCACCGCCATTTCAAACTGTTTTTGTTTTTGAGCCCGGATGCGTTCACGGTCCTTTTCGGCCTGGGTCAGCTCGGGCTTTGGCGGCGGGGATGCTGCTGTTGCTGCAGTCTTGTTATAATTTTGGTTCAGTGGCGGGTTGACTTGCGGCTTGTTGTCGGCTCCAATCGCCCCGAACTGTTGTTTTCCATCCAGAAAACTTTTAGCCGCCGAATCATCGGCAGCATAGGCCCCGGAGTTGCCGGACTCGGCATTTTTCCGCTGTTGCCGAGCGCTCGACAGGTAGATCATATAGATAAAGGCCAATGATATACAGACAACCAGGCCAAACCCAAGCATCATGGGAATCTTGTTCAGCCGCTTTGTTCTGGTCGGGGTAGATGCCGCACTGAGTAAGCTACTCATGACTGACCCCTATAATCGACCCGGACGACGATTTGACCTTACCTCCCGCTACTTGATAGGCCTTGGTATATCGTTCATCGCCCACTGTTGCCGATGAGTAGAGATTTTCCGGGCTGACCCAATCGATGATATAGATTATTTTTTTGGAGTCCTGAGAGGTAGTTTGAGTTCCCCCCACGGTTACGGCAAAGCCCTTTTTCTTCAAGGCCTCCGCTAACAGGGGGCTAAACTGATCTTTTTCAAGAGAGAACAGGGTCGAGGCCGGATTATGGGCGGCAATCGTTCCGGCCATATCGTTTGATAAAGTGTTTAATGCCGCCTGATCCAGTTCTCGGGGGTAGTAGCTGCTCGGTTGTGCGCAGCCCGAAAGTATCATTACTGCAACAATGAGATAGAATGTTTTCACCGTCCCCTCCCCTCAATTGTCCTGAATTTTTTGGCTGATTATGCCCGGACCTGCGGCAACCTGGATATTGTCGCGTTCAATGGTGATCTTTGATTGAGCGCGTCCTACTCCTGACAACAACACGGCCCGATCAAAGAGCTGATCAACGATAAAGGTATCGTCGTGGAGGCGATAGTTGACCAGAGATTCCGTACCGTCATTAATGGTGAGCAAAACCGGGGCCTCGTACATTTTCATAATCGAGGGCATCTGAATATAGGTTTTTTTGCCATCGTTAAAGACTCGCAAGGGTTTCCACCTAGCCTCGCCGGTGACGGTATAGGCAAACGAGAGTTTTGAGGCGTCGTATACCCCGCCACCGGCCCCAAACCGTTTATTGCGGGCGTCTTCAGCCGCTTTGCTCTGTTGTTGGCTCATGTACTCATCCCACTGTTTTTCGTCATTTTCGGGATAGCGAAAGGCGATCAGAGGTGTGTATTTATCATTTCGGGACCGCAGGGAAATGATATACGTTCGCCGGTCAGTGTTAATGGCCAGGTTAGTGACCAGGCCGGAATCCAGGGGTTTGACGTAGATGTGCGGCGGTCTGCCGCCGTTGCTCTCAGAGGGTGTGATGATCCATCTGGCGGCATCTCCACAGTGCGGTTTATCAAGGATCTGTTCACCAAGTTCAAGGCGGATCACACAGACTGTCAGAGGTTTGCAGACAAGCACCGGCTCGGTTGCCCCAAAGGTGTAGACGATTGCCCCGTCTTTTTCCTCAAAGGTTGGCAAAACGGGCCGGTTCTGCCATTCGTCGGCCATCCGCACAGCCTTTTTACTCTTCTTGTCCAGGGGGGCATTTTCGCTTGAGATAAAACCGGAATCAGGATTTTCGGGCTCCGGTCCATTTGCCCCTGGTGGATCTGCTTTGGCTAGATCCACCGGAGGGGGTTGCATGACAACCTCGTCGGCAGGGTCCCCCGGTTTAACGTCTGGGGGCAGCGGGTTTGTGGCCGCTGCTGTTTTTGTCTGGTCGGGAGAGGCCAATTTTTGCAATATCAGGGCATCTTGCGGCGGTTGGTCTTCTGCTCCCCAGACAGCAGCGGGAGTGAGCAAGGCCAGGATCAGCAGCCCTTGCAGGTATATTTTTTTCATATCTCTTTACTCCAGTTAAAATCTTTGACGGTTAAGCCGGTCGGGTTGGAGAGCATACTTTTTTCGTTGGCGGGGGGTCTGATCTCGGTGTAACAGACCGCTGTCCATTGCTCGATTGGTTTGAGCATTTCACCGGTCTGCCGGTCCATGGTCTTCTCCTGCCATTGCAATTGATAGCCCCCTTCTTTTAAGGGCAGGATGGCGGAAATATCGACATAGACGGTTTCGGTTTTTGCCCGCTTAAAGGGGTCGGCAGCCATGAAATGGGCGTTCAGTTTAGTGATAGCAGGGGTTTCTTTTTGGATGAAGGTGTATGCCTCATTGACGTTATCCCGCTCAACAACGGCATCAATGACCACGTTGCGCGAGGCTTTGATAAATGAGGCCAATTGTTTTGAAATGATTTTTTCCATGACTTTTGGATCAGTCGGGCTCTCCATCGGTTTCACCGACTGGATAAGCCCGGTTGAATTTGTCTGGATCACATAGCCTTTGATTTCCTTGGTACAGGCCAAATAGGTAGCCCCGCTGGTTGCCATAATGGCCGCGACTATGGCCAGGATACCGACAACCTTCCAGGTCTTGGCCTGATCAATAAACCCACCATACCGTTCTTCCCACTCGCGGCGGGCAGCGATGTAGGGTGAGGGTTGGCCGTTTTCCTGGCATGTTTCCTCATTTTTTAATTTTGTTTTCATGGGCTTCCCTCAATGCATCCATTTTTGCCATCGCTTCGGGCGGGACGGATGAAATATACGGTTTATCAATGATAGGCGGATCAGTCTTTGTAGCGGCTTGCTTTTTCATGTCTTCCGCCATCCGGCCCCCCATAGTGCCAAATCCTCTATTTTCGCCGGTGAGCCTGCCCGAGATATCATCCTTTACGGCACTTGCCAGATTGCCCATGGTTGACCCGGAACCACCTTGAGAGAGTTTTGTTGCCGCGTTGAGGGCCATCAACGCACCTGCTCCACCCGTTGCCGCGGCAAACGTGGCAGAGGCCGCAGCGCTCCCGCCTTGGACCATTGCCCGAGACAACGGCTCACCTGCCCCCCAGGAGAAACCGTTTATGAGATCACCCACCATGTCGGGGATGGCTTTGACCAGGGCCAGCATTACGATGGAGACACCAATCAGAAGAAAGAGTTGTCGCAAATCAATAGTGAACCCCGTGACCCAATCCGTCATGACGTTCTGGCAGAGGCCGACAACCAGGATCATAGTAAAGAGTTTTGCTCCAATGGAGAGGGCAGCTTGAAAATATTTGAGAGTTATTTCACGAGTGAAAGAGAGCCCACCGAAACCAAGAAGAATCACCCCGGCATTCAAAACAATGTATGATTGAACATAGATCAAAAGCATTTGGGCGGCGATCAGGCCAAAACAGCAGATGATGATGAAACCGGCGATCATAAAGGCCAATGCCTCTGTAGGTGCAAAAACAGACATCCTCGATGCGATCATAGAGCAGACCTGGAACCCGGTGTCGAAAATATGGGAGGGGGTTACGTTTGCAGCACCGCCAGCGTGTTGGTTCGCTATACCAGCAACCTGACGCATTGAGTTCATGATCGCAGCAGCCCAAATATGGCCATAGACGAGTAAGGCCAGGAATAAGCCAAGGACTATTATTTTTCTGACAACTTGAACAACAAAATCCTGGAAATCCCCGAGTGATAGCGCAAGCATGATTGCCATCCACGCAAAATCTATCACCGCGAGAATCCAAAACATGCGGAGGGCATATAGTTCCAGGATGGCCCACCAACGATTTGCATTGTCACGAAATGTGCTCCTTATTGCATCTAAGGCACCATATTCAGGAACAGCAGCAAACGAATTGTCTGTAAACAACAGGAACACCAAACAAAAAACAAACGAAATAGTGATATTTTTGGATTTTTTCATCACCTTATCTCATCATTTATAATGGTGTCGGGATCTCTCAAAGCAGCCCCAAGCGGGGGCGTATCGGTCGGGCCATCACCTACCATGTGCCGCCAAGCTTCATGGCTTTTAGCTTCTTTTGCTTGTTGTTCTGCCAATTGTTTTTGATAAATATTGTTGTTGATTTTGATCGTCACAATAGCTGTCACGCCAACAATTGCTAAAATACCAGCGGCGTAGAGTAATAATGTCTTGATTGATATCATCTCTTTCCTCCAAAAAATGAACTTGATTTCAATAGCTTGTTTTTTATTACTTTATCTCATCATTTATAATAGTATCCGGATCTCTCAAAGCAGCCCCAAGCGGGGGCGTATCGGTCGGGCCATCGGCCATGATCCGCCGCCATTGAGCCCTGTGTACGTCCTCTGAGTCCTGTTGCTTTGCCATGTAATTGGCCTGGAGTTGTGAACTATCGGCAACCAGTTTGCGGAGCCGTTGCAGGCTCTCAACCTCTTCGGCGGCGATCAAGTTCCCGGCTTGGATCACCTCTTTCCTGCCTTCAGCCGAACGAGACATTTCTTTCAGGGTTTCGAGCCGTTCCTTTTCGTTAAAAATCGTCTCTTCTTCCAACCCTGCCGATGAAAGTACTGCGGTGATGTTATCGCGGTTTCTTTCGCCCCATTCCTCATATTTTTTTTCATAGGCGGCAGGAGGCATGATCGTTGCCAGATATGCAGCAAAGCCCGGATTTTGTTCTACGTATTTGGCCTGGACATTCCCGGCGGCGTAGGAGATAACTTGACCTTTTTGAATGATG
>Ga0075012_10003402_pt1 | contig 15183 bp, 21 predicted proteins | sample All_14_2_FD_71474 | JGI IMG/M metagenome (GOLD analysis project Ga0075012, IMG submission 71474) | Freshwater microbial communities in response to fracking from Pennsylvania, USA - Allegheny Zone_MetaG_DW_15 | ecosystem: Environmental > Aquatic > Deep subsurface > Groundwater > Drilled... | reverse complement strand
ACCCCCAACTTATGGAGTTGCACCAAGACCGCAGAGCGAATCGGAGGCGGCACGGCCTCATCAGCCGCCACGCGCGAAAGGTCGGGAACTAATTCGGGATCACCAAAGGCATTGGCAATCACATGCGGCGTGCGGGCGGCATCGAGCGATTTGGCGTTTTCGAGAATGAGCTTTTTCTGTTCCAGATTGGATTCCCGCAGGCCACCGGTCGCGATGGCATCAACGAGCCGAGAGGCGGCCTGATCGGGCGGCAGTCCATTGGCACCAGCCATCATTTTTTGGGCAAAAAACGACCGCCACTTTTCCCCAACAGCTCCGATTCGTTTTTGAACGGCCTCATCGTTCGAGGTTCGGTCGAGCTTTTCCGCCAGGATGTCGGCGTTGGCAAGGAGATTGGAATAGGCCCAACTTGCGTCGGCCGGCGGCGGGGAGGTCGATTCCAACCTCTGGAGTAAAGCATCTTTCACCTTTTGCTGATTCGGGAGGCTGGCGAGTCCGCAGAATGCGTCAAACATCGTTTCCTGTCTGTTCAGTCCGTCCACCAGCAACGTTATCGCCTCTTCATCGACGAGATAGCGAAGGGACTTCATCGCTTCCCGAGTTTCCTCGGGAGAGCCTTTCAATTTTTCGCGGGCGGAAGAGATGACCTGCTTTTGCCACTCGGGATCAGCGGGAACGATGCGGATTCTCCGGGAAGCACTGGTTACATCAAGTCGCGGTCCCTGCTCGCCGGCGCCATTCGTCTCAAAAAGCACTGCCGAGAAGCCGGTGACATCGTATTCGCCGGGTTTGGAGAAAGTCAGCCATTCATTGATGACGGCCTTTTGCTCGTAGGGTTTCTCGGGGCTGATTGCAGCTGTGCTGCGCAGGCCGCCCATGCTCATGAGCAGATACTTCAGCGGGTCGATGGCATCCGGCCCATTCACTCCCGACGCACGGAATCCGAAATCCATAATGCGCCCGCCCCGGTCATACAGCACTACCATTGCGGCGACTGGCGGCTCGGCACTGGCGCAACTGTATCTCATCGTGACCTCGACGGGTTCACCGATCTGGTAGGTGTCTTTCGGGAAGATGAGTTCCAGTTTGGCTCCGGTTTTGTTCAACACATCGCGCATGTGTTGCTGGTCGCCAGCGTGGCCAACGGCCAATGCCAACACCATCGCTCCAGCTTGGGCGATCAGACGGCGTGTCTTCATGGGGAGGGCTTCCAAAGTCGGCGATTTGGGTAAAATGTAAACCCGGAATTAACGGTGTGAATCTGCGTTCATTTTCTAAAGATGAGATAGTCAATATCCTCTGCGACAATGCTGCGCTGTCGTGCGTATTTGCGCTTCGCGTCGAAGTAAGTTCGCAACACAATCAAATCTCGCCCCGTCGAAAATAGGGTCCCCGTGACGACGCACCTGCCATCCTGAAACGTAATCATGCCTTCGGGACCAATGCGATCAACCTCGCGCTTCCCGGCTTTCAAAAAGACCGAGCACTCTCGATTCCTGTCGGCTTGGCCGATTTGTGCGAACCCTTTATGCTCTCCTTCCAAAATGGGAAGGTATTTCAGCGAATCGTCCGCGAGGACAGTGATCGCCACGAACGCCGCCATTGCGAACACCCAAAAACCGCTCACCTTGAGCACGGGAACGCCATAGATGCCCGCGTGACCGCAATTCAAGCAGTTATTTCTTTTCGTAAAACGGAACATAGGTGGATTGCGTTGTCAGTTGCCCTCCCCATACTTTGTATCGTCGCGCATCCGATTCCATCACTCCGTAACTGCACGCCACATAGGTAGAACTGTTTAGTGGTGCCAGGTCCTTGAAGATGTTTGTCGGAAAACGCTGGGAAAACGTGAAACTCTGGCTCGGCGCAATGACGACGGGAAGAAGCCTTTCCCGAATGGGTATATCACCTACCCCGGCTCCCTCCGCATACTGACTGGATCGAAGGGAAAACATCCATGTGCCGCCGCGAATGGCCACGCCGGAATTGGGAAGACAGGTGATAATGCTCACGGGTGTTGACGCTTTATTGTGGAGTGTCACATAAAGGATGATCTCGGAGGTTTCTGGGATGATTGTATGCTCACAGGACATCTCCAATTCGTTGCCCGCGTAGCTGATGACGCCGGAGAGACCAAAAACAAGAAGGAACCAGAGGGCGCGATTCATGGCATTGACAGACGCATCTAGCGATGTTCTTCGTCTTCCGAAAATTGCTCCATTGCACCTAAACCAGAAGGGGCAATTGGCCTTGTTGGAGGCCGGCTGGCGACTCCTCCAAGTCCTCCATCTTCGTGGGAATCGTCATCGTTGTCGCAATTCTCCCGATCAATCTGTTTCCGAATCAACTCTGAATCGGTCAACAATCCAATGACCTCGTATGAGGCAGCCAAAAGCTGCATTGCCTTTCTTCTGTGGCCGGGATGTTGTTTCGCCTTCTGTAATTCAACAATGGCCTCTTTGTAGCGGTGATTTTTCACCAAGCATCGGCCAAGTTGAAAGCGAAGCTCCAAATCAGAAGGGTTCTGCTCGACTCGCTTCCTTGCCAAGATTTCTTCGGAATCATCTACGGGACCACTCATAAAGGGCATGTCTATTCAATTCGGACAATCGCAGATTGGATGTTAGTTTAATTCTTCATCACTGGGAGGAATCTTGAAATATTTCAATAAACGGGCGGCTCTTTCGGAAAACTTCCCACCTTGAGAAACTTCAATCGCCGTCAAAATTAGCCATTCGTTCTCCTTCATGCCTTCAAGTAGAACAACATAGTCTTTTGTCTCAACTGGTGTCTCCGAAAGGATGAAAACAGAAACTGCGCTACCCCATCCCTGCGCTCCTCTCAGAATCATGGCTGCATCAGAGAGGCTTACGCCTCTCTTACTCTCTGTCTTTTCGTCCGAGTAAATTGTCAACTTTGGCGGAATCTGCTGAGGGTCTAGCCATACAACAATGGAACGTTCTTCAGCAAATGCCGGAATGCCGCTGGCAAACACTATGAGGAGCAATATTGCGACGGATTTCATTTTTCTCCGAACGTTTCGCGGATGCCCTTGGGCGAGGTCTCTGCGGCCTGCGACTTGTTCGGCTTCTTCATTATCATCCAAAGGTAAATGTGGTCCTTATCTACAAGCAGTTTTTCGGAAATGCTCGTATTTGCTGGGACCGATATCTTCCCTTTGGATTTCTGGAATCGATAGCCAATATCCACCTCACTCCAATCGTTTAGAGTGTAATGCCAAAAGGAAAGACCACCTGTGGATTGAGGGTGTTTTTTACTGGCAGAATACGGCCGGAGTATATCTTCCGCCTCTCTCTTGGACATGCCGTCCCTTAACTGTTCCACACGTTCGATTGCAGATCGTCGAGCGGCAATACGATCTCGGTTAAAGACCTCGCATCCTCCGCACAACAGCAGCAATACCACCGCCAAAAGAAAGGCAATCTTTCTCATGCCGAACGAGGAGAGTTCATCCGGAAGGTGCATCGCAATGATTTCACGCTCTCCGCGCATGGGCCAAAATGATGTCGCCGCCTCCCATTGAGAAATCTGCATCGAGTTCAAATACCCCGGTGATTCCCAATTTGCGAACGACCATTTGCTCGGCCTCTTGCTCGGTCATCGGAAAAAAAGAACCACCCGGCTCCTCGTGCATGTAAAAATCACCAAAATGCGCTCCGCATTTTGAACAGCAGTTCATCCAGTAGCGTTCGTTGATGGTGCGGGACCGCCGGTGTTCGTAATGAGGATGGATCTTCTGGATTTCGGCAAGCAGCGCCGGAGGCATTTCAATGACGGTATGGACAACGATCAAATCGTCCTCGACATGCTCCATCTCGCTCCATTTGTCCTCATCTTCGAGATACTCCGAGAAATCCTGAGACGCGAGCGCCACGACTTTCTCGCTACTGCCGCACTTGTAGCAGCTATTGCGGGATTCAAGAATCAGGATCGGGTTTGAAAATCGAATCATCATATCAGTTCTCGGGCGGCAATGGGGGCGGGGTCGAACGTTTGAGAAAAAGAACCAGGCCGATTCCCAGGCACACAAGCCCCACCGCGCCGCTTGCGAAAGTCGCAGGCGATAGCTTCACCGTGGAAACAATCAAATTGGAATTAACCGAATAGGAACCGACTTGCACTGAGGTCCGTTTGGAGTCCTCGTTGACCAGAATGGTCTCGTCCGAAAATGCCAGGAATATGGCGACCGCGATCAAGGCGGCACCAATCACCAACAACGTGCAGGTAAGGATTTTTCGTATTTTGGGAGTCATTGGAATTCTCGTTCTAGGCGTGGGCGGCAAAAAATTCGACCGACGATTGGTTTCATAGTCGAATGAGATGAAGGCTCACCTCGATTGTCGTTTACGGAATCAAAATCCATGACACTTCGTAAACATGGCCCAGAAGATACTGCGCCTTCTCCACTGGCTTCAAATGCTTTACCGCCGGGGTGACCGCGTTCTTGAATTTGGAATTTACCGTTCGCTTTTCCAATTCTTCACCCAGGTTCTCAACATAAGATTTGTCAATCTTCTGAGGTTTGAAGTGGGGTTGCTGCTGATTGTTTATTCTATGTGATTTCTGAAAACGCTTCGGATTGGAGTGAAGAGTGGAATTTTCCCCGTTGGGTTTGTAAGTGATATTGTGACGCTCGTCGTCGTCAATGGTCCCCACATCTGCCGGGTCCAACAGCATTGAGTTAAATGCGATGGTTGCAGCACGAAAATGCGTTTCCAACTCATTCCGTAAATGAAACTGCGGCGCGCAATAGAAGGCGTTGCCTTTTGTAAGGCTCAACTCATGCAGTGTGTTGTGCTGGTCCTTATCGACAGGAAAACGAAAATAGGGGCCTCCTTGATGGTCGAAGAACGCGCTATTTCGACCGGCCCGGCTCTCCGCAAAATAGGCGGTTTTGTGCTGAAGAAAAACCGAGGCGCTGAATCCTCCTCCGGCCAGCGCAAATTCCACGTCATATCCCAAGTCCTTTTCGATGCGTTGCGAGGGAATATGCGGATGGCTCGCCAGCAGGCCCGAAAAAAGCTGGCAGAACTCCGCATTGAAACAAAATTCGAATGTCCGTTCGCTGAAGCCGGAGTTCATGGTGCTGGTTATTCGGCCTTATACTTTCGGAAGAGTTCGGCAAATAAATCGTCTCCGATTGAGACAAAAGTGCAGTCTATCGAAATTCTCCGTCTCATATCGCTGATTTCTTCTCGCGGGGTATCACTGGAAACAACCCACCAAATTTCTGTATTGGCCTCTATCGGCACAATGCAAACGTTCTCCAATCCGGCCGGAATGGCTGTGGTTTTCGCCAGGATGCAAGTCCGCACAAAGGCGGTCTCATCGTCTGGATACAGCAATGAAAGATTTGAGATGATTTCCATGGAAAAACGTTCGTTGGATCGCATGGTTGTTTCTTTTCCCAAGCAGGAAGCCTACCACCCGCTCGCTCAAGCGTCACTCGATCATTCGCCGATAGGGAGATCGCGGGGACACCTCGCTCATTTCCGCAACCGCATGAATGGAGACTTTTCCGGCCAAAATCCGTTTCAGGAGCCGCTCCAGTTGGCGGCGGTGACTTGCCGGGCGGGATGCCCTTTTTTGCGGTGTCTTCAAATTCTTCAGAGGGGATTTCATAAAGCAGAAGGATGGCTGCCAAGGGAGGCAGCGTTTCGCTGCCAAACGGAAAAGATGCGTCCGACTCGCGGTGTCGCAAGTGGTTTTCGTGTGACAATCATTTTACACTTCATCGGATTCTCCAAGAGAGACGATTTCTCCTCAATATTCCCCTTGCGGATTCCCTCGCTCATGCCAGCTTAACCGCGTTCTGGGGGGAACAGCGGGCCATCGCGGCAATCGTCGCGGTGGCCCGTATCCTTTTTGGCCCTCGGATATTCGAGAATTGCCCGCGTCACGAAGACCGATACTCTTGCCCGCATGGCTTCCAAAGAAAAAGGCGACGACGGAGTGAAACCTGAAATTCACAAGGCGGTTCGCGTTTGGCTGGAGGATGGAAGCCGCACACATGGCATGTGGACAGGATCAACTTGGTGGAGCGTCAATGGCGAAATTTCTCCGGTGAAATGGGAACTCGAAGAACGCCCCAAGAAGACGAAGAAAATTTCCAAAACTCTTCCCCAAACTCCAGAGAACTCCTGAGCGGTTCCTCGGATTTTTAGGGTTTGATGCGGCTCAACATTCCAATGGTGGCGGCAATCACCGGCATAAGCAGCAAGAGCCACCCACCCAGGGCGACGAGCCAGCCGGGAGTCGTGCTGGTGATGGCTCCGCGTCCCGTGCCGATACCGGTATAGCTGCCCATTTCGTCGCCAAACCAGATGCAGGCCAGCGGCAGAATCAAGAAAATGGCCGCCCGCCAGACCAGCTCCCAGCCACCGCCAAAATAGGCGGCGCTCAGGTAGCCCAAAGCAACGATAAGGGAAAGGAAGCGGCTTTTTGTCATCACCCGCCGGATGCATCAGTTTGCCGCTCTTCGTTGTATTCCTGATAAAGACGCTGCAAATCCTGTTTTGAGAGACCATAAATCTTTTCCACAAGCTGCTCTCGAATCTGGCTGAATGCGATCTGTGTTCGACCAATGCGGAATCGAAGCTGTTGAAGCTCTTCGAGCATTTTCCCTCTACCCTCTTCCGAAGTGAATATTCCCGAGTTCTTCACAAAAAAATCGTGCATCAAATAATTCCGTGCTTCCAAGGCGTCTTCAAACATCGCCTGAGTTTCGGAATCAAGTCCTCCACGCTTCAACTCGCGAAAAAGCTGCCCAAGCGTCTTTTCCGAAAGAAAATCCTCCGATTTTATTCCGTCCTTCTTTTTGAATTCAATACGTCCGGCATGTTCTCCCGCCAGAAGAATTGTGACCAGGGAGGATTCGAGCATTTGCGCGGCGAAGGCGGCAAAACCGAAGTCCCGAAATATTTCATGCTCCGTAGCCGACCATTCGGGATTCCAGGTGCTATATGGCGTGGAAGTCATTGTGCGTTTGGCACCCGGCTCTTCGTGCCGCCCCAGATGCCGGTGAGCCCCTTGTCCACGCGCAGGGTATCCCCGGTTTGAAGAAAGAGAAAATTGAATACCCCATCCTTGTTCACCACACTTACGGAATTACCGGCCTTGTCTCGCAATTCGATCTGTCCGATTTGATCGCTGGAACTGCCATCCGGCAGAATCATCACGGTCGGGAATGGCTGGTTGCTCTTGAAGGCAGCATACAGGCCGGGAATCTTTCGATCCTTCGCCCGCATGACCACGAATGGCCCGAAGACTCGGCACCGTGGATCGGAGAGCCATTTCATTCCGCTACTGTCGCTGGCCGCGCCGTAAAGCTGGCGGAATTTGTCAAACTCCTCGGGAAGCCGCTGGTCCGCATTGGTGATGCGTCCGGCGAAAAAGGCAAAGGCCAGCGAGACAATCCAGACAACTGCAATGATTGAGGTGACGAGAAATTTCATTGGTTGATTTGTCGACAAATGACTGCGGGGGGAGCGACCGGTATCTGACCAGCCCTCGACATGCTTAGAGTCATCCGATGTTCTCATGGGATTCTCGAACTACAGCATGCGCATCGCTTGCCAGTGATCGCTCTTTTTTACGCCACGCAAATACAAAAAGTCCCAAGGTGACCACAAATCCCACCGTCGTGGTGATGAAGTAAAACGCCAATAACTCGTCCCCTAATTTATGGCCAAAGAAACCCGCAATTTCAGTCTTGTTGGCATCCGAGCACACCCGCAGCACATAACTTGTCAGTCCGCCAACAATAGCTATACCCAGGCCGAGCAAACCAATAGCAGCGGTCCATCTGATTTTACTTATTTGCGTAAGACGGGTCACTTTTATACTATCTCTTGATCGTAAATTGAACTCCATGCTTTCTCCCAACTTCGATGATTATTTCATCGTCCAAAAGTTCCGACTGAAGCGTGGCGAAATATCCGCAGTTCACCAGATCAGCGATAATCTGAAACGGCTTGGCTCCCAGCGTCGTTGCGATTTGCGCCGGGATGACTGGCAAATCAATCGGTATGATTTTAGGAGGCGCCATTGGCTTGAACACAGCGGTAATAGGTTTATTCCATGCCGGGTTTAGATGCTGCTTTTTTACAATGATTGCTCGGACGCTTCGTTCCTGTTTTGAAAGCCAATTGCCCACCTTCGGAGAATCCCCGAGCATACGCTTCTGACAATTGCCTATCCCGTGTGTATGACCGGGGATTGGAGTAGAAGGCTCCAAGCGAGCCTGAGCCTAACGAGTAAGCCGAAATAAATCCGTCGGTAAAAGCGAAATTGGCGAAGGGATCTTTGTAGGGAGGTCGAATTTTTTTGAATGCAGTTCGAATTTCAGACTCTGATGGCGCCCATGCCTTGATGAGGGGCTGAGGATTTGACGCGCAGCTCACCCAGAGCATGCAGACCAGAACCATGACAAAAGACTTTATCACTTTCATAACTTTATTCGTATTGTAACACTTGTTGCACGGTAGTTCGCTTCATTGGTGAGTTATCGGCATATGACTCCGAGGGGAAACGGCGATCAGATTTCAAGGTTTGAAGGACATCAGACGGCCTTTCCCTTCCTTTCGGAAGGACTGGTAACGGGTCAGAAAATAATAACAGGCTCCGAGCACGTTCAGCCCTACAATCATCAATAACCAGGCGGAACGGTCTTGGGGGGACGCAAGGTATTGCGTCGAGTGGAGGGCGGCGAATCCGCAATACCACAGCAGCCCAACCAAAAGAGCCACCTGGGCAATCAGGCACGTAACGAACCTCGTCATGTCGAAAGCCTCATGAGGGCGGGTTTGTTCGGTCGCAGCGACGACGATTACAAGACCCACGAGGATACATGCAAACAGGATGGCGAAAGCGCGGTTCATCTTCGGTTCCAAATCTTGGGGCAATGAGGCCGGTTTTTCCAGACATCACTTCCCCCGCAGCACGGCCATCCGATTCACCGGCCCTTTGGCCGGCTCGCGGGCGAGTTCCTTTCGAGCCGCAAGATCGTAGGTCACGAGGTCATTGTTGCCGGTGACGAGCAGCAGGACGGTGGAGGTTTCCGGGTCGATGGCTTCCACCTTCACCACCGTTTCAGGGAATGGGATGCGCTGGAAGGTAGCTTTGCCGCCTGACTCCAAGGGGGCGACATCCAGCACCAGCAGTTCTTTGCCGGGAGCGGTGTCTTTTTCCAGCCCATCCGGGGTGCGTTGCTTCATTTTGCCGGAAATCACCGTCACCACTTTTTTGGCCTTGGGCAGATACACCGGGGTTTCGGCTCCGGCTTCGGCCCGGAACCACTGGACGATTTTTCGCTTTTCTACGTCGAAGAGGACGAGGCCGCCGTTTTCGGCCGCATTGGCGATGAGGAGGTATTCCTTGCCGCCGAGTTCCAGCAGTGTGCCACGGTCGGGGAAGGAAAGCCCCCATTTGCCGTCCGGCGAGCTGGGCACATAGGCTAGATTCTTCCATTCGCCGTTGAGGGCGGCGTCAAGATCGGCGAAGGCGATGGCTCCGTAGAGGTCGAGGGTGACGGCCAGCGTGTTGCTCTTCGGCGCGGCAAACATCATTTCGGGGTTTGGGCCTTGTTCCTTTTTGCTCTTCGGGATGTTCAGGCTGGGATACTCGCGGGGCAGTTGGAGGTCGGCCTTGGGGGTGAAGGTAGCCAGGTCGAACAGGACGAGGCGGCTGCCTTTGTGGCCTTTCTTGCTGTCTTTCTGGAAGCTCACCATCGCCAGGTTTTTGTCCGGTAGGAAAAGAATGTCCTCGCCCTTGTGGCCGGGTGGGGTGAGGCCGTCGCGGGAGTTCCATTTCCTCTCGATCTGACCGCTGGTGAGGTCGAACCAATAGAAAAATCCCTTGTCGGCCATCACCAAGGCATGGTCGCCGAGGGCCTTCGCCTCGGTGGTGGGCTCGTCGAATTCCAGCAATCCGAGCGGATCGGCTGGCTGGTCGAGGCGGTAAATCCATCCCATCGGGGACTCCTCGGATACCACCAGCACCCGCTTTTGATCGTCGGAAACGGCCAGTTTTCGGGGTTTGCTCAGGCCCGTGCCGGGTTCGGTTTGGTGGCGAGTGAGCTGACCGTCCGGCGTGGCGGTGAAAGAAGCGACTCCGCCCTCGTTCGTCCCAAAAGTATAGAAAAAGGTGGCTGCTGGGAGGCAGCCGAGACCGCCAAATGAGGCCAGAAAAAGGGCGATTCCGGCCAATCTGGCTCTTCGTATGGATTTTCCGTTATTCATTGTTTTTCAGTGGTTTGCTTCACTCTATGATTAATCTTAGAACGAAATTTTTGCCGATGAGCCATTCCGAGACGAAATGCCCGTAGGGAGGCGGAGGGAGCAATACACCGGGAAGAACGATCTGAGAGCGAAAATGTCCAATGTTACAGCATTGTAACAATAATCCCGTTGAGTCGGCGATTGTTCTCAGAGAGGAGTTCCGGCATCCGCATGGACCGTAGCTCCGACATTTCGACACAAAATCACGAAGGCATGAGGCCCTCCCCTCTGAGCCGTCGAGCCGTCGAGCCGTCGAGCGATAGTGCGTTAACCTCCACATACCACGGAGCATTCTCACCAAAGGTGAGGTCGGATGGGCAAGCGGGCCTTTCCGACATCTCCGTAACCTTGGCCGGGGAACGCATTGCCCGGCTGGATGCGATTATTGCCGGCCGGTGGACGGCTTTTCACGAGGTTTCCGGTTCCGCCGACCAGATCGCCGAGGTTGTTGCCGCCGTTCCGGCCTTCGTTCAGGAAGATTCGGCGACCGGGGCCGAGCTAGCGACAGCGGTTGACCAGCCCTCCGCCACCGTGGCGGAGTCCCCAGCAGCGGTTCCGCCAGCCGGGGCGGCGGTCGCCGCGAGTCCGGCGAAGATCGGCCAGTTCCGGGGAGGCATTCCGGCTCGTCCGATGACTCGTTTTTCGGAAGTCCTCCAGCGCCGGGGGCGCAAGGTGCCTTTTCCGACCTTCAGCCCCGTTTCCGCGCCATGAGCTATCTGCCTGACTCCGACCAGGGCAAGGACGAGTTCCTGGCCAATCTTTCCGCCAAGCTGCCGGGGTATGCCGCCACTTTCGGAGTGGTCCCGGAGGAAATTGCCTCCGTGCTGGCCGATGCCGCCGCCTTCCGTTGGACGCTGGATTGCCATACGCGGATCAAAACCGGGGCGCAGCAGTGGACGGCTTTCAAGAACCTACTGCGCGACGGGCCGGAAGGAGACGCCGCCTTGCCCGATTTCCCGGCCCCGCCCACTCCTCCCGCCGCCCTGCCGGACTACGGCATCTTCAAGCGCATTTCGCGGCTTGTCGCCCGCATCAAGGCCAGCGCGGCCTACACCACGGCCATCGGCGAGGATCTTGGCATCGTTGGCCCGGAATTCGAGGGCGACCTGACCGAAGGCAAACCGCTCCTCACCGTCCGCCTCGTAGCCGGGGGCCATCCCGAGATCGTCTGGAAGAAGGGGCGCTACGACGCGCTGGAGATCGAGGTGGACCGCGACGGCCAGGGCTTCCGCTTTCTCTCCATCGACACCGTGCCGGACTACACCGACACCCACGAGTTTCCTTCCGCCCCCTCCCTCTGGAAATACCGCGCCATCTACCGCCTGCGCGACGAGCGCATCGGCCAATGGAGCGACTCCGCACAAATCACCGTTCACTCGTAAACCTCCCCTCCGAGCAAAACAACCCTAATTCAAAACTCCGACCCAACACCTCAAACAATTCCTTAATTTTATGAAACTCTCATCTCTCAAAACATTATTACTCACCGGCGCAGCGCTTGCCGCTCTTGGTGTCTCATCTGCTTCCGCTCAAGCCCTCATCGAGTGGAACACCTTCGGGTATGAAGAAAGTATCGGAGGATTACCGCCTCAAGTCGCCAACTATGCGGTCGTTGCGGATGGTGTGTTGGCGAGCGAATTTCAACTTCATGGAACGGCTCAGACCAATGGGCCAGTTGATTTCTATGCTCTTACCAACTGGAGCACGTCTGTTAATCCGGACAATCTCAGTGCTTCAAACTATATCAGCTTTACGCTGACTCCTGAGTCGGGCTCTCAAATCACATTTGACAGTATCGAATTCAGCACTCGAACCTCGTCGGGAGCAGCGAATCCGAAGACTGGTCTCTGGGCATATCGTGTTGATGGCGGCGATTGGCTGATTGCCAATACCTGGACACTGTCTACGAGCAGTTACAACAGTGGAAACATTCCATCTTTTGATTTGAATTTCACGACCGACAAAACGGTTGAATTTGGTCTTTGGCTTTACGGTGGGAATAGCTCGACCGGATCGGCTCGCTTCATCAATTCCGTAGATGGTGGCGATTACCCTGGGTTGACCGTTAATGGCACGGTGTCAGCGGTGCCCGAGCCTTCCACCTATGGGCTTATCATTGGCGCGGGCTTGCTCGCCCTCATGCTGCGGCGCAAGCGCTTAGCAAAAGCCTAAGTCGTTATTTTTATGTTAAAATTCAAATTGCCTTTTCTCTCAGCCGCGCTGATTTCGAGCACAGTTTTCCCAACCTCAACCCTTTTTTCCCAAGCCACCGCAAATACATCTTATTGGACTGGAGCAGCGGGTGATGGGCGTTGGCGCTCAACGGGCAATTGGGCTACGCCGACCAGCGGCGTTGCAAATACATTGCCACAGAACCAAGCAATTCAGAATAAGAACGTTCTCTTTAGTAACTCGTCAGGCAATCCTACAACGATTGATCTTCGGACCCTGCCAAATGGTAACTTGAGCAACTCGGATATCACCTTGGGCTTCACTCCAGGCAGCGGGGATCTGATTGTGCGCGAGGGAACATTTGCGTTTGATCTCAAAGGCAGGAATCTCACATTTGCGGATTTGGTGCTCGGCGATGGAAGCCTTCTTGGCGTGGCCCAGTTCATCAATACGAACGCGACTGCATCCACCGTAACAATCTCCAACGGAATTGTTCTTCAGTCAGATGGGGGTAACTACCAACTGGCCGACCTCATATCTAACTTAAACGGAAATTTAGGTAGCAATGTGATTTTGGATGCAGGATTTAGAAATATAAGGATCGGAGGCGTTGGCGCGGGAATAAATAATTTCGCTTTCGTGAATATTGGTGAAACCGTTTCCCTTGGGGCGCTTGTTCTCAACGCCAGCAATACCAGTGGCAGCAGCAACAATCGTGTAGAAGTAAATGGGGGAACGCTCAACTCGGGAGCGATCACTGTTGGAGGTTATTACGATTCCAGCGATCCCGAAAATATAATCAAAGCCAACAATCAGTTTCTTATTCAACAGAGCGGAACAGCTAAAGTCTCTGCGAGTTTGCCAGATTTGGTAAACATTGGGTCTGGTTCCGAACTTCGCATCGAAACAGGCGGAAAGTTGATCTTGGACGATCAATCTAGTTTTGGCCTCCAACGAAACCTGAACATTGCCCAGCACGGACGATTGATCCTCGATGGATCGGGAAGCGAAATCCGCGCAACGGCTGCCGCTGGCTACAAACTGAATGTCGCAGGATCGGCCGAAATCACCAACGGTGCCAGCTTGGGCAATCTGGGCGTCCTGAGTGTAGCCAGCACCGGTCACGCCCTCATCAAAGACACCAGCGTGGAAAGCGGCGGACTGGATATTTCAGGTTCGGCAGAAATCGAAAACAGCCAATTCACCAACGCGGGCAATATTACCGTAAACAACGGAGGACATTTGCTGGTGGACGGTTCCACCATCGAAGGCAATGGCACCAACCAACTGACCACTTCCGGCGGCACGATGGAGATCAAGAACAACAGTCAGGTGCGCGCCTATTATCTCTTCGGCTCCGGTGCAGGCATCACCGTGGAAGAAGGCAGCACGCTCCATTTCGACAAGTGGACAACCGGCTCTCTCAGCGTGCAAGGCACGGCGATTTGGGGGACGGGCGAGAAAAACGGTCCGCATCCGACGATGGATGATTCGCATCTGGAAGCGACCATCACCGCCGGGACGACGTTGTTGCTGGGCGGAGGCAATTACGACCTCGACGGGGAACAGAAAATCGGATCGGGATCGAGCGCCTACCGCGTCTCCAAGGCGGGCAAGTTCACCGTGCAAGCCGGAGCGGCGCTGGGTGGCAGCGGCAACATCGGAGGCAACCCAAACTTCAGCGGTGATGAGCTGCATGTGAACAACCAGACCTTCGTGGAAGTGCGGGGCGGTGCGCTTCAGCCGGGCACGAAGAGTGAGGCAGGCACGCTGATCTTCAGCGACGGGGTGAGCTTCCTCGAAAATGCATCGCAAGTCTCCTTCACCATGTTCGGGGCGGGCATGGGAGAATACGACCAAATCTACACCAGCGGTCTGGCTCTCGGGGCTGGCAGCGTGGTGGTGAAACTGGAACTCGGCGCAAACCTGCTGGCCATGAGCGATGAGGAATTCAGCCAATACCTGAGCGAGAACTTCGTGATCGGGGAGACGTATTTCCAGCTTCTGGCGGGTCTTGATGGCAATGCCTTCAATATCTCGGCCTCCTACGAAAGCGGCTTCAGCTTTGCCTTCGACGCGACTTCGCAAGCGCGGCTCGCGGCGAATGGGATCGGCTGGGACACCAGCGGATTCCTCGATACGGGCGCGGTGGGCATCATGGCCGTGCCAGAACCGTCCACCTGGGCACTGATCGGGGTAGGAGCAGCCGTCGCACTCTGGAGAACACGTAAACGCCGGGAGGAGCGCACGGCCTGAGATTTCACAGGACCAAGGCGCAAGCCCGTGCGGGAGGTCGTTTTTATCCCGCGCGGGTTTGGCGTTTCGAGAAGGGAAAGAGTTTTGAACCACAGAAACACAGAGAATGAAGGCAAGAAGAGCCAGCGCTAAAGGAGCATCACTGCTTCTCACGCTCGTCGTCATTGCCGGGATTGTGATTCTGTTTGCCATCCTGGCACGCCTCGTGATGGCCGAGCGCCGGGTGAGCCGGGGCTACAGCGAACTCCAGCGGGCGGACATGGCCGCGCAGGCGGGAACGGCGGATGCCAACAATCTACTGCTTTACCTTTTCGCCAACTTTCCCGATGCGGCGACGTTTTGGGACCCAAAGATTTCCGACACAGACACTCCGGGCACGGTCTATCTCTTCCAGCAACGTCCGAAGGTTTCGGGCAAGCAGATGCTCAACATGTCGAACGCCACGACTCCGCAGGTG
>Ga0075012_10003400_pt1 | contig 15191 bp, 10 predicted proteins | sample All_14_2_FD_71474 | JGI IMG/M metagenome (GOLD analysis project Ga0075012, IMG submission 71474) | Freshwater microbial communities in response to fracking from Pennsylvania, USA - Allegheny Zone_MetaG_DW_15 | ecosystem: Environmental > Aquatic > Deep subsurface > Groundwater > Drilled... | reverse complement strand
TTTAAAACAAGGAAATACGAGTGCTACAGCTTGGGGTTGTGATTTGACGTACGATTATGTGCAGATCAATGGCTCATATCGGACATGACGGAGTCCCGAGTCCAGGAGTCCAGGGGAATGGCTTACTGGTTACAACTTACTGTTTACCGTCTGTATGTTTAAGCGGTAAGCGGTCAACGGTAAGCGAATGCATGTAGAGGAGGTATAGAAAATGTTGACACCGTTAGAGAAAGCCAATGTACTTACAGAGGCTTTACCATATATTCAGGATTTTGCAGGTAAGACCATCGTAATCAAGTATGGTGGGCATGCCATGACTAGTCCTGAACTGGAGGAACTAGTACTCAAAGATATAATTTTAATGAAATTAGTAGGTATGAATCCGGTCATCGTTCATGGTGGCGGACCAATCATTGATCATTGGCTTAATAAAGTGAATATAAAACCTAAGTTTGTCAATGGTTTACGGGTTACGGATGAAGCTACTATGGAGATAGTAGAAATGGTCTTGGTGGGAAAAGTGAATAAAGGCATTGTACGTTTAATTAACCTATTTGGCGGCAAGGCTGTAGGTCTGTCAGGCAAAGACGGGAAGCTGATAATGGCTGAAAAGAAACAGGGTGAAGAACTTGGCCTGGTCGGGCAAGTCACCCAGATTAATCCAGAAATAATACGTTCCTTAACCCAGGAGGGATATATTCCGGTAGTATCACCAATTGGTGTCAGCGTTACAGGGGAAACGCTTAATATTAACGCTGATTCTGTGGCTGGAGCCTTAGGCGGAGCTTTGCAAGCTCATAAGCTCGTCCTCCTAACTGATGTAGAAGGGATTTATCTAGGTGGTGGTCCTGAGACCTTGGCTTCTCGTCTAACGGCTACTGATATTCCTGCTCTAATCGAGAGAGGGATTATTAAAGATGGAATGATCCCTAAAGTTGAAAGCTGCCTTCATGCCCTAGAAAAGGGCGTGGAGAATGTGCATATTGTTGATGGGCGTAAACCCCATGCCCTATTACTGGAGATTTTCACCAAAGAGGGAATCGGAACGATGGTTGTTAACAAATAATTATCGGTGGATGGAGGAAAGAACATGAACAATGAGACCATTACTAACTTAGGTCTGGAATATGTGATGAATACTTATGGCCGCTTGCCTTTGTCTTTTGCTAGGGGTCAGGGTAGCTATGTTTGGGATGCCGATGGTAATAGATACCTTGATATGGTCAGCGGAATTGCTGTTAATAACTTAGGGCATTGTCATCCAAAAGTAGTAGAGGCAATAAAGGAACAGGCGGATCGCCTACTCCATTGTTCTAATCTATACTGGAATGAGAACCAGGTGACCTTAGCTAAGTTAATTGTAGACAATTCTTGTGGTTCTAAGGTTTTCTTCTGTAACAGTGGGGCAGAAGCTAATGAAGGGGCAATCAAGCTGGCCCGCAAGTGGTCTTACAATAAATACGGGGCTGGACGGCACGAAATAATTACGGCCCTTAACTCTTTCCATGGTAGAACCCTCACAGCTCTGACAGCTACTGGGCAACAGAAGTATCAACAGGGCTTTGCTCCTCTGACGCCAGGTTTTAGCTATGTTGAATATAATAATCTGGCCATGCTTCAGGAAGCAATTACACCACAAACTTGTGCTATTATGCTGGAACCAGTGCAAGGTGAAGGCGGCGTTAGACCCGCTGAACAGAGCTATTTCGCAGGAATCCAAGAACTCTGCCAAAAGCATGATTTACTGTTAATACTAGATGAGGTTCAGACTGGCTTGGGCAGAACAGGAAAGCTTTTTGCCTATGAACATTATGGGATTGAGCCCCACATCTTCACTTTGGCTAAGGGACTGGGCGGCGGATTACCCATAGGAGCATTAGTGGCTAGAGGAGAAGCGGCGGAAACCTTTAAACCTGGTGAGCATGCTGCTACTTTTGGGGGGAACCCCTTAGCTTCAGCAGCAGGCAATGCCTCTTTAACGGCAATTATCCAGGAGGATTTACCCCAGCAAGCCTTGGCAAAGGGAGAGTACATTAAAGCCGAGGTACAGAAGCTTGCGGAACGCATACCTCACATAAAAGAGTTTCGTGGTTTGGGACTATTGATTGGGATTGAATTAGCGATGGAGGCAAAACCAGTTCAAGACTATTGCTTGAGTAAAGGTTTAATAGTGAATTGTGTCCAGAGCAATACCATCCGTCTCGTGCCACCCCTAAATATTGGTTATGACGATATTGACAGGGCACTGGCTATACTGGCTGAGGCCCTCCAAGCTGTGGAGGTGTAGGGATGAGCCAAGGAGCGCTAATCCTGGAAAACGGGCTGGTCTTTAGGGGAGAACTCTTTGGCCAGACCAAGTCTTCTGCTGTGGCAGAGGTGGTCTTTAATACCGGGATGGTTGGCTACCAAGAGGTAATCACGGATCCTTCCTATAAAGGGCAGCTGGTGGTCATGACGTACCCCTTGCTGGGTAATTATGGCCTCAATCAGGAGGACCAGGAATGGCCTCAGCCTTCGGTCAGTGGCTTTATTGCCAAGGAAGCCTGCCAGGAACCTTCCAATTGGCGGATGGAGGAGAAGCTAACTGATTATCTTAATAGACGCAACATTACTGGGCTCCAAGGGATAGATACTCGACGTTTAACAAGGGTAATTAGGGAAAAGGGAACTCTAAAAGGGCAGATTATCACTCTGGCTAATGAGGAAGTAACCAGTCAGGATTGGGCTACCTTAAGGCAAGGCAATTTACTTACGGATCCCGTTAATCATGTCACCACTAAAGAAAGCTACACCATCCCTGGTGTAGGTAAGAGAATTGTGGTGTTGGATTATGGTATTAAGAAATCAATTTTGACTAATTTACAGGCTCTTGACTTGGAGCTCATCGTCGTACCCGCCTGGGCTACTGCCGCAGAGATTTTAGCCCTGCAACCAGCTGGCTTGTTCTTATCCAATGGACCTGGCGATCCTAAAGCAGTGCAGGGAGCTGTCCAAACTGTGGAGGCTTTAGCTAAGAAACTGCCAATCTTTGGAATCTGTCTAGGTCACCAGATTTTGGCTCTGTCTCAGGGAGCAGATACCTACAAGCTTAAATTCGGACACAGGGGGATTAATCATCCCGTTAAGGATTTAATCCAAAACAGGGTGCATATAACTGCTCAAAATCACGGTTATGCCGTCAAAGCTGAGTCTTTACCACCTGAACTGCAGATTACCCATCTAAATCTAAATGATGGCACGGTTGAGGGCATGAGTCATCAAGCCCTACCCCTCATGTCAGTCCAGTATCATCCTGAAGCTGCACCGGGACCTGAAGACTCCCGCTATCTGTTTCAACGCTTCCTGAATCTCATTCAATCGGCATAAGGCGAGGGTGCACATCCTCGCCGTAATCAAAGGAGAGGTCTTTAATAATGCCTAAGAAACAACATCTGCACAAGGTCCTAGTCATAGGTTCGGGACCTATCGTCATTGGGCAAGCTGCCGAATTCGATTATGCCGGTACCCAGGCCTGTAAAGCCTTAAAGGAAGAAGGGCTGGAGGTTGTTTTGATCAATTCCAATCCGGCCACCATCATGACTGATACGGATATTGCGGACCGCATTTATGTGGAGCCTCTGTCGGTAGGTGCCGTTTCCAATATTATTGAAAAGGAAAGGCCTCAGGGTATTATTCCCGGCTTAGGTGGTCAGACCGGCCTTAATCTGGCGGTAGAGCTTGCTGAGACGGGGATCCTGGAACGTTTTAAGGTTGAGGTGCTGGGAACTCCTATCTCGGCTATCAAGAAAGCAGAGGATCGAGAAGAATTCAAGCAAACTATGCAGGCTATCGGTGAGCCCATTCCAGAAAGTATTATTGTTACACATGAGGAACAAGCTCAGGACTTTATTGAAAAGTTTGGCTTTCCGGTAATCATTCGTCCTGCCTATACCCTGGGAGGGACTGGAGGTGGCATTGCCGTAAATCAAGAGGAGATGGACCAACTCTTATCTGTAGGGCTAAAAGCTAGCCGTATTGGCCAGGTCCTCCTAGAGCAAAGTGTCGCAGGCTGGAAAGAGGTTGAATTTGAAGTAATGCGGGATGGTAATGACAATTGTATAACCGTCTGCAGTATGGAAAATATGGACCCTGTGGGAATTCACACAGGTGACAGTATTGTCTTTGCCCCCACCCAGACCCTGGCTAACAAAGAATACCAGATGCTGCGGACAGCATCCTTAAAGATAATTAGATCATTGCAAGTTGAAGGTGGTTGTAACATTCAATATGCCCTTGATCCCTATAGTGATGACTATGTGGTTATTGAGGTCAACCCTCGAGTCAGCCGTTCCTCCGCTCTAGCTTCTAAGGCTACAGGCTATCCTATAGCAAAGGTAGCGGCAAAAATAGCTTTAGGCTATACCCTAGATGAGATTCCTAATTCAGTTACCGGGAAGACTACCGCATGCTTTGAACCAACTATTGACTACGTTGTGGCCAAGATACCTCGCTGGCCCTTTGACAAATTCCGGACAGCCGATCGCAGGCTGGGGACTCAGATGAAGGCCACCGGGGAGGTTATGGCTATTGACCGAACCCTGGAGGGGGCTCTCTTAAAAGCGGTCCGTTCCCTGGAAACGGGGGTACAGGGTTTTGCCATTAAAGCGGCTGGAGCCTTGACAGATATGGAGTTGGAAAATAAACTAGCCTATGCAGACGACGAGCGGCTTTTTGCCATAGCTGAAGCCTTCCGCCGTCATTGGACGGTGACAGAGATTCATCATCTCAGTAAAATTGATCCTTTCTTCCTGGAAAAGGTCCGGAACATCATCAGCCTGGAGCGGATGCTGGAGAGTAAGGGGATGGAGCCTCAACTGCTGAAGGAAGCTAAGATTAGGGGCTTTAGTGACTGGCAGATCGCCCGTTTGGTCAATACCAGTGAAAATCAGGTGCGGGAGTTTCGCAAAAAGGCAGGGATAATGCCCGTCTACAAGATGGTAGATACCTGTGCAGCGGAGTTTGAGGCGGGTACACCCTATTACTATTCCACCTATGAGGAAGAAAACGAGACTATCCTAAGTGACCGGAAGAAGGTTATTGTGTTGGGTTCAGGTCCTATCCGGATCGGACAGGGTATTGAATTTGACTATTGCTCTGTTCACTCTATTTGGGCCTTAAAAGAAGCTGGTTATGAAGCTATCATGATCAATAATAATCCAGAGACAGTTAGTACTGATTTTGACTTAGGTGATAAGCTCTATTTCGAGCCTCTGACCTTAGAGGATGTTCTGAATGTAGTAGAGCAGGAAAACCCCCTGGGAGTAATTGTGCAATTCGGAGGGCAGACTGCGATAAATTTGGCAGAACCCTTGTCTCGTAATGGAGTCAGAATCTTGGGCACTTCCGTAGATGGCATTGATCTAGCTGAAGACAGAAAGCGTTGCGAGTCTCTTTTAAAAAACTTAAAGATTCCCCAGACCCAGGGGCAGACAGCTTATAAGCCCCAGGAGGCAGTACAAATAGCTGAGACTTTAGGCTTCCCTTTGGTTGTTCGCCCTTCTTATGTCTTAGGAGGTCGAGCTATGGAGATAGTGTATACCTTGGAAGAATTGCTTAGTTACCCAGAATGGTTGGAGGGCCTTGCATCAGGACATCCCATCCTTATTGATAAGTACCTACCTGGCATGGAAGTTGAGGTTGATGCAATTTCTGATGGGGAACAGGTACTAGTAGCTGGAGTTATCGAACACTTAGAGGGAGCAGGGGTACACTCCGGAGACAGTATGGCCGTATATCCGACCCCTACCTTAGCACCTGAATTAAAGGAGATCATAGTATCCTATACCAGACAAATTGGTGCAGCGTTCGGGATTGTTGGGTTATTTAATATTCAGTTTGTTGTTTATGAAGGCGAAGTTTTCGTACTCGAAATCAATCCTCGGGCTTCCCGAACAGTACCATTTCTCAGTAAAGTAACAGGGCTTGCCATAGTAAAAGTGGGTACATGGTTAATACTAGGTACTAAACTTAGTCAGCTCAATCTTCAGTCAGGGTTATGGCCTGAGCCAGATTTTTTTACCGTTAAAGCGCCTGTCTTCTCCTTTGAAAAGCTGTCTAAGGTAGATATGTATCTGGGACCAGAAATGAAATCTACCGGTGAGGTTATGGGTTGTGATTATACCTTAGGTCGTGCTCTTTATAAGGCATTATTGGCTGTATATGGTCAAGTTCCTTCCCGAGGTAACCTGTTAGTCTCCTTGACCGAGAAGGATAAAGAAAAAGCCTTACCCATCTTGCAAGATTTTTCCAGGTTGGGTTATCATATTGTAGTAGAGAAAGAAACCTCCAGCTTGTTGGAGGGGGAGGATCTGACTTATAGTGTACGTGAGTTAAGCAGTAGCGTGGATGCAGCTCGTAACCTCATTAAAGACGGGAAGATACAGTTGGTTGTCCTTATGCCCACCAAAGGAAGGGTTCGCGATCGAGTAGGTTTTGCAATTGGACGGGCGGCAGTGGAATACAAAATTCCTTGCTTCACTGCTTTGGATACGGCAAAAGCCTTCCGGGATGTTTTAGTTTTCTTACAAGATCATCATTATATGGAAGCCCGTACTCTCCAGGATCTCCGTAGGTATGCCCCGGCGGGTCAGGTGATTAATTTGCATAATTATTATTGAGATAAAATCATGTAGGAGGTAAACTATGCCAAAAAGAAGTGATATTAGTAAAATTCTCATAATTGGTTCTGGTCCTATTGTGATAGGGCAAGCCTGTGAATTTGATTATTCTGGTACTCAGGCCTGCAAAGCACTGCGGAAACTAGGCTATCAGATTGTGCTGGTTAATTCCAATCCAGCTACTATAATGACTGATCCGGGGATTGCGGACGTGACCTATATCGAGCCTCTAAATGTGAGAAGCCTAACCGAAATAATTGCCAAAGAACGGCCCGATGCGGTTCTTCCTAACTTAGGCGGTCAATCAGCCTTAAATTTATGTTCCGAATTAGATAAAGAGGGTATTTTTGCCCAATATGAAGTAAAGGTAATCGGAATACAAATAGATGCCATTGAACGGGGAGAAGATCGAATAGCCTTCAAGGAAGCCATGAACAAGCTAGGAATCGAAATGCCGCGTAGTGAGCCTGCTTATACTGTTGAACAAGCCGAAAAGATTGCCCAGGAACTGGGATACCCTGTAGTTATCAGGCCCGCATATACTATGGGTGGCACTGGTGGTGGCTTAGTTTATAACGTGGAAGAATTAAGGACCATCGCCAATCGGGGGATTGCTGCCAGCTTAGTAGGTCAAGTGCTGGTTGAGGAGTCGGTTTTGGGATGGGAGGAATTAGAGCTAGAGGTTGTTCGGGATGCTAAGAATCAGCTTCTCACAGTTTGTTTTATAGAAAATATTGATCCCATGGGTGTTCACACTGGTGACTCCTTTTGTTCAGCGCCCATGCTAACTATCAGTCCGGAGCTACAAAAACGCCTACAGAAATACGCCTATGACGTAGTAGAGGCTATCGGCGTAATTGGTGGAACAAATGTGCAATTTGCTCATGATCCCAAGACAGGGCGGGTTGTTATTATTGAGATTAACCCACGTACCTCTCGATCTTCAGCCTTAGCTTCCAAAGCTACCGGATTCCCTATCGCTTTAATCTCGGCTATGCTAGCGGCTGGCTTGACGCTGGACGAAATTCCTTATTGGCGGGATGGCACCCTGGAAAAATATACCCCGTCTGGTGACTACGTAGTCATCAAGTTTGCTAGGTGGGCTTTCGAGAAATTCCCAGGCTCTCAAGATAAGTTAGGGACTCAAATGCGGGCTGTGGGAGAAGTAATGAGTATCGGTAAGAACTATAAGGAAGCAATGCAGAAGGCTATTCGTTCCTTGGAGATCAATCGGTACGGCTTGGGTTTTGCCAAAAATTTCAACCAGATGAAGCTGGAAGAATTATTAGCTCTCTTAGCTGAGCCCACTAGCGAACGGCAGTTTATGATGTATGAGGCTTTGCGCAAAGGGGCTAGTATCGAGCAGCTTTTTGAGTTAACCCACATTAAGCACTGGTTTATTCAGCAAATGAAAGAATTAGTAATGCTGGAAGAAGAGATTCTTAAGTATAAGAATGAAAGCCTCCCTGATGAACTCTTGCGCCAGGCAAAGAAGGATGGGTTTGCAGACCGCTATTTAGCACAGCTCTTAAATGTTGCCGAAGTCAAGATCCGCCAGCAAAGAACAGCTTTAGGTGTAGTTGAAGGATGGGAGGCTGTCCCGGTGAGTGGCGTGGAAAATGCAGCTTATTATTTCTCAACTTATAATGCCCCAGACCAAACCACCACTAGCGACCGCAAGAAAGTAATGATTCTAGGTGGTGGTCCAAATAGGATTGGACAGGGCATCGAGTTTGACTACTGTTGCGTTCATGCGGCCTTTGCCTTAAGAGACCTGGGTTATGAGACGGTTATTGTCAACTGTAACCCTGAAACTGTTTCTACTGACTATGATACATCTGATAAGCTGTACTTTGAACCCCTAACAGTGGAGGATGTCTTAAGCATTTACGAAAAAGAAAAGCCTCTGGGAGTAATCGTACAGTTTGGTGGTCAGACGCCTTTGAATATCGCCAATGATCTAGCTAAAGCCGGAGTAAGAATTCTCGGCACCTCTCCCGAGACTATTGATCTAGCCGAGGATCGGGACCGTTTCCGTCAAATAATGGAGAAGCTTGATATACCCATGCCTGAATCGGGTATGGCTGTAGACATTGAAGAAGCTATAGCTATCGCAAGGAGGATTGGGTATCCCATGATGGTCCGTCCCTCCTATGTTCTAGGCGGACGGGGCATGGAAGTAGTATACGATGAGGAAATGCTCTGCCGTTATATGGCTGCTGCTGTAGGAGTTACTCCTGAAAGGCCAATTCTTATCGATAGATTCTTAAAGCATGCTATCGAGGCGGAAGCAGACGCCCTAGCTGATGGAGCTAATGCCTTTGTGCCAACAGTTATGGAGCACATTGAATTGGCAGGCATTCACTCGGGAGATTCGGCCTGTGTAATACCACCCATCAATATTGCTGAAAAGCATCTGAAATCTATCGTTGATTACACGAAGAAAATAGCTCGGGAGCTTAATGTGGTTGGTCTCATGAACATGCAATATGCTATTGCCGATGACAAGGTTTATGTACTTGAAGCTAACCCCCGTGCCTCACGGACTGTTCCATTGGTATCTAAGGTTTGTAATATATCCATGGCTCGCATTGCTACAGAAATTATTTTTGCCGCTGAGACTGGTCAGGAATCCCCTGTCATGAGTCTAGTGGCTCCAAAGATACCGCATTTTGGTGTTAAAGAAGCCGTCTTCCCCTTTAATATGTTTCCAGAGGTAGACCCGGTGCTTGGACCTGAAATGCGTTCCACGGGCGAAGTATTAGGTATTGCGGATTCCTTCGGCTTGGCCTATTATAAAGCCCAAGAGGCGACCCAGTCTCCCTTACCTATAGTTGGGACAGTGCTAATCAGTGTTAACGATCAGGATAAAGAGGAAGCCCTGGAGATTGCTAGAGAATTCGCTGCTCTAGGTTTTCAGATTAAAGCCACGGAAGGGACTCATAAGTTTCTAGGGGCAAACGGTATTACTTCCGAGGAGATCAAGAAAATTAACCAAGGGCGTCCTAATATCACGGATGGTATTACCAATAAGGAGATTAACTTGGTGATTAATACACCTTCTGGTAAGCAGAGCTCCCAAGATGACTCATATATTCGCAAGGCGGCCATCAAACATAAGGTCCCATATATCACCACATTAGCCGCAGCCTTAGCCAGCGCTAAAGGTATCGCCGCTTATCAAGCCAGTCCTAATCAGCAAGCAAAACTAAAGTCTTTGCAAGAGTATCATGCAGATATTATTCATAATTTAATTTAGGGAGGGACAATGATGAATTTAAAAGGGCGCGATTTTATTACCCTGGCTGATTTTAGCAGGGAAGAGATATGGTACCTGTTGGAACTAGCTAAGGATTTAAAAAACAAGCAAAAGCAGGGTATTTCCCATCAGCTTTTGCAGGGTAAAACTTTGGCTATGATTTTTCAGAAGGCTTCTACCCGTACTAGGGTTTCTTTTGAAGTAGCTATGTTTCACCTGGGCGGATTAGGGATGTTCTTAAGTAAGAATGATTTACAGATTGGCCGTGGTGAGCCTATTGAGGATACAGCCCGAGTGCTGGCAAGCTATTGTGATGGGATCCTAATTCGTACCTTTGCCCACCAGGAGGTATTGGATCTGGCTAAATATGCCGCTGTTCCGGTAATTAACGGTTTAACTGATGATTATCATCCAACTCAAGTACTGGCTGATCTACTGACCATTTGGGAGCATAAAGGTCAGCTTGAAGGTTTGAAGCTGACTTATCTTGGTGACGGTAATAATATGGCGCATAGCTTAATGATCGGAGGAGCCATCATGGGGATGGAAGTTGTTATTTCTGCACCCCAAGGATATGAGCCTAATCCTCTGATGGTAGCCAAAGCTAAGAGTTTAGCCAAGGACCCTAGCAAAATTTATGTAGTAAGTGACCCTAGAGAGGCTGTAAAAGGGGCACAAATATTATATACTGATGTATGGGCTAGTATGGGGCAAGAAGCGGAAGCCGCTATCCGCATAAAAGCCCTAGCACAGTATCAACTTAATCAGGAACTTCTGACTCTGGCAGATAAAAAGGCCATAGTAATGCATTGTCTGCCTGCCCATCGGGGTGAGGAAATTACAGGTGACGTGATGGAAGGGCCTCAATCAGTAGTATTTGATGAAGCGGAGAATCGGCTGCACGCCCACAAAGCTATTTTGGCAGCACTAATTTAAGGCACATAAAGGAGGATATGAAGATGAAAAAAATAGTCTTAGCATATTCAGGAGGACTAGATACCTCCATAATCATTCCTTGGTTGAAAGAAAACTATGGTTACGAGGTTATTGCTATGGCTGCAGACCTGGGCCAGGGAGAGGAATTGGCTCCCCTCAACGAAAAGGCCATTAAGACTGGAGCAAGCAAGATCTACATTGAAGATTTAAAAGAAGAATTTGTTACTGATTACATATTCCCCACTATCAAGGCGGGGGCAGTTTATGAAGGCAAATATCTCTTGGGTACATCCTTTGCTCGCCCTCTTATTGCCAAGCGGTTAGTGGAAATAGCAAGACAGGAAGGGGCAGAGGCCGTAGCCCATGGAGCAACTGGTAAGGGTAATGACCAGGTGCGTTTTGAACTGACGGTTAAAGCCTTAGCTCCTGATCTCAAGATTGTGGCTCCCTGGCGTCTGTGGGATATTAAATCACGGGAACAGGCCATAGATTATGCTCAAGCCCGTAATATCTCCGTTCCAGTTACAAAAGAACGGCCTTACAGTATGGATCGCAACCTTTGGCACTTGAGTCATGAGGGTGCCGATCTAGAAAATCCCGCTAATGAACCTAAAGATGATGTTTTACTGCTAACTAATTCACCAGAGAAAGCACCCAGTCAGTCAGCCTATGTTGAAATTGACTTTGTAAAGGGGATTCCTGTAGCGGTAAACGGTAAGCAGTTGGGACCAGTACAGATCATTGAAACTCTTAATGAGATTGGTGGCTTGCATGGTATTGGAGTCATAGATATGGTGGAGAATCGTTTGGTAGGTATGAAATCCAGAGGTGTGTATGAGACTCCAGGTGGAACAATCCTAGTCAAAGCACATCAGGAGCTGGAACATCTTACACTGGACCGGATGACCCTGCACTACAAGGAATTGATTGCTCTTCGTTATGCTGAATTAGTTTATGACGGTGTATGGTTCCATCCTTTGCGCGAGGCCTTAGATGCCTTTGTTAATGTAACTCAGGAGAATGTCACAGGTAAAGTGAGAATGAAGCTGTATAAAGGAAATATCTCACCAGCAGGAACAACTTCACCGTATTCTCTGTATAACGAAGCTTTTGTGACCTTCGGTGAGGATCAAGTATATAATCAAAAGGATGCCGAAGGCTTTATCAATCTCTTCGGTCTGCCCCTGAAAGTACGGGCGCTAATGAAGCAGCAAGCCGGCCTGGACTGATACTACTGAAAACTCCCGAATCTCTGCGTTACTGCTGAAAGTGCAGGTGCTCACGTACGTAATGAGTACGTTCCGCTCCTAACTTTCAGCGTGCCTTGACCTTCGGGCTTTTGAGTAGTCTCTGCGAATAAGTGTCTTAGAGGTGAAAGTATGGCTAAACTATGGGGTGGACGGTTTAATAAAGATACCAGTGAGCTAATGGAGGATTTTCATTCCTCCATTAGCTTCGATCAACGTTTATACCGTTATGATATTGAGGGTAGTATTGCCCACGCCCAGATGCTAGGAGCGGTGGGTATAATCACCACTGTGGAAGCCCAGCAGATCGTCGACGGGCTTGTAACGCTTTTGACTGAAATAGAGGCTGGTAAGATACAGTTCTCTCCAGGAGCGGAGGATATTCATATGAATATTGAGACCTTGCTCACGGAGAGGATTGGAGCGGTTGGGAAGAAGCTTCATACAGGAAGAAGCCGTAACGATCAGGTGGCAGTAGATACTCGGCTTTTTACTATTGCTGAAATTGAGAGGACCAAGCAGCTCTTAACAGAGTTGCTAGAGGTTCTTGTTGCTATGTCTGAGGAACATGCTGCAACAATAATGCCTGGTTACACTCATCTCCAAATTGCTCAGCCAGTTACCATGGGTCACCATTTGCTGGCTTATTTTGAAATGTTTTATCGGGATTGGGAGCGGCTGCAGGATTGCCATAAGCGGATAAACTTATCTCCTCTAGGGGCTGGGGCGTTGGCAGGAACTACTTATCCCTTGGATAGGCATATGACCGCTACAGCTTTGGGTTTTGCAGGTCCTACGGAAAATAGCATGGATAGTGTCTCGGACCGAGATTACATTATTGAGTATGTTTCAGCTGGGTCCCTGATCATGATGCATCTTTCCCGTTTTTGTGAGGAGATCATTATTTGGGCCAGTCAGGAATGGGCCTTTGTTGATCTGGATGATGCTTATAGTACTGGTTCATCCATTATGCCGCAGAAGAAAAATCCGGATGTAGCTGAATTAGTGCGAGGCAAGACGGGGCGTGTCTATGGAAACCTGATGGGGCTCCTGACCATGATGAAAGGGTTACCACTTGCCTATAACAAGGATATGCAAGAGGATAAAGAAGCTCTTTTCGATACAGTGGATACTGTACAGAAATGCCTATTAATTTTTACCGCTATGCTAGCTAGTACCAAATTCAAGACCGAACGAATGAAGGAAGCAGCGGGAAAAGGGTTCTCTAATGCTACTGATTTGGCTGATTATTTTGTTACTAAAGGGATGAGCTTTAGAGATGCACATCACGTGGTGGGTAACCTTGTAGCTACTTGTATCAACAAGGGACAACCCTTAGAGAAGCTTACATTGGCTGAGATACAAGAAGGGTGTGAAGTAACGCCCGGAGCAGCACAAATCACTGTGACTGAGGATGTTTATGCGGCGCTGCAGCTGGAAAATGTGGTTGCCAGGCGACTAACATATGGCGGAACAGCCCCTGCACGAGTTATTGAAGCAGTGGCAAGAGCTAGGAAGCGAATATTGCAGATTAAGAAGAGCTGATGGCGGAAAATGCCAGAAGCAAATTCAATTAGCCAATACCTTTTAGCTTCGTCTCAAGGGACTTATGGGTGTAAAGGAATTTAATCCAGGCAAAGGTCTGTCACTGATACTAAACAAATAAAGGCTTATTAGTGCTAAAAAGGGTATCCGTATTGGATACCCTTTTTCCGAGTCACTATCTTATCTTTTTAACTTTACCAAACAGTTCATAAAGGCCCATGCAGATTAGAAAACCGCCAAAGATCTTACGCAGTAGTGCGGCGTTGGTAATATTGGCTAGAGTAGCCCCGGCCACGGCCCCTACCAGTGCCCCAACGGTAAGGCAGAGAGCCAGGCGTATGTTTACATTATCCTGTCGATAGTGAGTAATGACTGCCACCACAGCTGTAGGAATAAAAGCTGCTAAACACACTCCCTGGGCGGTATGCTGACTTACCCCCATGAAAATTACCAAAGCGGGAACCAGTAAGGTTCCTCCACCAATAGCAAGTCCACTTAAAATACCCATACCCAGGCCAATTAGATAGATTAACAATTATAGCACCATCCTAACCCCAGCCAGAATCATGAAGATGCCAAAGAGCTGTTTTAAGCGTAAAGCAGGAATTTTCTCCATCATTCTAGCTCCCAGATAGCCACCCAACATACCGCTTGTGGCTATTTTTAGTGCCAGACCCCAGTCCATATGACTATTGGCCTGGTAGATGAACGTACTAACTATGGCAGTGGGTAGGATAATCGCTAGAGATGTGCCGTGAGCAATATGCTGTTCCTCTCCTAAGAGGAAGACCATAGCAGGGATCAGAATGGTACCTCCGCCAATACCTATCAATCCGTTGATTAAGCCTGTTAGAACTCCTATAACACCTAAACGGCAGCCATCTTTCATAGTGAGCTTCATAATCGGCCCCCTTATCAGGCTTATTTTGTGCCCTAAGGAGGAATTTTAGCCATGAATAAATCCCAGTAGTAATATTAAGACAATGCCAACGCCAATACCTAGCCTGGCGTAATTAGGATGACGGCGATAGGCTTCTGGTAACAGTTCATTTTTGACTATGAAGGCCATAGCTCCCCCGGCTAAGGCTAAAAGGATGCAGATTAGACTCGGTGAGACATACATCAGTAGCAGTCCGATGGCAGCGCCCACAGGAGTGAACAAACTAATGATTAAACAGGTAGCGAGGATACTTGAACTGCGCATTCCCCCCATCGTGAGAGGTGCGGCAGTGGCCATACCTTCTGGGATATTATGCATGCCGATAGCTAAGGCAATGAGTAGGCCAACGTTCTCTTTGGCTGTGTAGCCTACGGCGATAGCAACTCCTTCCGGCAGATCATGTAGAGCAATACCGGCAGCGATAAGATACCCCATTTTTAAAAGTCTACCCTCTCGGTTTTTGACATTAGCCTGCTTTATACCTGGCAAGGAGAGGATAACATCTAGAAGAAGCATGAAGATAATTCCTAGCAGAAAGCCAAAGGAAGTAGTCCAGACATTTCCATAATCTAAAGCTGAAGGCAGTAAATCGCAGACAATTACTGCAG
>Ga0075012_10003394_pt1 | contig 15217 bp, 11 predicted proteins | sample All_14_2_FD_71474 | JGI IMG/M metagenome (GOLD analysis project Ga0075012, IMG submission 71474) | Freshwater microbial communities in response to fracking from Pennsylvania, USA - Allegheny Zone_MetaG_DW_15 | ecosystem: Environmental > Aquatic > Deep subsurface > Groundwater > Drilled... | reverse complement strand
CGGCGGGGCGGGCGGCGCATCACCCAGTAACGTTTATCGCCCACGTCCAGGTGGGTGAACCCCTTGTAAGGGTAGTAACCGACCCCGCCGGCGCCCAGCTTGCGGGCGAAGGCCTTGACCTTGGTGGAGCTGTAGCCCTGGATGCGTATGTCGGCCGCCCAGCCCAGCATGTGCAGGCTTTCGCGCGCGGCGCCCGGCGTGCGGTGGTTATTCCTGGGGGTGCGGTAGCCGCTCAGCAGCACCAGGCCCTTCCGGCCGAACTTATCCTCTATAGCGTCTAGCACCTCTATGAGTTTCACCGACATCTGCACGGTGCGGCCGGTGAGCGAGCAGCGCATGGCCCGGTCCAGCATCTTCAGCTCGGTGCCGTCGTAGGATCCGTCGGCGCGGCGGTAGCGCGCCGTGATCTTCTCGCCGTTGTCGTAGCGGGTGAGCGTCAGGCTGCCGTTGCCGCCCAGGTTCACGGCCTCCGGGGCGTGGATGAGGCCGCTGCTGATATAGATATACTCCTCGTCCTCCTCCAGGTCGCGCACATCGTCTTCGGTAACGGGGAACAGCCCGGTTTCAGCGGGATAATCGGGGATATTGGCCAGCTGCGCCGCCAGGTCGGGGGCGTCAAGTTCCAGGGGCTCGGCCGTAACCGGTCCGAGCCCCTGCGCCATAAGCGGCGCGGGCACGAGGTTGAGGAAAAAGGAGATCAGCAGCAGCAGTCTCATGCGAGCGGTATATTTTATCAAATACCCGCCCCCGCCGGACTACCCCGGCCGCTCCCCCTTTGAAAAATAACCGTACAGGACCGGCAGCACCACCAGGGTGAGCAGGGTGGAGGTAAGCAGCCCGCCTATCACCACCACGGCCAGCGGCCGCTGCACCTCGGAGCCGGGGCCCGACGCGAACAGCATGGGCACCAGGCTCGCCACGGTGATCAGCGCGGTCATCAGCACCGGCCGCATGCGGCGGCGGCAGCCCTCGGGCACGGCCTCGTCGAGAGGCATCCCCCCCGCGCGCAGCTGGTTGATATGGGTGACCAGCACCACGCCGTTCAGCACCGCCACGCCGAACAGGGCGATGAAGCCCACGGCCGCCGGCACCGACAGGTACAGCCCTGAAACGTAGAGCGCCGTTATGCCGCCGGCCAGCGCCAGCGGCAGGTTGAGCAGCACCAGCGTGGCCTGCCGCAGGGAGTTGAACGTCATGGCCAGCAGCAGGAAGATCAGCAGTATGGCCGCCGGCACGATGACGGAGAGTTTCTTCATCGCCCGCTGCTGGTTCTCGAACTGCCCGCCCCAGGTCAGGTAGTAGCCCTCGGGCAGCGGCACCTTGGCGCGTATCCTCGCCTGCGCCTCCGCCACGAACCCGCCGAGGTCCCGGCCGCTGACATTGGCCTCTACCAGGATGCGCCGTTTGCCGGACTCGCGGCCTATCTGCACAGGCCCCTCTATGCGCCGGATGTCGGCCAGCGCCGAGAGCGGCAGCCGCGCGCCCAGCGGCGAGGCCACCACTATGCGGCCCAGCGCGGCGATGGAGTTGCGCTCTCCCTCCGGCAGGCGCACCGTTATGTCGAAGGCCCGGTCGCCCTCGTAAATGACCCCCGCCGGCTTGCCGCCCAGCGCCGTTTCTATCACGTCGTTGATGTCCGAGACGTTGAGCGCGTAGCGCGAGATCATGGCGCGGTTAAGCTCTATGTTCACGTAGGACTGCCCGCCCTGGCGCTCCAGCGACACGTCCGCAGCGCCCGGCACCTTTCCCAGTTCGGCCGCGATGAGGGCCGCTTTCTGAGTGAGCACGGCCAGGTCGTCGCCGTAAAGCCTTATAGCCAGCTGGGAACGGGCGCCGGCCACCAGCTCGTCTATGCGGCACTGTATGGGCTGGCTGAAGCCGGCCACCACGCCGGGGATCACCGCCACGGCCTCGCGCATCTTCGCGAACAGTTCGTCCTTGGTCCGGGCGCTGGTCCACTCGCCGCGCGGCTTGAGCACGCCGAGGAACCCCGTCTTCTCCACGCCGCGGGCCTCTATGGCGCGGCCTGTCCAGCCGGTCTTGGAGACCACCGTGACCAGTTCGGGGAACTGCATGAGCTTCTGCTGTATCTTCCTGGCCGTCCCGGCCGAAGTGTCGAGCGAAGCCCCGGGCAGAATGCCCGTGTCCATATCGAAGGAGCCTTCGTCCATGACCGGCACGAACTCGGTGCCGAGGAACGGCGCCAGGGCCAGGCTGCCGGCCAGCAGCAGGCCGCCGCCGGCGAGCACCTTCTTTTTGTTGCCCATGCTCCAGGCCAGCGCCGGGGCGTACAGCCGCCCGGCCAGCGCCAGCAGCGGGCTCACCTTGTCCGGCGCGGGGCGCAGGGCCGCGGCGCACAGCGCCGGGATCACGGTAAGCGAGAGCAGCAGCGACGAGAACAGCGCGATGATGACCGTCAGCGCCAGCGGCCCGAACATCTTGCCCTCTATGCCCTCCAGCGCCAGTATCGGGATGAAGGTCAGCGCTATGATCAGCTCGCCGTAGATGCTGGGCTTGCGCACCTCTATGATGGCCTCGGCCACGGCCCGTTCCCGGCGCGCGGGGTCCCTCTCTACGCTCAGGCGGTGCAGGGCGTTCTCCACCTGTATGATGGTGGAATCTATGATCATGCCTATCGAGATGGCCAGGCCGCCCAGGGACATCAGGTTGCCCGTCATGCCGAACTGCTTCATGGCCAGGAAGGTCAGCAGGAAGGCCAGGGGCAGCGCCGCGATGGTGACGAAAGAGCCGCGGAAACTCAGCAGGAACAGGTAAAGCACGACGATCACGATAACGGAGCCTTCCGCGAGCGCCTTTACGATGGTCTTTATGCTGCTGTCTATCACCGTGTCGCGCGTGTAGAAGGACTTTATGCTGGTGCCTGCCGGCAGCAGCCCGGAGGCGTTCATCTCGGCGACTTTTTCCTGCACGCGGCCCACCACGGCGCGGCTGTTCTCGCCCTTGAGCATCATCACCACGCCGCCCACGGCTTCTTTTTTCCCGTCGATGAAAGAGGCGCCCTGGCGCACGGCGTGCCCTTCCTGCACGCGCGCCACGTCGCGCACCAGCACCGGCGAACCGCCGCGGTCCGCCACCACTATCTCGCCCAGTTCGGCCGGGCTCTTTATCAGGCCCAGGCCGCGTATCAGCAGCTGCTCGCCGCCGGCCTCCAGCAGGCCGCCCCCGACGTTGGAGTTGTTGCTGGCGATAGCCGCGTAAAGCTCCCGGAGGCTGACGCCGTACTGCGTCATGCGGTCGGGCAGGGCCACCACCTGGTATTCCTTGATATAGCCGCCGAAGGAATTCACGTCGCCAACGCCGGGCACGCTCTTAAGCAGCGGCGCCACTACCCAGTCCTGCACGGTGCGCAGCTCGGCCAGCTGGGGCTGGCTCTCGGTCTCCCGGCCGGTCTCGAGCGTGTACTGGAAGATCTCGCCCATGGCCGTGGCCGGCGCGCCCATGGCTATCTCTATGCCGTCGCCCAGCTTCTCGCGGGCCTCGGTAAGCCGCTCCGAGACCTGCTGCCTGGCGAAGTAGAGGTCGGTGTCGTCCTTGAAGACGACGGTGACCACCGAGATGCCGTACTTGGAAGCGGAGCGCAGCTCGGTGAGGCCCGGCAGGCCGCGCAGGGAGTTCTCCACCTGGTAGGTGACAAGTTTTTCCACTTCCAGCGGCGACTTGCCCGGCGCCGTGGAGACTATCTCCACCTGCACGCTGGTCACGTCGGGAAAGGCGTCCACGGGCATGGTGCGCAGGGCGGCGGCGCCCACGCAGGCGGCCAGGAACGCGGCCGAAAGCACCAGCCGCTTGTGGCGTATGGAGAAATGGATGGCGTTAATGAGCATGTTCGCCCTCCCCCAGCTGCCCCTTCATCATCTCGGACTTGAGCAGGTAGGCGCCTTCCACCACCACCTTGTCGCCGGGAGCGAGGCCTTTGCGGATCTCCACCAGCGCGTCCTTTTCGCGGCCGGTCTCCACGGGCCTGGGCTGGAAGCAGTCCTCGTCCACTTTGACGAAGACGAACGGCCCGGCCGGGCCGTTCTGCACGGCGTCCGCGCGCACGGCCACGCCCTGGAAATACGCGCCGGTGCGCACCGAGGCGTCTATGAACATGCCGAACTTGAGCAGCCCGTCGGGATTCTCGATGGAGACCCGGGCCTTCACGGTGCGGCTGAGCGCGTCTATCTCGGGCGAGACGGAGACGACGGTGCCGGCAAAGACCGTCTTCGGGTAAGCGGCGGTGCGGATATCGGCCTTCTGTCCGGGCTTTACTGATTCCAGGCTGCGCTCGGGGATGTCCAGCACGCCCCACAGCGGGTCCACCTCGGTCATGGTGGCCAGGAAGTTCAGTTCGTTGACCTGGTCACCCGCGGCCGCGTGGACGGCCGTGACTATCCCGTTGCTGGTCGCGGTCACGGGGAGGCTTGCGCCGGCGGCCGTCCTGACCTCGGCCACGGCGTCGCCCGCCCTGAGGGCCTGCCCGAGCGTCGCCGAAAAAGTCTCCACACGGCCCGCCCCCGGGGCGGTGATATGGCGGGGTTTCTGCGCGTCCTGCAGCACGCGGCCCATGGCCTGGAAAGTTTCCGGCACCGAGGCGCGCCGCAGGGTTTCCATCTTTATGCCGCCCTCGCGCTGGGCTTCGGGAGACACCTCAACCAGCCCCTCTTCGTGCCCGGCGTGTTCTTCGGCGCGCTCACCGGGGTGTTCCTCCCCGTGCTCTTCGGCGTGTTCCGCCGTCCCGGCTTCCGGGGCCTTGCCGCCGCAGCCGTAGGCGCCCAGCAGGGCCAGCGCCGCTAATAAGTGCATGAAGTTCTTCATTTTGCCTCCCGGCCGTTGACAGCCGCTTCCATCTGCGCGGTTCTCTCGTAATAGTCTTTGAGCGCGTCGAGGTAGTTGATGTTCTCCTCGAGAAAGACCCGGTTGGTCTCGTAAAAGGCGGCCAGGTCCGTCTTGCCGGACAGGTAAGCCTGCGAGGCGCTCCGCCTGAGGTCGTTGAGCAGGAAGACCGTCTCCCTTGCCGAGGCCAGGCGCGAGCGCGCCAGCCCCAGTTCCAGCCAGGCGGCGTAGACTTCCCGGCGTATTTCCAGCTCCAGGCGCAGCTGTTCTCCGCCCAGGGCGGACTGCAGGGCCAGCGCGCGCCTGAGCTCCCCCCTATTGCCGTACCAGAGCGGCAGCTCCAGGCCGAAGAACAGCCGGGAATAAGAAGTCCCGTCGGAGCTGCCCCGTATGAGCCCGATTTCGGGGACGGGCAGGCGGCGGCCTTTCTCCAGTTTGACGGCCAGCCCGGAAGATTCCAGTTCCAGGTCGAGGGCGCGGAGTTCGGCCCGCCGGGCCAGCGCCAGGCCCGTGTATTTCTCCAGCGGCTCCGGCTCCGCCGGTTCGGGCGCCAGGCTGAAGCCGTCGTCCGGGGAGATCTCCAGCGCCGCCTCGGGCCTGCGGCCCATGAGCGCGTTCAGTTCGCCGGCCGCGGCGCTCCAGGCGGCGGCGGCCTCCTGCAAGTGGAAACGGCTGCGCGAAACCTCCACCTTGGCCCGCGCCAGGTCGGCGTTGCCGGCCTCGCCGGTCTGCAGGCGCAGCTCTATTTTGCCGAGTATGTCCATGGAGGATTTAAGATGGGTCTCCTCGAAACCGCGCCGCTCCCGGGCGATGCGCAGGCCGTACCAGGCTTTGCGCGCCGCGCCGTGCAGGCGGGTCTCGAGGGCTTCCAGCTCCCGCCGCGCCGCGCCGGCAGCGGCCCGCGCCGCCGCCCCCGCCGTAGAAGCGACGCGCGCCAGGGGCACGGGCTGGGAGAGTTTAAACTCGTAATCACCGCCCCCCGCCTCGGCTTCCAGCCGCGGGTTGGGCCGGGCCCCGGCGGAAATTTCCTCCGCTTCCAGCAGGCCCAGGCGGCGCCGCGCTCCGGCCAGTTCGGGATTAGAGGCGCTTACAAGGGCGAGCGCCGACTCCAGGGTCAGGGCGCCGCCCGCGGGCGGCAGGGCATGGAGACGGGGCGGCAGCGCCCCGGCGCACAGCAGCAATGCGGTCACGAATATTTTCATTTAGCTTCTCCGCTTAATATAAACGGCATGGCCCGCCGGGGCGGGCCCGGGAGGCGGATCTGGAACGACTTGGGGATCTTACGGCAGGGGCGGGTGGAAGATGTCTTTCTCGAGGAGCAGCGGCACGAAGAACGGCATGACGCGCGCGAACTTGGTCTCGGCCGGCTGCGGCGGGTTGAACCCCGAGGAGAGCCCGGCTCCGCGCACGGTCGCGGAAGCGCCGGGACAGAGGGAGTCGCAGCAGTCTTCCTCGGTGAACTGGTGGGAATGAAAACTCTCCGCCAGTCCTATGACCGAGAAGAGCAGCGCGAACACCGGGAGTATCAATCGCTTCATCACTGTGTAAATCTTACTAAAACCCGGGAAGAAAACAAAGCGCGCTAAAGCCCGGCCTTTACCGCCGCGCCGCAGGCGAAGACCGCGAAGCCCGCCAGCGCGTGGGAGTAGCGCTCCAGGCGTTCGGCCGGGAACAGTTTTACGCCCCACAGCAGCAGGAAGACAGCGCACATCATGGTAGCGATTGTCACTACGGAGAAAACCGCGGCCGCCGCCGCGGCCAGCCCCAGGCCCGTATTGAGCGCCGGATACATCAGCACGGGAATAAGCGGCTCGCAGGGGCCGAAGACGAAGATTATAAAGAGGGCCCAGGGCGTTACCGAGGCCCCGGAACCATGCGGATGCGCGTGCGCGTCCCCGTGCGCGTGGCCGTGGGCGTGGGGCTCTCCGCCGTGGCTGTGCAGGTGGATGTGTTTCTCCCCCTTCCACGCCTTCTTTACGCCCCAGACCATGTAGGCCAGGCCGAAGGAGAGCAGCAGCCAGCCGGCCATGTCGCCGCGCAGGCCCTCCAGCCACTCCAGCCTGGAAACCGCCGTCCCCAGCGCGATGCCGGCGAAACCTATCAGGACGGAACTGAGCACGTGGCCCAGGCCGCAGAGGAAAGTGATAAGGGCCGTTTTTCCTTTGGACCAGGCCCGCGCCTTAGCGAGGGCCACGAAGGGGATATAGTGGTCGGGGCCGAGAACGGTATGAATGAACCCAAGCGAAGCGGCGGTGAGAAGTATAGCGGTATCCTGCATCCCGTATCCCCCTTATCAGATCCTGAGGGTCAGGCCGCCCAGGAAACTCACGTCGGCCGCGGCCCGCGTCAGACCCAGCCGCAGCCCGGCGGACAGGTCCAGCGTCGGGTAAGGGGTCCAGGTCAGCCCCAGCAGCGAGTAGGCGGGATGCGAGAGGGAATCCTTGGCCGCTGCCGTCTCCAGGGAAAGTTCGGCGGAAACTATCGTTTTAGGCAGCGCTTCCAGCGCCCCGGCCGCCGAGGCCCTGAGGATATGCTTTTGCTCTCCCAGGGAGTTGTTCCTGAACATATAGCCGGCGTTAAAATAGTACTGGCGCGGGCCGTCCGTCCTGCCGGCTATGGCGTAAGCCCAGACGCCGCCCTTGCCGGCCCCGAGGCTGTCCGCCTCGTCCCCGGCCGGCAGCGAGAAACCGGACTTGACGGCGAAAGCCCCGGCGCCTTTGCCGGGAACGGGAAACTTCGCCTCCACCAGCACGTCTCCAAGGCCGCTCTCCGAGATCCCGTGGGAACTCCAGCCCTGCCAGGGCACCGTGACCAGCACGTCGAAGCGGTCGAACAGGCCATAGGAAAGTTCAGCCGAAGCCGCGGTAGCGTAGCGGTCCGGGCCGGACTTCTCTACTGAGTGGTCCAATCCCAGTTCTATCTGCCGCCCGTCGCGGCCGAGGAAGCAGAGGTCCTCGGTGAGGAGCGGGTGAAAAGCCTCCGCCGGAACGCAGGCGGCGAGAATAAAAAGCGCGGACAATATCTTTTTCATAAAGAAAGCCCCTATTTTCCCGAAGTGGTGACGCTGAGCGTGGAGTGCTTTACGCCTTTTACGGCTTTAAGCGAATCCGCCAGGGCTTTAACCTTGGCGCCGGGGCCCTTAACGGCCACTATCTCCAGGCAGTTGTCGTGGTCGAGGTGCACGTGCTGGGCGGAGATTATGATCCCGCCGTGGTCGTGCTGGATGTCGAGGAGTTTATTTACGACCTCCCGCCGGTGGTGGTCGTAGACGATAGTGACCGCGCCGGCCACCGTCCCCCCCCTGGCGAAGACGTCGGAGACGAACTCCTTGCGTATCAGGTCGGCTATGGCCTTGGAACGGTTATCATAGCCCTCCGCCCCTATATACGCGTCGAACTTGCGCAGGAGGTCCCCCTCCAGCGACACGCCGAACCTGACGAGGCTGTTTTTCATAGTGTCACCTTTAGACAAATAGTAGCACACCTCGGCCAACCCGGTCAACGGGCCGCGCGTCAGATGAACCTGACGCTCAGGCCGCATTTCAGCACCCGGCCGGGCAGCGGGTAATAGCCGTTCACCGCGTCCGCGGTCTGGGCGTAATGCGCGTCCAGCAGGTTGTCGGCCCCGGCGAAGACCTCGAACCGCTCCAGGGTTTTTGAAAGGTACAGGTCCGCGGTGAAGTAGGCCGGCAGCTTGAGCCCGCCGCAGTCCGCCGCGGTGTACTGCCGGGCGCTGTAATAGCCCCTGGCCCCGATATCCAGCCAGGAAGTTTTAACCGCCCCGGCCAGGCTGGCGCGGTGCCGGGGGCTGAAGGACAGCGCCTTATAGCCTCCCGCCGCGCGCCCCTTGCTGACGTTATAAACATAGCCCAGGGAGCCGCTGAAGACGGAGCCCTTATACTCCAGCCCCCCCTCGACGCCCCCGTTGAAGGCCGAATCCAGGTTATAGGCCGCCCAGCTTTTGGAGGCGTCCAGGGCGATGCGGTCCTTCACGTCGGAGTAATAGGCGCCCAGCGTAGCCCGGAAGCCGGCGGCGAAATTGGCCGATACCGCGGCCTGCGTCTGCCAGGAATGCTCCGGCCCCAGGTCCGGCGAGCGGTCGGCCGCCGGGACCCAGGGATTATAGAGGTCGGCGAAAGTGGGCGCCTGCCAGGCGCGCCCGGTCTGCGCGGAGAACTTCCAGACGAAGCCCGGGGCGTAGACCAAGGCCAGCCTGGGGCTGGCCTGGTCGTCATACCCGACGTTCTTGTCGTAGCGCAGCGAAGGGATGACGCTCAAGCCCGCGAGCGGCTCCAGCGTCCACTGGGCGAAGAGGCCGGTATGCTGCTTGGAGCGGTCGCCGTAGCCGTCGGATTTAAGCAGGCTCCTGGAATAATCCAACCCGGCCTCCCCCCTGTCGAAGAAGGAAAAGCTGAGCAGGCCGCCGGAGGTCAGGACCCTGTTGAGCTCGTCGCCCCAGGCCGTGTGAGAGAAGACCCGGTTCACGCCGCCTTCCGCAGAGAGGGAGGCGCGCACGCCCTCCGAGAGGGGCAGTTCCAGGGCGGCCCGGCCCAGCCCCAGGCTGGAACGCTGCATATCCGTAAGGGAATTAGCCGCGCGCTCGCGCCTGCCGTTCCAGTCCTCTATGGCGACGGGCGTTCCGCCCGGCACGCCGTTCTCCGCGTTGCTGCGCAGGGCGTTAAAAGTAAGGCGGCCGCTTTGCCCGACGGCCAGCTCGGCCTTGCCGGCGAAGAATTCCTTGCGGGCGGCGCCGTTCTCCTGGAAGCCGTCGGAGAGTTCCCGGGAGGCGCTGCCCGAGGTTTTAAACCTGCCGTTGGCGTGGGCGAAGGTAAGCGTGTTAGCGGCGGCGCCGTAGGATCCCAGCGTCGCGCCCAGCGAGGCGCTGGTTACGCCCGGCGCGGCGCCCCGGCTGATAAAGTTTATCACCCCGCCTTCCGCGTCGGCGCCCTGCACCGAGGACCAGGGGCCGGGCAGGACCTCCACCCGCTCTATGCCGGCCGCGGGCAGGGCCGAAAGGTCCGCCGTGCCGGTCAGGTCGGCCGGCACGCGCATGCCGTCGAAGAAAACCGCGGTCTGCTTGGCGGCGAAGCCGCGCAGGCCGGCCGTGGCGAGGCCGGCGGCGCCATTGGAGCGCCTGACCAGTACCGGGAGGACATCGTCCAGCAGGTCGCCGGCGGAAGAGGCCGCGGCGGCTTCCCGGCGCGCGACATAATGGTCGGCCGCGTCGGCCGGCTTAGGCAGTTTTTTTAACGGGGCTTTGCTGACGGAGAGATAAACTTCGCCGTTGCCCTGTGAGCGGGCCTGGGGAACGCAGAGGGCGAGGAGAACCGCAAGGAACGCTGAAGACGCTGCTTTCATTTTTCCTCCCGAGAGAATAGCCGCGCCGCGACAAAAGCGGGCTCTCCACCGGGTGGAAAGGCCGTCCCTCGCAGGCTGCGACGTTCGGGCGGTAGACCGGGCTTGTTCCGTCGGGGACGGGCTTCACCGTTGCGGGGCAGCTCCTGTTTCTCACAGGATTCCTCCGCCTGAACGCCTAAATTATACAACATGCGCCGCGGCGGCCTGTTGACCGCCGTCATAGGCCCAAAGTCCCCCGGGGGCATGGGCCGAATAACAGCCGGACGCTGGGTCCATGTGCCCATCATCACGGGCGAATAAATGACTATCATTGTATAAGCCGTGCTACCCAAAGTAAGGAGAACCGCTGAATGAAGAAACTCGACCTTAGCAAGCTGCTGCTGGCGTCCGCCTTCCTGGCCTCGCCCGCCGCGGCCATTGACTTCGACAGCCTGCCTTCCGTGCAGGACATCGTTAGCCAGGCCAAGACCGCCGAAGTCGCCGCCCCCCTCCCGGCCCTGCCCAAGAACGACCGGGAAGTTAAAGAATGGACCATAATGGTCTTCATGAACGGGAAGAACAACCTCTCCTCCTATGTCATCTCGGACATGAACGAAATGGAAGTGTTCGGCCCGACCGACAATATCAACATCGTCACCCAGGCCGCCCGCATGAAGTACACCGAGCCCTCCTACCCGAGCTACCCGGGCGGCGGTTACGATGATTATAACCCCTGGGGCGGCCCCACGGTGCCGCATCCCGGCTGGCCCAACCCGTACTGGGGCGGCCTCCCGCCGATACTGCGCGTGAAGACCGCGCGCGACGCCTCCACCGACTGGACCGGCGTGCGCCGCTACCTGGTCACCAAGGACGGCGAAAACGGCTCCCTGGGCTCCACCCTGCTCGAGAACCTGGGCACCGTCGACATGGGCGACTGGAAACAGCTGGTCGAGTTCGGTAAATGGGCCAAGGCCAACTACCCCGCCAAGCGCTACATGCTCGTGGGCTGGAACCACGGCTCCGGCTGGGAGAAGGGCATAGAGATCTTCCCCACCGTGAAAGGCATCTCCTACGACGACGAGACCAACAACCACATCTCCACCCCGCAGCTGGCGCAGGCCATCCGCGAGATGGGCGGCGTGGACATCTACGCCTCCGACGCCTGCCTGATGCAGATGGCTGAAGTGGCCTACGAACTCAAGGACACCGCCAAGATCACCGTCGGCTCCGAAGAGAACGAGCCCGGCGACGGCTGGGGCTACAACGAGTTCCTGGCCCGCGTGCACTCCAACAAGGACAACCTGACCCCCGAAGTGATGGCCGCCGCGGCCGTGCAGGGCTACAAGGCCTTCTACGCGCCGAAGGGCACCGCCACCACGCAGTCCGCCATAAGGACCGCCAACCTCTCCGGCTTCCGCGCCGTGCTGGACCGCTGGGTGGACCTCGTGATGCAGGAAGACAAGAAAATGGTCACCGAAGCCCGGGCCGGCGCCGTCGGTTTCGGCGGCGCGGGGTCCAAGGACCTGACGCACTTCATGGAACTGGTGCACGCCAAGACCCAGTCCGCGGCGCTCAAGGCGCAGACCGTGAAGGTGATGAACTACTACTACGACCACGTGCTGGTAGACAACGCCACCACCGGAGCCAAGTTCGACAAGGCTTACGGCCTGGGCGTGTACCTGCCCGGCTGGAGCTTCGACTCCGACTACAGCGAACTCGCCTGGTCCAGGGACGGCAAGTGGGACGAGTTCATGCAGTGGCTGACCGCCAAGGACGCGGCCGCCCGCTGAGATAAGTTAACAAGGCGCAAAAAGAAAGGCCCCTCGTCCGAGGGGCCTTTTCTTTTTTCCGCTCCGGCGCTCAGGCCTGGCGGTAGCCTTCCAGCGCGTACCAGGCCTGCCCCAGCGAGAGGCCGCCGTCGTTGGCCGGCACCTGACGGTTGGAATAAACTTTAAAGCCGCCAGCCGCGAGCGCCCCGGTCAGGCCTTCCAGCAGGGCCCTGTTCTGGAACACTCCCCCTGAAAGACAGACGGTATCCAGGCCGGCGGACTTTGCTATAGAAGAGGCGGCGGCCGCGGCGGCAGCGATTATCCCGGCGTGAAAGCGGGCCGAAATATAGGCCGGAGCCTTCCCCGCCAGCCTGTCCCGCGCGGCGGCCCTCACCGCCGGCGAAGGGTCTACGCGCAGATCCCCCTCACCGCCGCGCAGGGCGAAAGCGTAGGGGGCGGCGCGGCGGCCGGACAGCAGGCTTTCAAGTTCCATCGGGCCCTGGGCCTCGTAGGTGGCCTCGGCCCGTATCCCGGCGATAAAGCTGAAAGCGTCGAAGAGGCGGCCCATGCTGCAGGTCTGCGGCGAATTCACGCCCGAGTCTATCATCCGCTCCACGGTGTGCAGCTTCGCGGCGGGCACGGCTTTAAAAAGGCCGGCGGCCTGCCCCCTCCACCCGGGCCCGTAAGCGGCTTTTACCAGGGCCAGGGCGGGGCGCCAGATCTCCAGCGCGCCGATATCCCCCCCGGGCAGCGGGAAATACTCGAGGTGCCCGGCGCGGCTCCAGCGCCGGCCCTTGAATACAAGGAACTCCGACCCCCAGATACGCCCGTCGGTGCCGTAGCCGGTGCCGTCGAAAGCCACGCCCAGGAAAGGCTTCCGCAGGCCGTATTCCGCGGCCACGGAGAGGGCGTGGGCGGCGTGATGCTGCACGGCCAGTTTTTTACCGGGCAGAGCGCGCGCGATGGCGGAGGAGGCGTAATCCGGGTGCAGGTCGTGCGCCGTCAGGGACGGGGAAATTTTAAGCAGGCGCCTGTAATTGGCCAGCGTCTCCTTGAAGAAGCCCTGGTTGAGCGGCTCGGAAAGGTCGCCGATATGCTGCGAGAGGAAAGCCTCCGCGCCGCGGGTCAGGCAGAAAGTGTTCTTGAGGTCCGCGCCGCAGGCCAGCACGGAGGCGCCGCCCGCTGGCAGTTTTACGGCGGAAGGCGCGTAGCCGCGCGCCCGCCGCGCCAGGCGCAATTCGCCGGCGGCCTCGTAGACAACGCTGTCGTCGCACCTGTTGTGTATGGGCCTGTCGTGGGAGAGCGAGAACGCGGCCACCCCGCGCAGCCGCGCCCGGACGTCGGGGCCGTCCTTGCAGATGGGCTCGTCGCGGAAATTGCCCGAGGTCATCACCAGCGGCCCGGAGAAACCTTTTTTTGCCAGCAGGGCGAAAAGGGCGGCGTGCAGCGGCGTGTAGGGCAGCATGACGCCCAGGCGGGAAAGCCCGGGGGCCGGCTCCCCCATGTTCTTCGAGCGGCGGCCCAGCATCACCACGGGGGCCTCGGGAGAAACAAGCGCGGCGGCTTCGGCGGCGGAGACAAAGCAGAGTTTTTTAGCCGCGGCCAGGGAAGGGACCATGACGGCGAAAGGCTTGTGGGGGCGGCGCTTGGCGGCGCGCAGCCTCTTTATCGCGGCGGGCCGGTCGGCGCGGCAGGCCAGGTGGAAGCCGCCGAGGCTCTGCAGCGCCCCTATCTTGCCGGCCAGCAGCAATTCCGCCGTCTTTTCCAAAGCCGCGGGGCCGGCGCAGGTTTTCCCCCCGGACTCCAGCTTTACCGAAGGGCCGCAAACCGGGCAGGCGTTGGGCTGGGCGTGAAAGCGGCGGTTTAGCGGGTCGCCGTATTCGCGCAGGCAGTCCGGGCACATCTTAAAGCCCGCCATGGTGGTATACGGCCTGTCGTAAGGCACGCTTTTCACTATGGTGAAGCGCGGGCCGCAGTTGGTGCAGTTGGTGAAAGGGTAAAGATAGCGGCGGTCGCCCTTGTCCAGCAGCTCCCCGCGGCAGTCCGCGCAGAGCGCCAGGTCTGCGGGGATTATGGCCGAGGCGGGAACCTTCCCCCCGCTTTTCGTGATGACGAATTCCTTATCCCCCGCCGGGACTACGGCGCGGCTGACCACGGAATCCACCCTGGCGGCCGCGGGGCGGCGGGCCGAGACGGCTTTTATGAAAGCCTCCACGGCGGGGCCGGGGCCCTCGGCCTCTATGGTCACGCCGGAGGCGTCGTTCTTCACCCAGCCGGCCAGGGAATATTCGGCGGCCAGTTTATAGACGTGCGGCCGGAAGCCGACGCCCTGCACGACGCCCTTTACCAGTATTTTTTTTCTTACGATGGGAGGCATTACTTCCCCGTCACCACTTCGCCCTTGCTGTAGTCCAGCTCGCTGCCGTACAGGCTGTGCGGCACCAGGTATACCGCCGCCGTCACCGCGAAGGCGAGATTGAGCCACAGGCGGGCCGGCTTTTCCTTCTGCACGGCCCAAAGGGCCGGCAGCCAGGCCAGCAGCATCAGCAGGGTCTTATTGTCGGTCAGGTCGTAGCCGAAGGGAAAGCCGGTCCAGGCCTGGCCGAAAGCGTAACGCTGAGTGAAAGGCCCGAAGACGAAACCGCCCAGCAGCAGGAAAAACACCGTAGCGCGCACGGAATGCTTCACCGGCGGCGCCCCGAAGGCCGCCGTCAGGAAGATGCGCACCGAGAACAGCATGAACAGGAACATCAGCACGATGTGCGGGACCAGCGCCCACCCCGGCACCGCCCCCTTGAACCGCGTCACCACCGGCTGCGCGGACGGCTCGAACTTCTTGGACGGGTGCTCGAAGAAGACGCGGTACTCCAGCTTCCCGGCGGGCGGCTGGTCCGGCAGTAGGAAGGAAAGCCGGCCGTCAGAAGCGCTCATGGGGGCGGTCACGAACGGCTCACCGGTCTTGTAGCGCCGCCATTCCACCCGCCCTTCGAGCGGGCCCTTATAGTCGGCCGTCACCAGGCAGTCGGCGGCCCCCACGGTGCAACTGCGCGGCAGGCGGTAGCTTTGTATCCCCGTGCCGTCCACCGCCCCGCCCCTAATAGGATAAGTAGGCCCCGTCTTGCGCTGATACACCGCAAACGACAGCGTAATCAGCAAACTCAATATCCACAGTAAAGTTTTCTTCATTATTAAAATCAGCCGCGGAACTGCGCGAGCCGGCGTCCTGGCAGGGAGGACGGTTTAGCAAAACCCTGCCGGAAGGCGAGGCTTGCGTAG
>Ga0075012_10003393_pt1 | contig 15221 bp, 22 predicted proteins | sample All_14_2_FD_71474 | JGI IMG/M metagenome (GOLD analysis project Ga0075012, IMG submission 71474) | Freshwater microbial communities in response to fracking from Pennsylvania, USA - Allegheny Zone_MetaG_DW_15 | ecosystem: Environmental > Aquatic > Deep subsurface > Groundwater > Drilled... | reverse complement strand
CCGTCGGCCTTCTCCCGGTAAACTTTTAACGGCACCTGCGCGATGCCGTCGGCCAGGACACGCAGGCAGGCGAACACCGTCGAGACTCTTAGCGCGCTGTCGACATTGACCGACACGCCGGCCCGCGAGTTCTGCTGGCCGAACAGCGCCGCCCAACTGAGGTTCCCCGCATCGGTCGCTTTCAGCTCGCGGCGTCGCAGGCTGGACGCCAGGGAGCCGAACAATCCCTCCATCAACCGGCTGCGCGGTTGCCGAGCGCGATCAGCAGGGTGCCGACGATCAGCAGCAAGCCTCCGGTGATAAAGCCGGCGGGCGGGTAGATCATCCACGCGCCGTAGGAGACGAGGCCGACACCGCAGAGGCCCGCCAGATCGCGGACAAGACTGGGCACCGCCATTGCGATTGTGCGTACGGCGGTGGCGAGCAGCTTCATCATGGTTTCCTCTAGGAGCGCGAGACTATGGCTCGACTGGCGATAGGGTCGGCTCGTCGCATTGAACGCTGTGACCAACCGGGCGATCTTGCCCGCGCCAGAGGGAGCATCCATGCCGACCGATAAGCCGACCGATGTTGAGTTCACGCCATTTGCCGAGAACGGCGGCTTCATCGCCCACAACGGACCCTACTACTGGGCCAAGGAGCCCTCGGGCGAGTTCGTCTACGGTTTTCAAAGCGACGCCCGCCACGGCAATCCGAACGGGGTGCTGCATGGCGCTGCCGTCACTACTTTCGTTGATACGTTCCTGGGCCATGCCGTGGTCGTCCAGACCGGACGCCTCTGCGCCACGGTGGCACTCAATGTTCAGTTCGTCGCCGGCGCGCCATCTGGTGGCTGGGTTTCGGGAAAAGCCCGACTGCGCAAGCTCACGCGCACCATGGCCTTCCTCGACGCCGAGGCCAGCGCCGGGGATAAGTTACTGCTGACCGCGACGGCGATATTCCGGGTTTTCGACGCACCATCGGCCGGAGCCGCGGCGCAATAAGCGGGCCTCACGAGTGTCCCTACAGGACAAGTAGCTCACGCGATCGCAGATACGACTGGCCAGCGGCCTGAGGATTCATGGCCATCAGGGCAACCGCGTTGAACGCCGCCATCAGCGGATCGATCTTGGCCGTTCCCGAGGCCTGTTTTGTGATCACGACGGCGTTGCCCTTGGGCTCGACCTTCGCATTGCCGACGGCCCATGCCATCAGGGCGAGGCCGCCATGGCTAAAGGTGCTGTCCGCCAGCTTGCGCTCGGCAGTCTTGATCGCGCCGGTGAGCTTCCATCCCTGCGTGATGCCGACCACCCTGTCATTGCCGGCAATCCCCACCTCGGCCAGTGCGTCCACGATGGCGCCGACGCCAAATGGATCGAGGCCGACCGAGCCCAGCTTGCCGCTCTCGTCGACACGCTCGGCCAGGGTCGCGATCTCGGCGATGTCGTCGCCCAGATTGCTGACGATCCTCAGTTCGCCGGCGGTTTCGAAGTCGCGCAGCACCGAAGCCTCGCTCTTGCGCCGTTCCAGAACGGAGCCATGGGCCCATGCCTTTGACCAGAGCAGCCAGTGCCGGGTGATCCTGTCTCGTCCCAGCACCGCGAGACCAAGCAGATCGTCCAGGCCGCCGCCGTCGATGCCGATCACCACCACCTCGCTCCGCTCAAGCAGAACGTCCAGGGTCAAGGTCTTGTCAGCGGCGCGTTGCCAGAGGTCGGCGCCGACCCATCGATCGGACCGCAGGGCCAACCCGATCTCGATGTTCAGGTGCTGGGACGCCCAGCGGATGATCTCGCCCTGGCCTTTTGCCTTCGCCTGCGCCCAGTCGTCCTCCAGCCGCTTGATCGTGACCGACCGGTCCCGATTGGGCGTGACCATCCACCAGTTCCGCGAATCCTGCCACGCGGGCGGCTCGGCCGGATCGTTGGCGATGTCTTCGGGGAATTCATAGAGCACCGGCAGCATCGCGCCCTGCGTGCGGCCGTCGCGGATCGCCCGGGCGACCGTGAGCTCGGCCCGAAACGCTCCTCTCGGCGGCTCGTCAGACTGGGTCGTGATGAACACCAGGAAGCCCTCGGGGTTGGGCAGCAACCCGCCCCGCAGCTGGCCGATGATCCGCTCGGCCGCCGCCACCTTGGCGATCTCGTGAAGCTCGTCCAGCAGCACGCCGGTCGGCTTCACGCCGGTCAGCACCGTGGTGTCGAATGCCTTGATCTCAAGCGTCGCCTTGGTCCGCCGGTCGGTTATCTTGCGCAGGTGCTCCTGCACGTGCAGGCGCTTGCGCAGGAACCCGTCCGGATCCTTGTCGACCATGCCCAGCGCCTGGCTAAAAGCGATGTGGGCCAGCGACACCGTCGGCGCCACCAGCAGGAACTCGGCCCGCGGACGCTCGTTCATCAGCAGCGTCGTCACCATCAGCGCCGCGGCGTAGGACGTCTTCGAACTCTTCTTCGGCGCCAGCAGGAAGATCTCCCGGATCATCCGTTCGCGGGCGACCGGATCGAACGAGCCGTGCAGGGCGCCCACGATCTCGCGGAACCAGTCTGCCCCCGCCTCCGCCAGGGCCGGCGTGCCGATCACATCGGGCAGCCGAAGCTTGTTGAAGATCGCTATCGCCCGGTTAGCCTGGCCACGATTGAGGTGCGGCAGATCGGGCAACAGCGATCGCCCCGTCCGGATGCGTTCCCGCCAGTCCGGTACGGCAAGCGACCACGGCTCCATGTCAGTTGACCAGGCGGCCCCACTCGTTGTCGGCGCCCGCCGTCAGCGCATCGCGCTCGGCAGCCTCTTTCTTGCCCAGAGGCTCATCCACGCGCTTCGGCGCGTACTCAGACCAGCCGGCGCGCACCTTCAGCCAGAAGATCGCAGCCGACAGACCTTCACGAGTGGGCTTGCACGCCATGGTGAACAGGTTCTGTGCCACCTTCGCTGTCGCCTTGATGGAACCCAGCTCGATCTGGTCCGCGTAATGAAACCGCAGCGTCTTGGGATCGATGGCCACGAGGCGGGCGATCTCGTCCTGAGGGATGCCGAAACCCGACAGCGATTCCACGAGATTGCGGGTCTCATCGGTCGGCACATGCGGGGGTCGGCCGCGTCCAGAGCGGGTCACGTGCTGGTCCTCTGTCAAAAAAATTGCTGAATGCCGGGAAGGCGCTATCCTTCGACTATGTCTCCAGCACTCGATTCGCCTCAGGCCCAGACGCCTTCGCTGCCAGCGATCGCGTGTCCCGTTTGTTGTGGTGTAATCGACGGTGTCGTCCCAGCTGCCAAGCCGATGAGCGCCGCTAAGTTCGATGACTGTCTTAGACGGTGCGAGAAGTGCGGCGTTGGGATCTCTAACACCCGTGGCGAGAATCCAACCTTTATCTATCGCGATCCGTTGGCGAACATTCCAGCGGAAGCCCGGTCGGGCGCGCTGCTGGTCCTCGGCCAAGCACTCAACGTGCACAGCCGAATCTCAAAGCTCCGCCGGTTTGGCTTCTCGACATCCGAAGACGCCATCACCTGGGTTGTCTTTTCGTATCTGCTAACGTCTGGTCGACTTGTTGCCGCACTCGGAAACGCAGGAATCCTGCCGAGTGCAACGACGGACGTAAGTCCGACGCTGCTTCTTTGGGGATGTCCTCTCGGAAACCAGCCCCGCGGAAGGATGATCACGGAACAGCTTGCCACGCTATGCGATGATCTGGGCGAGGACAACAAGCGTCGGTCAGAACCGGACGTCGTCGTCGATCTGGGTGAATCCGGACTGATCTTCATCGAAGTCAAGCACCAGAGCGGCAATGATCGTCTGCCGCCCGACTCTCCGAAGTGGTCACGCTACAGCTCGCCTGGGCGGTTGCAGTGGCGATACGACGAGGTCAAGCAGTCTGGCTGTTACGAGTTGGCGCGCAATTGGTGCCTCATGAAGGGACTTGCCGGAAGCCGACCAGGCACCCTGGTCAATCTGGGTCCTTCGAGGCTCTTCGCAGGTTCGGAGGGGGCGCGACTGGATAGGTTCGCGCGCAGCCTTAACGCAGACGAGCAATGCCGATTCCAACGACTCACATGGACAGATTTTCTCCGCTCAGTGATCGACGTTACTCCCGAGTGGTTCACGCGCTTCTGCAGCGAGGACCGACACCTATTCGAACGCTGATGGCGCCACACAAAGCGACTCACTTCCGCAAAAGCAGCTTGGCTACCACCGCGACGGAGCTGTTCTCGTACCCGCCCTTGGACATTCTCTCTAGGTTTTCCTTCAACCAGGCCTCGTCCCAAAGCAGCCACCCGTTCCTCTCGAAGTGCTCCTTCAGCAGCAGCCGGTCCTTCTCGCGAACGATCTTGCCGCACGCCAACGCGAGCTTAATCACTGGGTCCTCACGGATCAGGCCCCGCTCGACTAGTTGCTGGCGCAACCGACCGGTTACGACGTCGCGCAAGCTGGTGTCGTTGAACAGCTTGAATCGGCTCGCTATCTTTAAATCCGTTCCATCGAAGGCTCGATACTGGACACCCAAAGAGTCCAGATAGCTTTTGCACTCGACGATGAGTAGTTCGTTGCGCTTGCCGCTGTAGCCCACAACGTCAATCTCCCACCTGGGAGATGACGGCCTGTTGATTGCGAGCTTGTCTTCTTTCGTCAGTTCCACCTTCAGGGACGTCTGGATCCAGTAGCCCTTTTGCCAAAGTATCTCACTGACGACCGTCTCGAACGCATCCATCCGCAACTCCCAGGCGATCGGAACAAGCATCAATCACTACCACCGGAGCATTCTGCGGTCACATTTCTACCCCTCACCCGCCTCTGCCTTGAGCCCTGACAGTTCCTCCCAGCGCCGAACCACTACATCGACGTACCGTGGATCCAGCTCCAGCAGTCGCGCTCGGCGCCCCGTCCGTTCCGCTGCGATCATCGTCGTCCCCGAACCGCCGAAGGGATCCAGCACGATGTCCCGGCTCTTCGAAGAATTGCGGATCGCGCGTTCGACCAGCGCCACCGGCTTCATCGTGGGATGGAGGTCATTCTTATGCGGCTTGTCGAACAGCCACACGTCCCCCTGATCACGCGCGCCGCACCAGTAATGCTCGGCGCCATCCTTCCAACCGTAGAGGATCGGCTCGTACTGGCGCTGGTAGTCGGCACGGCCAAGCGTAAACGTGTTCTTGGCCCAGATCACGAAAGTCGACCACTTGCCGCCTGCCTCGCGGAAGGCTTTCTGCAGCGTGTCGAGTTCTGACGACGACATGCAGATGTAGATCGCGCCCTTGGTGACGGCGAGCATGTTGGCGTTGGCGGCGTGGAGAAGGGCTTCGAACCCCTCGCCCAGCGCATCGTTCAAGATCGGCCGATTCTTGCCGCGCAGCTTGTCCTTGGCCGAGTTGGCGTAGTTCACGTTGTAGGGCGGATCGGTGAACGCCATGTCGGCCAGTTCGCCATCGAGCAGCTTCTCGACGTCGGCGCGGACCGTCGCGTCGCCGCATAGCACACGGTGCTCGCCACAGATCCAGAGGTCGCCCGGACGGCTGATCGGCTCGGCCGGCGGTTCGGGGGCATCGTCGGGGTCACTATCGCCATCGGCGCTGATTAGCAACTTCTCCAGCTCGAGCTCGCCAAAGCCGGTCAGGCCCAGGTCGACGCCCAGGCCTTTCAGCTCACCCAGTTCGAGCCGCAGCAACTCCTCGTCCCAGCCGGCATTCAGCGCCAGCTTGTTGTCGGCGATGACGTACGCCCGCCTTTTGGCCTCGGACCAGCCGGTCGCGACCATCACAGGGACCTCGGGCAGCCCCAGCCTCTGGGCCGCCAGCACGCGCCCGTGGCCGGCGACGATTGTTCCGGCCTCGTCGACCAGGACCGGCATCGTCCATCCCCATTCCCTGATCGAAGCCGCGATCTGGGCCACCTGCTCGTCGGAATGGGTCCGGGCGTTCCGCGCGTATGGAATCAATGCCGACACGGACCGTCGCTCGACGGCGTCGGCCGGCCACCTGACCACAGATTCGTCGACCGCGCCGGGTTCTTTCCCAGCACGGCGGCTTTGCGCCCTCTTAGCAGTCATTGTTGCCTTTCAGCTGGAGGCCCCGAAACGGGCCTATTCTTGGAGGTATTGGCGGACGGGAAAAATTCTCTGCGTGAGCCCCCGTCCGGCAGCGCGCCCCAAAAGCCTCAAGGATCAAGGTCCCCCCGGCCTCCGCGCCGTGCGCTTAGCGCGTTCGGCGATGGTTTTTTGGTTGTGGTGTGATCTGCACGTCAACCACACGTTACTTCGATCCAGCGGCGCGCCTCCGTCTTTCAGTTCGATGATGTGATCGACGATCATGCCGCGCTCGATGCGGCCACAACCTGGCACCTGACATCGTCCACCTGCTTCACGTCGAACACGATCGCGCAACGCGATCCATGCCGGCGACGAGTAGAACGCTTCCGCGATCTTGGGCGGCAGGGCCGCCGTGCGCAGATCCGCCAGCCCAACGAGCGGCTGCAGCGCCTGTAATCCCATGATCGTGTTGCTCCCAATAAAGCAATCGAATGATCCGCTTGTGTACTTGGCTCGTGCCTCGAACGAAGCGCTTATGCGGTCACCAACGACGGAGACCGACATGCGCCGCACCGCCCTCGACGCCTACATCGCCAAGAAAATCGAGATCGACACGATGCTCGCGCGCCTCGCGGCGCTGAGCGACGACCACTTCAACGTGGGCCCCGACGCGGTCACCTGGGGCGACGTCGGCACCCTCGCCCACTACGCCGAGCTGCTGAAACGCATCACCGACAGCGCCTTCAAGGAAGGCGAGCACGCGGACTAGACGCGCCGCGCAACGTCACCGCCCCGCGTTGCACTGGCAACCGGGGCTCGGGCCCGTAGCGGGCCGCGATGGTCGTGGCCCGTTTCATCGAAGGGTCCACACCATGTTGAAAGCTTCAACCGCCGCTCGTACCAACAAGAAAGCCGCGCGCACCAAGGGTGCCACCAAGCCGAAGGTCGCGGCCACCAAGGAGCGCACGCCGCGCACTGACAGCAAGCAGTCTCAGCTGATCGCCATGCTCGGGCAGCCCGACGGCGCGACCATCGCCGAGATCGCCAAAGCGCTCGAATGGCAACCACACACGGTGAGGGGCGCCATCGCCGGCACGCTGAAGAAGAAGCTCGGCCTCAACGTCGAATCCGATAAGGTCGATAGCCGGGGTCGCCTGTATCGGATCACCGGCTGATGTACCGCATCACCCTGCGCTCGGTCGGCAATCCGGACTTCGGTCAAGACCCGTATCAGCCGATGTCGGCCACTGAGGAGATCATGGTCGATACGCTGCAGCAGGCCGCCGAAGCCGCGCGCGCCTACATCGTGCGCCATAACCTCGGTGGCGGGAACTTCCCCTCACCGCCTGTGTTCAAGGGCAATCAGGTAGTCGCCCGGATCTCCTACAACGGTCGCATCTGGCTACCGCCGGATGGCGGCTGGCGCGACAACGACCCCGGCGACTGGAGGAACTGGCGGGAGGCGCCAGGATATGCCCAAGCCTATGACATCCCCTCGATCTCTGCCTCCCGGCCTACCTTGAATCCAACTTCCAGCACGCGGCCGGCAAAGCACGACAGGCTGGAAGCGATGCTACGTCGTCCAGAGGGGGCGACACTCGATCAACTATGCCGGGCGTTGGACTGGCAACCACAAAGCGTAATGGTCGCATTGTCTCGGATAATCAGGAAAGAGCGCGGACTGAAGATATCGAGTACTGTCGTGCGCCCAGTCCGGACATATCGAATAGTCGATTAGCCGAGCACCACCCGCTCGATCAATCAGCCGGTGGTCGCGTCAAGGCGTGGTCGCCGGCTTTTTCGTTCGTATTGTGGGTGATGCCCGCCGCGCGCGCCTCTCGCGATCATAGCAAGAAATCTACCCTGTCCGGCCGAATCCGTCTGCGCGAAAAGTGTCTGCAGCTGCGATTTGTACCTTCACTCGACCAGCATCCGGAACTGTTCAAGCGTGAACACCGCATCCTCGCTCGTAACGCGGATGTTCGAGTAGCCTTCCCGTTGATAGTCCAGCCCGAGCTGCAGAGCGCTTTCGATGCTATGTCGGACACCGGAGATCGTTCCAGTCTGATCGACCACGGCACTCACGGCGAATGTCATGCTCTGGCCCAAACGAAACCGTCCCCTTCTCAGCGGCAGGTCCCTCGCGCACGCTTCTCGCGATCATAGCAAGAAATCTACCTTTTCCCGCCGAATCCGTCTGCGCGAAAAGTGTCTGCAAGTGCCGTTTTCTGAACGACAGCCTCGAGAGTGATTCGGCTTCCATATACCCATAGCGGGCTGCGTGAGTAGGCGATCCCTTACGATGATCCGACGGGCGCCGCTCGCGGCGGGCAAGGCGGTCGTTTCGCTCGCCGATAAGTCTTGGTGGGCCACCGATGGCTTCACACAATTCACACTTGATGATAATTAATCGGACAGCTTCAGGTTGTTGATATCGGAATGTCACGCAGTCGATCAAAGGGCGCAAGATCCTTACCGCGAGACGTGGAAACCCGCCCGCTTGGACGGTAATCCAGGTATGGAGCCGCTTGTGAAGAGCGTCGTTCTTCTCTACCAGCTCGCCGCGGTGATGCTGGCGGCACTTGGTTTGTATTCGATCCGCCACGAGCTCAGCGAAAAAGCCACCATGCGCCTCGAATGGGTGGCAACGCCCGCTCTAGCTATCGCCGTAGCGGCGGTGTTACTGATCGTGTCACCAGTCCAGCGCATTGAGTTTTGGATCCTCGCCCTCGCCGTCGGCTTCTTCCTGGGCGCGCTCGCGGGCTCATTGCTGAAGATCAACCAAGATGTTGGGCAGCAGTTACTGCGCGTTGCCCGCACCTGGGATGGCGCAATCGCGGCGGCGCTGCTTCTATTGCTTGCCCTGGTCAGGCTGGTGATATCACCCAAACCGGGCGAGCTCGGATTCGGTGCCGGCATCGCTGCATTCCTCGCGGCCTACCTCACCGGCCGCTACATCATCGCGCGCTTTTATAAAGTGCCGCGGGCGATCCACCTCGACATGGTCCGCGGCCGGAACCCACGACGGACACTGATTGCCTGACAAGGCCGCGGCGTGACGACATACGCAAGCGAGCGATCAAGAGCGGCCTGCCGATGTGCCCTTCACCGGTCCTTGCCGTTCTCGTGTTGATGGCGATGCTCCCGCGCGCTCTTCTCGCGATCATAGCAAGAAATCTAACTTTTCTGACCGAATCCGTCTGCGCGAAAAGTGTCTGCAATCAGGGAACTCGCCGAGATGGCCGCTTGGCAAAACTTGGGGGCGGCGTGAAAACGGCTCCCGGTTTCGAATCCTGTTGAGCGTCTCTCGGCAGGCTGGTAACCGGCTCCTGTCGAACACTCACCCAATTCGACATACTAAGAGCCTCGTCCCAAACCCACCCCGAGGCTCCCGAGTAGCGATGGCCGGTGTCCCCAAGCACCGGTCATCGCATTCTCCTTCAGTAGTATTCGACCCAGACCGGCGGTCACGCCGATAGCGTGGCCGCCGGCTTTCGTCGTCCATCCAAGACGCGCGACGGATCATGGGGCTATGCTTGCCTTGCCTGCACAGCTCGCAGGCGGCCAATCAGTTCCCGGCGCCCCACTCCCTTCGGAGCGGCACGGCCATTCAGCCGCCACGCCATGACGCAGAGCGCATAGAGCAAGTGCTCGTGCGCCGCGGCCCGCGCCAGGCCGACCGACCAGCAGATCGACTTCCAGCGCATTTCGCTGGCTCGTAGCCACGTGATCTTTGCGTCGACGGGCTCGAGCCAGGGCATCCAGCCGTGCGTCCCCTCCATCCGGCAGATAGCTGCGGCTGTTCGCTCAAGACATTGATGCGAACCCATGTGCTTAACGTGTTGCTGTTTCGGCAATTGTGGCCATCAAGGCCTCTGTGCGAACAGCTTGTTCCTTTGCCTGATCGCTGCTCTGCAGGCCATGTCGCTGAGCCACGCTGAGCATATGGCTCGCTGTGTTGTAGGTTACGCTTACGGTGCCAGTTGCGTCCTGCCAAACGAGGATCTTCAGCGGCAGGTCGATTGCCAGGGTCGGATAACGAATAAACCGCTCGGTCCCTATCCGGGGGTTGCCGATGACGAGCACCGTGGACGGCGGCATCGTTTGCCCGACGGATGCCGCCGCAGCCGCGTGGTCGAGGCGCCCAAAGACCTGAAACCCCTTCTCCCGCGCTGCAGTCTCTACTCGTTCGACCGTTGCCGCATATGAGTGGACGCTGCGCATGCTGGCGACGCCCTCGGCAGCCAGGCATGCCTGTCCGTAGATTAATATGGATCCAACGAACGCGATGACGCCCTTAATGGAAATCATGATCTCCTCCCAATCTGCTCGAACATTGACACCCATTTATGATCAGTTTACTGATCGTCAGGATATTGATCAATGACAAAGCGCCCCGAAGTGAAGACATCCGGCAAGCACTCGATCCCAGAACGGCATCGGAAGATCGGCCCGCTCTCGCGTCGGTTCTTTCAGGTCTATCTCGGTCTAATTTCCGAGGTGCTTGAGCCGTTCGACCTTGATCCAGCCTTCTACAGCGTGTTGGTAGAACTCCATGACAATCCTGGTGTCGATCAAAGACGCCTCGGCGGCGCCTTGGGCATTGATCGCACCACCATCGGCGAGATGGTCGATGAGTTGGAGCGTCGCCGGCTGCTTGAACGAAAGGTGGCCACAGAAGATCGTCGCGCCCGGTCGCTCCGGCTTACCAAACAGGGCGATGCCCTGCGGCTGAAGATCCGCCCGCACATGCTTGCCGCCCAAGAGCGGTTCGAGGCACCCCTGTCGGCATCAGAGCGCCCCGTGTTCCTCGACCTCTTATATCGCGTTGTCACAGGTAGCCTCGACCACGAGCAGACCGGTGGATTTCGCCGTCGAAAGCGCAAAAAAGCCAACTGACCTAAAGGACTGGATGATGATCAGCCGAAGAGCGTTGTTTCTCGCCGCCACACCAGGCTTCTTCATTGCTGCGCGGGCTGAGGCCTTCCTGCCGGAAGGCAATGTTCGCATCCTCACCCCAGTACCGCCGGGCGGTTCACCCGATCTCGCGGCCAGATTGCTGGCCGACAAGCTCAGCGCTAAATGGAACAGAGTAGTGCTTGTCGACAACCGGCCTGGCGCCGACGGGATCATTGCCGTTACAGCACTCCTCGAATCCAAGGATCAATTCACGCTGCTTCTCGCACCATCCGGCATGCTAACTGTAACGCCGCTGCTTCGCGATGTGCCGTTTGACCCGCAAAAAGATCTCCGCCCGATTTCTATGATCGCAGCTGACTATCTTGCGATTGTTGTCCCTGAAGCTTCCCCCATCCGGTCCCTCAAGGCATTATCAGAGGCCGCGAAGCTCAACCCTGGCTCGCTCAACTGGTTTGCGGCAGCTGGTGCCCCGATGCTGGCGTTCGAAGCCTTCGTGCGGCGCAATCAACTGCAGTCAACATATGTGCCTTACAAGGGCGGGCCCGATGCCTTACGCGACCTGGTAGAGAGTCGAATTGGCGCGGCGGTGGTTCCGCTGGCGGTCGCGAGGCCGCTCGTGGCCGCTGGCCGGCTCCGTATAGTGGCCGTGACGAACCAAGAGCGTGCACCGGGATTCGCCGAGGTCCCCACCGCTGCTGAGTCGGGTTATCCCGAACTGGCGGTCGAAGGCATGCTCGGTCTTCTCGGTTCCAAATCGATGTCAAAGGTACTGGCGCAACGCATTTCAGAGGATGTGCTTTCGGTCCTGAGTGATCCTGTTGTTAGAGCTGGGTTACTCAACAGCGGATTGCTAGCCAAGGGGAGCACGCCCGACGACTACGAGCATTATCTAACCGGGCAACGCGCCTACTGGAACTCCGAGGCGGCGATGCAACGGACAAAGAACTAGGACTAACTGAATTCATATTGCCATTATCCGAAACGATTAATGGCGTACCTTGTCACGCGCCTTGCCGAGGTGTGGACGCTATCAGCCGCCGCTTGCCGATGCGCTTCACCCGGCCCCTACCGTTCAGTCTCCACGCGATGACGCAGAGCGCGTAGAGCCAGTGCTCGTGCGCCGCGGCGCGGGCGAGGCCAATTTCCCAGCAGATTACCTCTCTCAAACTGCATCGGGCATAGCCATCGGACCGTTCTTTTTATCAGAGGCTCGAGGAAGCCACGCCGAGTTTCGGGCTTGAGCCGCGACGCAGCGGCGCTATCGCGATAAACCCCAGAATTCCCATCGTCAGGGCGAATGCCATGCCCCATTCGTAGCTCCCAGTCACGTCGATGATTAAGGCGGCTAACAGCGGACCGCACAGTGCCGAAATGCTCGATGCCGTAAAAAAGGCGCCCAACACCGCACCGAGGTTTCCAAGGCCAAAGAACTCGATCAGTACGACGGGCGTCAGTGCGATTCGCACCCCGTAGCCAATCCCGAGCGTCGCGGCGAAAGCGACCAGCCAACCGTAGCCGGTGAACGGCAGGCACAGCAGATAACTCGCCGCCATCACCAAGACAGAGACTTTATACAACAGGACGGAGTCCGCCTTGCGGGTGATGAAGCCGATCCCTCCGCGCCCCAGGACGCTCATGCCGCCGATGATGGAGATGAGCGCCGAGGCGGCAACGGGGCTGGCGCCGATGGCGTGGGCAAAAGGCGTGAGGAAGACCATCGCCACGACAAGTCCCGTCGTGGCCAGCACCCACGACGCGTAGAGCAGTACGAAGGGGCGCGACCGCACGACGTGCCAGAGCTTCGTTGTCTGGCTCGCGCGGGCGTGCGGTGGCCGCCGGGCGAGCCCGGCGCAGAGCAAAAGCAGCACGAACGAGCCCAAGCCGAACAACGCGTAGGTCGTGCGCCAGCCATGCGTTTGGATGAGAACCGCAGCCAAAGGCGGCATCAGCAATGTCCCGCATCCGGTGCCGGCCGCGGCAAGGCCCAAGGCCGTCGTGCGGTGGCGGGCGAACCATCCGCCGACAAGCGCCAGTGTCGGGATGTAGGCACAAGAAGCCCCGATACCAACGCCGACGCCATAGGCCAGGTAGCCGATCCACATCTGCGTCGCCGCAGCCGTAAGCGCCAGCCCGGCTCCCATGGCAACCGCGCCGGCCAGGACGACACGCCGCGGACCAAAGCGGTCGCTCAGCTGTCCAGTGATCGAGCCGAAGAAGTAAAAGAGCATCCCGGTGATCGCGAAAAAGACAGAGGTAGCTGTGCGGCTGGCGTGGAATTCCGCCTCCATCGGTGTGAAGAACACACCGAAGCTGTACATGACTCCAAAGACCACGAAGCCAGCGATGAAGGCAGAGAGGGCGACGAGCCAGCCCCTGAGAGAATCTGGCGCATCCGCGACACCTGGGTCTTGCGTCAAGTCGAGAACATCTCCAGTTGAGCCCGGACAGGCCAAAGTCCAAGTATGTTCTGGACGGCCATGCCATTGGTACGGTGGCGGCCGAACCATTGGGTATTGACGGTTGACTTACCGGTTCATGCTACGGCCAGCCTACAGCATCGGTTTCACTCCAAATGTCGGCCCGACGCTCCGTTCGTAGAATGCTGTCGTGCCCTAGTCCGCATTGGCACATCGCCTCAGTACGGCCTCCTACGCAAGAGAGCCACTGACGCCTCCAAAGCGAACCCGCGCAATCAGCCGACGCCTGCCGATGTGCTTTACCCGTTCCCTGCCATTCAGCCGCCACGCGATGACGCAGAGCGCATAGAGCCAATGCTCGTGCGCAGCCGCGCGCGCCAGCCCGACAGACCAGCAGATTTCCTTCCACCGCGTCCCGCTGGCCCGCAGCCAGACAATCTTCGAGTCCGTGGGCTCTAGCCAGGCGAACCATTGCAACACCTGCTCCATCCGGTCGATCGCGGCCGCGGTCGGGGGTGGCAGCCGCATCGGCTCCGGGCTCTGCCCGACCAGGTCGCTGAACTCCACGAACATCTGCGGCCACGTGCTGAAATAACCCTGACCCCGTTGCGCGGGAAGTCGCCGCAGGACTGCAGCCGCCTCGATCAGGCGCTCCTCGACCATCTCCGGCGTCCAGTCAGCCATGTCGCGTCTCCTGTCGCTTCGGCCTGTTGCCGTAGAGCTTCTCGCCGAGCTGGCGGATCAGCTCGCGCTCGGGCCAGGTCAGACGTTCGTCGTCGGCATCGACAACCAGCACGCGCTGCGCCTGCCAACCCTGGCGCTTGATGTCCTCGGGCGGCCGGCGCTCGCCGCCGAAGCCTCGTGGTGCCCACCTCATCGCGTCACCTCGTTCAGCAGCGCGGCGTAGCCAATCACGTCGACCATGCTGTCCTGGTGGCCGGGATCGCGGCGCAGCCGGGCCAGCTTGAGGTCCAGCATGCACAGCACGACCTGGGCCGGGGTGACCGGGTGACCGAGCGTGACAGACCAGCGGGCGGCAATGGCGGCCATGCTCTGGCGCGGCTCGCCGTAGGTCTTGCTGCGGTCGGCCAAGACGTCGGCCGCGCGCTTCAGCAAGGCCGCGCTCATCGCACCCCTCCCCGGGTTTCCAGAGCCCACAACAGGATCGCGATGGCGTCGGCCTCGTTGTCGTCGGCCGGGCTGTAGCCGCGCTCGCGGACAGCGGACATGACCGCTGCCTTGTCGGCGTTGCCCCTGCCGGTGATGAACCGCTTGATCGTGCCGACCGGCACGCCCTGGTAGGCGACGGCCTGCTCCTCGCACCACGCCGTCATCGTCGCCAGCAGACCGCCGTGGACGTGGGCGGCGTCGGTGCTGAGATGCCGGCGAACCTCCTCGAAGTGGACGGTGCCGATACCGGGCGTGTCCTCCACCACGCCGTCGAGCCAGGCGCGAAACCGCAGGTACCGCATGCCACCGCCGTCGTAGCGGCTCGGCCGGAACGAGACGGTACCGCTCAGGATGCCGCCGTCGGGCAGCGCCATGGCCCAGCCAGTCGTCGTGCCCAGATCGAGGGCCAACAGCACCCGCTCGGCCAGTCGGGGCGGGTGCGCTGACAGCGGCCTTGCGCCGCCAGCATGAGGGGTCACAGTCGTCTCAGCCATGGTGATCTCCATCGAGGGGGTGGTCGTGGTCAGGGCGGCGACGGAGCGGTTCTTGGCGGAGCTCTCCGTCGTCGTCCGGCTTGGGTGATGGGCATACCGGCGGCCCGGTGGCGTGCGGGCGGCGCATCACGGCACGCCATCCAGCCAGGCGGGGGGATCGGACATCGGTGAACGTTCTTCCAAACGTTCACCACCACGTTCACCGGAGTAAGCCTTTGATA